>Ga0307372_10006722_pt1 | contig 16698 bp, 15 predicted proteins | sample OX1MG_FD_202533 | JGI IMG/M metagenome (GOLD analysis project Ga0307372, IMG submission 202533) | Soil microbial communities from Risofladan, Vaasa, Finland - OX-1 | ecosystem: Environmental > Terrestrial > Soil > Coastal area > Acid sulfate soil | place: Finland: Risofladan, Vaasa | collected... | reverse complement strand
CCGCCGACGACACGGGGCCCGCCGACGACACGGGGCCCGCCGACGACACGGGGCCCGCCGACGACACGGGGCCCGCCGACGACACGGGGCCCGCCGACGACACGGGGCCCGCCGACGACACGGGGCCCGCCGACGACACGGGGCCGCCAGCCGCACTCGGACCGCCGGTGGGCCGCAAGCACCCCTGAGCGGGGGGCAGAATCGGCCCCATGGAGATCCGCCGGGCCACCATCGACGATGCCGGGGCCATCGCCACCGTGCACGTCCGTTCGTGGCAGTCGGCCTACGCCGGCGTTCTCCCCCAGAGCTATCTCGATGGGCTCGATCCGCGCCACAGTGGCCGGCAGTGGGCGGCGGTGCTCGAGGCCACCGCCTGGCCCGGCACGGGAACTCTGGTGCTGACCGGCGAATCCGGGACCGTCATCGGCTTCGCCCACTTGAGCCCCACCCGGGACGATGACGACGACTCCACCACGGTGGGCGAGCTCCAGACCCTCTACCTCGATCCCCTTGTCTGGCGCGGCGGCGGAGGGTCTGTCCTGTTGCGAGCCGTCACGACACAGATGGCGGAGGCGGGATTCCAGGCGGGGATCGCCTGGACCCTCGACAACAACGAACGGGCCCGGAGCTTCTACGAACACCACGGCTGGGCACCCGACGGCGCCACCAAGCTCCACGACTGGGGCGCCTTCCTGGCCACCGACGTCCGCTACCGCGTGGCACTTCTCTGAGCCGAGATTCCCCTCACCACCCGTTCGGCGCGCGGCAACCGTGAGGGGACGGCGGCGTGGAGGAAGCCGTCAGTGCCGATCACCCGGTCTTCAGATCCGGAGGCCTTTCCTACCTTCGGATTCCCGCCCCTGATCCCCCACGCCCCGCCGCCTTCTACCGGTCCGTCTTCGCCTGGAAGGTCGACGACAGTCGCCAAGATCCGAGCTTCGAGGACGGCACCGGTCACGTCATCGGACACTTCATGCGCCATCTGCCGGTGGCCGGCGCCGCCGGCATCACGCCCTACGTCTACGTCAAGCGAATCGTCGACGTGCTGAAGAAGGTCACCGACAACGGAGGCGGCTGGCGCTGTTCACCGACCCCTCCGGTAATCGCATAGGCGTCTGGCAGAACGGTCCGCTCGACTGAGGGTCCGGCCGTCCGGCACGAGCGCCGCCATCCGTGCGACGGACCGAGGGGCGAGAGACTAATACGAGGTGTCCTGCGTCACGATGAGGTCGACGAACTCCGGAGCGCCTTCGAAGATCTCGGCCATGGTGGCCCTGATGGCCTCCAGGTCCTTCTGACGCCGCGGATCCTGCTCGCGCTGGCGGGCCTTCTCCTCGCTCTCGAAGATCACCAGGTTGTAGATCCGGCTCGGATCCTTCTGGTCACGCATGGCCATCGTACGCAGCAGGCCTGAACCGGGCTGCTCGGCGGCCCGCAGTTGCTCGTGCAGGCCCGGGATCTGATCGTCCTTCCCCGGCTTCAGACGCATGCTGATCATCTGTGCCCACATGGGAATCCTCCACTGCTCAATGGACGCCGCAGCCTAGCGTCCGTCATGCACCGACGGCGGGTGCGAGACGTCTACAGAACGGCGTCGTGGATCGCCGGGGCGGTGCGCGCTTCGGCGATCTGGACGACCTCTCCCACCGGCGCCGTCGTCAATTCGACGACCAGTGCGGCACGATGGTCCTCGCCGGACACGTCCTCGAGATTGCGCCGCGCCGGTTCGGGGAGAAGCAGTGTGAGCACGTACCCCAACACGGCCGATCCCCCGGCCACCAGCAGCATTCCTCGGAGGCCGATGCTCTTCTCGAGTTGCGGCACCAGGAAAACGCCGATGAAGGCCCCGAGCTTGCCGATGCCGGCGGCGATACCGTGTCCCGTCGTCCGCATGCTCGTGGGGAACAGCTCCGAAGGTAGGACAAAGGTGGTGGTATTGGGTCCGAATTCGATGAAGAAGTAGCTCAGTCCGAAAATGAGGAGGAAGGGCGCGACGACCGTCGTCAGCCCCGGGATCGCCCCCAGGGCCACGAAGGCGGCGGCCATGATGCCGAATCCGATCAGTTGCAGCCGACGGTGGCCGATCCGGTCCATCTTCGTGAAGGCCATCACGTAACCCGGTACGGCGAAGATCATGAAGATTCCGAGGGACCACGCCAGCTTGGTCACCAAGGTGGCGTGGGGTGCGACATCCTTCAGGATCGCCGGCAGGGACAAGGTATTGCCGTAGTAGGCATAGTCGAAGAGGAACCACGACCCCGCCGTGCCGAGCAGAAGTACCAGAGTCCGGCGATCGGTCAAGAACCGGCCGAGCCCTATACCTCGTGTTCCGTTGGGCGTGGCCGTCGTGGGTGCCTTCACGACGCCTTGCGAGAAGAGCTCCAGTTCGTTGGCGGCGCGAGCGGCTTCACCCTGCACCCTTTCCTGGAATCGCGGGGACTCGGGCATCTTCGCCCGGAGGTAGACGACGCTGGCCGCGGGGACGGCACCCAGGCCGAGCATCAATCGCCAGGTGAGGTTGTGATCGACACCCGACGCCAACAACAGCAGACCGACCAGTGGTCCGATGATGAGACCCAACGCCTGCATGGAGAACACCAGCCCGACAAGGCGGCCCCGGTCGTCGCGGTTGGCGTATTCGCTCATCAGCACAGCCGAGACCGGATAGTCGCCGCCGATGCCCAGGCCGAGGACGAAGCGGGCGATGACGAGCCACCAGAAGCCGGTGGCGAAGGCCGAGGTGAGGGCCCCGACGATCATGATGACGGCGACGGCGGCGTAGACGCTCTTTCGTCCGAGCACATCGGCGATCCGGCCGAAGACGAGGGCGCCGATGAAGGCCGCCAGGATCGTCGAGCCCGCCACCCAACTCGTCTGCGTGGTGGAGAGATGCCACTGGCTCTTCACCAGGACGGCAACGGTGCTGATCACGAAGAGGTCGTAGGCGTCGGTGAAGAAGCCCATGCCCGAGATCACCACCGCCCGCCGGTGGAAACGGCTGCGCGGAGCATCGTTCAGCAGGTCGCTCACCGTGGCCGCCGCGGCCAGGCCGGTCGGTGGGACCTCCACGGCCGCCATGGACCCCTCTAGCGCCCTTCGCCCCGATTCGGTCATCTCGATGTCCTCATGGATCCCCCTGCGTCGTGTCCCAGAGCCCCCGCGGATCTTCTCAGGGTCAGGTAACCGACAGACCATCCAGAGGTAATCGGAACGTGAACGAATGGTGAACGTTTGGTAAACAGAAGCCCATGCCGGACACGATGATCACCGGTGTGGCCCCGTGAGCGTCACCGGTGTGGCCCCGTGAGCGGCTGGGCCGACGACCCGATCGGCCGGTTGCGCTCGGTCGAGGAGAAGGTGGCGGGGGTGCAGTCGGCTCTCGGCCCGGGGGGTCTGGCGGCCGGGACGGCCTCGGCCGACGAGTTGGTCGCCCTCACCACCGAGCTGCTCGAGGAGCTCGACGTCGACCGCCATCAGGACAGTGACGCTGACGCCGAGCTTCTCGCCGCGCTGCGCGTCTACCGCAACGCCGCCTTCACCTTCCGGAAGTTGGCCGGCTCGGACCCTGGGTCTGATCCGCCACTGCGAGCCGTGTGCCAGGCCATCATCGAACAGGGCCACGACCATCTGCAGGCGTATCTGGACGTGCGGGACGAGCCCCGGTAGACGGTCAGGTCCTCTCCCGGCGCCGGCGCCGGCACCGGCACCGGCACCGGCACCGGCACCGGAGCGGTGGACCCGTTCTCCGACAAGAGTCCAGGTGACGAGTCCCGTGGCATTGTCGACGGGTGGCCCAGATGCCAAGGTGAAACATGGCCGGGGACCGAGATGACGGCGGCACGGCGGCGGCCGTGCTCCCCCTTGTGCCCATGGCGCTGCTGCTCTGCGCCCTTTCCTACGGCACCGACGCCCAGGGTGCGTTCTACGACGGTCCGTATCACGTCTTCGTCATCCTGATCGCCGCCGCCCTCCTGACGAGCATCGCCGTCACCCGGGTGTCGTCATGGATCACCTCGGTCCGGCGCCATCCCGTCGTCCTGCTGGCCGCGGCGCTCTCGGCTGTCACCGTGCTCAGCTCGGTGGTGGCCGGACAGCCGGCGGATGCCATCGGCACCGTCTCGCTGCTTCTGGCCATGGCCTGCGCCGTCGCCGTCGTGGCCTCGTTGACCCCCGAGCACCGTCGGTTCCTGGTGGCCGGCGTGGTGGTGATCGCCGTGATCGTCGCCGTCGTCGGCTGGGCCGCCGTCGTGGCCCGGCACCAACCGGACGCCCTGACGAGCCAGGGGCTGTGGCGCGCCGCCTCCACCCTCACCTACGAGAACGCCCTGGCTGCCTTGCTCACCGCCCCGGCGCTGCTCTGCCTCGACCGGCTCCTGACGAAGAACCCCTCTCGTCTCGTCTGGTCCGGTGCCGCCTATCTGCTCCTGGTGGGCATCGGCGCCTCGCTCAGTCGGGGAGGACTGTTGGGGTTGATCGTCGGGGTGGCCGTCCTCGCCGCCCTGCGCGGGCCCCGGTCGGTCGTGCGTCTCCTGCCCGCCGTGGTCGGCGCCATGGTCGCCCTGGTCTGCCTGGCCCCCGGCATACCGGCGGGCTCCTCCCCCCACGTCGCCCTGGCCTACGCCGGCCTCGCTCTCGGTGCCGCAGTGGCGGCATGGGCCTCCGTGACCTCTCGGCGGCTGCGGCTGGGCGCCGCCGTGGTCGGCGCCGTCGCCTTCGGTGTCCTCGCCTCCGTGGCCTCGATCGGACACGTGGCCCGGGAGATCGCCCAGACCCGGGCGTCGGCCGCGTCCTCGGACCGGGCCCACGAGTGGACGGCGGCGTTTCACCTAGCCCGTCAGCATCTTCTCTTCGGGGTCGGCACGGCGCGCGTCCTGCTTCACTGGGAAGTGGGCGCGAAGGTCTTCACCGCCTCATTCGCCCACAACGAACTCCTGCAACTTCTGACCCAGGACGGGATCGCGGGTCTGGCCGTTGTGCTCGTGGGTCTGCTGGCCGTCTTCGTCCGACTGGCCCGACGACGCCATGAGCCGAGCCCCTGGCCCGCCGTGTGCGCCATCGCCTGCCTGGCGGCCCTGCTCGTCCAGAGCTCGCTCGACTTTCTCTGGCACCTCCCCGTCATCCCGGTGCTCATGGCTGTCGTCCTGGCGCTGTCCTTGGCGCCCGAGCCGACGCGGGGGCCCGAAGAACGGCCCGAAGAACGGCCCGAAGAACACAGCCCCGTCGCCCTCGCCGGAGAAACCGGCCACCAGCTACGCTCCCCCAGGAGAATTACCGGGGGCGGGGGGTAGCGGACATGGAGAAGCTGCGCACCAAAAAAGACATCTTGGGTGTCATCGGCGTCATCGTGGCCATCGCCGCCGGAGCCACGCTCCCCATCGTCCTGAGTGCCACCGCCGGCGCCCACGGCGCCCCCTCGAAGCCCATACCGGTGGCCGACTGCTCGCCTCCGACCGACTCGTCCAACCTGCCGGTGGCCGCCTTCTCGCCCCCGATCTGCACGCCGGTCCTCACGGCCACGCCGAGCACGGGCCTGGGCGACGGCCAGACGATCGCCATCAGCGCCACCGGCTACTCGGCCAATGCCGCCGTCGGCGTGGTCGAGTGCCAGGCCGGGGCCACCGGGCCCGCTGGGTGTGATCTGGGCACGCTGCTCTACGAGCAGTCCAACGGCAACGGGGACTTCGCCAGTCCCTACACCGTGACCCGCATCCTCAGCATCGGCCAGAAGAACGGCAAATCGAAGACCATCGACTGCGCCAAGAAGGGCTGCTTCTTGGGAGCGGCCGACATCGCCAACTTCTCGGTGGCGTCCTTCGTTCCCATCACGTTCGATCCGAGCATCCCGCTGCTACTCACCGGCACCCTCGACCACGCCGGTATCGCCCACGCCAAGGCCGGTGTGGCCGACATCACCGGCACCATCGGCTGCACCCACCCGCTGACCGCCTACATCTACGTCGACCTCACCCAGCTCTACGGCCGCTTCGTCTTCCGAAGCGAAGGGGAGACCCTGGTGTCGTGCAAGTCGGGGACGAAGACCTGGACCGTGAAGGTACCGCCCGGCAACGGCACCTACGCCCCCGGCGTGGCCACGGCCGGCGTGGGCATCCAGGCGCAGACGGGTACGGGCTACCGGAACATCCAGATCTCGGGCAAAGTCCACCTGAAGGCGGGCAAGTAGCACCACCGCCCTCGTGTGGTCCGCCGGTAGCGCCGCCCCGTCAGTCACCGCCCCGGTCCGGCGTCGCCACCCAGCAAGGCCGTCAGGTCGCCGGACAGCGCCTCGCACGACGCCGTCAGCAGCGCCACCCGGGTCTCGGGGTCGTCGGTCTCGAGGATCCGCTGGCTGTCGAATGCGGTCAGCGGCGCCATGGCGCACAGCCGCCACAACCGTTGCTCGACGTCACCGCCCCCTCCGCCGAGGTCGGCCACCACGGGGGCGGGGGAGCCCAACTCCGACAGCAGGGTCCGCGTCCGCCGCACGGCCGACGTGGCTTCGGCCAACCGGGTCTCGGCCCACCGGGTCTCGGCCCCCCCGGTCTCGTCGACCGGAACCGGCTGATCGGGGAGGTCGTCGACCTCGGCCCGCGGGTAGGGGTCGTCGGGCAACCACCGGACGACCGTTATCCGACGGCGGCCCTCGGTGAGCAGGGCCCACCGGCCGTCATCGAAGCGCGAGGCCGCTTCGATGTGGGCCACCGTGCCCACGGCGAAGCGCTGGTCGTGGCCGCCCACCTCCGATCCGCGTGAGATGAGCACCACCCCGAACTCGCAGTCGCCGGCCAGACAGTCGTCGGTCATCTGCCGGTACCGGGGCTCGAACACATGCAGCGGCAACTCCCCGTGGGGGAACAGCACGGTCGAGAGCGGGAACATGGGAAGCAGCCGGGTCGCTGCCATGGCCCCGTCCCGGCTGCCGATCAGCCGAAGGGCTTGGCGTACAACACGGCGTGATGGGCGAAGTTCACGATCGGCGCCGGCCACAGGCCGAAGAGCACCGTCACCCCCACGCACACGGCGATGGCCACGGCCACCCCGAGCGGCACCGGCTGCCGCGGCGCCGCCTCGGCAGACGCCTCGTCGGTAACCAGCAGGGCCGCTGTCGATGTGTCCGTCGTCGACGACGTTGCGCCGCCGGCGGTGGTGCTCATGACCAGCGACGGCAGATCCACCGTGGCGTCCTCGCCCCCGCCGCCACCGAGTCCGGCCGACGACGAGTACATCAACAAGATGACCCGCAGATAGAAGAAGGCGGCGATCACCGCCGTCACCATGGCCACCACGGCCAGCGCCGTCGAGTTGGCCTTCACCGCCGCCTCGACCACCTCCAACTTGGCCAGGAAGCCGGTGGTGAAGGGGATCCCGGCCTGGGCCATCAGCAGAATCGTCAGCGCCCCCGCCAACCACGGCTGACGTGACGCCAGCCCCCGGTAGCGCCCGAGGTCGTGGGCCCCGTCGCCCGGGCCACCGACCACGGTGATCACGGCGAACGTCCCGATCACCATGAAGCTGTAGACGAAGAGGTAATAGAGCGAACCCTCGACGCCGCGGGCCGACGCCGCCTGCAGTCCGAGGAGGATGAAGCCGGCGTGGTTGATCGACGAGTAGGCCAGCATCCGTTTGATGTCGCGCTGCACCAGGGCCACCGAGGCGCCGAGCACCAGCGTCACGATGGCGATCACCCAGACCGCCGGTTGCCAGTCCATCCGGAGCGTTCCGAAGGTGGAGATGAAGACCCGCAGCAGCGCGGCGAATCCCCCCGCCTTGGCGATGGCGGCCATGAAGCCGGTCACCGGACTGGGTGCGCCCTGGTAGACGTCGGGTGTCCACAGGTGGAAAGGAACCGCCGCCACCTTGAACAGGAATCCCACCAGCACAAGAGCGAGCCCGGCCAGCAGCAGCCCGTTGTGCAGCAGGACGTTGCGCGCCAGGTAGTCGGCGATCTGGGGCAGATTTGTCGTCCCCGTGGCCCCGTAGACGAGGGCCACCCCGTAGAGGAAGACGGCCGACGAGAACGAGCCGAGCACGAAGTACTTGAGCGCCGCCTCCCCCGATTCGTTGCGCTTGGCGTTCATGGCGGCCAGTACGTAGAGGGCGATGGACATGATCTCGAGGCCCAGGAAGATCACGATCAGGTCGTTGGCCTGGCCCATGATCACGGCCCCCGACGCCGAGGCCAGGGTCAGCACGTGAAGCTCGGGTCCCACCGTCCGTTCCCGCCTCATCCAGCCGTCACCGACCAGGGCGGCCACCACCACCGCGCTCGTCACCAGGACGGCGATGAAGGCACTGAAACCGTCCTGGATCACGGCACCGTCGATGGCCACGTGGGGCCCGTTGCTCTGCACCTGGGCCCACTGCACGAGGGCCAACGACAACGCGGCGAGACCCGTCATCAGCGTCATGGTGGTGGCCGTGTTGTGGGCCATCGGCCGCCGGATGATCGAACTGGCGGCCAGGATCAGCACGGCCCCGCCCAACAGGATCAGCTCGGGCAGGATCGAGTAGTAGGCGATCTTGGGCAGCACGATCGGCGCGGCGTGGGAGGCGGCGGCCAGCCAGCTGATCACGGCAACCCCCCCATGAAGCTCCAGACGGTGCCGCCGCCGGCCGACGGAGGCCCGATGGCGACCGCCGACACCGGCTCCAGCTGCGCCGCCACACCGGCGTTGCCCGCCCTCGCCGGCTGCCTCCGGACCCCGCCACGCAGCGTTGCCGCCGCTTTCGGGGTGCCCGTGGACACGGCGGGCTGGTGCTTCCCGGTGGCCACGTCGACGTTGTGCACGAGCAGGTCGACCGACGGCGTGATCCGGTCGAGCACCGGCTTCGGGTAGACGCCCAAGAAGACGATCAGGATGACCAGGGGCGCCACCACCGCCCCCTCGCGCCAACTCAGGTCGGGTGTCTGGGCGTCGGCCGGATCGGGCTCGTGGTGGAAGACCTGCTGGTAGGCCCAGAGCATGTAGATGGCGGCCAGCACCACGCCGCCGGTGGCCACCACGGCCCACCACCGGTGGGTCACGAACGTCCCGATCAGGATCAGGAACTCCCCGACGAAGCCGTTGAGCCCGGGCAACCCGATGGTGGCCAGCAACGCCACCATGAACACGGCGGCCAGTACCGGCGCCGGCCGCTGCAGGCCGCGGAGCTCGGTGGCCTGCCAGGTCCGGCGCCGCTGGTAGATCCAGCCGATCACGATGAAGAGCAGGGCGATCACCAGCCCGTGGTTCACCATCTGGATCACGCTGCCCGTCAGTCCCTGGGTGGTCAGGGCGAACGTCCCCAGCACGATGAAACCCAGATGGGCGAGTGACGAGTAGGCCACCAACCGTTTCAGGTCGCGCGTCGCACAGGCCACGATGGCCCCGTACAAGATCCCCACCACACCGAGGGTCAGAAGCAGCGGGGCCAGGTCGACCACGGCCCGGGGGAAGAGACTCAGATCGAAGCGGATGATCCCGTAGGTCCCCAACTTGGCCATCACCGCGGCCAAGATCACCGACCCCCCCATGGGAGCCTCGGCATAGGCGTCGGGCGACCATGTATGGAACGGGAAGATGGGGGCTTTCACGGCGAAGGCGGCGGTGAAGGCCAGGAACAGAAGCACCTGCGATCCGAGACCCAGGTGGGTGTGGGTGAGGGCGACCAGGTCGAAGGTGAACCGCCCCGTCTGCCGCTCGTGGATGTAGGCCACGGCCACGATCCCCACCAGCAGGAAAGCCGAGCCCAGGAAGGTGTAGAGGAAGAACTTCATCGCCGCGTAGGCCCGCCGGGTGAAACCCCAACCGGCCACGATGAAGTAGACGGGCACCAGGGTCAGCTCGAAGAACAGAAAGAACAGGATCAGGTCGAGGGCCACGAAACTGCCCAGACAGGCGGCCTCGAGAAGCAGCAACCAGGCCACGAAGGCCCGGGGGTCGCGCCGCACCTTCCCGGCCAGCAGCACCAGCGGGAACAGCAGGGCGGACATCAGCAACAGAAACACCGAGATCCCGTCGACCCCCAGGTGCCACGAGATCCCGAGCGACGACGCCCAGGTGTGGTCGCTCACCAACCGGTAGCTCCCGTCGCCGGCCCGGTAGCGCACGGCGATGGTCACGGCCAGGGCCAGGGTGGCGACGGTGCCGACCAGGCCGACGACCTCCACCGCCACCCGCTGCCGGTGCTCGCCCAGCGTCTTCGGCACCAGGGCGGCCACCACGGCGGCCCCGGCGGGCAGGAGGACCAGGACGGTCAGGAAGGGGAAGGTGCCGTCGTGGCTCATGACACCCTCGTCGCCATGTAGGCCAGCAGGGCCACGGCGCCGATCACGATCCCGAGCGCGTACTGCCGGACGAACCCGGTCTGGATCCGCCGCAGACCGCTTCCCGCCCCCCGGGCCAGCCGGCCGATGCCGTTCACGGCCCCGTCGATGACCCGGGTCTCGACCACGGTGGCCGAGAACCGGGCGAAGGCCTCGGCGGGCCGGCCGAGGACGGTGTCGTAGACGTCGTCGATGAAGTACGACTTCTGCAGCACCTCCGGTTCGAGCCCGGGATTGTCGGTGGCCCGCGACCACAGCACGTAGCCCGCCCCGAGCCCGATCACCGCCACCACGGCGTCGACCACGGCCAGCACCCACTGGGTGCCGGCCGACTGGTGGGCGTCGTAGAGGGCGGACCCGAACACCGGCGCCAGCCAGCCCAGGGGGGCGAACCCGGGATGGTGCCCGGGCAGGTCGAGCACTCCCCCCACCAGAGCCAACACCGCCAGCACCACCAGGGGCCCCGCCATCACCCAGGGCGATTCGTGGGGTGCGGCGCCGGCGGCGCCGTGACCACCGGCGGACCGCTGCCGCCACCGGTCCTCGCCGTAGAAGGTGAGGACGAACAGCCGGGTCATGTAATAGGCCGTCAGCGCGGCGGTGGCGAGCCCGATGGCCCACAGGGCGGGGTAGCGGGCGAAGGCGTTGTCCAAGATGTCGCCCTTGGCGAAGAACCCCGACAGGGGCGGGATACCGGCGATGGCCAGCCAGCCCACCCCGAAGGTGAGGAAGGTCAGCTTCATGTACCGCCGCAGGTTCCCCATCCGCTTCAGGTCCTGCTCGTCGTGGAGCCCGTGGATCACCGACCCGGCCCCGAGGAAGAGCAGGGCCTTGAAGAAGGCGTGCGCCACCATGAGGAAGATGGCCGCCTCGTAGGCCCCGGTCCCCACGGCCAGGAACATGTAGCCCAACTGCGACACCGTCGAGTAGGCCAGCACCTTCTTGATGTCCTGCTGGGCGCAGGCGATGGTGGCGGCCACGAGTGCCGTGGCGGCCCCCACCGAGGCCACCACCAGCCGGGCGTCGGCCGACAGCGCCAGCAGGGGGCTGATCCGGCACATCAGGTAGACCCCGGCCGTCACCATGGTCGCGGCGTGGATGAGGGCGGAGACCGGGGTGGGGCCCTCCATGGCGTCGGCCAGCCAGGGGAAGAACGGGATCTGGGCCGACTTGCCCACCGCCCCCACGAAGAGCAGCAGACAGATGGCCGTCCGGGCCGCCGACCCGATGTGCGACGCCTGCGAGAAGACCCCGAGGTAGTTGAGCGTGCCCGTCTTCTCGAAGACCAAGAAGATGGCGATCAGGAAGCCCACGTCGGCGATCCGGTTGTAGAGGAATGCCTTCTGCCCGGCACTGGCCGCCGTGTCGCGCCCGAACCAGAACGAGATCAGCCAGTACGAGCACAGCCCCACCCCCTCCCAGCCCACGAAGGTGAAGAGCAGGTTGTTGGCCAGCACCAGGATCAGCATGGAGGCCACGAACAGGTTCAGGTAGACGAAGAACTTCGGGTAGTCGCGGTCACCTTTCATGTAGCCGATCGAGTACAGATGGATCAGCGTCGAGATGCCCGTCACGAACAGCACCATCGTCACCGACAGCGGGTCGACCAGCAGCGCCGCCTTCACCTGCAGCCCGCCCACCGGTATCCAGCTGAACAGGTTCTGGGTGAACTCCCGCGAGCCACCGGCGGGCCGCCCGAGCAATCCGGCGTAGGTGATGCAGGCCACCACGAAGGCACCGCCCACCGTGGCCGTCCCCAACCAGCCGGCCCAGGGATCACCGATCCGCCGGCCGGCACCGGCCAGCACGACGAAGCCGGCCAGCGGCAACAGGGGCAACAGATAGGCGGCGTGCAGCACGGTCAGCCCTTCAACATATGCAGGTCGTCGGCCGTGGTTCCCCGCCGCCGTCGGAAGATGGCCACCACCAGGCCGAGCCCCACCACCACTTCGGCGGCGGCCACCACCAGCACGAAGAACACCAGGGCCTGGCCCCCGATGTCGTTCAGCATCCGGGCGAAGGTCACGAAGGTCAGGTTGGCGGCGTTCAGCATCAGCTCGATGCACATGAACATCACGAGCACGTTCCGTCGCACCAGCAGCCCCAGGCCGCCGATGCTGAACAGCACGGCCCCGAGCGCCAAGTACCAGGCCCCGGGAACACTCACGACCGGACCTCCTCAGACGCAGGGGCAGACGCAGAGGCGATCTCGGGCCCGGACTCCGACCGGCCCCGCGCCGACGTCACCGTCTCGGCCACGGCCCGGGCCACGGACCCGGTGTCCATGCCGATCTCGTCTCCGTCGGCCTCCCCGCTGACGCCCGCCGCGTCATCCGGACCGGCCTCGTCGGTGTCCTCGGGGGCGTCGTCGGCCTGCGGCCGCAGCCGCCGGGCCAGGACCACGGCCCCCACCACGGCGATCACCAACAGGGCGGCCGTGATCTCGAAGGCGAAGAGATACGTGGTGAAGACGCTCTTGCCGAGCGCAGCCACGTCCCCGCCGGGCTGGTCGGTGGCCGGACCGGCCACCGAGTGCGGGCCCACCGACCACCGCGAGCCGATCCCGAGCAGAAGCAGCCCGGCGACGGCCAACGCCATCAGCCCGATGGCCAACGGCCGCTGCAGCGGCAGCGGTTCCTCGGCCAGGTTCTCCTCGCGGTCCACCCCCAGGAACATGATCACGAAGAGGAAGAGCACCACGATGGCACCGGCGTAGACGATCACCTGCACGGCGGCCAGGAAGTTGGCCCCCTCTTCCACGAAGAGCACGGCCACCCCGAAGAGCGTCATCACCAGCATCAGCGCGGCGTGCACGGGATTGCGGGAGATCACCACCCCGATGGCGCCCAGCACCACAATGGTGGCGCCCACGCCGAAGGTCAGCCGGTCGACCAGGCTCGACACGCCCAACAGCGGTAGCAGCGACACCAGGCCGACCGGCACTACTGGTCCGCCCCGGCCGCGCTCTTCGCCTTGGGGCCGCCGCCCCGGGGCCGCCCGGGGATCCGGATGCTGGCCTTGCGCAGGGCGATATGGGCCTTCAGCCGGTTGCGCACGCCCTCGGCGCCACGCTGGTCGTCGTTTCGCTCCCAGTCGTCGAGATGGGCGGAGAAGACGTCGCGGATCTCGCGGATCCCGGTGGCGGCGTCGTCGCGCTTGCCGCTCTGTCCGCCCTCGGGAGCGCGCACGCCGTAGCCGAGCTCCCCCGACCACTGCACCTGGCCCTCGTAGGCGGCGTTGCCCGACGGCGAGGTGGCCCGCATCCAGGCCGAGGTGAACAGGTCGTCGCCTTCACGCCAGTCCTCCCAGGGCATGTGCTTCGGCCGGCCGTCGTCACCGACCAGCAGCTCCGTCTTGGTGTAGATGGCGTCGGCTCTGTTGGTGAAGGAGAACTCGAACAGCTTGGTCTCGGTGATGGCCTCGGTCGGGCAGGCCTCCACGCACATGTCGCAGTGGATGCACCGCAGGTAGTTGATCTCGTAGACGAAGCCGTAGCGCTCGCCGGGCGAGACGGGATCGCCGGCCGGGTTGTCCGCCCCCCGCACGTAGATGCAGTCGGCCGGGCACACCCCGGCGCACAGCTCGCAGCCGATGCACTTCTCCATCCCGTCCTCGTAGCGGTTCAGGACGTGCCGCCCGTGCTGACGGTTGGACTTCGGCTTCTTCTCCAGCGGGTACTGCCACGTCACCCGCGTCTTGGCCATCTGCTGCAGCGACACCTTGAAGCCGCCGAAGAAGGTCCAGAAACTCATCGTCCCGCCGTCCGCGGTTCGGTGGGCGAGAACCGGCCGGCGGTCCCCGGACCCCTGTCGGCCGCCGCTGTGGTCGCCGGCCGGTCGGCCATCAGCCGGCCGGTGTTCGAGTCCCGGTTCTTCCCCACCACCACGGCCCGCACCAGCAGCACGAAGCCGACGGCCATGGCGCCGAAGATTCCCGCCCCCCACCAGCCGCCGACCAGGACGGCGGCCACCAGCAGCACCCAGCCGAGCGACAGCGGGATCAGGATCTTCCAGCCCAGATCCATCAACTGGTCGTAGCGCAGCCGGGGCAGAGCTGCTCGCAACCAGACGTAGACGAACAGGAACAGCAATGTCTTTCCCAGGAACCAGCCGATCGGAATCAGCCACGACAGCACGGCCACATGTGCCGTCGGTCCGTCGGGACCACCGAGGAAGAGCGTCACCACCACGGCCGACATGGTGATCACGTTCATGAACTCGGCCAGGAAGAACAGGGCGAACCGGAGGGAGGCGTACTCGGTGTGGAAGCCACCCACCAACTCGCTGTCCGCCTCGGCCAGGTCGAAGGGGGGCCGCTGCAACTCGGCGGTGATGGCGATCATGAACAGCACGAACGGCACCACGCCGGTCCGGATCAGGTTCCAACTGGTGAAGAAGGTGTGGCTCTGGGCCTGGATGATCCCCCGGGTGGACAACGTCCCGGCGATCAGCACCACCGTCACCACCGACATGCCCAGCGCCGCCTCGTAGGAGATCATCTGCGCCGACGCCCGCACCGAACCGAGCAGCGGGTACTTCGATCCCGACGACCAGCCGGCCAGCATCACCCCGTAGACCGACACCGACGACATGGCCAGCAGGAACAGGATCCCCACCGGGGGATCGGCCACCTGCAGCTCGAAGGTGTGGCTGGCCACGGTCACGATCCCGCCCACCGGGACGATGGCGAAGGCCAGGAGCGCCGGCAGCAGCGACAGGTAGGGCGCCAACTTGAAGACGAACGAGTCGGCCTGATCGGGCATCAGGTCCTCTTTGAAGAACAGCTTGGTCCCGTCGGCCAACGTCTGCAGCAGCCCCCAGGGACCGGCCCGGTTGGGTCCGATCCGGGCCTGCATGTCCGAGATCACCTTCCGCTCGAACCAGATCATCAACATCACCGACACCATCAGGGCGGCGAAGGCCACCAGCACCTTTATGGCCACGATGGCCAGCTCGGCCCAGTGCACCCCGTTGGAGAACAGCGGGTCCCCGAGGGCGAACACCCGGATCAGGCCGGTCAGCGGCGTCACGGCGTCTCCATCCGTACGTCGACCACGGCCTGCCGGCTGTCGATCAGCACCGAAGCAGCCGGCCGTCCGTCGGCCACCAGGCCGTCGGTGGCGAGATTGAAGTCGATCGAGACCACACCCCGCGGCAACCTCTCGTCCAGCGCGGCGGCCAGCACCACGTCGCCGCGGCCCGTTCGCAGCCGCACCCGGTCACCGGCGCCCACCCCGAGCTTCTCGAGGTCGTGGGGGTGGGCCCGCACCGTGGCCGGCGCCACCAGGGCGGCCAAAGCCTCGCCCACCCCGACCAGCACCCCGCCGTCGTACAGCCGCCGGCCCGACACCAGCCGCACCGAGTAGCTGTCGACGGCCGGCACGCTCGGCGCCACCACCGGTTGCGGCCACCGCAGGCGCGCCGGCGCCGTCACCGCACCGCCGGCCCCGTTACCGCCGGCCCCGTTGCCGCCGGCCCCGTTACCGCCAGCGCCGTGGCCGGCCGCCCCATGGCCGGCGGCGGCCTCGGCGCTCGAGGACTCGGCCCCTCCCGACCGGGGGGGCGCGCCCTGGGCCTCGACCGACTCGATGCCGGGGGTGGCCATGGGGTCGAAAGGCTCGGGCGAGAGTCGACGCGAGAGCGAGACGGGCGACGTCGCCAAGGGGGCGATGATGCCGTCGCGAGCCGTTGGGGCGTCGAGGACCGACCGGGTGATCCCCCGGTGCGAGGCCGCCAGCCGCTCGATCTCGTCCCAGATCTCGGTGACGCTGCCCAGCCCGAGCTCCCCGCCCAGACGGGCGGCCAGTTCGGAGGCGATCATCCAGTCGGGCCAGCACTGACCGGGGGCCACCAGCTTCTGACCCAACCGGGTCACCCGGCCCTCGATGTTGGTGGTCGTCCCGGCCCGCTCGTGGACGATGGAGGCGGGGAGCACCACGTCGGCCCGGGCGGCCGAGGCCGACAGGAAGCCGTCCACCGCCACCACGAAGCCGGCGCCCTCGAGCGCCTCCTCGGCCAGCGTCCGGTCGGGGAAGTCGGACAGCGGATCGGCGCCCACCATCATCAGCGCCGCCATGCTGCCATCGGCCAGTCCGGTCAGGATGCCGGCCGCATCGCGTCCTGTGTCGGTCGGCACCGAACCCCAGTGCGCCTCGAACCAGGCCCGGCCGTCCTCGAGCGACACCCGGCCGGGCAGCAGGCCCGGGGCCAGGCCCATGTCGATGGCCCCCATCACGTTCCCCCGGCGCAGCGCCGGCAGGAAGCGGGCCGCCGGCCAGGCCTCGGCCATCGCCGCCGCCGCCTCGGCCACCAGGGCGCCGTCCTCGGCCAATGACGGCCGGCCCAGGATCACCACCACCCCGTCACCGTCGCTGCCGGCCCGGCCGAGCGCCGTCG
>Ga0307372_10006720_pt1 | contig 16699 bp, 17 predicted proteins | sample OX1MG_FD_202533 | JGI IMG/M metagenome (GOLD analysis project Ga0307372, IMG submission 202533) | Soil microbial communities from Risofladan, Vaasa, Finland - OX-1 | ecosystem: Environmental > Terrestrial > Soil > Coastal area > Acid sulfate soil | place: Finland: Risofladan, Vaasa | collected... | reverse complement strand
TGGACCCTGTAGTCGGAGTCCAAATCGGTCACGATCACCTTCTGGGGATTCAGCTCCAAGCTGAGCAGAGCGCGCTCCAGGACCGGGCCGGCGTAGGCCATCGCGGCCGACTTGCCAACCACGATCCCGGGCAGGAGTGGGTCCTTGATGTGCCAGAAGGCACGGAACTGGTCGCCGAACTCCTCTTGAAGTTGGGCCAGGTTGCGGCAGCCATCGAGGTCTGTCTCCCTGGTGATGATCGCCACGATCTTCAGCTCGGTCGGATAGCGCGCCTCCGCCAGCGCCGAAACGGTGGCCCGCAGGGTCTCGTAACGCTCTGTGTAGGTGGGAATGAGGACGGCGTGCACCAGCTCGGCAGGATCAGGGCCACCTGGCCGCGGCGCCAGGTTCCTCAGCCTCTCCCCCCAGTCGATCGCCTGAGTCTCCTCCAGCTTTCGGATTCCCCGCAGGACGAAGCGGAAGGTGTGGATCAATTTGAGCAGCCAGTACAGGTCGAGAACGACGGCGAAGGCACCTAACACCCAGAGGTACTCCGCGTTAGTGAAGGTGACGAAGAACCCCACTGCCAGTGGGGCCAGCAAGCAGAACCACACAGTCGCACCCGGTGCCATCTCGAAGAGGCGTTGGACGAGTCGCTGTCGCCTGGGGAGCTCTGGGGCGAGCCTGGCCAACCGCTCTGGGGGGACATAGGTGGGGAGAATCCCGACGCGTGGAGGGACAGGTGAGGGTGGTGAGTCGATCAAAGTAGAGGATGCCACAGACTTGGATCGTACTGGTTCGGCGACGGACGGGCCCCGAAGCACGAACGGACGGGCCATTTCCCACGTTGGGGGTGTATCGTCCAACATCGTGGGTATCAGCACCCTCCCTCGCTCACTCGACCTAGGACGGCGGGTTATCGGCCATCCGGCGACCAGAATGGCGGTCACCCTGATTGCAGTAGCCGTGTTCATTCGTTCCGTGAACCTCAGTGCGGCCATCGCTGAGTTCGGCCGCCTGCAGGGTCAATGGGCCGTCCTCGCTATGGCCCTGGCCGGACTCTCAGTGCTCGCCAGCATCGTGGAGTGGGGAGCACTGCTTCGCGGGGCTGGGAAGCGCGTCGGTTGGCACTACCTCGGCTCCTGGTACATGAAGGGCCTCTTCATAAACCAGATCTTCCCTGCCGGCGTCGGCAGCGACGCTGTCCGCGGGGTCCAAGTTGGCCGGGTGGTCGGACACGGCCCGGTGATCGCCTCCCTCGTCGCAAGCCGAATGGCAGGCACATTGGGGATGGCCGGCTGGGGACTGGGTGGCGCGGTAGTGATCAGCACCGTCTTCCATACCCAGGACGTGGTCGGCTTTGCTCTTTTCAGTGGGGTGATGCTGACCGCCTGGGGCCTAGCGCTGGTCGCCGAGCATCTCTTCGCAAGGCTGCGCGGAGGCAACCCAATCGGGAAGTCATGGCGCACCCATCGGCTCACCGACCATTTCGCCACCTTCCTGAAGTCGCTGGGCCGCTACCGAGGAGCGCCGGCCGCGCTGACGGTTTCGATCCTGGCTGGGGGCGTCGGGTGGGGGTTGAACCTGCTCTCCATGGAGGCCTTCAGCAGGGCTCTCGGCTACAACATCTCCTGGGGAGTCTTTGCGCTGGCCCTGCCATTGGCACTCCTCGTCACCTTCGTCCCCATCTCTGCTAATGGGATAGGGATTCGGGAGGGAGTGCTGGTGTTCCTGCTGGTGCAGTTCCACGTGCCCATCGCAGTGGCCGCGGCTATGGCCCTCTTTGTGGACTTCCAATTGCTCCCCTTCGCCGCCTTCGGTGGCGTGGTCCACCTAGCCGAGACCACCGTGAAGCATGCCTACCGGAGGATGTTCCAGGTTGGGAGGTTGGAGGGCCCGCTCGGCCTCGCTCATGCCACGCTCCACTGGCTCGTCGCCCCCGAAGCCGTGCGCGAACTCACCAGAGGCTGATCAGCCAAGCCGACCTGACTGACCCGGCCCCGCACTCACCGTCAAGGTCGCTACGGTGGCTGGCCCCATTGCACCGCAATATGGCCCCGACGACGTGCCAGTGGCGGCCGCAGCCTCCGCAGGGCAATTTGCGGGCGGCCCCGGATGATCATTGCCGGCTGCGCAACTCCCGCACCCCTCTGGTCGTCAAGGTGACGATCTGTCCGACCGCGGTGGCCGCTAAGAGCACCCCCAAGGTGATGTCAAAGGGAAGCGTCGGGGCCCCGGCCAGCACCAGCAGCGACGAACCGGCCAGCGCGACGCCGCTGGCGAAGGTGTTCACCTTCCCAAACCTCGTCGCCACCATCTCCGGCCTTCGAGGCAGCCATGGGTAGAGGACTAGAAAGGCGATAGCGGGGATCCCGTACCGGGCCAGCACCAGCAAGCCAAGCCACAGCGGCACGAACCCGAGGACGAGGCAGCCGATCGCCGCCAGCGCAAAGAAGGTGGCATCCATTATCGGATCGAGGGCCCGCCCCAGCACGGTGACCGGGCCGTACCGCCGAGCGACCCAGCCGTCCAGCACGTCCAGGAGAGCGGTGGGCGATGCGATGCAGAGAAATAGGTCCCGAGCCTGATACTGCGGCGGCAGCGTGGCATAGAGAAGGATCGGTACTGCCATGTAAGCCCGGACTGCGGTCAGCCCGTTGGGCACCCCCAAGCTGTTGATCGGCGTGTAGTCGGGGTAGTGTCGCGCAAGGTCGAGGGCAATGAACAAGAAGGTTGTGGTGACCAGCCACCAGCCCAGTGCGAGTCCGATTCCCAGCGCTGGCTGACCTCCCAACAATCCGGCGCTCACTCCCGAACCAGTTGTCAGCAGGAGACCCAGCAGCGCCCAGTAGCGAAAGGACCGGCGAAGTGGCGCCGACCCGCGCCATCGACGGCCTGAGTCCATAGTCAGCCGAGCCACTACCCGGGTCGGACCCCGAACTCCCCTCAGGGGCCTACCCTGGTCGGTCGCCCGCCCGGTTCTCGGCGGTGGAGCGTTGCCGGTCCTCACCCCCCAAAGCTTAGGGAGCCGAGCCGCGAATCCGATGCGCTCGGCACCCTGGGCCTAATCCCCGAGCTGGCGAACTTGAGGGCGAAGCACCAGATTGTGTGTTCGGCCCGGCTTCGCTAAGGTCAGACTGTGTGGCGCAGCATCCGACGGCTAGTGACCGGGGGCCCAGGTTGGACCGGTACCGCTGGAACTATGCGGCAGTCATGAGCAGCCCCCCTCAATTCGGCCCAAACTGTGCTCTCATCGTCGTCGACGTCCAGAACGACTTCGCGGATCCGCGCGGCACACTGTTCGTCCCTGGGGGAGACCGGGTCGCTGAGCGGGCAGCAGCGCTGGTGGAGGCGGCCCGAAAGCAAGGTGTGCTGGTCGTCTGTACCCAAGATTGGCACCCTGGGGAGACCCCCCACTTCAAGGACTACGGTGGGCCCTGGCCCACCCACTGCGTCTCCGGGACATGGGGAGCGGACCTGCATACCCTCATCCCTGGCTGGGTCGAGGTCGTCCGGAAGGGTCAGGGCAGCGACGACGGCTATTCCGGCTTCGGTGTCCGCAGCCTCTCGACCGGCGCGTTGCGGCCGACGCGTCTGCCAGAGTTCCTGTCCAAAAGACTGATTGAACGAGTAATGGTGGCAGGGTTAGCACTCGATGTGTGCGTGAAGGCAACCGCCCTGGACGCGGTCGCAGCCGGCCTAGCTGCGACCTTGATCCTCGACGCCACCGCCCCTGTGGACCTGAGAGCGGGCGATGGCGAGTTGGCAGTGGCTGAGATGATGGCAGCTGGCGTCACGATCGTCTGAGGCGGGTAATCCGCTGACAGGAAACCCCGGCGCGAACCACCAAAAACCCGGCCGCGGCCGAGCTCGTCTTGCCCCAAGTCCGGCGAGGGCTGCGCCAAGCGGACGGGCGGCTGTCCCGGCCCAAGCGTTTGGCCAAGCCATGGTGGTCTGGGAGTCAAAGGTGGTCGGACTCGGTAGTGTTTACGCTTGGTCAAGCCCGCGACCGGTTCCGCTTGGGAGCAAGGGGTAGGCGCCGACCCGGCCGATAACAAGATCGCGGTCGCCACACTCGCGCACGTCACTTCGCCCGCCCTCGTAGCTCAGGGGATAGAGCAGCGGTTTCCTAAACCGCGTGTCGGAGGTTCGAGTCCTTCCGGGGGCACCAGTTTTTAAGTTCAGGGAGTGCCGCCGAGGCTCACTTCAAACTGTCCGGGTTGCTGTCAAAGTTGCTGTCGACGCGGGGCCGCATGGGGTCGCCCCGCCGCAGGGCGTGGCATGGGGAGCCACGGCGAGCGTTGCGCGAGGGATGCGGCGGTTGAACGCGTGGGTATACTCCCTTTACGCGTTCAACTGGGGGGAGAGGAGAGCCGCCATGCCGGAGCAGCGACGTGAGCCGCGGCGTGGCGGGAGTCGCGCCCCAGCACGGGGTGCCCTGAAGTCGCCGATCAAGGTGTCGTGGAGGTTAGTGCAGGAGCAGCCCGTTTCGCCGGTCAACATCTTCCAGGTCGGCGCGGTGTCGCGCCCCGATGGGGTCCCCGGGGAGGTCGTCCTTAACCTTGGCTTCCTGCCTCCTGCCCCTGTCTTTGGCACGGCAGAGGAACAGCTTCGAATGGCGGAGCAGCTCGACGCTATCGAGATTCAGCCTGTTGCGCGGATCACTGCATCGAGGGCGCGTCTTGAGGAGTTGCGACAGCTGATCGCCCAAGCCCTCGAGGCCTTAGGGGGCCTGGATTGAGCCAAGTGTGGCCCCTCGCCAGGACGCCTAGGCAGGAGATCTGGTGCCTGTCCGCCAGCTTCGAGTCAGGGCCAACCGTTACACGGTTCGCTCTGTACGCACAGTCGGCTGAGACGGTTGCCGTTGAACCCCTAAGCGAGCCTGAGTTGGTCCTTTCACTGGATGAGACCTTTGAGGAGCAGGGTCCCTGGATCCTTCGAGCGGAAGGCGTGTCGGAACTACGAGGCGCCATATGGGTGCGAGTAGAACCGGGACCCAGCGAGAGCCTCGCAACGGATCTAGGCACTGGCATCTTCGGCGTGGGGGATTCGATTGAGGACGCGCTCGCGGACCTGTGGGCCGCAATGCGAGAGCACCTATCTGTGCTTGAGCGACGCGACCTCTCCCGGAGCCCGCAGGCGGAGGCGCAACTGGCGTACCTGCGCGCCCACATCGTCTAGTCTCCCAGGATGGCCGAGCTGCGCGCCGCCGATGTGGCGGCCGCGCTTGTGCGGAAGGGTATGACTCGGGATCCCAGTCACCACAACATGTTCGCGAAGACCGTGGTGGTAGGCGACTACAACGTGGAATTGCACACTCGCATCTCTCACGGCACGAGCCTAATTCCGGACAAGGTCATTGCGGCCATGGCCAGGCAGTGTGCCTTGAGGAAAGCCGAATTCCTCGCGCTGGTAGATTGCTCCTTCGACGAGCTTAGCTGGGACCAGACCGTGCGGGGGAATTGTCCTGGGGGATTCAACCCCTACGTCGCACCAGCCAGAGAACTCCTGGTGAGGGAACCAAGCAGCCGCTCTGCCGAGCCTCGACGGCCCACTAGAAAAAGGCGCCGACCTCGTTGACCGCGCTACCGGCGCGCACCGGGTGCGCGGGGTGGCCCAAACCAACCATGAGACTGCCTGACTGGCGTCGTCGCCTCGAACTGCTGGTAGAGCGCCTCAGCTCAGATCTCGCCCCGTAACTTGCGCCACCGGCAATGCCTAGACGCCACCCTGAAGCCGGTAAGACCCCATCCGCCGGTAGACCTCGGCTCCGCGGGCCGCATCGGGCCCCATAGCCCAGGACAATCTGCCGTCAGTCGAGTATGCTCCTAGATCAGGTTGATGAATCCCTCCAACATCACCGCTTCGACCGGCGCCCCAGAGGGCACCTCGAGCCAGTGCCGCAGCGTGCTGGCCCGGCCCGCCGGCTCGCAGGCCCAGGCAGCCCGTGCCAGCGTGGCGATATCGCCGGCACGCTCTGGGATCCGCTCGGCCGCAGACTGGGCGCGAGCGATGTCCTCCAGCCGCTCTCCCGTCTCCATGTCGCCCAGCCGGAGCACTGCGTGGAAGGCGAGTCCAAGTGGCGTAGCGGCGAGGCTGGGACGCCAGACGGTGGTGTCCTCACCCGCCTTGGGCGCCAGGCCCTCCTCAGCGTCGGGGCGGGCCAGATCGGTGGCCGTCTTCCGCGACCTGGCCGACTGCCGTCTCTCCCGCACCGGATGCCGCCCGAGGTCACGGTACCGGCCGCTCCTCACCGAGGCGACCATCTTGCCGCGCAGCCTTCGCCACCTCGCGAGGGCGCTCCGCCGCAGCAGCCTTCACGTGCCCGCTGTGCTGACCTCGGAGTCGTAAGGGCGGAGATGAGCCGCTTGGCGCCCAAGGCTGTTACAGACCTCATCGAGCGATTCGAGCGGAACTCAAGAGCCTATCTATCCACTGCCTACAACGAGACGCAAGTTCGACGAGAATTCATCGACCCGCTATTCCATGCAATGGGCTGGGACGTTAGCAACGAGCAAGGGTACGCTGAGGCGTACAAGGACGTGGTCCACGAGGATAGCATTACCGTTGAAGGTGCTGCAAAGGCGCCTGACTATTCGTTTCGAATTGGCGGTACCCGCAAATTCTTCGTCGAAGCGAAGCGGCCAGCCACTCTACTCAAGACCGACGCACCGGCTGCGTACCAGCTTCGCCGATATGCGTGGTCCGCCAAACTCCCTCTGAGCATCCTAACCAACTTCCGAGAGTTCGCAGTCTATGATTGCAGGCAGGTACCAGCCGCGTCTGATAGCGCCTCACTCGCGCGGATCACGTACATCCCCTGGCAGGAACTGGCCGAGCGGTGGAATGACATCATTTCAGTCTTCAGCCCGGATGCGATCCGCCTAGGAGCGTTTGATGAATATGCAGAGAGCACCCGCCGAAAGCGAGGAACGGCCGCAGTTGACGATGCCTTTCTGCAAGAGATTGGGGCTTGGCGCGAGGCTCTGGCACGGAACATCGCTCTTCGCAATGCTGGGCTGTCTCAGCGTGAGTTAAACTTTGCGGTCCAGCGCACCGTTGACCGCATCGTCTTCCTGCGCATCTGTGAAGATCGCGGGCTGGAGGATTACGGACGGTTGCGGGAGCTCGAACGGGTGCCAGGCATATACAAGCAACTCTGCAATCTCTTCCGCCAGGCAGACGATCGCTATAACTCTGGCCTTTTTCACTTCAAGAAGGAGCACGACCACCACGAAGCGCCAGACAGTTTGACGCTCACCCTCACAATCGACGATAAGGTCCTGCGCACCATTATCCAGCGCCTCTACTACCCTGACAGCCCATACGAGTTCGGTGTCTTGCCCGCGGATATTCTTGGGCAGGTGTACGAGCAGTTCCTTGGAAAGGTCATCAGGCTTACAGCTGGCCATCGTGCGGTCGTGGAAGATAAGCCAGAGATCGCGAGGGCCGGTGGAGTGTACTACACGCCCACTTACGTGGTGGAATACATAGTCGGCCAGGCACTCGATCCCTTGCTAGCGGGTAAGACTCCCCGGCAGGTGAGCCGTATGCGGGTGCTTGACCCCGCGTGCGGGTCGGGATCTTTTCTGATCGTCGCCTACCAGCACCTCCTTGACTGGCATCTGTCCCATTACTTGTCCGATGGCCCAGAGAAGCGGACGAAAGAATTGTTCAGGGGACAGCGCGGTGAATACCTCCTTGCAACCGCCGAGCGCAAACGGATTCTGCGAAATAACATTTGTGGCGTGGATGTCGATCCTCAGGCAGTGGAGGTGACAAAACTTTCCCTTCTACTTAAGGTGCTGGAGGGGGAGACGTCGGAGACCATTTCAAAACAGCTCCGCCTTTTCCACGAAAGGGCTTTGCCCGACCTCGGCGATAACATCAAGTGCGGCAACTCACTGGTGAGCCCAGGATTCCAGGCGGCCGCGACGCAGCTCTCGTTGCTATCGGAAGAAGATGAGTACCGGATCAACGCCTTCAGTTGGGAAGATGAGTTTCCAGAAGTCTGTCCGAGCCCTGGGTTTGACGTAGTCATTGGTAACCCTCCATATGTATATCGAAACGCCACAGAAGAACTCCTCACCGGGTACTACCGATCGGAGTATCAGGTGGCGGAAGGCAACTACGACTTGTACAAATTCTTTATCGAGCGTTGCTTGCAGCTGCTACGCCGGGGAGGCCGGCTTGGGTACATCACCTCGGCGACGTTTCTTATTCAGCCCAGCTTTGAGAAGTTGCGCCGCCTGTGCCTGGTCGACTCAAGCGTGATACAGCTCGCTCCGCTCGGGCCGGGGGTGTTCAAGCGAGCAACGGTCGACACGACGATACTTGTCCTGAGCCCCGATGCACCTTCCGCGGACCATGAGGTGGAAGTTGTCGCTCCGATTAGGCCGGATGACCTGGCGTCGACGCCGCCATACCGGATTCCTCAGCGGCGATTTGCTCGCAACCCAGGCTGCGCCATTGACTACCGCCTCTCGGAAGAGGGGGCGCGCCTAGTCGCGAGGCTAGTGACGGGCTTCCCGTCAATCGAGAGCGGTTACGAATTTGGGGTGGGCATCAACACAGGATTCATCAGAGACGAACTCACGGCGGGTACGCGAGTCGATGCTCGCTACCATCCTATGATCCCCGGCAGCGGCATATCACGTTACGGGCCCGTACGCACCTCAAAGTGGATCCTCTACGATGCCGCCTACGTTCGGGCGCGGGGGTCTCTTGGACGGACTCTTCCGGCTGAGCGGCTCTTGAACTCCGACAAGATCCTGGTTGTGAGGACACGGAACCTCTCGCTGAAGCGCCGAATTGTGGCGACAATAGACCGGACCCGGGCCTACAACCTCAACCGACTTTCGAACATCATCGCCCGAGATGGCTATCGTCTGGAAGGTCTACTTGGAATCCTGAACTCCAGTCTCTTCAACTGGCTATTCTCGACTCGCTTCTTCGACTACGAGGTGAAACCCGTGTATCTCCGCGTGGCACCACTGGCCGATAGCAACGACGTCGAGCTTGGGGCTCGGGTCAGCAGGATTATGGACCTTCGCAGGCGATTGGAGGTGGTGAGGACTGGGCATGAGGCGGAGGCTGTCGCCAGACAGCTCAAGAACACGGATCGCGAGATTGATGCGATCGTGTGTCGGTTATATGGTCTCACAACGAGGGAGACACTGATGATTAACGAGTCGCCGTACGGGGGGGCTCTTGAAGACGTCGGCGATCCGGCCAGTTAGGGTCAAGAGCGGCGGGTTGCACACTGGTCTCAGGATGTGGCACATCCGGGTCTCGCGTTGGCAGCGGGGTCGAGATCGAGTAGGCCGTGGTGGACGACGAGGCCCTTCCCGGATCTCGGCGGGTTGGCGGGGAGCGTGGGGCCGGGGGCCGATGACCGAGGGAGATCGAGTGGCACCCACTAAGAGCGACCGCGGTGCGGCATCCGATGAGATCTCGAGAACTTCAGGGCAATGCGGCCCCGAGTGGTCCGGGACCGGGCTCGAGGCTCCTCCTTGACGACCGGAGGATTTCCCTATACCTGAGGAGCCTGTCAGTGGAGTACCCACAGAGATCCCGGATAGGCCTCTGTACGAGGCGCCCTTCGGATACGTGAAAGCGAACGCCGAACCGTTCCGAACGACAGTCCGGCATCGACGCTACCGCGAAGGTTGGTGGCTCCACATGGAGCCACGTCCGGAGATGCGCCAAGCGTTGGCTCCGCTGTCAAGGTACATCGCAACGACCAGGGTCTCCAAGCACCGACTCTTCGTGTGGCTGGGTCGCGGCACCCTTGCTGACAGCGCTACCATCGTGTTCGCACGGGACGACGACTACACCTTCGGCGTGCTCCACTCCAGGGCCCACGAACTGTGGGCACGAGGCACCGGCACACAGCTCCGCGAAGTTGAGAGTGGTTTCCGCTACACGCCGACGACCTGCTTCGCAACCTTTCCCTTTCCCCTGCCGTCAAGCGAGGGCCGTGAGGCGATCGCAGTAGCTGCTCGCGAACTCGCTCGCCTCCGAGACGGCTCGCTGGGGGCGGTCGGACCAGGAGCCGAACCGGTTGCCAATCGGACCCTGACCAACTTGTACAACAAGAGGCCCGCCTGGCTGGTGAAGGTCCACGGTGACCTAGACAAGGCGGTGAGGGCTGCGTATGGCTGGCCGGCTGACCTTGACGACGACTCAATCCTCGATCGGCTACTTGCACTCAACTTGACGCGCACTCCCGCGTGACCTGACGCCTTGCCTCATCCCGGGAGAGACTGCAGGGGATCGGGATCGTCGTCCACCGCTAACATCGACGTCTGCGGAGCGTGCGACCTTCGTGCTGACTTGGCCGGTTTCGGAGTGCTTCAGCCGGCCCCGAAGGCTCGCCGATCGGGCGGGCTGGGCTTGTCGTCAACTTCGGCGGCGGTGTCCACTCCGGCGCTCCGCCGGTACGTTTGGCTTCTGGTAATCGTGGTCGGAGGATTCATACCAGGCCAGCCTCGGTGGGCAGCCGCCTCTTCTGCGGATTCACGCCTCAGTAGGAGGTTCAGGGACCACCGTTTCAGCGGGCAGTCCAGACAATCTCCCAAGAGCCCCAAGGATCTCGACTTCTTGCTGCCGCCAGAGCCCCACGGTGTCCCGCACCGCTTCGACCTCTTGAGGTTCGAGCATTCTGGCTACCTTCGAGTCCACGACCGCGATACTCACCGGCCCTCCCAGCCCCCAAGCTGCGGTGGCGATGGCGTCGTCCACAGTTCGCCAAGCCAGTGCTTGCGCTTGAGGCTGGCTAAGAGTCACGAGTTGATGGTGACGCAAAGATCGAAATGAGTGCATCGCGAAGATATCCCCCGAGCCGATCGCGGAGAATCCGTCTGTATCGTGTAGCGTCCGTGAGCCCGCCGTTTCGAACTCGAGAATGTGCGGTCCGTCCTCGGTGAAAAACGCGACTAGATAGGCACTCCGCTGCGCCGCTTTAGCTTGCAGGTCGCCAAGCGTCTCTCTCTCCACCTCATCTTGAATCTTGTGGATGTGCTTATGGAGTGTCTTCATGCCGGGCTCGAAGTGTTTGAAGTCGCGGACTATCTCTGCTGTGCATCCTTCGAGCTCCGCGCGTACCCTCTGGATGGAGCCGATGGGGCCTGACCCGCCCCATGCAAACTGGGACCCGAGAATGAAGAGCTTGTGAATGTCCCCCTTAGTCGGCTGGCTGCCGGTCTGTGCTGTGGACTGACTATCGGACGCGACTACTAACCCGTCCGCGCATCGCAGCGCCACGACCAGCGTCACGTCTAGCGGAAGACCGACTTGCTGGCGTACTCTGGATATAGCCGATACACGTTCTCCAGCAGCGAGCGGAACGACTGCGCGACCACCCAGGCTCGGATCGAGGTCAGCGCTCGCACACGAGCCTTCGGAGCTTGCTGAGCCAGCCTCTCTGCTCTCGCTTGGCCAGCCCGAGTCAAGCTGTACCCGGGCGATGTCGTGCGGTCCAGACGATCCGCGCGGACCAGACCTTCGAGAACAAGCCGATCTAGGTCAGGGTACAGTTGGAAGCTGAACGGTCCGTACAGGTAAGGTTGGAAGGTATATTGCTCCGCTGGCGGTACCTTCGACCGCTTCGAGAACAGAAAGAGAGTTTTCTGGAGGCGGATGCGGTCTACTGGTTGGCCGGTGCCACTCAAACTCAGCAGGAGCCAGTCTCGTGGACTTAGGGGGCTCCCATCGTTAGCGACCGACTGGGCAACGACGTCACTCCCCGACTTGGCCACGACCTTAAGGTATCACCTCTCCGCAAGGCATCAGAGGTCTCGCTAGGCAGTTGTGACGGAGTCGTCACAAGACGGCGCCACGCTGGCACCACCCGAGGAGCCGAGCCACGGCGTAGGCGGCGGCGAAGGCTCAGGGACCGGGCGCGGGAGAGTTGCGTGACGGAGTAGACCAGCCCTCGGACCCATGGGGCGGGGCGCGGGGGACAGTAGCCTTCGGGCATCTCACCGACTAATGCTCTCCGCGGTAGGCGCGTGAAGCCAGGGAGGAAGCACGATCGATACCAACGTCCGTTATTACGCGGCGACAACCTCGGGACCCTCCGCTGGCAGATCCCTGCGAGCGGCTGCACCAGGCCGGGCCGACTGTGGTTTGGTGTTGCTATTGAGTCCTCACTAGGTGCACCCTTCGGCGATGCAGATTGGCCCGCCGGAGCTGATCGGAAACTGCGCGGTTTGCGGGAACCTATCCAAGGTCCGGCGGGGTCCAGGACCTACTGCTCAAATTCCTGGTGGGTACGGTCTCAGAAGCGGAAGGACGAGGAGGGCAACAAGTGCGACATCAGCAGAAGGTGATCCGGCTGGCTTGGGCAGCCGCCGTAGGGGCGGCATCGGTCGCGGGGTGCGGCGCCGTGACTCAGGCCCCCCGACCGTGAAGAACACCACTCCGGCCACGTCCGTTCCGACAGCCACTCCCAACTCACTGGAGGGGCCGGTCGGCACCACGTTCACCGATACCGACTCGCAGGGAAACAAGATAACTGTGACCATGACCGGCGTGATTGATCCGGCCCAGGGGACGGCCTGCGAGACCCCAACCAATGGGTATCGGTTCGTGGCCGTCCAATTCACCATAGTCGGTGTGTCCGGCAACTCATCGGGCGATGTGGATAGCAACGCAACAGTGGTCGGCAGTGATACCCAGACCTACACCGCCGACTTCAATAGCGTCGCTGGCTGCACCAACTTCAACTATGGCCTATACGCTGTGGCTGTTGGGCAGACGAACGGGGGTTGCGTCACGTCCCAGGTGCCCAATGGTGTGACCGTTGCACACGTCGAGTGGGGTGCGGGATTCGGCAGCGCGCCGGCAATCTGGGACGTCCCTTGATGGGTGGTCACACAGGCACCACAGTCTCGATCGTGCCTTGGACCAAGGTAGTTGTGGCTGCCCGATGCGACGCCTTCACAAGGCACCACTGCTCAAGGCAGCCATCGGGGCACTGCGGTTATCGGTGGGGCCTGTGCTGAGCTGGCCAGGCGGGACGGCCCTGCGCACTTTGGCCAGAGCGCCCGCGCGTTCACCGGGCCGAGCCCTGAGGTGCTGACCCTGTGGACGAGGACCTGGCCCTCTCCCTCGGAGTCGGGATCCGGCCACCCCGGCTGCCGCCCCCGCGCGAACCCGGTGGCGGTCCGCAGGAGAGGTCCGCGGCGCATTTGACCCTCAAGCCGGCGTGGCCGGAGCGACTCCCGCCGAACTTCCCGCCTGATACGTACCATTCCGAGGGATGCACGCCACCTGGCCTGGCGCCCAGCGCCAGGATCACAACACGACGCTCCTTACCACGAAGAGCACGACCGGACCAGCAGCCAGAGCCGGGGCCCCCGCGAGCAGACCCTCGGCGACCGGGTCTCGGTGACTTTGAGCGCTAGTGTCGACTCGTCGTCCTGGGCCTGACAGTCGCAGAGACCGCGGTCGCCGTGCTTGCGCAACCAGGTCCTACGTCCAGACTCGAATCGACCCGTTGCTCCTCGACCGGAAGCCCCTCATAGAAGCGGAGGTTCCGCTGTGGTTAGATACTTCTCGCGGGCGGAGGACTCAGCCCTACTCGCGACTAGAGGCCTGCACTTTGATGAGCCGAAGCTCAGGTGACTGAGCGTCCAACAAACGCCGCCCCTACTGGTCGCGTGCCGGGACGTCCTGGTCCCACTTGGGCCAGGCTTCCGCGGCTCCCCAGCGCGATCCCTCCATGGCTCGCAGGCATGCTCTTTGTCATCGCGGCCGCTCCGGCGTTGGCGTTCGGAATCGGCGGCATTCCTCACACCGCACGAGTGGGTCTGGCTGCAGGGGGTCTGTCCAGCTTGGCTACAGTCGCCACCAGTTTGGTGGCGGGCCACGCTCCCTATACCCCCGGGGTCCAGGGAGCCGTTCCCTTCATCTATCCACCGGGCATGCTGCCTTTCCTGCTCCCGCCCCTCGTCGCCGGCACAGCTCACTACGTATTGGCCTTCGCTATCGAAATGCTGGTGATCATCCTGGTCGCTGTTCCCGCGGTGGAAGCCTACCGGCGCCGGGAAGCGCCTGGTCAACAGGCCCTCGGCTGGTCGCTCCTCGCTTTGTTGGGAGCGGTCGGACCGCTGACTCTCTATCGCACCGACCCTGCCATCGGCCTACTCTTGGTGGCCGCCGCAATCGCATGGCGTCAAGGAAACCTGACCGGTAGCTTCTTGCTTGTTTTCGCGGCCGGGCTGATTAAGGACTACGCGTGGGTGGAGTTATTGCCCCTGGCGGCCACCCAGATAAGAATGGCCACCCAACTTGCCAAGCCGTGGCCCCGACGGTGGTGGGACGCGCTGCGGCCGGTTGTTCTTGGTCTGCTGCCAACGGGCGCCATCTTGGTCGCCGTGGAGATCTGGTCAGCGGGAGGACTGCTCCGCTCGCAATTGAACAACTTGGCTCGCGGGATGGAGATTGAGAGCCTTCCGGCGACCCTGGGAATGCTCCTCGTTCACGTGAATGGGGTGGTCGTGTCCAGGGGGGTCCTCGGCTCGATGCAGATCAGCGGCGCTGGCCTCCATCTGGCGTTCCTTGCCACCGTGTTCGCGGGGTTGGGTGTGCTGGTCTTGGTGTTGGTTGCCTGGTTATGCCTGAAAGGGGTGCTCTCCCCAGGCGTGGCGCTCTCCGCAACCCTCGGAGTGGCGATGATCGCCACTCCAGTCCTCTCTCCGCAATACTTTGATGCCCTCCTTCCCTGCCTGTGCCTGGCCGCCGCTGAACTCGGCGGAATGCTCGGCCCCTATTTGCTGTGGAGCAGTTTAGGCTTAGCGCTTCTGACGCAGCTCGAGTTTCCCTACTTGTGGACTTCGATCTTGCACCTCTCGTTGCACGGCGTATTGGTTCTGGCACTTCGCAACCTCTTGCTGGTGGCGCTGGTGCTTGTATTGCTGCTGACTGAATACCTTCGGCGGCGAACCGCTGAAGCCAGTGCGAGCCGGGAGACGGTCAGAGTGGCGGTCTGAGCGCGCCGCCGGGCCGCCCTCGCGGGCCAGACCGCCGCTTTGAGGACCCCTGAGCGGCGACGCTCGAACCCGGTTCGGCCATCCATGCAGTGGCCTTTATCCTCAAGGATGTCCGCGCGGGAGAGTTAGCCGACCAACTCCGGTGGCCGCGGGGAGTTCGGACAAGCCGGCGCAGCATTGCGCAGAGCCGAGATGGCCCCGGGTACCCGGGGCCATCTCGGCAGGCCAACATCGTGGCCGTCCATGAGCAGTCATCTCCATCTTCGGTCGAGCAAGGATCGGACAGACTACTCGGCCAGCTTCGAACCGGCGGTGGCTGGGGTCTCTGCCAAGAGACAGAGCGGAGCTCGCTTACGCTCAGAAGCTTGGGGTCGCCCTGAAGTGGCCCTACCGCGCTAGACAGGTAGGGTGCTGGACGAAGCTCAGTGGATAGATCGTAGTAATCGTAGCGGGGATGGGGGTCCGGGGGCAGGGGGTGGATAAGTCTGAACAACGTGGACATCCCCGGGTGGCGGGTCAGGCCGCACAGTGCGACGTGGTTTCTCCGGCATAGACGTCATCGGGCGTGCGATCCTCCAGAGACGAGTGGGGCCGACGCTGGTTGTACCAGGTGATGTAGGTGTGAAGACCAGCCTTCAGCTCGGCCCCGTCTTCCAGCGGATGCAGGAAGACGTACTCGTACTTGAGGGATCGCCAGAACCGCTCAATGAACACGTTGTCGATGGCCCGGCCCTTGCCATCCATGGAGATCGTGACGCCGTGTGCCGTCAACAGGTCCACCCAGTCCGCGGCGGTGAAGTGTGACCCCTGGTCGGTGTTGAAGATCTCGGGAGTCCCGTAGACCGCCAAGGCTTCGCGCAGCGCATCCAGGCAGAAGGCCAGGTCGAGCGTGGGGGACAGTCGCCAGGAGAGGATCTTGCGGGAGTACCAGTCCTGGATGGCGATGAGGTAGAAGAACCCCTTCCGGAATGGGATATAGGTGATGTCGGTTGCCCACACCTCGTTGGGTTGGGTGACGGCACGGTCCCGCAGCAGGTACGGGTAGATGGGATGCGACGGGTGTTTGCGGCTCGTGTGCGGGCCGGGAGCCATGGATCGGATGTCCATCAATTTCATGAGACGCTGCACCCGGCTCCGGTGGACGCGGAACCCCTCCGCGCGCAGCGCTCGGGTCATCTGCCGTGACCCCATGAAGGGGTGCTCCAGATAGATCCGGTCGATGACCTGCGTGAGGGGCAGCCGTGGGTCCGGGTTGGCGGATGGCGTGACGTAGAGACTGGAGCGGTTGACCCCCAAGAGGACGCATTGCCGGGCCACGGAGACCGGGGAGGAGTCTCGCTGGATCATCGCCTGCCTCTCTGCAGGGCGGCAATGATCCCGGGCCGCGACGCTAAAAAATCGCGCTCCATCTCGATCTGGCCGATCTTGCGATACAGCGCATCCAGATCCACTGGTGCCTCGCCCAGCCTCTCCTTGCTCTCGAACACGTGGGCCGCCCCTTTCTCCAGCCGCCCCTTCCACTGGGTGACCATGGTGGGATGGATGCCATACGTCTGGGCGAGCTCGGCGACGGTCTTGTCGCCCTTCAACGCGGCCACCGCCACCTGCGCCTTGAACTCCGCGGTGAACTTCCGTCTCGTCGTTGGTGCCATGGCTGTCCTCTTCGGTTCTCATCGATGAGTCCAGCTTAGCCACCTGTCTACTTTGGTAGGGCCACTTCACCC
>Ga0307372_10006719_pt1 | contig 16700 bp, 11 predicted proteins | sample OX1MG_FD_202533 | JGI IMG/M metagenome (GOLD analysis project Ga0307372, IMG submission 202533) | Soil microbial communities from Risofladan, Vaasa, Finland - OX-1 | ecosystem: Environmental > Terrestrial > Soil > Coastal area > Acid sulfate soil | place: Finland: Risofladan, Vaasa | collected... | reverse complement strand
TAAACAACAGCAGCACTCCCACCTTGACGATCACAACGACGTTGTTAAACCTTGCCGACTCGCGGATGCCTATGATCAGCAATACGGTAATCAAGACAACAATAAAGAACGCCGGCAGGTTGAAATAAGAGTGGACCATGGTCCCATCGATATTTCTTGCCGGGTCCCAGGGACTGCGGGCCAGCTCCGCCGGAAAAGGAATGTGAAGCACCCTCAAAAAAGACAGGGTGTATCCGGACCATCCAATCGAGACGGTCGTGGCTCCCACAGCGTATTCGAGAATCAGGTCCCAGCCGATGATCCAGGCCAGAAATTCCCCGATCGTTGCGTATGCATAGGTGTAGGCGCTGCCGGCAATCGGGATCATGGACGCAAATTCCGAGTAGCACAGGCCGGCAAATGCGCATCCCACGCCGGAGAGAAGCACCGAAAGCACCAGCGCCGGCCCTGTGTGCTGCACCGCGATACCGCTGATGACAAAGATCCCCGCCCCCACAATCGCGCCGATACCCAGGGAAATCAAGGCGACGGGCCCCAGCGTGCGCCGCAGCCCGTGTTCAGAATCGGCGGCTTCGTTCCGCAACTGCTCGACGCTCTTCTTCACCCATAAGTCAGACATCCCGCCTCCCCATCAAATTTAGCGATCAGTTACCAAACCCTGCCTGCGCCAGACAAAATAGATGGGGACCCCGACGGCCACGATCCCCAGGCCCGCCAGGCTCCTCGCCGGCCGGTGCATCAACAAGGCCCCTTCAACAAACAAAGCCAGCACAATGTAAAGGACCGGCACAAACGGGTATCCCCACGCGCGATACGGGCGCGGGGCGTCCGGGCGCGTCCGGCGCAACCGGAAAAGACCAAGGATAGTCAAAATGTAGAATAACAGCACGGCAAAAATTACGTAATCCAGCAACTGGTTGTAGGTTCCGGTCAACGTCAGCAGTGAAGCCCATGCCGCCTGGACCATCAGCGAGACCGCCGGCGTGCGGTACCTGGGGTTGACTTTGCCGACTTTTGAAAAAAACAGCCGGTCCCTGGCCATGGCGTAGTAGACGCGCGCGCCTGCCAGGCTCATCCCGTTCATGCAACCAAACGTCGAAATCACGATGGCCGCAGCCATCAATCCGGCGCCTTTGGATCCCAGAATCGCCTCCATGACCGCCGTGGCCACGCGATCTTCGGGGGCGTGCTGGATCGCGGCAAAAGGCAGCGCACGAACGTAGATCAGGTTGGTGAAAAAGTAGATGCTGCAAACGACGACGGTCCCAATCAGCAAGGCCAAAGGCAGGTTGCGTTTGGCGTTCTTGACTTCGCCTCCCGCAAAGGTGACGTTGTTCCAGGCGTCGGAGGAAAACAGCGGACCGACCAGCGCCACGGCGAGAACGGTCAGCGTTGCCGTATCCCAGTGCGCGTGTCCCCAAAAACTTGTAGGGGCCGCCGCGGCCCCGGCGTGGCTTGACTCCCACCAAATCCCGCCGGCCACCAGTCCCACCAGCGCGCCCACTTTGAGCACGGTAAAGATATTCTGAATCCAGGCCCCGGTTCGCAGGCCAAAGATATTGACGAAGCCCAGCCCCAGCAGAACAACGATCGCAAGGCCCTGCTCCGTTGACAGGGTCAGGCCCACCGGATGCCCCAGAAGCGTCACGCTCCCCAGGTTCAACAAAAAGTTTTGCTCGGATATCCAGGGAAAGAAGAATCCCAGGAACTTGCCGAAGGCCACCGCCACGGCGGCGATCGTGCCCGTCTGGATCACCAGAAAGAGTGTCCAGCCGTAAAGGAAACCGAAGAGCGGACTGAAGGCTTCCCGGAGATAGACGTACTGCCCTCCGGCTTTCGGCATCATGGCGGCCAGCTCGCCATAAGTCACCGCCGCTGAAACCGTCATGACGCCGCTGATGACCCACGCAAGCAGAAAAAGGCCCGGCGAGCCGACCTCGCGCGCAATTTCCGCCGCCACAATAAAGATGCCCGACCCGATCATCGAGCCCATCACTATCGTGGTGCAGTCGAGCAGGCCCAGTCCTTTGACCAGTTCTGCCGAGGGAGCCCCTGGGGCGGAGTTGTTCGCTACCGTCGCAGCCATGCTGCCCATCCTTGAGCGGTGTGAGATGACCTTCCCCGAAGGCTGGCAGAAACTATCGGCCGGGCTTCAACCAAGCGCCTGCAAAAACTTCCGCGCCTGCGCCCCGACATCCTCCTCCGCCAGCAGATCATGGATCACCGCCACGGAATCCGCCCCCGCTTCAATCACAGCAGGAGCATTGGCCAGAGTGATGCCGCCAATAGCCACCAGGGGCTTGCGCGTCAGTCCGCGCACCTGGCGCAACCGATCGAGGCCCACCACGGGGTCCGGACGTTCTTTGCTTGCCGTGTTAAAGACCGGCCCAAAAGCGATGTAGTCCGATGAAGAAGCCTCCGCCTCCTCAATCTGCGCCTGCGTATGGGTCGAAACGCCCAGCCATTGGCCGGGAAGCAGCACCCGGCGCGCCAGCTCAACCGGCAGGTCCTCCTGGCCGATGTGAACACCGTCGGCGCCGGTTAACCGCGCCAGGTCCGCCCGGTCATTCATAATAAAAATCCCCCCGGCCCGATGCACCAGCTCCGCCATTTCACAGCCCGCTTCGAACAGGCGGCGCGAGGTTTCAGTTTTGCCACGATATTGAATCAACCGAACGCCCGCCGAGAGAAGGACCTCTGCAACAGCAACAGGACCAGGGTCTCGTGTCTGGGCGGGGTCGATTATGGCATACAGGCGGGGAATTCGAAAACCCATAAATCAGGACCCGGGCGGTTGCAGGTCACCCGCCCACGCCGTTGCGGCTGTAACGATTGAGAAACTGCGTGTCGAATTTGCCGGCCCGGAAGTCGGCGTCGGCAAGGATCTTTTCCTGCAAGGGAATGGAGGTGGAGATCCCCTCGATGATAAACATCTCAAGGGCCCGCGCCATCCGCTGCACCGCTTCCTCGCGGTCTTTTCCGTGAACAATGACTTTGGCAATGAGCGAGTCGTAATAAGGAGGGATGATCGATTCCGCGTAAGCAGCCGTGTCCACCCTGACGCCGGTGCCTCCGGGCACATGGAACCCGGTGATCTTTCCCGCCGACGGAGCAAACGTTACGGGATCTTCAGCGCAGATCCGGCACTCCATGGCGTGGCCGCGAAGCCCGACCGTGTCGCCTTCGATGGGTAGCGGCTGTCCGGCGGCCACCTGGATTTGCATCTTCACCAGGTCAAGCCCGGTCACCATTTCCGTCACCGGATGCTCCACCTGGATTCTGGCGTTCATTTCCAGAAAGTAAAGGTTGCGGCTTTCATCCATCAGGAATTCGACCGTGCCCGCGTTCGTATAGCCGACTTCCCGGAGCGCCTGGATGACCTTGCTTCCGACCTCCCGGCGGGTGTCCGCGTCGATCTGGGTGGAAGGCGATTCTTCCAGAAGTTTCTGATGGCGCCGCTGGATCGTGCACTCGCGCTCGCCGAGGTGGATGACCTTCCCCTGCCCGTCGGCCATGATCTGAAACTCGATATGCCGCGGCGCGGAGATATATTTTTCCAGGTAGACGTCCGACAAACCGAAGGCCGCCTCGGCTTCGTTTTGCGCCATCTGCAAGAGCATCGGCATCTCATCCGCTGAGTTGACGATCCGCATCCCTTTGCCGCCGCCTCCGGACGATGCCTTCACCATGACGGGATATCCGATCTTGCCGGCGGCCTCCAGGGCCTCTTCTTCCCCGGCAAGCACTTCCGTTCCCGGAAGCACGGGCAGGCCCAGTTCCGCCATGCGCTTTCGCGCCATGTTCTTATCGCCCATCAGCCGGATCACTTCAGGCCGGGGCCCGATAAAAGCCAGCTTGCAGGTCTCGCAGACCTCGGCAAATTTGGGATTTTCAGCCAGAAATCCGTATCCGGGATGGATGGCCTCGGCGCCCGTGATTTCAGCCGCCGAGATAATGGCGGCCACGTTCAGATAGCTCTCCGAACTTCGGGCAGGGCCGATACAGACAGCTTCGTCCGCAAATCGCACGTGGAGCGAATAGCGGTCGGCCTCCGAGTAAACGGCAACCGTGCGGATGCCCAGCTCCTTGCAGGCGCAGATCACCCGCAGTGCAATTTCTCCCCGGTTGGCGATGAGGATCTTTCCAAACATGGATCACCCTGACGGGTACGGTCCCGGACCTTCCGGCCGCTCGCTGCCGGTCACCCTTAAGCTTCACTTCTTAAGAAGGCTTGATGGTATAGAGGGGCTGTCCGTATTCGACCGGCTGGCCGTTCTCGACATGGATGCGCACAATCTCCCCGGCAAATTCGGATTCGATCTCATTCATCAGCTTCATCGCTTCCACAATGCAGAGCACTTGCCCCACGTGAACGACGTCACCCAGGTTGACCAAAGGAGGCGTGTCCGGCGCGGCCGCCGCAAAGAAAGTCCCGACGATCGGCGACTTCAGGACATGCCGGTCCTCCGTAGGCGTCTCAGGCGCTGGTTCCGGCGCCGCTGGCGGCTGGAGCTGAGATTGCAAAGGGGCGGCAACCGGCCCGGCGGACGGTGAAGAGGAACTCGAATTCCGGGGCGCTGCCTGGACAGCCGCCATTCCCCCGGACGCCTGCCGCACGATGCGGACCCGCAGCCCATCCTTTTCCATCTCAAATTCCGCAATCTCGCGCTCGATCAACAGATCGATCAGTTGCTGGATTTCCTGGAGCTCCCAGCTCTTTTCGGAAGCTGTTTCTCTGGTGCGGGATGATTTCTTGCCGGGCATATTCTTCTCGCTGCTCCAAATCCTAGCTGGTAAACCAGGCGTCTTTTGACGCCGGAGTCAGAATTTCCGGTTCTCCGGCCGTCACCAGCACGGTGTCCTCGATGCGGACCCCGCCGAACCCCTCAAGGTAGACACCCGGCTCTACTGTTATAACACACCCCTTTTCAAGCCGCGATTTGCCGCCGCGGCCCACGCGCGGCCCTTCGTGAATTTCCAGCCCCACGCCGTGTCCCGTACTGTGCGTGAAATACCGGTCCAACTTTCTCCGTTCCAATGTCTTCCGGGCGGCCGCATCAACCTCACCGGTCAGCCGCCCCTCGCGCGCTGCTTGAATGGCACATTCCTGAGCTTCGCGCACCCTGTTGTAGAGCGTTCGGACCCGCCTTCCCGGAGTCCCCAGGTAAACGGTCCGCGTCATATCGGCTGCATATCCGCACAGTATAGCACCGAGATCAATGATAACCAAATCGTTTTCCTTCAACAACTTGGAAGAAGGGCGCGCGTGCGGCCAGGCGCTTCTCCCGCCGGAGGCCACGATCGTTTCAAAGGCCGCCCCCTCGGCCCCCTTCCGCTTCATCCGATACTCAATCTCTGCCGCCAGATCGCTTTCCCGTGCCCCGGGGCGAATCTCCCGCCGGACCTCTTCGAAAACCCTGGCGGTTAATTCTCCGGCTTTTCGGATGCAGTCAGCTTCATCAACGTCTTTCACGGCTCGCAGGTCTTCAACCATCCCGCCCGCCGGGACCCACCGCAGCCTGGGTCCGCCCGCCTGCTCAAGACCCGCAAATTCACGGCAGGTAAGCGCCGCATCGTCATAGCCCACAGACCCCGGCCGCTTCCTCCGAATCCAGCGCGCAGCTTCCTTGAGAAGACCACCCTTTGCTTCGACGACTTCCACTCCCGCCGCCTGTTCATTCGCCTGCAGCGTATAGCGAGGGTCAACCCAGAGAAGGCCCTCCGAGCCTCCCACCAGCGCCACCCCCGCGCTTCCACGGAAACCGGTCAGGTAAAAAATATTGGGCAGGCTGGTGACCAGCAGCGCGGCTATCTTCCTGCGCTCGAATTGCGACCGCAGATGCCGCCGCCTTGCCTCGTAATCATGCTGATGGGCGCTTGAATTCATGGTCTGAAAATAAAAAGAGGAAGCCTTCGCCTCCTCATCAGGAAAATAGATTTTACTACGAATGACGGGCGGGGTCCGGGCAGAAAAACGTTGATCAGGTCAAAATCTTGGGCGTCACAAAGAAGAGCAGTTCCTGGTCGTTGCGTTCCTTGGTGGTGCTCTTGAAAAGGTGTCCCATAACCGGGATGTCCTCAAGCAAGGGAACGCCGCTGGATGAATTCGACTTCGTGTGCACCGTGACGCCTCCAAAAACCACCGTTCCGCCGTCCGGGACCAGGACCTGAGTGGTGGCGGATTGCGTATTGATGGTCGGCCCCGCGAAAGTCAGCGCCGGCCCCGGCGAGGCATTGGTGACCGCGATGGTCAGGAAAACATGCCCATCCTGGGTCACCTGGGGCGTGACCTTCAGTTCCAGGGAGGCCTGCACGTACTGGACGCTGATCGTATTGTTGATCGTCGTCTGGATGGGAATCTGGGTCCCCTGGATGACCGTCCCCTCCACGTTGTTCTGGGTCACGATGGACGGCCGGGAAATTGTTTTCGCCTGGGAGTTCGTCTCGGCGGCCGCAATGGCGGCATTGATCGCATAATTCGCTCCCATATTGGAAAGCACAAACACGCCGAATCCCGTGGCGGAAGCGGTCGTCACCGCAGGCGGAACGAGCGGCGCGCCCGAAACCCCGCTGCCCGTGGCGCCGCCCATTACAAGGCTTCCCGAACCATTCCTCTGGGCCAGGGACAGGGCCGTTGAAAGGTTGCGCGCAAAGTCCGAAGTGGCGCGGATAATCCGTGCTTCGATCGAAATCTGCTGCGCCTTCTGGTCCAGTTTGCCGACGACGGATTCAATGACATGGATTCTCGATGCGATATCGGAAATGATCAGAGTGTTGGTCCGCTCATCCACCAGAACATTTCCCCGCCGGCTCAGCGCTCCTCCGCCAACCCAGGTCTTCAGCAGAGCGGCAATGACGGAGGCCTTGGCATAGTTGACCGGCCGGAATACAGTAATGAGAGGATCTGCATCCTCGCGGGCGGCTTTCAGCTTTCGATCTTCTTCCTGGTCGCGCATCAGCGTCGAGATTTTGGCAATCCGCAGGACGTTTCCCTCCAGCCGGTCCCCCAGCCCGTTATTGTTCAAGACCAGAGCCAGCGCCTGGTCCCAGGGCACGTCATCGAGGACCGCCGTAACGCTCCCTGAAACGTCCGGGTCAACCAGAATATTCAGGCCGCTGACCTCGTGAATCAGCCTGAAAAAGTCCCTGATGTCAACGCCCTTCAGGTTCAGAGAAATCCGCTTGCCGGTATACCGGGGGTCCTTGCCGGCGTCGCCGCCCGGCGCCACCGGCGCCGCGGCGCTGCGAAGGGCCGCCTCCTGCACCGGACTCACGACTTGCGCCGCCTGGGCCGCCTGGACCGCTTCGGGAAATTCCTGTTTCTTCCGCCGCTTCGGCCTCTCAACCGGGACCGAAGGATCCCCTGCGGCCGGCCGGTCTGAAGTGACAGGCAGTACGGGGTCCCGGCGCAGCGCAACGGCGTCTGCCCGGGGCGTCAGCTCAATGCGAAATCCTGTCGGCTCGCGATCAACGTTGCAGGCAGGGTTTCCCTCAAGGTCTGCCACCACCCGGAGGGTCCCTCCGTGCTCCCGGCTAAACCTCCCCACCCGAACCCGTGCCAGCAGAGGCGAACCGGAAGAATAGCCCCACCGGTCCGTGCCGTTCCGGGCGCCTTCAAGGTCCAGCACCAGCCTGCCGGGGTCCTTCAGACGGAGGACGCGATAGGCCGTGGGGCGGCTGGTTGCAACGTCAATCGTCGTCCCCTTCCCATCATCCGCCGCTCGAATTGAAATACCCATCAGCCGCGTCAGCGGCGGCCCTTCCGCGGCAGGGAGGGCGGCCTTGCTCACGGCGCCAGGAAGCTGCGTGCCGGCAATACCTTTCGTCAAAGTCCCCGAGGCCTTCGGATGGCCACGCAGGACCACCACCCAGCCCAGGCCAAGCAGAGCGAACGTTGCGGCCAGCGTTAAAATATATTTTCGTTTCATCTCGCCTCCCAGCCCTGCGGATCCAGTTTCAGGACAACCTCGCGGGTTCCAACCCGGCCGCCAGGTTCCGGCAGGTTCTGCACAAAATGGATCGAGTCCGGCGTGATCCTGGTCACGGCGCCGTTGTACACTTCATCGTGAACACGCAGGAAATACGCCAGGTCCGTCCGGCCCGTCACCACGGCGATCATGCTGTTTCCCGCATCCTCGCGCACAATCCCTTCCAGCTTCAGTTGGCCAATCACCAGGCCGCGCACTCCGGGCGGCGCCGGACCTCCCACTTCATCTCCTCCATTCAAACGCGGAGGCGGAGGAACTTTGAAGGGGTCCCGCTTTCCGGCCGGCGCACTCACCGGGACCGTTCCTCCCGCCCGGCCCCGGCTGCCCGGCCTCGAAACCGGTCTTTTGATGGGGCCTGCAGCCGCCTGAACGCCTCTGGCCGCCTGTTCCGCTCCGCGCGCCCGGGTGACCATCCCTTGCCCTGCAACCATCAGGGTGGCGATCGCCAGGCAGGTTGACCGGCAGCTTTCACCCAAACGGCCTTTCGTTCGCTTGCTCATAACGCTGCCCCCGCTCTATTTCCGCGCCTTTGTTCCCAGGGTCTTCCCTTCGGTTTGCGGCTGGTTGTAATAGGTCGTAATCACACAATTCGCCCCCACCGTCTCTTCAGACGAGACGTTGTAGGCGCCCATCCCGCCGCCCTCTGGGGCCCCCAGGGCCAGGCCGGACACCGCGACGATCCGCTGCTCATGGGCCAGGCGGTCAAAAAACTGCAACAGCCGGTAATACGTTCCATCCAGGTGCAGCCTGAACGGCATTTCCATATAAAGCTCCTTGCTCACCAGAGGCCCCGCCACAAAGGTCCGGATATGCACGCCACTGCTCTTTCCCGTTTCGTAGACGGACCTGACAAAAACATCCGTCGCAGGCTGGTCGGGCACTATCGTCCGCAGGGTCTTAAGCTGCTCGCTGAGTTGTGCAATCCGGTTCAGGTATTCCGTCTGCTCGCGCTTGAAAGCTTCGTTGCGGTCGTTCTCCGCCCGCAGCCGGTTCACCTGCTGCTGCAAGGAGCCGAGCTCCCGCGATTGGGGCAGAGCGAAATACCAGAAAGTGATCGCCGCCAGGACAACCGCAACGGCAACCAGAGTGGCCGATTGCACCCCCGCCGAAAAATCGTTAAAACTCCTCATGACGGCGCTCTCCCTTACCTTCCGCTCCCCGGCGGCAGGGCCGCGGAGGCGGATTTCCCGCTGGCCGCAGGGCCGGCTGTCGCAGGCCGGACGTAAGAACAGTCCAGGTTGAACTTGAAGTTCGTTTGGCCGTGCTGGTTGTCCTGATAGTACTGTTTCAATCGGACGTCCCCGAATCGGGGTGATGCCATGAGCGCCGTGATAAACTGCGCAATCGCCTGGACCTGCTGCGCTTCCCCCCGAATGTGCAATCGCTTCCCCTCGGGAGTCACCTGCAACAGATAGAGGTCCCGGGTCCTGCTCACCGTTTCCCCCAGCCCTTCCATCAAATCGACCGGCCCCTGGCGCTGGGTCTGAAGCTTCTGGATCGTCTGAATGCGCTCCTCAAGTTTCTGGAGCTGGCGCTGATATTCCTCGTTTTGAGACCTCACGCTGGCCAGATCTTTCTGCCGGACCCGTTCGCGCTCGAGCGCCGCCTGCTCCTGACTGGCCTGATGGCTCCAGTAGTAGTAAACAAAGCCGACCGTGCTCATGGATACCACCAGCGCAACGATGAAGACCGTGATCTGGCGGGCCCCTGCGGAAGGTCCGCCAGTGACCCTGGCCTGCGGAGCATCATGCCCGAGCAAGTTGATTTTCATCATGGCGTGTCAAAACTCCTCAGGGCCAGTCCCATCGCCACGCACGCGCGCGGCGCCACTTCCGCCGTGTAGCCCACGTCAAACCGCGCAGGGTCGATGTGCACCCTGCGGAAAGGGTCCATAATCTCAATCGGAACATTGAATTCTTCCTTGAGCAGTTCGAGCAGCCCCTCGATTTTCGACGTTCCTCCCGCCAGGTAGATCGCCTGAATGTTTTCCGGCAAGGTCGTCTGCCGGAAGAAATCAAAAGTTTTCTGGATCTCCAGCATCAGGATCTCGGAGACAGAGCGCACGTGCGGGGCCGCGGCATCGGCTGAGACGTTCGGAAGCGGATGCCCCTTCTTCAGACGCTCTGCGTCTTCAAAGCTCAGGTCCAGCTCCTTTTGCAACGTGTCGGTGTACTGGTTGCCCCCCACCGAAACGTCCCGGGTGAACAGCGGCATCCCGTCCCGCACAATGTTGATGTTCATGGTGCTGGCCCCAATGTTCAACAGGGCCACCAGCGCGCCGGCCTCCGGGTCATAATTCGCCTCAAAGGCGTTTTGCAACGCCAGGACGTCAATGTCCACGACCACCGGCGACATCCCCGCCTGGCCCAGAACGTTGGTGTGGTTCAGGATCTTCTCCCGCTTCACCGCCACCAGCATGACGTCCGTGCCGCTTCCCGCCGTGGCCGGCCCCATCACCTGGTAGCTCAGGTTGACGTCCGCCACATCAAAAGGAATGTGCTGTTGCGCCTCATAGGTGATCGCGGCGGCAACCTCGGCGTCGTTCGCGGCGCTCAGGGTGATCCGCTTGACGATGACCGAGTGCCCCGAAACGGACGTGGCGACTTCCCGAAGCTTGATCTTGTTGTCAGTAAATATTTTCTTGATGGCGGAAGCAACCAGCAGCGCATCCATAATCGAACCGTCAACCACAATGTCCTGGCCGAGCGGTTCCATGCCAAGACTCACCAGTTCGTAGCCCGGACCTTTCCGGGCAAGCTCAACGACCTTGACCGAACTTGAGCCGATATCGAGCCCCACCAGTCTCTTGGATTTCCTCCAGAACATAAGCCTTGCTCCCTGTCATGACCGGACCCGCAGCCTCGGGGAGCGCTGCTGCGGGCGCGCGGTCTGCTTTTCCGTCCGGCGATCCAGACCCGATTTCTTGAAGCGCGGGCCGTTCCCCGCCTCAAAATATGGGCGCTTCCACTCTGCCATCATCCAATCCCGGCCACCACGCCGGCGCTGCCCCGGCGTGGGGTTTTCACATTCGTCTATTCCATCGGCAGATACGGGCGCGAACAAGAGAACGCCAAATGTTTTAGCCCATGATGAAATCCTGGTTATCCGCCTTTTAGCATTCCGATGTTAAATTTCCTTCACTGCCGTCAGGGCACGGCTTCAGCGGTGCCGTAACAGGATTGAAGAGTGGCGGCTTCTTTTGCGGCATGGCTAAAAAAGCCATGCCCTGACGACTTCCCGGCGGACCTGGCATCGTCATGTTAGCTTCCTGCCTTCTGCCTCAATTGACCTGAAGCGAGACCTGGCCGGTATGGCTCAACGATTGCGCCGTAGCCGTAACCGTGACGGTATAGGTCCCGGCAGGCGTTCCATGGTTCTGTCCCGGCGAAACACCGCCGCCTCCGCCCCCGCCGCAGGCCGCCAGCGCCAGGCAGATCAGCAGGGCCACGGAAACATTTCGGACCCTCATGGCCCGCGAAGGCCCCCGTGTCCGGGCCGAAACCAGCAGGAGGTCGGGCAAAACGCACCACGCCCATATCACGAACCACCGGAGATGCGGACCCTCCCCGGGGACCCGCCAGGCTTCCGGGGGAGGAATGACCAGCGACCTCGAAGTGGTGTAAACGGCAAGAGTGGCCTGGGCGGCCCCGGAAGAACTCACGGGCACGGTGGAAGAGGAGAACGAGCACGTGGACCCAGCGGGGGCCCCGCTGCAGGCGAGTGACACCGGCACATCGAATCCGTTGACGGGCGTTAGCGTCAGGGTATAGTTCGCCGTCTGTCCCGCCTGGATCGACGCTTTCGCCGGCGAGGCCGCAAGGGTGAAATCCGCAAATTGGACCGCCAGCGCGAGCGTCGCCGTCGTCGTGCCGGAAGTCGTCGTGCTCAAGCTGGACGTTGTCGTGGCGGCCGTTCCTGTCACCGTAAAATTGAGCGACGGTGAAGTCACGGCGCTCAGGTTCCCCACCGTGAGCGTGCTCGATTGCCCGGGAACAATCGTGGCCGGATTAAAGGCGCAGGTGGCGGGCGCCATGCTGGCGCAACCCAGAACAATCGATCCCGTGAACCCGCTGCTCGTTGAAGCCGACAGGGTGAACTGCGCCTGGCCCGTTCCCTGGAGCACCGTTTCCGAACTCGGGTTCGCCGTCAGAGTGAAGGGGGGCACGCCGGTCCCGGTCAGAGTGATGGTTTGCGGAGAGCCGAGCCCTGTGTCCGTGATCGTGACCGTCCCTACGCTGGTCCCAGGAGCAGAAGGCGAAAAACTGACCGCGATGGCGCAACTCCCGCCCGCGTTCACCACGCTGCCGCAGGTGTTCGATTCCGTATAATCTCCGCCCGCCTGGATGCTGGAAATGTCGAGCGGCGACTGCGCGGGGTCCGTCAGGGTAACCGTCTGCGTGCTCGTCGTGCCTATGGCAACTGTGCCAAAACTCAGGCTGCTCGCCGAAAGGCTGACGGCCCCGCTGGTCCCGTAGCCGCTCAGCTTGACCGTGTGGGGACTGCCCGCGGCGCTGTCGGTGATAAGCAGGGTCCCCGTCCGCGTGCCCGTTGCCGTCGGCGTGAAGGTCACGCTGATGGCGCACTGGGTCCCCGCAGAGACCGTCTGTCCGCACGAGCTGGTCTCCGCAAAGTCACCCTTCACCGAAATTTCCGAGAGGCTGAGCGCCGCGCTTCCGGCATCGCCGAGCTTGAGGATGGAAGCTGCGCTGGCGGTCTTGATTTCCTGGCCGGCAAAGACGAGCGGATTGGGAACTGCGGTGAGGCCAGCGGCGTTCTGGGGGCCGATTTTGGCGATCCAGGCGTCATAGGAGCCGCCCGTGTAACCGGTCGTCAGGGCTGAGGTTGTAATCGGGAAATCCGTTGAAAACGTGTCGCCGGCTACATAGATATTTCCCGAAGAATCGAGCGCAAGATCATTGGCGGCTTCATCGCCCGTTCCGCCGAGGTACGTCGAAAAAAGCAGGGTGGAACCCGTGGGGTCGAACTCGCTGACTATGGCGTCATAAAATCCGCCGCTCGTCGCCTGGAGCGGCGAGGCCACGGGAAACTTCCCGCTGTACGTGAATCCCGCGATGTAGGCGTTGCCGGAACCGTCCACGGCGATGGCGTTCGCCTGATCGGGGTAGATGCTGCCCAGGTAGGTAGCGTAGGCGATTCCATCTCCTGCGGGAGTAAGCTTGGCGGCGAAGACCTCGTTCGTGCCGCCCCAGGTCGTGTCAAAAGCTCCTTTCGTAACGGGAAAGTCCTTGGAGGTCGTCCATCCGGTCACATAGGCGGCGCCGGAGGAATCGAGCGCGATGCCGGAGCCGTAACTGGCCGAGGTGCCGCCCAGGTAGCTGGAATAGACAAGCGCGGAGCCGGCCGGGTCCAGCTTGGCCGCAAAACCTTCAAAGCAAGGCATGTTGCTCAGCGCCGAGCCGCACGTCCCCGCCGTATATTCCGGTTGAAAGCCGCCCTGCACGGGAAAATTTGCAGAGTTGGTCTGCCCGGTCAGATAAGCATTGCCGGAAGAATCAAGGGCAATATCGCTGACATGATCTTCCTGGCTGCCGCCGAGATAGGTGGAATAAACAAGAGCGGTCCCCAAAGGGTTGATCTTGGCCACAAAACCGTCAAACGGGCCGCCGCCGTAGCTGGTTTGAAGGGCCCCGGGAGTTATGGGGAAATTTGACGCCGAAGTCAGGCCGCCGACATAGGCGTTGCCGTTGGAATCCACCGCGATGCTGCTGGCGAAGTCATCTCCGGTCCCGCCCAGATAAGTGGAATAGACCAGGCCCGACCCTGAGGCGCTGAGCTTGGCCACAAAAGCGTCATAGCACGGATTGGGATAGGCGGTGGTGCCGCAGGAGCCTCCTCCGTTTGAACCCTGCAAGGGGCTTGCCGTGGGAAAATCCAGCGAGTCGGTGAATCCTGCGACGTAGGCTTCGCCGGCCGCATCGACGGCGATGCGGACCCCCTGGTCGTCTCCGGTCCCGCCCAGATAAGTGGAATAGACAAGGCCCGTTCCCTGCGGATTGAGCTTGGCCACAAAGGCGTCGAAGCAGGGAGTCGTATTGACTTCGGTATCGCAGTTTCCGCCCGCGAAGACTCCCTGAACGCCGCCGCTGACCGGGAAATCGACAGAGCTTGTATAGCCGGTGATGTAAGTGTCGCCGGAAGAATCGACGGCAATGCCGGTCGCGTAGTTGTAATCGGTGCCGCCGAGGTAAGTGGAATAGCTCAGCACCGGATCGATCACCAGCGGCTTCGCAGCGTCGTAGCGGCCCACATCGAAGCCAACCTGCCCGCCGGTCTCCACCACGTAACGGACTTCGAGGAAATGTTTTCCCTTTCCCGAGTGACCGCCGGGCTGATAAGCGCGCGGCTTCCGGAAGCGCACGTCCCCCGCCCGCGTGCGCACCACCAGATCGCCGCGCCGGTTGACGCGCAGACTGGCCGCGCGACGGTTCGCTGCGGCAATTTTCAGTTGGACCAAACCCGGGTTTGCGCCCGGCTCGACCTCGATGTCGAATTCAAGCTCCCGCCGGCCGCCGTGATACACAACGTCGATGCCGGGATAGACGCCGTGATATTCCACTCTCGAGTAGGCTGGAACGCCCCGGACCCACTTCGCCGGGTTGTTGCCGATCAGGTAGTTTGTCCTGCCGCTCTCTTGCTCCAACCCTTCAACCCGCGAGGCGGGATTCGCTCCCATCCACCGCAGGCGCAGAACATCTTTTGGGGAATTCGTGTGCGCGATACCGTGACCGGAGGACCCGGCCGCTGACAACAGGTTTGGGGAATGCGCGGCGTTTCGCTCAAGCGACATCACCGCATCTTTTTCGGTCAGGAAAACGGCGTAGCCGCTTCCGCGCGCCAGAAACTTCACCGCGGGATTCGCCTGCCCGCAATTCCGCTCAAAGGTCAGCGGCAGTGAAGCGTAACGGGGATTGATGGGCGGAGGTGTTCGTTTCGGCTTCTCAGCCGGCCTGGCAACCAGCACTCCCAAGGTCATCGCCAGCAAAGCGGCGCGGGCGGCATTCCAGAAGGCTCCCGCACATCCAGCCCGCCTGTCCCACCCGGGATAAGGCCCGGAATCGTTCAAAGGTTTCCCCTGCGGCGGTCCGGGCTTTCAGATTTTGGCGCACAGCCCGCGCTCGGCGCACGAAAACCATCGTCAGTTCAGATGAAGGACATGAAAGAAGGCAGGCGCCACGGCACCGGGTCTATGCCGTGAACGGGTTCTGACGTTCCGCTGGAACGGGTTTTTGTAGAGACGTTCCGCTGGAACGTCTCGTTTTGAAGACGCCTCAGCAAGGCGTCTTTACAGGGCAACGTTGAGGCTATTTCTTTGTGCAGCACGTGAACCGTTGGTCGAGCAGTCTGTGCGTGGGCTGCTTCTTGTAGAGACGTTCCGCTGGAACGTCTCGTTTTGGAGACGCCTCAGCGAGGCGTCTCTACGCGTCCGCGTGAACGGGTTCTTGTAGAGACGTTCCGCTGGAACGTCTCGTTTTGAAGACGCCTCAGCGAGGCGTCTCTACGCCTCCGCGTTAACGGGTTCCTGTAGAGACGTTCCGCTGGAACGTCTCGTTTTGGAGACGCCTCAGCGAGGCGTCTCTACAGGGCGGCGTTGCGGCTACTTCTTCTTGCAGCGCGTAAAAAGTTGATCGAGCAGTTCGATCGCAAGGTCCATTTCTTCGCGGGTGATGGTGAAAGCGGGCGCCAGCGTAAAAACGTTTTTGTAGTATCCGCCCACATCGAGCACCAGGCCCATCTTGCGTCCGCGCGCTTCCAGGTTGCCGGCCAGGCCCTCGGCAAAGATGCGGTCGGTCAGCTCGCGGTCCGGCGTGGTGCGGTCGGATTGGGTGACCTCGATCCGCAGCGCCAGCCCCAGGCCATCCACCTGCCCGATGGACTCCGGATGCCGCCGCTCGAGTTCGCGAAGCCCGGCCAGGAAATACGCGCCCTTGTCGTTCACCAGCGTTTCGTAGTCCTCTTCTTCGAGCATCTTCAGCGTTTCAAGCGCCACGGCGGTGCCCAGCGGATTGGCGGAAAACGTGGAATGGGTTGCGCCCGGAGGAAACATTTCCGGCGAAATCAGCTCCTCTCGCGCCCAGAGGCCCGAAATCGGGTTCAGGCCGTTCGTCAGCGCCTTGCCGAACACGATGATGTCCGGCGTGATGCCGAAATTTTCAATCGCCCAGAACTTGCCCGTGCGGTAAAAACCCATCTGGATTTCGTCGTCCACAATCAGGAGCTTGTGCTTGTCGCAGGTTTCCTTCAGCCGCTTGAAATAGTCGGCCGGCGGAATGATGTAGCCGCCCGTGCCCTGCACCGCCTCGATATAAAAAGCCCCGTACTCCGAGACTTCGGCCTTCGCGTCCCACACCCCGTAGTATTCCGAGTCAAACAGCTTTTCAAACTGCTCCTCGCAATAAAGCCCGCAGGTGTCCGGCTTCAGCCCGTAGATGCAGCGCTGGCAATAGGGATAGAAAACAAACTGGGCGCGGTCGCTGAAGTGGCCGAAGCGGCGGCGGTAGCGGTAGCTGGAGGTAATGGCCGACGCCCCCAGCGTCCGCCCGTGATAGCTGCCCATAAAAGCGAACATCAGGTTTCTGCCGGTGGCGTTGCGCACCAGCTTCAGCGAATCCTCGATGGCCTGCGCGCCGCCCACGTTAAAGTGGACGCGCCCTTTCACCCCGAACCGCTTTTCGCAATACTGCGCGATGCGCG
>Ga0307372_10006718_pt1 | contig 16700 bp, 12 predicted proteins | sample OX1MG_FD_202533 | JGI IMG/M metagenome (GOLD analysis project Ga0307372, IMG submission 202533) | Soil microbial communities from Risofladan, Vaasa, Finland - OX-1 | ecosystem: Environmental > Terrestrial > Soil > Coastal area > Acid sulfate soil | place: Finland: Risofladan, Vaasa | collected... | reverse complement strand
CTCACCTCCCACGGTGACTCAAGACCCAACAGATGGCGGTACAGCTCGGTGTCTCGCACGGCCAAATCATGCCGCCAACCGCCCGGTCAGGGCACGTGGCGACCCACTGAGAACCCGGAAGCGCCCATATTTGAGGAGTCGGCTATGCCGCTCCGGCGCTATGTCCGAGGCGAGACAGAGCAGGGATCAACTCGATGCACCCTAAGACCCGGAGGCCGAGCTCAGGGTGTTCAGCTCTGTTTAGATGCGCTGTTTGAGGCGACGAGGGCGCGGGCCGATCACCGGGGGTGCTGAGTCAGCGCATTGTCACTGGAACGTATGGCGAGTGCTGAGTCGGCCGGGATAGAGACGCGCGCTGGCAGGAGTCCGGCGACCATGTGCTCACCCCTAGCGATCGCCTCGGTGAGGAGTTCCGAGGCGGGCTTGAGTTGGCCTCTTTCCACCATCCACTTCGCCACCACTATCTGCTGGATCAGAGCGTCGTTGATCTCAAGAGCTTCGGCGTAGCGGTGGTTCTCCTCCTCCACTTGGCACCGTCGCTGCGCTTCAGCCAGGGCGGCGCGCCCACTAGCTGCGGTCTGGTCGGTGGCCCGGCCCAACAGCCCGCCCAGTAAGAACATGGCCACGGCTCGTACGACCCATCCCGCGACGTCGATGTCGCCGCTGCTGTGTGTGATCTCGAGCACGGCGAACAAGGCGAATCCGGCCGTGGCGCCGGTCAGCCCGCCTCGTTGACCCAAGGTGACCGCCAGGAGGGCGACAGGCAGGACATAGAGCACGGCAATGGCTTGGCCCGAACCATCGTTGAACCAATCCAGGACGGAAACAACCACGAATAGCCCGATTGCGATCACGATGGCTTTGCCCGGATACAGGCGATACCACGGCCACGTCCTCAGGCCACCCGGATTCTCAGAGACAGCCATCGAGGCATCCACTTGAGAAGCATCGCAAACGGCCCGTGAGATCACTAGAGACATAAGGCCCAACCTCTCCCATTCACAGGTTCAACGTGGCAGATATCAAGGGGTCTCGGTTGTCGCTCCACGCAGGCTGGAGCGTCCTCGTCGTCGGGCCAGCCCGTGTGGTGGAAGAGCCGGTTGATCTTGTTGCGGCGCTCGCGGAACCTCGCGTTTAACGCTCATCGAAATTCGCGGTCGTAACTGAGGCCGTGCTCCTCCTGGCCGGGCATCCACCGGTCGGGGTCAGGGGCTCCCTCAGCCTGTCGGTGCTGGCAAGCAACCGACGAGCTGGAGGGAGCCGCACCGATGATGACCCAGGAGGAGTACATGAATGTGGGCGCTTCCAGGTTCTCAGTGGGTCACCACGTGCCCTGACCGGGTGGTTGGCGGCATGAACCGGCGATGCGAGACACCGAGTTGTACCGACAGCTGTTGGGCCTCGAGCCACCGTGGGAGGTGAGCAGGGTCGAGTTGTCGGTGGCCGAGGAACGCGTCGACGTGTGGGCCGTCCATCCGAGGGGGGCCCGGTGGAGGTTGAGGTGAGCCCCCTCACGGTGGCCGTGCCAATCGACCGCCGCAGGGCCATCCCCCCGGGGTGCGCCGCGTCGGCGTCGGCCATCAGGCGTCGGGCCAGATCACAAAGCTGATCGCGTCCAGGCGCATGACGTCTTCTTGGGAGCCCTTCACCGTGATCTCACCGCGCAGGTACTTCTGGACGGGGTTCAGGTCTCCCCAGAACATGTCGCAGAAGGTCTCGGACTCCGCTGTCACCACGATGTCGGGTGTGCCGACGTGGCCCTGGGGGGTGGACAGGATCTCGCCGCGCTCGACCATCATCGAGAAGGTCGTCCCGTTGTCCGGACAGATGAAATGCAGTGTCCTCGACCAGTCCCGCTGCATCTTGCGCAGCCGCTCGTTCCCGTTGCAGTTGACCGTGTAGTCGTCCAGGGCCTCGGCCAGCTCCCCCCACTCCGCCACGGTCGTCCCCTCAGCCCGCCGGCGCCGGGGCGGGACGCGCCGGTCGACGCCTGGGCCGGGCCTGGATGGGCTCCTCAGGACCCGCACCCGCCACCAGGTCGCTGATGGCACGTTCGAGCGCTTCGAGCAGGAAGTCCACCTCAGCCGGCTCGATCACGAGCGACGGCATCAGGCGCATGACGGCCGGCTGGTTCCCGCTGTAGACGGCGAGGACACCGTTGTGCGCCAGGTGATACGACATGCGCGGCCCCATCGAGTCCTCGGCGTACTCGACACCGTTCATCAGCCCGAGCCCCCGCACGTCGGCGATGACGTCGGGATGATCGGCGGCGAGAGCCCCGAGCCCGGCGAAGAGCCGCTCACCCATGGCGGCCGCGTGGGCGACCACGTCGGTCTCCTCCATGACGGCGATCACCTCGAGCGCCACCGCGCAGGCGAGGTCCGAACCGCCGAACGTCGATAGGTGGATGAAGGGGGTGGGGATTAGGAACTCCCGAAGGTCTTCAGTGAAGACGGTGGCCGAGATCGGCATCAGGGACCCGCCGAGGGACTTGGCGGTGGCCATGATGTCGGGCACCACTCCGAAGTGCTCGCTCGCCCACCAACGCCCCGTCCGGCCGAGCCCGGTCTGGATCTCGTCCAGGACAGCAGTGCCCCGGCCCGGTCACAGACGGTGCGCGCCGCGGCCAGGTATCCGGGCGGCGACACCACGATCCCCCCCCTCGCCCTGCACCGATTCGAGCAGCACGGCGGCGGTATGCTCGTCGACCGCGACCGTCAGGGCGTCGGGGTCCCCGAAGGGCACCTCGACGAACTCGGGCATGAGCGGCTCGAAGGGTTGGCGGAATGCGGCCCGGCCGTTGGCGGAGAGCGCGAATCCGGTGTGGCCGTGGTAGCCGTTGACGGTCGAGACGATCCGGGGGCGTCCCGTGGCCCCCCGGGCCAGCTTGATGGCGAAGTCGATCGCCTCACCCCCGCCAGTGCCGAACATCGTGCACGAGAGGTCTCCTGGAGTGATCTCGGCCAGCTTTGCCGCCAGCTCGGCCTTCTCCCTCGAGCAGAGCAGGAAGTTGCCGTGGTCGAGCCGATCGAGCGCGGCGCGCGCGGCGGTCACCACTCGTGCGTTGCGGCGGCCGACGTTGAACGACCCTGCAGACGTGAAGCAGTCGAGGAACCGGCGCCCGTCGAGGTCCCAGACCCACGGTCCCGACCGCTCGGCCTCGATCATGTCAAGACCGGCCGCCCGCAGGACCCGGACCTTCTGGGGGTTCAAGTAGGTGGCGAACTGCTCGAGGGCGTGCTCTTTGGCGGCGGGGTCGGGCACGAATTCGAGCCCGTCATCCGGCCGCCGGGGGGGCGGTCGTTGTCCATCGGCCGACGATACCCCCGGCTCCCCCTGCCCTCACCGGGGTGCGTCGACAGCCCGACTGAAAGCACGTTGTGTGTCACGACCCCTCCCGGTGTCAGCCGGCGTCACCGGCCAGGGCCTCGTCCACGAGACGCCGCCAATCAGCGTCATCCTCGGGGTCGTGGCCGGGGACCAGGTGCCGCCGCACGAACAACGAGGCGGCGGCGGCCTTGCCGGTGTCGGCATCCTCCACGGCCGCCTCAGCCAGGAGACACGCCGCCTGCACGGCACGCATCAACCGGTCGAGTTGGCGACGGAAGTGCGCGGCCGCGTGCTCGTCGTCGGCAAGCGAGCGCCGCAGGCGCGGTTCGAGGGCCTCCACGGCGGCGGCCACGGCGCGGCCGTCGGCGCCCGCTCCCTCACCGGCCGAAGACAGTTCGGCTCGGATCCACGACAGCACGTCGTCGAGAAGGCCGAAACGGACGCAGTCCCGATGCACCTGGGCGCACAGCACGTTGTGGGTGCCTTCCCAGCTCTCGAACACCATGGCGTCGCGGTACAGGCGCGGGAGCGGAGAGAAGTCCTCGATCGTGCCGTTGCCGCCGAGCACCTCGATCCCCCGACGCGCCACGTCGGTGGCGCTCATCGAGGTGAGGTACTTGTTGGCGTTGACCAGGAAGCGGAACACGGCGGCGCCGTCGGCACCAGCGCGCTCGGCATCGGCGCCGGCGTCGTCGAGGCCGGCGCGCAGGGCGGTGACCGCCACCGTCGACGCCAATGCCGCCTGCTCCTCCGCCTTCATCTCGACCAAGTGCTCGCGCACGACCGGGAACGACCCCACGAGACGCCCGAAGGCACCGCGGTGCCGGGCGAACGACGATGCCTCGAGGTAGGCGCGCCGCATAATCCCCGTCGAGCCCACCGCGTTCAGCCACCGCGAGGTGTTGAGCAACTCCTCCACGGCGACCCGGAAGCCGTCGCCTACCGGACCGATGGGCCACGCCAGCGCGCCGTCGAAGTCGATCTCCGCCGAGGCGAGGATGCGCGTCCCGAGCTTGTCCTTCAGCCGGCGGATCCGGTAGCCGTTGGGGGTGACGCCGTCGACACTGCGGGGCACGAGGAAGCACCCCAGCCCGCGCGTTCCGGCGGGCGCCCCGTCCGGCCGGGCGGTCACGGCGAATAGGTCGGCATCGGCCACAGAGCAGAACCATTTCTCACCGCTGATGCGCCATGCGCCGAGCTGCCCGGGGTCGGGGACGGCCCTCGCCGTGTTGGCACCGACGTCGGACCCTCCCTGAACCTCGGTGAGGAACTGCGACCCCCGGTAGCAGTTGTCGTAGTCCCGCTCGCGCAAACGGGGCATGAACAGCGCCTGCAGGTCGGCGGAGCCGCGCCGCTCGACGGCCCGGCTCAGGCCCGCCGTGCACACCACGGGACAGGCGTGCCCACCCTCACCGACATGCGAGAGCAAGTAGAACAACCCCATCAGCTCGAAGGCACCGCGGCTGTCGTGGGGCGCCGCCAGCATCCCCGATGCCCACACCGCCTGACCGGCGCGGCGGTAGGCGGGATGGAACTCGACGGCCTCGATCGGTCGGCCGATGGCGTCGTAGGATACGTGGGCCGGTTGTTCGCGGTGACGTTCGAGGGTGGCCACCGCCGGTTCGACAACGGCGGCCACGGCGTGCCCGAAGTCGCGTAGGCGCGGCTCCATCGTCTGGAGTGGCTCTGCTCCCGCGCGCAGCGCCAGAACTCGCGCCAGGTTCGGGGTGGCGTCGTAGTAATTGGTCGGTCTCGACGCCCACCAGCGGGCCAGGTCGTCGCGTCCCGGTTGGCTATCGGGCACTTCTCATCTCCTAATTCGACGGTGACGGCTCAGGTCGTCGTCCCGCTGTACATGGCGAGAAACTCGGCCAGGCCCGGCGGGCTGACGTTGGCGGCGTGGTCGACCACCACCTGCACCACGGCTGGCCGACCCGACGCGCTCGCCCGTTCCAGCGCGGGCGCGATCTCCTCGGGCGCCTCGACCAGCTCGCCGTGGCAGCCGAGGCCCTGGGCGACGAGGTCGTAGCGGACGACGGACGTGTGGACGCCGATGGTGCGACCCACCTCGTCGAGCATCCCCTGCTCTTCCATGGCCCAGGCGTAGTCGCAGTTGACGACGGCCACCAAGGCCGCACCGACGCGCGCGGCGGTCTCGAGCTCCTGCAGGTTGAACCCGAAGGCGCCGTCGCCGCTGAACAGGAACACGGGACGATCGGGACGGGCCAGCTTGGCCCCGATGGCATACGGGAGACCGGTACCGAGGTGCCCAAAGTGGCCGGTCCACAGAAGCGACCGCGGACGCGTGACGACGAGGGCCAGATGCGCCCACAGGGCGGAGTTGCCGCCGTCCAGGCAGACGAGAGCGTCCTCGGGCAGGAACCGGGTGAACTCGGCGGCCAGCCGCGCGGGGTGGACGGGCAACCCGTCGAGCTCGAGGCCGCTGTCGGTGATCATGGCCATGACGCTCTGTGCCCCCTCGGCCTGCTGGCGCGCCCAACTGCCGTCGTTGCGCAGTGCCGAGGCACCGACAGCCTCGGTCAGGGCACGCAAGCCCTGGCCGGCGTCGCCAACGAGAGCGACGTCGACGGGTCGGTTCACGCCGATGACCAACGGGTCACGATCGAGATGCACGAGGCGCTGCGTGCCTGGCCCGGCCCAGGCGGGAAACTGGCCGTAGCCGACGACCTCGCCGATCCCGGTGCCGACCGCGACGACGACATCGGCCTCCTGCATCACCGGTGACAGGAGGGCGTTGGCCATCCCGACGGCGTGGGGGTGCAGCTCGGAGATGGCTCCCCGGGCTCCCGGCGTGGTGCATACGGCCGCGCCGGTCACCTCGGCGAACCGCGCCAACTCCCCGGATGCCTCCGCGTTGTGAATGCCGTTGCCGGCCAGGACGAGCGGCCGGGCGGCTGCGCTCAAGAGGGCGGCCGCTCGCTCGACCGCTCCAGGGTCGGGGGCTCCGACGACGGCCCGGTACAGCGCTGGGTCATGCACGGGGTTGGCTTCCTCGTCGACCTCGTCGCGCAGCAGCTCGGGGGCGAGCTCGAGATACACGGGCCCGAGCCGGCCTCCGAGGGCGTGGCGAAACGCTTCGCGCAGGTACTCGGGTAGTCGCCTCGTCTCGGGGACGGCGGCGGCGAATTTGGTGACCGGGCGGAACAGCTCGAGCTGCGGTGTGTACTGGAAGCGGTTGCGGCGGATGGCTTGGTCGACCCGGGAGCTCCGCTGGGTGCCGACGACCACCACGGGGACCCCTTCGATCCAGGCGTTGACCACGCCGGGGAGCAGGTTGGCGACTCCGGGACCCATGCCGCCGACCACGAGGGCGGGGATGCCTGTGGCCCGGGCCCAGGCATCGGCCATATGGACCTGGGCGCTTTCGTGTCGGCCGGCCACCACGAGCATCCCAGCTTTCTCGGCCGCGATCGACAGGGGGGTGAAGGAGATATCGGTGATGGCGAACATGGCGCCGACGCCCTCGACCTGCAGCGAGCGGACGAGTAACTCGGCTCCGCTGACCAGCGCCATGTCCGGGCCTCCTCCCATCGGGCAGGCCCCGCCGTCGGCCGGCGGGGCCGGGGGTCGCGACCGGTCCCCTTGGCAGTCTCGGGGACGCCGCATCGAGAGGCCAGGGTCAAAAGGCCCAGCATGGGGCCGTACCGCGCCAGGCGTCGGCGCTTGGGACGAAAGGCCCTATCCGGCCCCCGGCTTGGCGCAGGATGCTCGTACACGAACGCAGGAGGTACACGACATGCATGCATCACCGTCGCTCGCGCCGCTGTATCCGAGCCCGCCCTACGAGTACCGCCGGGCGCGTATGGTCACCTGCCTCCTCGAGGGTGCGGCCCCCCGCGATGTCCTTCCCGCCGGCCTGGATCTCCCCGAGTCACCGTCGCGGGCCGTGGTGTTCGCCGTCTATCCCGATACCACCATCGGCCCCTACCGCGAAGTGGTGGTGCTGGCCGGCGCCGACCGACAGGGAGCGCCGGGGATGTTCTGCCCCCTCATCTACGTCGACGCGGATGCCGCCCTGTGTGCGGGCCGTGAGATTTGGGGCTTCCCGAAGAAGCTGGCCCACATCGAGCTCGAGCAGGACGGGGACGAGGTCCGCGCTCGCCTCGTCCGCGGTGGCGTCGAGCTGCTGTCGCTCAACGGGACGATCGAGGAGCATGTCGACCCGACCGCCTTCGCAGCGCTCGGGGCACTCCCGCTCTACAACCGCAAGCTGATCCCCGGGGCCGCCGCCAAGGAGCCCGACGTCGATCGCCTCACCCAGGTCTTCCTCGACATCGTGACCCACGAGGCGAGCACCGGGACGGGCTCGCTCCGGGCCACCGGCGAAGCGGCCGGAGTCGTCGGAGACCTGACTGCGATCACCATGGTCGCCACCGTGGTGGACAGCGTCTTGCCGGCGGGCGAAGATCTCAGCTGATCCGCTGACCGTCGCCCGGCCTCGGGTGAGGCGTGGTGACGGGCGAACGGCCGGCGGCGCGTTCGTCAGGGCTCGTCGAGTGGGTACCTCTCGAGAATCGAACGAGCCGCCTGCAGGCCTAGGAACTCGTTGACCCCGTCCTCGATCAGCGAGGCCCGGGCATCGCGGAAGTACTTTTCGACGGGAAGCTCCCGCGACAGACCGATCCCGCCGAGCACCTGCAGGGCCTCGCTGGCCACCTCGAACGCCCTTTGCGTGCAGGTCACCTTCGACGCGATCGAGTACGCCAGGTCCGGGGGAAACGTCTGGCTGTTGTGGACGAGCGCGGCACGTGACAGGGACCGGGCCTGCTCGACAGCGGCGAACATGGCGAAAAGCTTCCCTTGCACCAGCTGATGCTGGGCGATGGGATGGCCGCCCTGGGTGCGGACCTTGGCGTAGGCGAGGGCGTCTTCCAGCGCGGCGCGTGCCAGGCCGGTGAAGATGGCCCCCATACCCGCGTTGGCCAGGGAAAGGACCGTGGACAGCACCAGCGGGTACTGGTCGGGGCCCACCAGCAGGTAGTCGGCGGGGATCCGGGCCCCGTCGAAGCGAATGCCCCCCTGGTTGAGGTCTCGTTGGCCAAGCTTGTCGAGCGCTGGGCCGCGCTCTACTCCAAGGCGGTCGAGCGGGATCATGGCCACGCCCCCGCCGGCGAGCCCCGACGGCGGCCCCACGGTGCAGAACAACAGGGCATGGGTGGCGATGGTGCCGTTCGATACCCAGGCCGCCTTCTCGCCTGTGATGACCCACTCGTCGCCGTCGGCCACCGCCCGGCACGACCCGGCCGCTCTGGCCCGGGTGAAGGCGTCGGTGCCCACCTCGAGCGCGTCCGAGCCGTGGGAGGGCTCTGTGATCGCCCAACACCCGATGAAGCGGGCATCGCGATCGGCCACGAAGGGGGCTACGACCTCGTCGAGCAGCCGGTGGTTGCCGGTCATCTCAGCCAGCATGGCGGTGAACTCGAAGGGCATGGCGGCGACGCCCAGCCCAGCGGCCAGGCCGGCACTGCCCCATCCGAGTTCCTCGAGGACGAGGTGGCGGGTGAGGCCGTCGATACCCATCCCGCCGTGCGCGGGAGCGAGGCCCGCCGTGTGGTTCCCGAGCTCGTACCAAACGCGAAAGACGTCCCACAGCGGGGAGTTCTCGGCCACCACCTCATCGGGAGGCATGCGGTCCAGGCGGGCGGCGGTCGGACGCAGGACCCCGGAAGCAAAGCGGTGGGTGGCGACCCGGACCTCGCTCTGCTCTGACGTCAGGTCCGGGTCGAGTTCGAGGTACATGGACCTCAAGCCTGCTCTCCCGGGGAGCCTGACGTCAGGGACCAAGGTCCCGATCGCGCCGGGTGCGCCGCGAGGACAAAGCTCGCGGCCCCGTCCGCCCACGAGCCGTCGTGTGGGTGCCGAGAGTCTCCTCCGGGGCTCCGACAGGAGTTCTGAGTGTGATTGCGTCCACAAGCGTGTGGGAAATCGCCGTCGATAGCGTGGGAAATGAGCCTGGAACGTGCTCCGTTCTCCCAGGGTGGAGCGGTTATGTCGATAGCCCACTACCGTGCCGTACCGGTCGAGACCGACTTCTGCACCGCCGTGGTCGGGCGCTACTCGGCGTGCCCGAACGCCTTGATGTCCTCGGCCTCCTGTGCGCTCAGCTCGCGCGGCTCTTCGCCGCGCGCGACCTTCTCGCTCTGGACGTGGTGGCGGATCTCGTCGACGATCTCGGGATTGGCAAGGGTGGTGACGTCGCCTACGTCGGTGAAGTTGGAGATCCCCGCTATCACCCGGCGCATGATCTTCCCCGACCGGGTCTTCGGCATGTCCGGGACGATCCACACGTTCTTCGGCCGCGCGATCTTGCCGATCTCGCGGTCGATTGCCGCGACCACCTTCTCCTCGATCTCTTTGCTGAGAGGCACTCCTGGCTTCAAGGAGACGTACATCTCCACGGCCCGTCCGCGCAGCTCGTCGACGACCGGGACGGCAGCGGCCTCGGAGACCTCGTCTACCGTGAGAGCCGCAGACTCGAGCTCCTTGGTGCCGAGGCGGTGCCCGGCAACGTTGATCACGTCGTCGATCCGACCGAGGATCCGGAAGTAGCCGTCTTGAGCCTGAACGGCGCCGTCGCCCGCAAGGTACGGCCAGTCGCGCCAGTCCTTGCTGTTCTTGTCGGCGCAGTACTTCTCGTAATAGGTCTGGACGAACCTCTCGGGCTGGCCCCAGATGGTCTGGAAGATTCCCGGCCAGGGATTGCGGATGCAGATGTTGCCGGCCTGGCCGCTTCCGGCCTCGACCACCTTGCGGTCCTCGTCGTATATAACCGGGTAGATCCCGAGCACCGCGGGGCCGCAGCTGCCGGGCTTCATCGGATGGAGGGCCGGCAGCGTGCTGCCGAGGAAACCGCCGTTCTCGGTCTGCCACCACGTGTCGACAATGACAGCCTCGGATTTGCCGACCGAGTCGTGGTACCAGCGCCACACCTCCGGCTCGATCGGCTCCCCCACCGTCGTCATGTGCTTGAAGTGGTAGTCGTACTTCGCCGGCTCGTCCGGCCCGAGCTTGCGCAACATGCGGATGGTCGTGGGAGCGGTGTGGAAGATGTTCACCCCAAGCCGTTCGGCGATGCGCCAGAGACGACCCGCGTCCGGGTATGTGGGCACGCCCTCGTACATGACGCTTGTAGTCCCGAGCGCCAAGGGGCCGTAGACGATGTAAGAGTGTCCGGTTATCCACCCGATGTCCGCCGCGCACCAGTAGGTGTCCTCGGGGTGGATGTCCTGGTAGTACTTGGAGGTCCCGGCCACATAAGAGAGGTATCCGCCGGTCGAGTGCTCACACCCCTTCGGCCTACCGGTCGTCCCGCTCGTGTACATGAGGAACAGCGGAGCTTCGGCTGGCATGGAGATCGGCTCCACCACCTTGCCGCGGTAGTCGGGCATGAGCTCATCGACGAAGAAGTCTCGGCCTTCGACCATCGGGGTCTGCGAGGAGTACTGGCCGGGATGGCGCCGCCAGACAAGCACCTTGTCCACCTCTTGGCCGAGCTTGCGGGCCGCCTCCAGCGCCTCGTCGGCCTTGACCTTGTGGTCGATTAGCTCGCCATTGCGGAAGTAGCTGTCCATCGTGACGAGGATGCGGCTACCGGAGTCCTCGATCCGGTCCCCGCACGCGGCACCACTGAACCCGCCGAAGACCTCGGAATGGACGACGCCCAACCGGGCGCATGCCAGCATGGACACCGGTAGCTCGGGAACCATCGGCAAGTGGAAGGTGACCCGGTCACCGGTCTTCACCCCGCAGAAATCTCGAAGCAGAGCAGCGAACTCGTTCACCCGCCTGTAAAGCTCCTGGTAGGTGATCACCTGGGTGTCCGCGCTCTCCGGCTCGGGCACCCAGATGATCGCCGCCTTGTCACGCGACGTCCTAAGGTGCCGGTCGACGCAGTTGTAGCTGGCGTTGAGCCGACCACCCACAAACCACTTCCAGAACGGTGGGTTGTTCGTATCGAGGGTCGTGTGCCAGTAGGCGTCCCAGCTGAGGAGGTCGGCATACTCCTTGAAGCATTCAGGGAACCGGTCTTCTGTGAAGCGCTCGAAGATGCGGGGATCGGACGCGTTCGCCTGACCGATGAACCCTGCGGAAGGAAAGTAATAGCCCTCCTCGCGCCAGTGGACGGCAATCTGGGCTTCGGAGACTTGCACGGACTGAGCCTCGGACACCTCTATCGGATCTTCTGCGGTCATCGGTCCCTTCCCTTCCTACATGCATTCAATTATGACCTGACTATGCCGCTCCTGCACTGTTCGCCCCTTCTTGCGCAGTTCAGACTGTCCCGACGATTCCCAGCACTTGTGACTGCGGACACAAGCAAGTCGTCTACTCCGTCCGCAAAGTCGTGACCTACAGAGGTCAAGTGAGATCTGGGAGGCGACGGCTGACAGAAGTAGCGTTGAAACCTAGACCACAGACACACACAGAGTGTGACGACGAGAGGGGAAGCATCATGACCACGCATCCCGGCGATACGCAAGCACCCTTAGGGGTCCCCGCCACGGTTTACCGTGTGGCGGACCCGGCTCCACTCGGGCTGGCGGCCTTCGCGATGACGACGTTCGCGCTCAGCGTCGGAAACGCCAACATCTGGGGCCCGGGCGCCGACGCGGCCCTCGCGCTGGCCCTCGTGTACGGAGGTGCCGTGCAGATCTTCGCCGGCATGTGGGAGTTCGTCCGGAAAAACACATTCGGCGCACTCGCCTTCTCCTCGTTCGGTGCCTTCTGGATCGCTTATTACGTCTTCGTCAAGTTCGTGGCCCCAGGAGTGAGTGCGTCCAACGCGCCGGTGGCAGTGGGCGTGTTCCTCCTCGGCTGGACCATCTTCACCGCCTACATGACGGTGGCGTCCTTCCGGGTAAGCGGAGCCGTGGTCGCCGTCTTCGTGCTCCTAACGATCACGTTTGTGCTGCTCACGATCGGCGCCTTCAACTCGAACGCGAACGTGACCAAGGCAGGCGGGTGGGTCGGTATCGCCACAGCGGCCGCAGCGTGGTACGCGTCGTTCGCCGGGGTGGTCAACGAGACATTCAGGAAGTCGGTGATACCGACGATGCCGCTGGCGCCGCACTGAGCAGCCCGCCCTGCGAGCACCCTGGGGGTTCCGACAACTCATCTAGGGCTCCGACCTGGGATTTCGCAGTTTGATTGCGGTAGCAAGTACGTGGATCGCGAGGAATAGCGTGGGAAATCGCTTTGGGACGGTCGTCGTCGGGCCAGCTCAGATCAGTTGTGTCGGTAGCCCCCTCGCCCACACACACACAAACACACACACAAACACACACACAAACAAAAGGCTATCGACACAATTGGTGGGTTCGCGTCGACAGAACTGCAGTGCAAGGTGCGTGAACGAGGCTTTCCGCTTGGAATACGCCTCCGGAGGCCGCCTCACGAAACTTCGGCCAACCCTCTTGCTGACGGCGTCGGTTACCGCAACGTCGCACGAATCTTGAGTCGACCCAGAGCTTGGTGCAGCGCACCCCTTGACCCCCGGAGGGGGACTCACCGGGCTGTTGCTTCTGACCGCACCCGAGGAAATCTAGGAGCTCGGTTGCTCATCACCGTTCGCAGGATGTTCTCGACGCTCTCTGCCATTCCTTGCAGACTAAAAGTGGGCGCGCGCGTGCTCCGAGCATGCGACGGCAAGTTGTGGTTCTCGTCGCTGCCAGTCGACGAGGGACGCGAGTCGATTTGCGAGACCAGGCGCGTCACCACTTCTCGAATGGTCCTGTCAGAATCTCGGGTAATCCTCCGACACAGGACGCCACTACTGGTCGACCCGACGCGGTCGCGAGCGAGAACGGGACGACCCTGGAGCACGAGCCGCCCTTCATCGGCCGACATACCCAGTAGGCGCCAAGCATCGAACAGTACATCGATGCCTTTGTCGACGTCGAGGCGACCGTAGTAGAGAGCGACGAATGCATCCGAGCGAAGCCCCAACACCTTGCGCGCCTCAAGGCGCTCGACTTGGCCCCCAGCCGGGTACATCATCGGATCGATCCCCGTGTGCACCACATCGACCCGGGTCTTATCGATTCCGTCGCTCACCCATGAATCCCGGGTCGCCGCGGATACGGCGATGTACCGGTCTGCCCAGCTTCTCAGTCGATGTGTCGCGGTGTCGTGGAACATGTCGCGCAGGTGGCACACCACGGGGGCATGGGTCAACGCGCCTGTCAATCTTCCACAGATCACGTCCCGAAAGGTGTGCACGTAAATCACATCCGGCCGGCAACGAACACCCGACCATATTGCCGGAACGATCCGAGTGCCGTCTCGCAGTGAGAACCTCTCCACAGCTATGTGCACGCGAGTCACCGACCGGCAGAACGACAAGTACTCTGTAAGAAGCTGACCCTCACGCTCGTAGAGCAGATTCACGGAATTGCCCCGATCGCTCAAGGCCCTCGCGATTTGAACACTGCTGATTTCGGTGCCGCCCTCTCGTCGCAACGATCTTGCGTACATCAGGATTCGCAATGGTCGGGCGCTTACCGGAGCTGGCTTGGGAGTCATAGATCGGTGCACCCCATCAGCTCAGGTCCGAAGGATAGGCACGTGATCACGACCTCGTCTCTTCAGCTCTCGCGTAATACCGCGTGTGGATGCCGAGAATGTCATCCATGGGCCTCACGCAGCCAGTCTGTACTCGTGGATGCGCCACCGAGCCCGTCCCATCTCGCAGCTGACGTGCTTCAGGAGGCGCTGTCGGCGGTGGCACCCGGGACGTCGAGCATGGAGTTGTCTAGGCAAGAGACTGGTGAGGCCGATCCTTCGCTGACATGGGCCAGGGACCTTGGGTGCGACGTTCGCCGGTTGGCCATGCCGCAGAATCCCACCATTCCTCAAATCCTTCGAGACGCGCTATCGATGACAAGACCCTCGCCGCCACCGTCAAGGGCCGTGTGGGTGCAGAGAATGTCATCCTCTCTCTGCAACCTGGGCTTTCCCATCTGATTCGTGAGCAATGACGTGGGAAATCGGAGTCGATAGCGTGGGAAATGGGCCTGCAGAGGTAAGGTCCCGGCCCTGAAAGACGGGGTTTTGTCGATGGCCCACACACACACCCTCGCCCACACACCCAGACTCATCGTTGAAGAGCCCGGTATCGGTACAACTCCTCGACGTCGATCCGATCGCAACGCTCTATCGGCGGGAGGCGTTCTTCGCCAGCTCTCGTTCGGTCACGTGGTCTCTTCATCTGGGTTGGAGACCCTATGTGTAAACGATGTCCGTCAGTTTGGATCAGGGCGACCGAGAGCCCCCGGCGGCACCGTCGAGATCGTCCACCGGCTGGCGAAAGAGAACCCGCCTGGGGATCAGGACCTCGGGGGCGGCCCCTGGAATGCCTCAACAACCGGCATCGGGAAGCCGATACAAGGGTGTGTCCACGAGTGAGGACCGGGAAGCGCCGATGGTCGCCGCCACCGTGGCCGCGCTGCTCGACCAGCACCCAGCCGCCGCCCTGTGTGCGATCGGGCCGGACGGGATGTCGATGGGCATGCCCGAGTCCGTCCCGACTCGGGGGCACCATCTCGTCGCGGCCCGGTCCCCCCTGGACCTCGTCGCTCCCGCGGACCGCCTGCCCGTGATCGACGCATGGAAGCAGGTCCAGGAGACTGGCTCCCACGCCCATGTGACGGTGCGGCTCCACGACCAGCCCGACCGCTCGGTGGAGCTTCACCTGCTGGACGCCCGGCAGTCCCACGGGGTGTTCCTCGGCGTCCTGGTGCCCACAGACAGCGAGAGCGATGACGTTTGCATGGCCTCGCTCAGTCGGGAGGTATCGCCGCTCCCCCCCCGTACCGCCCGGGCACGCCAGAACGAGGTGGGCGAGTTTGTTGAGGTCGACGAGGCCCTCACCCGGATCCTCGGTTGGAGCGAGGAGGAGTTGGTGGGCCATCTCTCGCTCGAGTTCATCCACCCTGACGACCACCTGCTCGCTATCGACAACTGGATGCAGATGCTGGCGTCGCGGGCGCCGAGCAGCCGGGTCAAGCTCCGCCACCACCATCGCGACGGGTCATGGGTGTGGATCGAGATCAACAACCAGAACCTGCTCGGTGACCCCGAGCACGGATGCGTGATCGCCGAGATGGTCAACATCTCCGACGAGATGGCCGCCAATGAGGCGGTGCGAGCCCGGGAGCAGCTGCTTGACCGGCTGGCCGAGGCCCTGCCCGTGGGCGTGATCCAGGTGGACGCCGACGGGAGCGTCGCCTATACGAACAGCCGGCTGCACGCCATACTCGGCTCGCCGCGAGCGGCGACCATCAGTGAACAGATCGCCACGGTGCAGCCGACCGACCGGACGAGCCTCACCGATGCCTTCAATGCCGTGCTGCAGCGCCGGTTCGACAGCGACATCGAGGTCAGCTTGGTGACACCGCCGGACGGCGACCACACGGAGTCGCGGCGCTGCCTCTTCAGCATCCGGGCCCTCACCGCCGATACCAGCGAGGTCACCGGTGCCATCGTCTGCGTAGCGGACGTGACCGAGAGCGCCCGGCTGCGCGATGAGCTGCACTTGCGCGCCACGTTCGACGACATCACCGGGTGCAGGAACCGGGTGACGACGCTGGCGCTCCTCGAGGGCCTCCTGTCCGACGCCGATCTGGTGGGCCGGCCGGCCGTGTGCTTTATCGACCTCGACCGCTTCAAGGACGTGAACGACAAGCTCGGCCACGCCTACGGTGATGCCCTCCTCGGCGTCGTGGCCCGACGATTGCAGCGGGCCGTGCGTGCCGGCGCCATCGTGGGGAGGATCGGTGGTGACGAGTTCCTTGTGATCAGTCCGGGTGTCACCAGCCCCGAGGAGGCCATGGTCACCGCCATGCGGCTTGCGCAGACGTTCCGCCACCAGGTCCGTCTCAAGTCCAAGCGGGTGTCGTGCCATGCCAGTGTCGGGGTGGCGTGGTCGAGCGATCGATGCCTCGAGGCCGAGAGCCTGGTGGCGATGGCGGACTCGGCCATGTACGAGGCCAAGCGCAACGGCGACGGGGTTCCAGTCCTCCGCCGTACGGCCTGAACCCCGAACCGGGGTCATTCAGGGACGCTGAAGTCGTACCCCGACCGTGTCAGGTAGCACAGTCCGTCGAGCGCAATGCTCAGGATGTCTCGTTCTCCGTTTGATTGCTCTCACAAATGCCTGGGAGATCACTGTCGATGGCGTGGGAAGCGAGCCTGGGAGGCGCTCCTCTTCGGCCAGGGTGAAGGTGTTATGTCGGCAGCCCACAAAAAAGGGCGCTTCCGGGAATTCAGTGGGTTTGAGGGTAAAGCTCGAGGCCACCGCAATGGAAGTAGATGGCCGTCTTGAAGTTGTTCCGGTTGCGGTAGCCGCGGGC
>Ga0307372_10006717_pt1 | contig 16704 bp, 15 predicted proteins | sample OX1MG_FD_202533 | JGI IMG/M metagenome (GOLD analysis project Ga0307372, IMG submission 202533) | Soil microbial communities from Risofladan, Vaasa, Finland - OX-1 | ecosystem: Environmental > Terrestrial > Soil > Coastal area > Acid sulfate soil | place: Finland: Risofladan, Vaasa | collected... | reverse complement strand
CCTGCGCCGGGGCGTACTGCTGGAAGGAATTGTCGCCCAGCTGCATGCGGCCGGTGATCAACTCCTCGGCCAGCAGCCCGTTGGTGACGTCCCAGGGGCTGGAGGCACGGTAGCTGTTGTCCTCCATGCGGGTCTTGTCGAAGTACTGGACCGTGCGCTTGCCGCCGGGCGCCTCGGAGTAGGACTCGGTCAGCGGGGCGCTGTCGGGTTGCGGTCCCCACATCCAGGTACGGCTGACCGCCCCGGAGGCCACCGGCTGGTCGGTGCGGGCCCAGGTGCGCTGGAAGGCGTCGCTGGCGAAGGCCGGCGCCGCCGCGCCGGTCGCCAGCGGCATCAACAGGCCGACCAGCAGCAGCGCGGCGATCGTGAGCCAGCGGATGCGTGTCATTTACCCATTCCTTCTCGATCCAGTCCGAGCGGTGTACCCAAGTGAGCGGTGGCGGCCAGTATCGCCGGGTAGGGCAGTTCATGATACAGGGCAACCTGCGGGGGGTTATCCAGGACGGGAGCGAGACGCCGGGCGACCAATCAAGCGTGGCTCCGGCGGTTGCTGAGAACCCTCGCAACCGGATCCGGAACCCCTCCGCTGCTACTTGATCAGGTCCGGCAGGCCCTGCACGCCGGAGCCGGCGGTCAACCCAACCTCGCGCAGTCCCCACAGGTCCTCTACCGCCCGCAGCAGGTCGTAGTGGGTCGCCGGAACCGGCGAGTGATAGCCGAACGGCCCGTTCGGTGAGATGACCAGCAGCGGCACGCGGCCACCGCTGACCCCGCAGCAGCCCACCGAGGACGAACCCTCGTCCCACACGATCACCAGCAGGCCCCCGTCCTTCCAGGCCGACGACGCCAGGATGGTCGGCACGAAGCTCGCCAGCCAGGCATCGCCCTGCGCCACCGTGCCGTCGTGCATGTCGTGAATCAGGTTGGGCGTGATCCACGCGAAGTTCGGCACCTGGTTCGCCGCGATGTCCGCGGTCAGCTGGGTGAGCGGCATGACCTGACGGCAGCGCGCCGGATTGTCACGAATGTCCTGGTAGTAGAGGAACGGGTCGTGCTTCAGGGCGTACTCCCCTGACTGGGCCCCCAGGAAGCACGGGCTCGGCAGGTCCTCCTGGTAGCTCTTCCAGGTCTTGCCGGCCGCGTCGAGGGCATCGGCGAGGTTCGGCTGGTTGACGAAGCAGTCGGTACAGTCGGAGCGGATTCCGTAGGTGTCACCGCCGAACAGCGCCAGGTAGTTGGGCAGGCTGGGATGGGTCACCGCGTAGTACTGGTCGGCCACGGCGTACTGCGACGCGAGGCGGTTGAGATACGGAGCGCTCGCGTTCCCGATGATCTGGTCGTACTCCTTGTTCTCCATCACGATCAGGAACACGTGCTGCACCGGATTGGGCCCCGGGGAGGCTCCAACGGCCGGCGTAGAGCCCTGCGCCGCCGGCGGTATCGTGCTCGACGCCGCCGCGGTAGTTGAAATCGTGGCCCCGGCCGTCGGAATCTGGGTGGCCGTCAACTGCGCGGGCCCGCCGCAGCCGGCCAGCGCGATGGAGGCGACCAACAGGGCCGTGAGAACGTGTCTCTGACCTCCGGGGAACTTCGCCAGCCGCCTGCTGGGCCGTCTTGCGCGTCGCCTTCCCATCATCGCCGGCCTGGCCCATCGTGGTTGCGCCTTGTCGAGCGCCGGCCCGCCGGCCGGCAAGCATGGTGGCCCGCCGGCCCGGAGTGCGGTATAAGCCGCGGAGCGGCGACCGCGGCGGTCGGGAGGGTAGTCAGGTGACACTCCTTGGTGCGAGCATCCAGTCGATCCTGGCCGAGGAGTTCGCGCGCCGGCCGGAGAATCCCCGCGCCAGGGTCCTCGCCGCGGTGGAGGAACTGGTCACTGGGTTCGGGCTGCAGGCTGTCGAGCTCTTCCTGGACGGCATCTTCCTCTATCCGGGCGTCGTCGACCGGGCGCTCCTCGACGAGGTGGCCCGACTCCAGCAGCGTCTTGCCTTCGCGGTCACGGCCCACCTGCCCTATGCCTGGGTGGATCTCAGCGCCGCCAATGAGCTTACCCGACGCGCCAGCGTCGACGCCGTGGTCACCGCCGTCAAGCTCTCCGCGACCATCGACGTGACCAGCTTCGCCCTGCACGCCACCGGCCCGTTTGGCAACGAAGTCGCGCCCGGCGTCGCCCATCCGGAGCAGAGCCTCTGGGTCCAGCTCATGCTCGGCGGAATGGACCGCTCGTTCACCGACCTCCGCGACCGGGTCCCCGGCGCGCCACTGGCCGTGGAGACGATGGAGGGCTTCCCGTTCGAGTGGCAGGCCGCGCTGGTGGAGCGGCACGAGCTCGGCGTCTGCTGCGACGTGGCCCATCTGGTGGTTCGCGGCACCGACCCAGTGGACTTCGTCGGTCGCTGGTTGCCGCGTATTCGTCAACTCCACATCCACGGCGTCCGCGAGCAGGCCCTCGGGGTCAACCTGAAGCAGCGCACCGACCACCGGGCGCTCGGCGGACCGGGAGAGCTCGTCGACACGGACGGGCTGCTACGGTTGCTGGCGGCACGAGACTTCCACGGCCCGGTGATCCTCGAGAACCTGAGCCGGGCAGACCTGGAGCAGTCCGTCCGCAACCTCCGGCAGAGCGCACGCGCCGCCGAGCCTCCCGACTGAGGCATGTGAGCCACTGGCTCCGGCAGCCGAGCAGCCAGCGAGTGTCCCGGCGGCGTCCTCAAAAGAAGCGGAGCTCGGGGTGCACCGAGTCGTCGATCCGGATGATCCCAAAGGACGCCCGCGGCTCCCACCGCCGCTGTGTCGGCGACCCGGGGTTGAACAGCACCGTGCCGTGCTCCGAACCGCGGAGGGACCGGTGGCTGTGGCCGAAGATGGCAAGGTCGACCTTCCCGGCAAGCTCACGCACCACGGCCTGGTGAGCGGTCAGGCCGTCGACATCGTGCCCGTGCATGAGCCCCGCGCTGAAGCGTCCGAACTGGAAACGCCGGACTCGCGGCAGCGTGCACTGCAGCTCCGCGACGTCGTTGTTGCCGACCACGGCGCGCACCGGGGCCAGCGCCTCGAAGAGCCGCAGCACCTCGGGCGTGTTAATGTCGCCCGCGTGCAGGATCAGGTCGACATTGCGGAGCCCCTCGACGAGGGGCTCCAGGAGCGGTCGCGGCTTCGCGGTGAGGTGGGTGTCCGCGACCACGCCGAGGACGATCGGCGTGGCGAAGACCTCCGGGTCCTCAGACGCGGGCAAGGATCCCGGCCTCTTCCATGATTCGCCGGACCTGCGTGCGCTCGGCGTCGCTCGCCGGCTGCAGTGGTGGACGCGGGTCACCCCCGTGCAGGCCGACCATGTCCATCGCCGCCTTGAGCCCGGCGATCCCGAAGCGGGTGGTGACCGCGGCGTTGGGCTCGAGCAGGCGGAACTGCATCGCCCGCGCCGCCTCGTGGTCACCGGCGTGGAACGCGCGCACGATCTGCTGGCAGAGGTCCGGCACCACGTTGGCCAGCGCCAGGATGCCACCCGTGCCGCCGAGACAGAGCGCCGCGTACAGGAAGTTGGCCGAGCCGGCCAGCACCGCGAAATCGTCCGGCGTCCGAGCGACCATCTCGCCGACCTTGGGCGCGTTGCCGCCGCTGTCCTTGATGCCCACGATGTTGGGGTGGCTGGCGATCTCAACGACCGTATCGACCGGCAGGTCGACCCCGGTGTAGGCGGCCATCACGTAGACAATGACCGGAATCGGCGAGGCGTCGGCCACCGCGTGATAGTGCCGCACGTAGGCGGCCCTGTCGTAGCGTGGCTTGTAGTAGTACGGCGTCACGACCAGCGCGAAGTCCGCCCCCAGTGCGGCGGCGGCCCTGGTCAACTGGATGGTCGCGCGGGTCGACTCGGTACCGGTGCCCGCGACCACCTTCTTGCGTCCGGCGATGGCGTCGACGCCGACCTCGATCAGCGCCAACTTCTCGTCGGTGGTCAGGCTGGGGTACTCACCGTTGGACCCCATGATCGCGACGCCGTCGAGCGCGGATGTCGCGTACCATTCGAGGTTCGAGCGAAATTGATCCAGCGCCAGCTCGCCATCGGAACCGAAAACGGTGGCCACCGGCGCGAAGACCCCGACCGGATAGTTGCGTGCCATGGCGCGCTCCTCACCAACCACGACTTGCCCGGAAGACCCGGTGCAGGATGCCGACCAACAGACCGACCGTGAGCGTGCCCGCCAGCGCACCCAGGTAGGTGACGTGGATCCCGATGCTCAGCCAGGCCGCCAGGTAGAACACCAGAGCGTTCACCAGCAGCGCCGCCAGCCCGAAGGTCAGGCAGCTCAGCGGCAGTGCGATCAGCTGCAGCACTGGACGGACCAGCGCGTTGAGCACCCCGAGCACGATCGCGAACACCACCACGGCGCTCGGTGACGTGTAGTTGACCTCGCCCGGGATTAGCCTGGCGAGCACGACGACCGCGAGACCCGCGGCCAGCAAGTACGCGACGATCCGCACCCGCGCTCCCCGTCCCCTTCCCGCCGTCGGACCCTAGCACAGGGTCCCGGCAGCGTCAACGGCGCCCTGCGGGACGCCTGGCGGCCGCGCCAGCGCGAGCATCAGCCCGCACACGGTCCAGAAGAGGGCCGCCATGTGCGGGAAGGTGATGTCGAAGTAGTAGTGGTCGAAGACGCCTACCATCAACGCCGAAGCGAGGGCGGCCAGCAGCGCCAGCTGCAGGTCGCCGGCCGCGGACTCCCGCGTCCGTCGCCAGTGTCGAAGCCCGGCAAGCCCGACCGAGCCGACCGCCACCAGAAACGCCGCCACCCCCAGGAAGCCCGCCTCCTCCGCCACCGTCAGGTAGATGCTCGAGACCCCGGTCTGCTGCAAGATCGAGGGTGCCGCGCCGAAACCTACCCCGAAGAACGGATGTGAGCGGATGATCGCGAGCGCGTTCTGGTACTCCTGCAGCCGCAGCTTGGTCGCGGGGTCCTGCAGCGTCAGGCCCAGCCAGAGCCGGTGGAGGAAGCTCGCGCCCAGACCGACCGCGAGCACGAGCACACCCAGCAGAACCCCCGGTGCAACGAGCCAGCGGTAGCGCAGCAGCGCCAGTACGGCCAGCCCAGCGGCGGCGCCGAGCCATGCGCCGCGCGAGTAGGTCAGCAGCAGCGCCGCTGCGCTCAGTCCGGCCACCGGCACCGTGAGCCAGCGACTGATCAGCCGGTGTCTGGCCACCGCTTGCGCCGCGGCCAGCACGAAGACGACGGCCAGCAGCCCGCCGAACGAGTTGGGGTCGACCGACGTGCCGACGAGCCGCATCTGCTTGGCGGGGTTGTCCTCGATATAGCGCACGATGCGGGTCGCCGGGTAGCCGTAGCGGATGAGGTGGGACAGGACCCGCAGCGTCAGTGAGGCCCCACCGGCGTAGAGCGCCAGCCCGATTCCCGCCGCGCCGCCGCCGCCGAGCAGCATCACGGTCGTCAGCCGCCGCGCGTCGGCCAGCGTCCGCGTCGTGTTCCAGACGACGAACACCAGCAGCACCGCCAGCACGAATTTCCCGTAGTCGTGGTAGGTCTCGCTCGTGTAGCCGTTGTTGACGCCCAGCAGGAACGCGAAAAGCGTGACCGCGAGCAGCAGCACGATCCAGGCCCCGGTCACCGCGGTGACGATCCGCTCGTCCCGGCGCAGCAGCAGCCCGAGGAGCCAGACACCGAGCGCCGCCAGAGCGGTGACCTCCAGCAGGGTTGGCGTCAGCTTGACGTGTACCGGGATCACGGCAAAGGGCAGCAGGGTCACCACGCCGAGCACCGCCCAGAGCGCCGCTCGCGCGTCGCTGACCACGACCAGCATGCCGGCCAGGCCGATCAGGACCGCCGCCGTGGGCAACAGCCCGCGCGACGCCGCCAGCCAGCCGGTCGCCGCGCCGCCCGCGATCGCCAGGACCAGCACGCCCAGCAATACGCCGCGACGAGCCGGGATCGTGCGTGTCACGTGTGGGAAAGCCGGCAGAAGCAGCCGGCCGCGCGGCAGGCGGCGTTCAGCGGCCACGCCAGCCCTCGCGCAGGAGCAGCGAGTGGCGCCGGAAGCGGTACTCCTCCACGCCGTCGCTGACCCGGTCAGGGGTCCGGCCGGACCACACCTCCTCCATGCCTCGGTGGGCCTCGACCAGAAAGCCGGAGTCGAGCGGGTAGGTGTTGTGGCCGGGGTAGACGGCGCGCAGATGGAGGGACAGCTCCGCCAGCCGCCGGAGCGTCTCCCGGTAGTCGCCCGGATCGCTCCCGTCGAGGTGGCCGTAGAGCGGGCCGGCGTAGAGCGCGTCGCCGACGATGGCGACGCCGGTCTTCTCCTCGATCAGGCTGATCCCGCCCGGCGAGTGGCCGGGCGTGTGGACGACGAGGAACTCGCGATCGCCGAGGTCGATCACCTCACCGCCGGTCAGGACCCGCCCAACCGCCGCGGGGGGGATGGCGAAGGTCTCGGGATCGACTCCGACAGGGAGTGGACGCAGCAGGTGTTCCGGGCTGATCCGGCCGCGCATGCGCGCGTTCGGCACCCCGGCCGGCGGTCGGTCCGCCTCCGCCTGGTGGATCCAGACCGGCGCGAACTGCCAGTCGCTCCCAATGTGGTCCCAATGTCCGTGGCTATTGACCAGCAGCACCGGACTCTCGGTGAGCGACTCGACCGCGGTTCGTAGGTCGCCGATCCCGGTGCCGGTGTCGACCAGCAGGGCGCGGTCCCGGCCGCGCACGAGGTACGACTTGACGTCCTCGGTGTGCCCGGGCTCGCCGATCCCGACCACGCCGTCTTCGAACTCACGTATCTCAAACCAGCTGTCGCCGGTCACCGAGCCTCCTGGACTCCACCTGCTGCCGACCGGCCGATTATACGCATGAGTACCCTCGGCGTCGCCGACGCGTCGCCGGGCGAGGGTCCGGCCACGGGCCGCACGAGCCACGAGGCGGGAAAATCCACCCGAGAGGCCCGGCAGGACAGTTACCGGCTCACCCGACGAGGATCGGCTCCCGCTGCGGCTCCGCCAGGAAGCGGCAGCCGTCCGCGGTCACCACGACGTCCTCCTCCAGGCTGACCCGGCCGTAGCCCGGCACGCTCACGCCGATCTCGAGTGTGTAGACCTCGTCCTGCTCCACCCGCCCATAGGGCCGTCGCCCGTAGCGCTCCCACTGCGGCCCGAGCACCGTGCCGCCGTCGTGGCAGGCCCGGCCCATCTGGTGCCCCAGCGCGAACGCCCAGGGCTCGTACCGTTCGCGCTCGAAGATCTCGCGAGCCACCTCGTCGACCTCCCAGCCCTCGACGCCGGGGCGAAGCACGTGCGCCGCCGTCTGGATCACCTCGGAGATCACCGCGAAGGCGCGACGGACCGGTTCGGGCGCCTCGCGCTCGCCCGGGGCCAGGAAATAGAAGGTGCGCTGCATGTCGGACGTGTAGCCGTCCTGCTTGACCCCGAAGTCCACCGAGAGAAGCTCGCCGGGCTGGACAGCGATGTCCGTCGGCCCCACGTGGCCCACCGGTGAGCTCGGGCCGGCGCTCACCGCCGGGCAGTAGCGCGCGTCCCAGGACGTACCTATGGCGAGTCCCTCCACCTTGCCATGGAGGAAGTCCGCGACCTGCCGCTCGGAGATCCCCGGTCGGAGCCACGCGCGCAGCTCGTCCCACATCCCGACGGTTGTCGCCACCGCGTCCCCGATGCGGCGCTGCTCCTCGGGTGACTTGCGCGCCCGAACCCGCGACGCGATCGGCTCGCCCGACACCACGCGCGCCCAGTAGGGCGTGTCTGACAGGATGTCCTGCAGGGTGAGGTAGAGCCCGTAGGTCAGACCGTCGGCGATGTTGTTGTCCTTCGAGTAGTTCAGCGCGATCGATCGTGGGTCGTACTCGGCGAGCGCGCCTCGCAGCACACTGCCGATCCCCTCCATATACCCGACCACGTCCGACCAGGCGCCGGTCTGCTTGATGTTCTCGACGTCGCCCGTGCCGACGATAGCGCGGTGGTGACCGGTGCGCGAGACGAGGAAGGCCGACTCCCAGGTGACGCTGGTGCCGACGACGAGCGGTAGGCTGGGATCGCCCAGCGTATCGCTCTCACGCGCGACCAGCATCCACAGGTCGACATCCAGCTCGTTCAGGATTCCGGTCGCCTGCTGCAGCTTCTCCGCCACCAGGTTCGCCGTCATCGCAGTGTGCTCCTCACGCTCGCTGATCCGTTGCGCCGGGACGAGGCGCGGGTCAGGCGCCGGTCGCGTCGCGCTCCAACTCCTCGACCAGCCGGTACACGAAGAGCGCGATCGAGCGCTCGTGGTCCAGCAGCCCCGCGACCGTCGCGTACTCGTTCGGGCTGTGGACTCGGCCGCCGTGGCCCAGTCCACCGAGCGCGACCGGGATGCCGAGCACGTCGGTGAACAGGTAGAAGGGCGCCGAGCCCGCCAGGTGCGGCCAGATCTCCGGCTCGTAGCCCAGTTCGTGATAGGTGCGGATCAAAGCCCGCACCGGCGCGTCGTCGACGTCGCTCTTGCTCCACTTGTAGGCGTCCTCGACGTGGACCTCGATCTCGTCGAAGCCATGACGCCGCAGGTGCGCCTGGATCCGCTCGATAGTCAGCGCCGGGTCCATGCGCGGCACCATGCGGACGTCGACCTTGGCCCGCGCCTCGTGGGGGATGATCGTCTTGGTCCCCGCGGCCGTGTGGCCCGAGATCAGGCCGTCGATGTTGAGCGTCGGCTGGTAGAGGTACTTCCGCAGCAGGTCGACGCCGGCCAGGTCGTACTTGAAGCGGTGCGTGTCGTTCGGCGCCAGCTGGTCGTCCGGGTCGACCGTTTCGGCCAGCCGCGTGAGCAGCTCCTCGTCGTGCGCGCTCGGCGGGGCGATCTCGTCGTAGAAGCCGTCGATCAGGATGTGCTTCTGGTCCTGGGTGACCATGCTCGCCAGCGCGTGCGTCAGCCGCCAGGTGGGGTTGTGGAACCAGACCGCGTTGCTGCCGTGGACGGCGCGGGTGGTCGGTCCGCCCCAATCGCCGCCGCGGCACACCAGCTCCATGAAGAGGATACCCTTGACGCCGAGGTACATGAGCACCTTGCCGTCCTGGTTCTGGGACAGGAACGGGAAGAAGCACGCGTCTGCACGCAGCTCTTCCCGGTAAGCCTCGACGACCTCCGGCAGGTTGCGGCTGCCCAGCTCTTCCTCGCCCTCAATCAGGAACTTCACGTTGACCGGCAGCTCGCCGGTGGCCGCCTTCATCGCCTGCAGCACGTTCAGGAAGCTGCCGAGCGGCCCCTTCTGATTCATCGCGCCGCGGTTGACGATCGACGGTCCGACACCGGGGAGGTCCACGATCTCGCCGCCGAACGGATCGACCATCCAGTTCTCGCCGAGCACCGGCTGGACGTCGTACATGCCGTAGAAGAGCAGAGTAAAGGGCTTGCCGGCGTCGATCCCACCCACGACCACCGGATGCATGGGGGTGGTGACCGCTCGGGCCTCTCCGCCGAGCTCACTGATCCACCCGACCAGCAGCGCGGCCGTCTCCGCGATGCCCGTGCCGTCCGCGCTGATCGAGGGCTGCCGCAGGAGCGCCCGGGTCCGGTCCAGGTGCGCCTCGAAGTGCTCCTCGATGTAGCCCAGAACCCGCTCGACCATCGGCCCGCCCTCCCACCAACCCGGTTAGACCGTGAAGACCCGCGTCGCGACGCACCAGCCATGCTAGAGCCGCGTTCGTGGGGCGTCAACGCCAACCGGCAAACGCAACAGACCCGCGCGGGCGTCCCGCGCGGGTCGTCTGGACGTCGAGGATACCGGCACTCAGCCGCCGATCTGGCTCATCCCCCGCCCGACATTGCGGTCGCCCTCGGCCAGGCCGTGACCCCAGGGCTTGCGCCAGACGCCGTAGCGTATCTGCTCGATCAGGTCGTCCTCGGTCCCACCGCCGCGCAGGATGTCGCGCACGTCGACCTCGTCGTTGCGCAGCAGGCAGAGCCGCAGCTTGCCGTCCGCGGTGAGTCGGATACGATTGCAGAAGGCACAGAACGGCTGGCTCACCGGGCTGATGAAACCGATAGAGCCGGCCGCACCGGGGATGCGATAGACGCGAGCCGGGTCACCCGGCGGCGCATCGAGCTGCTCGAGCCGGCCGTGGGTTCGCTCGATCAGCTCCAGCGTCTCCGCGGTCGTCACCAAGCCCTCGTCGTGGACGTCTCCGACGCCCTCGAGCGGCATGACCTCGATGAAGCGCATCTGCCAGGGACGGGTCAGCGTCAGGGACGCCAGGTCGGCGACCTCGTCGTCGTTCTGGCCGCGCACCACGACCGCGTTCAGCTTGATCGGAGTCAGACCCGCATCCTCGGCGGCGGCGATCCCGGCCCACACCTTCTCGATCTTGCCGCCGCGGGTGATCTGGGTGAAGCGCTCTGCCTGCAGCGTGTCGATGCTGACGTTCACCCGGGTCAGTCCTGCCGCGCGGAGCCCCGGAGCCAGTCGTGCCAGCAGCAGGCCGTTGGTGGTCATGGCGATGTCGTCGACTCCGGGTGTCTCGCGGATGGCGCGCACGATGTCGACCAGGTGCGGCCGAATGGTCGGCTCTCCGCCGGTCAGTCGGATCTTGGCAAAGCCGATCCGGGCCGCGGCGCGCACGACCGCGAGTATCTCGTCGTCGGTGAGCAGTTCGTTTCGTGGGGCGAACTTCGCCCCGAGTGCCGGCATGCAGTAGACGCAGCGGAGGTTGCACCGGTCGGTCAGGGAGATGCGCAGGTAGGTGATCGGGCGACCATAGGCGTCGCGCGTCTTCCGCTCTCCGGAGCGCGGAATCGCTCGCTCGTCGCTGATCGTGGGTTGCAGGATCTGAACTGCCAAGCCTGTCACCTCTCCGCGGCGGTCCCGCCTCTGGCAATGCTCCGCGCGGCACCGGCTCGCTCCGGCCTTCCACCCATTCTACCGCAGGACTCCGCGACATTCACAACTCAATGGTTGAGAATATCCTGGCAGTCGGCTCAGCGCCGCATCTTGATGACCTTGAAGGCCTCCGCCAACTCCATGCTCTGTGGTGCACCAACCTCTTTCGCGCGCTCCCGCAGACGTTCCTCGAGCGTCAGCGCCTCGCCTACCTGGCTGGCATGCGCCTTGAGCGCGTTGATCTTGTCGGCGAAAGTTTCCGTTATGTCGATGTAGGTGTCCGGAAACTCCGCGCCGTAGAGCCAGAGCTCGGCTACCTTGTGTGGTTCGAGGCCGGCCGCCAGGTGCTCCGGGAAGTACAGCGGGTCGCGCGCGGTGGGGTACACCGAATCCACGGCGGTGATCCCGACCGCCCGGTGGTCGGGGTGCAACGAGTAAGGACGGAACGGATCGTGGGTAATGACGATATCCGGCCGGTAGGCGCGTATCTGGCGCACCACTCGCTCGCGGAAGTTCACGTCGGGCATTAGCTCGCCGTCGCCCAGGCGCAGGAATTCGATGTGCTGCACGCCCAGCCGCCGGCACGCTTCGCGCTCCTCGCCCTCGCGTAGCTGCGCGAGGTCCGGCGAGCTGATGTCGCGCCGCGACGTCCCCTTGTCGCCGGAGGTGCACTGCACCAGGACGACTTCGCGGCCTTCCTTGACGAACCGGGCGACGGTGCCGGCGCTGCTGAACTCCATATCGTCGGGATGCGCCACGACGACCATGACGCGCTTGAACTCCTCAACGCTCATACGTGTCTCCCGCAGACCTTTCACTGTACGCCGTCTGGACATCGTGCAGACTATCCGGGCTCGTGCACCTGCCGTCAAGGCAACGCGTTGACGGGGTCGCGATATTCCGTCGTGCCCGACGGATCCGGCCGCCAGGCCAAAATTGAGCGTACAATCCGGCGCAAGGAGGGGCGACGCGCTTCGTGCCGGTCGAACTGGTGAGACTCGATCAGCCGCTCAAAGTGCTGATGATCGCGCCCACGTCGTTCTTCGCGGACTACGGATGTCACGTCCGGATCCTCGAGGAGGTGCGGGCGCTCGAGGCGCTGGGCCATCGGGTCACGATCTGCACCTACCACAACGGCGCCGACGTGCCCGGGCTCGACATTCGCCGCTCGGTCGACGTGCCCTGGCGCAAACGCGTGGTCGTCGGTTCGTCGCGCCACAAGCTGTACCTCGACGGCGTGCTGTCGCTCCAGGTGCTGCGCACAGCGCTGCGACTGCGTCCGGACCTGATCCACGCCCACCTGCACGAGGGCGCGCTGATCGGCGGGCTGCTCGCGCGCCTCATCGGTTGCCCGCTCGTCTTCGATTACCAGGGCAGCCTGACCGAGGAGATGCTCGATCACGGGTTCATGCGACGTAACGGGCGGCGGGAGTCCGTCCTGCGCCGGATCGAGCACGCGATCGAGCGGCTGCCACGGCGGGTCGTGACCAGCAGTGAGAACGCCCGTGAGCGACTGCTGTGCGCGGGATTCCCGGCGTCTCGACTGACTACCGTGCCGGACGGCGTGGACACCGGCCGCTTCTCGCCCGAGTCCGTCTCCGAGGCCGACCGAGCCGATCTGCGGCGTCGACTCGGGATCCCGGCCGACGCGCCGGTCGTGACCTACCTGGGGCTGCTCGCGCCGTATCAGGGATCGGACCTGCTCCTCGACGCCGCCGTGCGCATCCACGCCGCGGTGCCAAACGCCTTCTTCCTGGTGATGGGCTTCCCCGGCAACGAGCGCTACCGGCTGATGGCCGAGCGTCTGGGACTCGGCGGGTGTTCGAGCTTCCCGGGTCGCATCCCCTACCACGAGGCACACCGCTACCTCGCCCTGGGCGACGTCGCCGTCGCTCCGAAGATGTCGCTGACCGAGGGGAACGGAAAGCTCTACAACTACATGGCCATGGGGCTGCCGGTCGTCGCCTTTGACGCCCCGGCCAATCGCGAGATCCTGGGCGACCTGGGCGTCTACGCACGCCACGGGGACACGGTCGATTTCGCCGGGCGGGTGGTTCACCTGCTAAAAGACCCCGCGACGTCCGTCGCGCTCGGCGATGGCCTCCGCCGCCGGGCGGCGGACAGATTCACCTGGGAGCGGCGGATCGAGGATCTGCTCGCGACCTACGCCGCGGTGATCGCCCCGGCGTCGGGGCGCACGATCACGAACCCCTCCCGTACGAGCAACCTGGGGACACCCCGAACAGAGACCGGACCGGCGGCTGAGCAGTCAACGGAGCCTGAGGCGCGGGCGCCGGTCTCTGACTGAACGTGCCTCAGGCGTCGATAGCCGTCCGCATCGCGTTGCCGGCCACGCGGTAGCTCTCACCCAACAGGTCCCAGGGGTCCCCGAGCCGCGCCGCGCAGCGCCAGCGGATCTCCATGGTCACCGAGGGCAGCGGGCCAACGGCTGCGAGCGCCCCGAGCTGCTCCGCGAACGGGACGCGGCCACACACCAGCGGGTAGTGAGCCTCGCCTTCGGCATCCAGGTCGTGCAGGTGGAGGTGGGACACGCGCCGCAGAAACGGCCCCGGCGGGATCGGCGTCCATTCCGGCTCGCGGTCGGCGTTCTCCAGGTCGTGCGCCACGTCCCAGCAGATCCCCACCCGCGGCGAGCCGACCTCGTCCACCAGCTCCAGCACGTCGTCGCGTGACCGGCCCACGGCGGTCGGGCGGCGGGACTTGGCGGCGCCCAGCTCGAGCGCCACCCGAACGTCACCTGACAGGCGCTCGGACTCGTCGGCCAACCAGCGGAGCAGTCCGACGGTCGTCTCCCGATTCGTCCGGTAGCTCCGGTCCGGGTCACCCGCCCCGTGGAGGACCAGCACGGTCCGGCCCTGCTCGGCCGAGAGCTCACCCGCGACGCTCAGCAGCGGCTGGTATTCCTCGCGCAGCCCGTCCGCATCGTCGGCCCAGCGATCGGTAGCGAAGCGGGGATCCAGCGAGACGTGGAACTGGATAGCGAGACCGGCCTCGCGGTAGCGCCGGATCATCGGCTCCCAGTCCGGCCGGAGCACGTGCACCCGTGCGGTGCGCTCGTCGGCGGGGCCGTGGTGCAGCACCATCTCCGTCGACGTGGCGCCCCACACGCTCAGGTTGTCGAGGTATCGGTCGAGCCGCTCCGGGTCTCCCATATACCAGCGGGGCGACCCGCTATTGCCCAGTAGCACCGTCACCCGGTTGCTCCCGAACCCGCAGGCGTTCGACCGTGGCGCCGGCCTCGCCGGTCGGGACCGTCACCTGCTCACCGCTCGCCATCTGGCGCAGGTTGACCGCGTTGCGGGCGATCTCGTCCGGCCCGACAATCGCGACCACCGGGATGCCCTTCTTGTTGGCGTACTGCAGCTGCCGACGCAGGTCTCGCCGCTCCCCAAGGTACACCTCGGCGTGGACACCAGCCCCGCGCAGCCGGCTGACGAGCTGGAGCGACGCGGCCAGACTTGGCTCGCTCTCGTCGAACATCGTGACCAGCACGTCGGCCACGGTTGGCGGCATTGGCAGCAGGTGCAGCTCCTCGATCACGTCGATGATCCGCTCGAGACCCAACGACGTGCCGGTCGCCGGGATGTCCTCCCCGAGGAACATGCCGATCAGGTGGTCATAGCGCCCGGCACCCCCGAGCGAGCCGATGCTCGGCTCCGTGACCATGGCCTCGAAGACCGGTCCGGTGTAGTAGTCGAGCCCGCGCGCCAGCGACAGGTCGAGCTCGTAGTGCTGGGGATCCGCGTTCATCTCGCCGAGATAGCGGAAGAGCGACTCGAGGTCGGCGATCCCCTGCTCTGCCAGCCGGTTGCCCGACAGGCGCCTCCTGAGCTCATCGAGGACCTCTGCGGCCGGCCCGCGCAGCTCGACGAGGTCGAGCACACGCTCGGCCGCGTCCGCCGGCACGCCGTGCGCCACCATCTCCTGACGGACGCCGTCGCGGCCGATCTTCCCGAGCTTGTCGATGCCCCGGTGGATGGTCGTCGCCTGAGACTCCGGCACCCCCGCGACCTGAGCCAGGCTCTGCAGCAGCTGCCGGTGATTGATGTGCACGACGAAGTTCGGCATGTTCACCGCCGACAGCGCGTCGATCCAGACCATGATCACCTCGGCGTCGGCCATCATCGACGCCGTGCCGACGATGTCCGCGTCGCACTGCCAGAACTGGCGGTAGCGCCCGCGCTGGGGTCGGTCCGCACGGAACACCGGCTCGATGTGGTAGCGCTTGAAGGGGAAGGTCAGCTCGGCGCGGTGGCTGGCCACGAAGCGCGCCAGCGGCACGGTCAGGTCGTAGCGCAGGCCGACCTCGCGCCCGCCACGGTCCTCGAAGTGGTAGATCAGGCGCTCGTCCTCGCCGTACTTACCGGTCAGGACGTCGAGGTACTCCAGCACCGGCGTCTCGATCGGCTCGAAGCCGTAGCGCTCGAACACGCCGCGGAAGGTGCCGATGACGTGCTGCCGCAGAAGCATCTGCTGTGGCAGCAAGTCCCGCATCCCCTTGAGGACCTGCGGCGTGCGTGTTCGTCGCTCGTCGGCCGGCGCCATGGCGTCGATCCCTCCACCAGTCCCTCGGGCTCACGGTTTCTGCCAGCGTTGATGATACCAGTCGTGGCGCGCCGACCCGGCCACTCACGGCCACCGCCGTGGTTTCGCGGCGGACGCGCGCCTACTTGCGGATCTCGAACACCAGGTGACCGAGCTCGGGCAGGATCAGCCGGTCCATCGCCAGCGCCACGGCATTGCTCGAGCCCGGCATCAGCAGGACCAGCGTGCCGCGGTAGACGCCGCCGGTCGCGCGGGAGAGCATCGCCGCCGCACCGATCTCCGCGTAGCTGAGGGAGCGGAACAGCTCGCCGAACCCGTCGAGGCGCTTGTCGAGGCGCGCGGCCACGACGTCGTAGGTCGTGTCGCGGCGGGCGATCCCGGTGCCGCCGTCGATCAAAACCGCGTCGCAGTCCTCACGCGCCACCAGCTCGTCGAGCAGCGGGCCGATCTCAACCGCCTCGTCGCGGACGATCCGGTAGTCGACCACCTCGTGGCCGGCTTCGGCGAGCCGCTCGCGGATCAGCAGTCCGCTGCGGTCGGTCTCCGGCGTGCGGGTATCGCTGACCGTGACGACCGCGCAGCGGATCGACCGCGGCGCCTGGGCGCGGTGCTCCTCGGACGACGCGCTCACGTACCCCTCCCATCGTCGCGGTCGCTGAGCGAGACAGCGAGCGCCGCGTTGCCGACCACCGCCTGCGCCATCTTCGCCAGGCTCACCTGGTCCTGCACCGTATGCGGGTACTGCTCCTCGCACGGGGAAAAGCCGATCGTCGGCACGCCGTGCCGGGCCAGGATGCCGCCGTCGGTCGTGAAGTGCCAGACGTCGACCGGTATCGGTCGCTCGAGCGCCGACTCGAGGGTGCGCTGCGCGGCCAGCAGCTTCGGGTGGTCCACCGGCAGTTCATAGCCGACCTTCGGTGGCATGGTCGCCTCGACGCCGGTATACGTCCGTACCGTCCAGCCTTCGGCCCGTACCGTGGCACTGACGTGGCCCCCACAGCTGGCCACGGCAAGCTCTCGCAGGCGGTCTACGGTCGCGCTGACGTCCTCGGACGGCAGGCTGCGGTAGTCCAGCAGCAGCCTGAGCGTCCCCGGGGTGACGCTGGCGCTCTCCTGGTCGGACCCTATCACGGTGGGCGCGAGCGACGACCCGCCGAACACCGAGTCCGATGGCAACCGCAGCCCGTCCAGGCGCTCGATGAAGCGAGCCAGCGCGAAGTGAGGGTTGCCGTCACGGTTTGGGACGCTGGCGTGGACAGACCGGCCGGCAAAGCT
>Ga0307372_10006714_pt1 | contig 16707 bp, 13 predicted proteins | sample OX1MG_FD_202533 | JGI IMG/M metagenome (GOLD analysis project Ga0307372, IMG submission 202533) | Soil microbial communities from Risofladan, Vaasa, Finland - OX-1 | ecosystem: Environmental > Terrestrial > Soil > Coastal area > Acid sulfate soil | place: Finland: Risofladan, Vaasa | collected... | reverse complement strand
AGAAAGTGCCCGCGCTCTTCAAACGCTGTTCGCTGTCGAAGCTCAGAGGAAACAACATATCACGACTCTGCTGGATGAGGTAATGCGTATCGACGCGCAAATTGATGAACGAGTGCTTGATCTTTATGGTATCACCAATCTGGCAGATCGACAGCGCATCCTGGGGAGCGCACCTCTTGATGAAGCGGAAGAGGCAGCAGAAAATAATGATGAGAAAGTTTCGTCGCCTGAGGAATCAGAGCAGTTTGCGCATGACTCTACCTTGGAGTATAATTAGCATACAACGCCTGACGAACCAGTAATTGACGATCCGCAGAAGTGCATCTACACGGTGCATCAAAGGAGACGCGGACACCCACTGGGCCGTTAAGTTGAAACTAGAAGTAGTGAGTATTGTTATGCTGCCTGTTGTTGGTGGACGCGCCATTGCGCGCCCCTACGCGGAAGCGTTCACACTCTCCGCTTGCTCAGGGTACCCACATATGATACCCCCTTATGGACGCAATTTACCGCGTCCCTACATTGTATTTTTGGAAGAATTGAGGGCGTTATGTACAAAGGACAATCAGGTATGTGGTCCTGGCTGCTCCATCGCATCACAGGACTGGGTGTACTCTTATTTCTCTTGATCCATGTTGTGGATATTGGGCTGCTAAATTTCGGCTCCAAAGTGTATAACGAGGGCATTGCACTCTTCGGCACCGGCATCGTGCGTGTGCTCTCCATGGCGCTGATCGGCGCTCTGCTTTACCACTCGTTCAATGGTGTGCGCATCATCCTGATTGACTTCTGGCCGAAAGGCGCGCGTTACCAGGGAGCGATGTTCGCCATTGTGATGGTGCTGACCATCGTATGCTTCCTGCCGATGGCCTATTTTGTAATGGGGCCAGTCTTTGGTTGGCCAACCGGCAATATGCCCGCCGGTATGTAGGGGTCGCCCTTGAGGTCGCCCGCTTCCCGTAAGGAGTTAATTGTATGCGTATTCCGAGTGGATATGGCCAACGCCCGTCCGGCGCTGGCGGCTTTGAAACATTTTCCTGGTATTTTTTCCGTATCTCAGGTGTGGCGCTGATCTTTCTGGCCCTTATTCACATATTTCTGAACCATGTCGCGACCGATGTGTCTTGCACCAGCTACCAGTTAGTTGCCATCCGTTACACCAACCCGTTCTGGCGTCTCTATGACTGGTTGCTGCTGACACTGGCGCTGCTGCACGGTATGAACGGCCTGCGCGTGGTAATCGACGATTATGTGCGCTCGCGCGAATGGCGGCTGATACTGCAATCCGCGGCAGGACTGGTAACGCTGGCATATTTCATGCTGGGTACCATTACGCTGATCACGTTTCAGGCGGCAGGGGCTTTGGGTCCCAATTGCATACTACATTAGAAGCAAGGTCTCAAAGCAAACGCGATAATTAGACGCGGTTAATGGACGCGATAAATCGCGTCCCTACACAGGGAGGATGCGCGATGTATTATAAATTTGACGTGGTGATTGTCGGCGCGGGCGGCGCGGGCCTGATGGCTGCCATGCAGCTTCCTGGCGCTAGCGTGGCCGTGCTGACAAAGGTGTATCCGACCCGTTCCCACACGGGGGCGGCGCAGGGTGGCGTGGCTGCCGCGCTCGGCAACCAGGAAGAAGACCACTGGAAGTGGCACATGTATGATACCGTCAAGGGCGGCGACTACCTGGTCGATCAACCCGCGGCTGAGGTGCTGACGCGCGAGGCCATCGATGCCATTTACGAGCTGGAGCATCGCGGCCTACCCTTTAACCGCACCGCCGATGGGCGCATTGACCAGCGGCTTTTTGGCGGGCATACGCGCAACTTCGGCGAGGCGCCCGTCCGCCGCGCCTGCTACGCCGCCGACCGCACTGGGCACATGCTGCTACAAACTATGTACCAGAGTTCCATCAAGAACCAGGTACGTTTCTTCAACGAATACCTGGTACTCGATCTGCTGCTGAACGATGGGCAAGCGTGCGGCGTGGTGGCGATGGAGATTCGCACCGGCGAGATTCACACCTTCCACGCTAAAGCCGTGATGTTCGCCACCGGCGGCTACGGGCGCGCCTGGCACATCACCAGCAATGCCTTTGCCTGCATGGGAGACGGCATGGCGATTGCTTACCGGCGCGGTATCCCCCTGGAAGACATGGAGATGTACCAGTTCCATCCCACCGGCATCTACAAGGTGGGTGTGCTCTTGAGCGAGGCGGCGCGCGGCGAAGGCGGCAAGCTGCTCAATAACGAAGGCGAGTACTTCATGGAACGTTACATGCCCACGCTCAAAGACCTGGCCCCGCGCGATATCGTGTCGCGCTGCATTCTGCAAGAAATCCACGAGGGACGCGGCATTGACGGTAAAGACTATGTCTACCTGGATTTGAGGCACCTGGGGGCAAAGGTGATTAACGAGAAACTGCCCGACATCACCGATTTCGCGCGCAACTACCTGGGCGTCGAACCGATCACCGAGCCGGTACCCATCCAGCCGACTGCGCATTACGCCATGGGCGGTATCCCCACCGATATCGACGCGCGCGTGGTGATTGATCCACAGTGGACGCCTCTGCCGGGCTTCTACGCGGCGGGTGAGGTGGCCTGCGTCTCGGTGCATGGCGCGAACCGCCTGGGAACCAACTCGCTGGTAGACCTGATCGTATTTGGCAGGCGCGCCGGCAAGCACATGGCGAAGTTCATCGCGGAGAATACGCACGCGCCTCTGCCAGGCGAACCCGAAGCCTATTCGCGCGAACTGGTCAGCAATATGTTTGCTTCTAGCGGAGGCGAATCGGCGGCGCGTATTCGTTCCACACTGCAAAACGAGATGGACGAAAAAGTCTTCGTCGAACGCGATGAAAAAGGCTTGCAACAGGCGCTTGATACGCTGGACGGTCTGCAAGATACCTATAAGCGCGTGCAGTTGCAGGACAAGAGCAAGAAATTCAACACCGAACTGGTGGAGACTATCGAGCTAGGTTTCCTGCTCGAATGTTCCGAGGCCACCATTCATGGTGCGCTGGCGCGGCAGGAGAGCCGGGGCGCCCATTACCGCACCGACTATCCCAAACGAGACGACGCAAACTGGCTCAAGCACACCCTGGCCTACAAAGGTACCAAAGTCCACGACGTGCGGTTGGACTTCAAGGACGTGCTGATGGTCGATGACCCGATATTCAAGCCCAAAGAGCGGAAGTACTAATGTAGGGACGCGATTTATCGCGTCCTGGCACCTCGGAGGTAAGGCAAGGACGCGATAAATCGCGTCCCTACACCCGCGCCTATCAAAAAGGAGAATCTGATGAACGTACTGATACGCATCAAACGCTTCGATCCCGACAAGGACAAAAAGCCGTATTGGGATGAGTTTCGCGTGGAGATGGACCCCATCGATCGCTTGCTGGATGCCCTCAATACCGTCAAGTGGACGATGGATGGAACGCTGACCTATCGTCGTTCGTGCGCGCACGGCGTGTGTGGCTCTGATGCCATGCGTATCAACGGGCGCAATCGCCTGGCCTGCAAGGTGCTCATGCGCGATGTGGGCGGCAAGGTGACGATTGAGCCAATGCTCGGCTATCCCGTCATCAGAGACCTGGTCGTAGACATGGATGGGTTCTTCGAGAAGTACAAATCCATCAAGCCCTACCTGATTACTACCGATTCGGAGCCAGGCACTGAGCGTTTGCAGAGTCCAGAGGAACGCGAGCGTTACGACGAGGGAACCAAGTGTATTCTGTGCGGCGCGTGTACAGGCTCTTGCCCGTCGGTATGGGGCAACCCCGACTGGGCCGGGCCAGCCACCATCGTCAACGCGCACCGCTTCATCTTCGATAGTCGCGATCAGGGCGGCGCGGAACGCCTGGGCATTCTGGGCCAGCGCAATGGTGTGTGGCGCTGTCGCACCATCTTTAACTGCGCCGATGCCTGTCCGCGTGGCATTCCCGTAACCGATCTGATCGAGCAGGTGAAACGCGCCATCGTGTATGGCGGTGATACTCAGGGACAATAGCCGTGTAACGTAGCAGTAGGGACGCCCCTGGTGGGTGTCCGCCTCTCTTCTCCATGAACGCATCATGGGGACGCGGACACCCCCCACCAGGGGCGTCCCTACTGAGAGGACATCTTATGACAACAACTGAGACGTGGCGGCATCGCGACATCATCGCCAATGGAATACGCCTGCATTATGTGACACAGGGTGAGGGGCCGCTGGTTGTGCTGCTGCATGGTTTTCCTGAGTTCTGGTTTTCGTGGCGCTACCAGATTCCGGTGCTGGCGGAGCATGGCTATATGGTGGTCGCGCCAGACATGCGCGGCTATAACGATAGCGATAAACCACGCAGTGGCTATGATGTGGCTACCCTGCTGCGCGATGTTGTCGGGCTGATAAAGGGGCTGGGATTCGAGAAGGCAATCATAGTGGGCCACGACTGGGGCGGCGTGCTGGCGTGGGACTTCGCCATGCGCTATCCTGAACTGACAGAACGCCTGATTGTGATGAACGCGCCACATCCGGGAGCCATGATGCGCGCATTTCGCACCCTCAAGCAACTACGTAAAAGCTGGTATGTCTTCGCCTTCCAGCTGCCGTGGCTGCCGGAATACGCCCTGCTGCGCAAGCATGCCGGGGGCATCGGAAGGTTGATACGGGAGGCCGCTCTGCAAAAAGAGGCTTTTCCAGACGAGGTGACAGCGAAATACCGGCAGGCCATGAGCAAACCCGGCTCGATGACCGCCGCTTTGAACTACTACCGCCAGGTATTTCGCAGGCTCCCGACCAGCTATACGGGTGGCACCTACCACGTCAGCGTTCCCACCTTATTGATCTGGGGCGAACACGATATCGCGCTTGGCATCGAGCTTACTATGGGACTTGAGCAGTGGATTGATACGCTGGTGATCCGGCGCATCCCCGATAGCGGCCACTGGGTGCAGCAGGAACAGCCAGAGAAGGTCAACCAGTACATGCTGGCCTTTCTACAAAACCAACCCTCGACTGTGTAAGGCCCTACATCCTTGCGGGGGAAATACATCGCATCTTTGTAGGGACGCGATTCATCGCGTCCACGTTCCCAGGCGGATGCGCGGCAGAATGGACGCGATTCATCGCGTCCCTACAAATCCTTCGGAAGGACGCAATCCCTTGTGTGATAGAAAGGGTTATACTGTGCTAAAAATCATCTATATGGGCACTCCCTATTTTGCTGTGCCTGCCCTCGAAGCCTTAATTGCTAACCGCGCACCCGGCGTTCTGTTGCCCGAAGGGTATGAAATCGTAACCGTAATCACGCGCCCGGACAAACCGGCGGGGCGCGGGAAAGAGGTGGTCTTTTCGCCGGTCAAACAGGCGGCGCTGGCGCACGCTCTCCCTGTCTGGCAGCCAGGATCATTGAAACGCGCGGAGAATATCGAGGCGCTGGCCGAGTATCATGCCGATCTCTATATCGTGGCCGCGTTTGGTCAGATTTTGCCGCAGGCCGTACTTGATTTGCCGCGCTATGGCACGCTCAACATCCACGCCTCGCTGTTGCCCAGGTATCGCGGCGTCTCGCCCATTTCCGAGGCCATTGCGCAGGGCGATAGCGAGGCAGGAGTGACCATCATGCTGATCGACGCGGGTGTAGATACCGGCCCCGTCCTCTTGAAACGCTCTATCCCCATCGCGGATGTTGATACGACAGGCAGCCTGACCGCGAAACTGGCGGCGCTCGGTGCCAGTGCGCTGCTGGAAGCGCTTCCCCTGTGGATCGCAGGTGAGCTGAAGCCGCAGCCGCAGGATGGGCAACAGGCATCACATACACACATGCTACGTAAGGAGGACGGCGGGATTGACTGGCATCGACCGGCTTCTGTGCTGGCGCGTGAAGCGCGCGCCTACTCGCCCTGGCCCGGCTCCTATACAACATGGCACGGCAAGCTGCTAAAGATTATTGAAGCCCACGCGCTGGCGACGGGAGCGGAGAAAAATATGCCTGCCGGTACTGTGATGCTGCGCAAGGAAGCGGGTCGGACTTCGTTACAGGTGGTGACAGGCGACGGTGCGCTGGTCATTGATCGCCTGCAACTGGAAGGCAAGAAAGCCTTGAGCGCGGAAGAATTTTTACGCGGGAACGCGCAGATCGTAGGGGACATGCTGGGTAATCAGTAGGGACGCCCCACGCCCCTCCCAGGGCGTGGGAAGCATCCGTGGTTTATCTGGCGACAGATTTGGGACGATTGACAAGGGCTACGATGATCAGCAGCACGAACAGGATGAAAAATGCAATAGCATGTTTGAGCTGTGCGCCTGTGGGATCTCCGTTAAATGTGAGAGGATGGTTGATGCCAGGGACAAGGTAAAAAATGCCTAGCGCGAGCGCGATAATAGCGACGACAATCGCGCCAAAAAAAAGCACAGGGTTCTTCATAATGACTTACAATACCTTTCTTTGAAGACGTTTCAATCATCTTGATTGGACGTCTTTATTATAACAAATACGTGAAACACGACAAGAGGACAAGAATTCTCTGCCAGTGTTTGTAAATGGTACTGGAAAAAGTTGGTTGAAGCAAAAATCAGGGCGATGGTAAAGGGTCGCCCTGATTAGCTCCTGCCTGACCTGCTAGGCGGCTACCTTAGAGCGAGTCATGAATGTGCCGGCGATGCCGGCGATGAGCAGGACTGCTCCGAGTCCCAGACCTACATACTCGCGCAGGGGATGACCACCCTTAACTGCGTAATAAGCGCCGGCTGCCAGGCCAATTACTCCAACTGCGATAACGAGATAAAAGATGACCGGGTTTTTCATTGTACTATTCCTACCTCTTCTTAATGGGACGTTTCTCTACATGCGTCCAAATTTTGCGCTCTGGCCCACCCAGAACGTGCATCTATTGTATCAAACGTATGAACCTTGTCAAGCTGTAAATGTGGTTATCAGGTAGCCAATTTGGATAAGAATTTATCCGATTCAGGCTGCCCTGCTCTGGAATACGGTTGCGAACAAGATGATCGCGATCAGTCCCACGGCCCAGCAGTAGTAGGCGAAGGGATAGAGTCGCCCTGTCTCGAAGTATTTCATGAGAAACCTGGTGCTGAGATAAGCTGCAACTCCAGTAATGACCATACCGACGGCAACAAATACCCATGTCTGGGTACTCACGCCTGTAAGTTGTGGAATTTCGAGCGCGCCGGCGGCGAAGATCAGCGGCGTACCCAGCAGGAATGAATAGCGCGCCGCGTCTTCGTGATTGAGCTTTACGCCCAGTCCTGCTACCATTGATACCCCTGAGCGCGAAAAACCGGGAATGAGCGCCAGCGATTGCGCCAACCCGACAATAATAGCCTCTTTCCAGGTTAAGGAAGAGAGCGGACGAAAACTCGCTTCTCGCTCTTTGGCGTTGACAAAATGCAACTTCTCTTCCGAGCGCCGCCGCATGCGCTCGCCCGCGAAAAGCACCGAACCGTTGACCACCAGGAACGCGGCAGCGATGATTGGAATGGAGAATACTGCTTTGAGCGGCTTCTCCAGAATCAGTCCGATCAGACCGGCGGGGATAACGCCTATAATGATTAACCAGCTTTCCCATTCGACAGTTCCGGTGTGAACTTCGCCCTCTTTGATATTCTTGATGAGCGTGCGGACAATCTGCAGCCAATCGCGCCAGAAATAGGCTAACAGGGCGATACTGGTGCCGATGTGCAATGCCACGATGATGGGCAGAAAAGTGGCGCTGCTGAGCAGGGTACTCCATCCCAGCAAGCCGGGAATGATGACCGTGTGGCCGGTGCTGCTGATGGGAAAGAGTTCGGTGACACCCTGCAGCAGGGCCAGGAAAATGGTTTGCCAGATGGTTATCATGGGTTTATTGCTCTCTCACTCTCATTATCCTAAATACTTCTGTATGTCCGCTTGAAATTCCGCGTTTGTTTTCGCGTATACATTGTGTCCATCAGGTTTCGACAGGAAAAAGTAGTAAGCTGTTGGCGTAGGAGACGCTGCTGCTGCCAGGCTGGCCAGGCCAGGGCTACAGATAGGCGTGGGCGGAAAGCCCTGGTGTGTGTAGGTATTCCAGGGGCTGTTTGGCTCGATCAGGCGTCCTGAATTATTTAAGGGGGTCCAGTAAGTTTTGGTGCCTGGTAAGGAGTCACGCGCGTATTGCACGGTCGGGTCCGCATCAAGCTCCATCGCCGTTTCGTTGTTCGGCTTATAGATACGGTTCCAGTAGACACTGGCCACCAGTGGTCGGTCGCTGTCAAAAAGGGCCTCGCGCTGCACAATAGAGGCCAGGATGACCATCTGGTAGACCGAAAGCTTGTTTTTCTGCGCCAGGGTATCCAGGTGATTTTGCTGCACTTTGTCGTTAAACTCGGTCAGCATAATATTGATAACATCGCGGGCGGTGGCATTGACGGGTATCAGGTAGGTATCGGGGAAGAGCAACCCTTCCATGCTGTCGCCCGCCGGAATTGATTTCAGAATCGGGTATTTGGCGTAATCCGGGAACTGCTGCGGGTGCAGCGTATAGTTCAGGAAGTCTTGTTCGTTGAACTTTGTGAGTGGCGGGTAGGCAGCGTTATTATGCGCGAACTTATCGGCGATTTGCTGAATACGCCATCCTTCTAAAATAGTCACGGGTGAGGCATCGGGTTGGGCATGCAGCAGCAGGCTAATGACCTGGTCGATGGTCATGTTGGGGCTGAGGTTGTACGCGCCTGCCTGCAACTGGGTATCCAGGCCCTTGATCTTGGCCCAGATACGAAAGGCCAGGGCGTTATGGATCAACCCCTTTGCCTGGAGGGCATCCGCGATCTGTGTCCCGCTTTCGCCGCTCTGAATCACAAAAGGCACGGTATTGGATTGGTTGGAGTTGACGGGCTGAAATACGTCTGTAATCGTCGTCCAGGCGAAGTAGACGCCACCAAAAATGAGGAGACCCAGCAGGAGTACCGATAAGATAGCCGCGCGTGATCCTCGTCTTTTCATGAATTTCTATCCTCTTATTTGCCTGGCAGTTGATCCAGATATTCTTGCAGGATAACAGCCGCTGCCAGAGCGTCTATTTCTTGTTTTTTGCGCCTGTGCCGCCTTGCCCCGCCTGAGTGACGACCGCCTGTGCGTGCTCGTTCGCCCTGCGCTTCTTGCTCGCGTTCGGCGAGCAGGCGCTGCGCTTCAACGGTTGATAATCGCTCATCCCAGTATGTGATCGGGATGGTGATGTGCTGTTGCAGCCGTTCGGCAAAAGCCTGTACACGCGCTCCCTGAGCATGGATCTCGCCATCCAGGCTGATAGGGAGTCCAACGATGAGGCCCTCGGCCTCTGTCTCGCGAATCATGTGTTGAATGGCATCCCATGTTTGTGTCTCATCGCGGGAGGTGCGCAAAGTGGTATAGGGTGAGGCCAGGAAGCCAGAGGCATCGCTCAAGGCGACGCCTATTCTGACATCTCCAACATCGAGTGCCATCAGCCGTGTCATCGTTGCTCTCTCCGTGCGATAGGATGTTTTCCTATCGCATTCTAACGAATGAGAGGCTGTTTGTCTAGCGATTAGCCAAAAATCATACATAATCCACACATTGAGTTTCGTATATCTCTGTGAATTATGCAGATGGACTTAGCCCTTTGAAGAGTTTTTCGTCGGGCCGGGACCCGGCATCTCGATGATGGATATGCGTTCCGGGCGGAAAGGCATAATGCTCAGGAAGGAGGGCGATACATCAATTGTGATGCTCTCGACCCCCAGTGGCCCGGCATTTCCACTGGCGATATCGCTTTTTGCCTGATCTACCGTCTTGCCAGAAATGGACGCGCTCACGCCGCGCGCGTCTATCTGTGGCATGATCTGCCCGGTAGCCGACAGGTCGATAGAGATGGAAGAACCATCTTGCGCGGAGGTGCTGGTTTCTTTGACCAGGGTGATGGGTAGTTGTGTGGCAAGCACATAGGCTGGCCGCAAAGCAAGAGCGGCCGCGTTCAATTGCGACTGCGCCGCTGCTAGAAGACTATCGGCGCGCACGACAAGTACCACGATGTGCGCTGTGAGCATCCCTGTAAAGGATTTATTGGTGATGGGCAGCCCGGCGATTGGAACCTGCGTCAGTTGTTCCTGCACCAATGGCTTCGCGCTACCCAGAACATTCGGGTTGGGCGTTCCCTGGATATCGTTTTTGTGCAATTGCTGCTTCAGCCATGTTCTGACCTGGGCCTGCAATTGTTGATGCAATGAGATCGCCAGAGCTTGCAGGTCGCTACTGGTCGCGGCAGGCACCTGCGTCGCGCCTCCGCCACTGAGAGCAGCGGGGTTGGTCACAGTCAAATTGATTTGCGATGAATTGAGGTTGCTGGCCTGGGCGATCAAGCTGATACTCGTCGCGGGGATGACGGTGATCGTGTTGGGACCGGCGTTTCCACTCGCGCCGGCGCTCTGAGCAGTGACAGGCACAGGAACAAACGGGTTCGGATTAGCGGTGTCAGATGCCGGAATTACCGCGTTGGCTGTTGTGACAAACGATATAGAGCCGGTACCCGCGGTAGTGGTAAGCACGGTACCCGTGGGAATAGTTACCTGTTGTAATCCTTTATTGGTGATATTGACCATACCGGATGCGCTGGCGCTGCCCTGATTGGTAGTTCCTGTAGCCGTTCCACGCCCTGAAACACTGGCGGTATAGCTGAGTATCTGAGATGCAACGGTATTGTGAGCGTTATCTCGCGGGTTGGAGGTGGCCTCCAGCTTGATTGAACTCAGGTTAAAAGGTTTTGACGGCATCGTGATGGTGACTTTGGCGCTAGCGCCAAAGTAGAGGAATCCTATACCAATGAGTACAAGCAGCAGGAGAGAGACCAGGACGATGGTGGTCACTCTACTGCCGCGCCGCCCGGAAGAGCTGCTTGAGCCTGCCCGGCGGCCAGGTGGTGGCACCGCTGGTCTGCCACCTCTGGTAGCAGGTCTGGCTGACGGTGGGGCAATCCTGGTATTGATGTTGCGCGTGGGTGCCTGTGACTGCGGTGACTGCGGCTGGACAGGCGGTTGCGCTCCGCGGTTTGAAGCAGCGGGAGCGCGTAACGCCCCGGATAGCCTGGGCGCGACGGGAGGCGTGATCGTTGGTCGATCTTCCACCGGAGGCAGGTAATCAGCATCGCCAAAATCCGGCATGGGTCTGCGCGGCAGTTTTCCTGAACGAGTAGTGCGCGAACCGAAGACACGCGCTGGCGGCTCCTCCTCCGGTTCATTGAGGATCGCATCGGGCCACTGCTGGGTTGGGATATTCTGCACATTCATAAAGTCATCGCGCTCGCCCAGGAACTCGATTTCAGGGGCTTTGTTCGAGATATCGGCAACATTTGGCACAATTTCGTCCGCGCCCTCTATAAAAGTCGCGCCGTGCTGTTCGGGCAAGGACGAAGGCGAAAATTCCTCACTATCGTCGAAGTCCTCAAAAGGATAGCTGCGGGTTGGTTCGAGCGGCGTGCTGGAGCGCGGGATGGGAAAGGCGCTGGCGGGTTCTCGCGGGTTTACGGAAGGTCTGCTTTCGCCGCTCGCTGTACCCTGCGCGGCCTCGCGTATGCGCCGGGAGGTACGATAATCCTCGGTATAGGGGTCCTGCTCGTCTTCTTCATCCTGATGAGGGGTCAATGGGCGCGCTGAAGGAGCATGGGAGGTATCGACCCGAAACTCGAATGGCTGGTCATATTCATGATCTTCGATAATTTCAAGCGGGGGGTAAGCAGCTTCCTTATCCTGCGCGCTTGTAGTTTCTTGCGGGCGCGAAGGGCGATTTTCTTGCTGGAACCACGTACTCTGCGGGGACGAAGCCGGAGGCTGCTGTGGTTCTGGCTGGCGCGGGGGAAGCTGTTCGCGCTGGCGCAGATCGCGACTATCGGCGCGGCTGCGGTTAACAGGGCCGCGCGCGCGCTGCGGTGCTTTTCTCTCGTTTACGCCGCGCGTGGGGCGTGTTGAGGGTCGGCTTTTGCTGGAAAGAGATAATTCCTGTGGTCCGCTTACCCTGAAGCCGGCAGCTTTAGCAACGGCGCGTACCTGTCGATCGGGGCTGATGACCTGGACATCCTTCCCCATTTCGCGCGAACGGGCATGCAACAGGCGCCAACCGACATTGCTGCGCAGTTGGGTCTGCTGCGGCACCACCAGGATGACATGCCGCGCCGGAATATCCTCGATCTTCTCACGTACCTTCGTCAGTTCGTCATCTGGGTCAAGATAAATGATCTGCTCTTCTGGCATTGCCCTGCTCTCCCCCTACAAAATGATTTAGCGAGTGATTTATATATGCATGCGGTGAATAACCCGGTTAAGCGCGCGCTCCAGCACGTTGTTCTCGTCCTGCAATTCAATGGCCTGGAATGCTAGCGCCATTGGTGTGATATCCTGGGCATCCTTGAGAAGATGGTTGGGATCGGATATGGTACTTACCATACCGGGCTGAATGGTCTCGATAAGCGGATCTCGCGAAAATGGCAGGCGCGCTTTCCAGGGGAATTTCTCAAGCTTTTCGCGCAGGTCGGGTAACGAGGAGCCACCGCCTACCAGGTAGATTGCTGGCGGCAGGAGCTCTTCCTTGGAAAGCTCGTCGATCAAGAGTTCGACGCTATCCATCCATGTCTGTGCTTCGGGCGCGAAAATGGCGCGTACTTCATCGCGCTCGGCTCCCTTGAGACTGCCCATACTGTAGCGTAACTTGAGATTCTCGGCCTCTTTGAGGGACAGGCCTTTGCTCGAAGCCAGGCGTCGCGTGAATGTGCGCCCACCCAGGGCAAACATGCGCGTCTCTTCGATGCCGCCCTGGCGCACCAACGCGATGTCGGTAGTGCCGCCGCCGATGTCGATGAAGATGGCTCCGCTGTCGGGGCCGGCATCGACGCTCAAGCAGCGCGCCAGTGCGTATGGCTCGGCCACAATCGAGATCAGCGTCAGGTCAAGCCCTTTCGCGACTGTTTCGAGCGCGCCCAACTGCATGAGGGGCGCGAATGAACTGAAAAGGGTCAACTCGAAGTGACGACCGCGAAATCCGATGGGATTATGCACTGTCTGGCCGTCGATGCGCACGGAGATCACCGCCGCGTTGGTCAGGCGCACTTCGACGTTGGAGTAACCAATTTCCGTGGCAATGCGCTCCTTGGCGGCCTTATGCAGCTTTTGCTGGGCGCTTGAGATAGCATTCTCCAGCTCCTCCGGTGTGATCTCCCTGGTCGGGTCTTGCCTCTGCCTGGTGATGGTTATCGAACTTCCCTTAACCAGTTCGCCCGCGATGCCAATGACGGTTGGCGGAGCAATGATGCCGCCTGCCGATTGCTCCGCCTTGACTAGCGCCTCGTTGCAGTTCTGAATCACCCCTGGGATATCGATCACCATGCCGTCTGACATGTGCGTGTAGCTCTGCTGGTTACGACCTACGCCGCGCACAATCCCGATGCCATCCTGGACTTCGATAATCAGCGCCTTGGCGTATGCCGTCCCAATATCAAGAGCCGTGAACAACTGAGCCTGGTTATCACCCGCAGTCCGTAATGGGGCATACGCTCCATCATGCTCATAGTTGTTTCGGTCGTCCTGATAGCGTCTGAAAATGAGGTCGCGAATAAATTGAAAGGGATTGGTCATGCGTTATTTCCTGGCCTGTGTCTGTTACGCCAAATCATTTCTTGCCTGTTGAGTACGTTATAGCACAAAAGTCATGTTCATGCAAAGCTCCCAGGGCGACCGCAAGGGTGCGCCCCTACCCTGCACGGGTTTGGGTGGCGCTTCGCTTCGTATAGGGTAGGGGCGCACCCTTGCGGTCGCCCTGGTTCCGTCTTTCCGTTGCAAAAATGAAACATACCCTCGTGTTCCTATGGTTTAAGCGATTCCCCGACGATTCTGGTCACCATATCCAGGGCCGCGCCCAACTCTGCTTTGTTCTTGCCGCCGCCCTGCCCTGAAACGGGCTTGCCGCCACCTTTGCCGCCCAGGCGGTCGCCGATGGCTCCGGCGATCTTGCCCGCGTGCAGGCCACGCTTCGTCAGTTCGGGTGCGACGCTTACCTGCAAGCTCACACGTTCGCCAAAGGTGCCTGCCAGCACAACTACTCCCGGCTTGCCCAGCTTGTGCAACACCACGTCGCCCATCTCGCGCAGCACGCGGTCGTCAGGTACGCTGGCAACCGCGGCCACCACTGGCACTCCCTCCACCTCTCGCGCCGAGCGTGCCAGCGTTTCCGTTTGCTGGATGGCGGCCTCGCGCTGGAAGTGCGCGATCTGCTTCTTCGCGGCGGCCAGTTCCTGTGCCAGTTGCTCCACGCGCGCCTCAAGCTGCTCCGGCCGGGTTTGCAGGGCCGCGCTGATGGCATCTAGCGTGGCGGAACGCCCGCGCAGGTACGCCTCTGCACCTCGACCGGTCAGGGCCTCGATGCGGCGAATGCCGGCGGCAACGCTGGCTTCCTGAACGGTGAGATAGATACCGATCTGCCCCGTCGCGGCGCAGTGCGTGCCGCCACAAAGTTCGGTACTGCTGACCATCGAGACAACGCGCACCTGCTCGTCATACTTTTCCCCAAACAGCGCCATCGCGCCCGTCTGTAACGCCTCCTGCAAAGGCATGATATTGGTATGAACGGGCAGGTTGGCGCGAATCCAGCGATTGATCTGCGCATCCACCCGCGCCAGGTCCGCGGAGGTCAGCGCGCGTGGGCTGGTAAAGTCGAAGCGCAAGCGTTCTGGCTCGACGAGCGAGCCGCGCTGCTCCACCTGCGGGCCGAGCAGGTCGCGCAGCGACTTGTGGAGCAGGTGCGTGGCGCTGTGGTTGCGCATAGTATCCTCGCGGCGCTGCCCGATCACGTTGGCCTGCGCGCTGTCGCCCACACGCATATAGCCCTCGCGAATCTCGCCATAATGGACGATTAGCCCCTTGAGTGGGCGGCGCGTGTCCTTCACCTCGAAGACGCCCATAGACCCTGTAATTTCGCCCTGATCGCCAATTTGCCCACCGCTTTCCGCGTAGAATGGCGTGGAGTCCAGGATGACTAGCGCGGACTGCGGCGCGCTGATCTCTTCCACCTCCACGCCATCCACAACAAGTCCCACCACCTTGCCAGCGCCACTGATGCCCTGGTAGCCTGTGAACTCGGTCGGGCCGACGCGCTTGAGTATATCGGTCAGCGCGGCCTCGTCTTTTTCCTGCGCGAAGGTTGCTGTGGCACGGCTGCGCTCCTGCTGCCGCTGCATGGATTGCTCGAAGCCCGAAACGTCCACTGTGAAGCCATGCTCCGCCGCCACTTCCTGCGTCAGTTCCAGCGGGAAGCCGTGCGTGTCGTACAGCTTAAAGGCCTCATCGCCAGGAATGGCCGTATGGCCGCGCTGCTTCAACTCCTCGATCAGGTTGTTGAGCAGGTACAGGCCAGCATTCAGGGTCTGGCTGAATTTCCGCTCTTCCAGGCTCAGAATCTCGACGATGCGGTCGCGCTGCAAGCCTAATTCAACGTAATGACTTTTCATCAGATTGATAACGGTATCCGCCGCCTCGGACAAGAAGGGTTTATCCAGGCCAAGCAATTTGCCATGACGCACGGCGCGGCGCAGGATGCGGCGGAAAATGTAGCCGCGTCCCTCGTTGCCGGGCAGTACGCCATCCGCAGCCAGGAAGACCAGCGCGCGCCCGTGATCGGCGATGACGCGCAGGGAGGCGTCCGCTCTGGCGTCTTTCCCGTAGTTGGTGTTGGCGAGCGAGGCAAATGTATCGATAATCGGGCGGAACAGGTCGGTATCAAAGACCGATTCTTTGCCCTGCAAGACCATGCTCAAACGCTCAAGTCCTAGCCCTGTATCTATATTCTTTTTGGGCAGAGGCGTTCGGGTACCGTCAAGGTCCTGGTAGAACTGCATAAAGACCAGATTCCAGATTTCCAGGAAACGCTCGCACTCGTGACCAGGCTTACAATCGGCCTGACCGCAACCATGCTCGATGCCGCGATCATAGTAGATTTCGGAGTCGGGTCCGCAAGGGCCGGACGCGCCAGGAGGTCCCCACCAGTTATCTTCCAGGCGCACAATCGCCTCGTCCGCGAATCCGGCTATCTCGTGCCACCAGCGCGGTGCCTCGTCATCCTCTGGATGCACGGTGGGATACAGGCGATTAGCGGGTATTTTGAATACTTCGGTCAACAGTTCCCAGGCAAAAGCGATGGCATCGCGCTTGAAGTAATCGCCCACGGAGAAGTTGCCCATCATCTCAAAGAAGGTAAGAGAACGTTCGTTGCCCACCTTGTCGATATCAGTCGTGCGGAAGCATTTCTGCGCGGAGGTCAAGCGTATGGCGGGAGGCGTCTCGCGTCCCAAGAAGTAGGGGATCATTTGCTGCATGCCGGCGGTCGTCAATAGCACTGTGGGATCGTTGCGCGGCACCAGCGATGAACTGGGCACCCTTACATGACCCTTGCTGGCAAAAAAATCAAGGTAGCGTTCGCGAATCTCGGTACCGGTCAATTTCATCTCTACGGACACATTAGCCTCCCTCTTTATGTTGGGCGTTGTATATTACATGCAATGCAAAGTTGGTGATAATTATCTCTAAGCTTGAAGATATACCTGTGCAGGGCCATTATATCAAAGGAGAGGAAGTCTCGCAATGATTCTAATGATTGACATATGCTGCACAGGCTTGTACACTTGCATTAGAATTCTTTGCAGGAAGAGCCAGGGCGACCGCGAGGGTCGCCCCCACCCGA
>Ga0307372_10006711_pt1 | contig 16708 bp, 16 predicted proteins | sample OX1MG_FD_202533 | JGI IMG/M metagenome (GOLD analysis project Ga0307372, IMG submission 202533) | Soil microbial communities from Risofladan, Vaasa, Finland - OX-1 | ecosystem: Environmental > Terrestrial > Soil > Coastal area > Acid sulfate soil | place: Finland: Risofladan, Vaasa | collected... | reverse complement strand
AGCCGCCGCAACCTTGGGCGTTATGGACACGTACGGGATCAACGAAGGCAAACCCGCGAACCTGCTCTTGTTTCCCGCCCTCGACACGTTCGATCTCGTGCGTCGACAAGTTCGACCGTCGCACGTCATCTCGCGAGGACGAATTGTCGCCACAACACCAGCGAGCGCGACGACGCTTCGATGGCCCGGACGCGAGCCCGAGTTCGTCGACGGCATTCGTCTGAAGGACGCGGCGGGCGCCTCGTGGCGTGATGAACTCCGTGGAGTCTCGTGAGACGCTCGCGTCGCTTCACGAAGAGCGCGACCGTAGCGCCGTGGAGTCGAAAACACATCGCGGCCGAACGGTCGACGCTGCCAACAAAGTAGAGAGATAGATAGTGACGAAGAGAGACGAATCAGCAGTCGGTGACACTGGATCGAACATCATCGGTCAAGTCAACGGGCTCGAGGTTCCACGCTACGCGGGTCTCAGTACCTTCGCTCGACTTCCCCGTCTCGAAGACGTTGAGAGTTATGAGGTGGCCGTAGTCGGTGTCCCCTTCGACAGTGGCGTGACGTATCGACCGGGTGCCCGATTCGGTCCGGCCCATATTCGTCAATCGTCGCGGCTGCTTCGGCCCTACAACCCTTCGCTTGACGTCAGTCCGTTCGGCGCTCACCAAGTCGTCGACGCCGGAGATTTGACCGCGAATCCCTTCGACATCGTGCAGGCCGTTGGCGACATCGAGCGAGGCGCCACTGCCTTGATCGCCGGCGGTCAGCGTCTCGTCAGCCTCGGAGGTGACCACACCGTCACGTTGCCCCTACTTCGGGCCGTGAACAAGCTGCACGGGCCCGTAGCGCTGGTTCACTTTGACGCGCACCTTGACACCTGGCCGAGCTATTTCGGGGCCGCGTACACGCACGGGACGCCGTTTCGCCGTGCTTCCGAAGAAGGACTCTTCGTGCCGGGTCACAGCGCCCACGTCGGGATTAGAGGTTCGCTGTACGACCGAACAGACTTAGTGGACGACAAGGGAATGGGCTTTCAAATCTTCAGTTGCGTCGACATCGACAACGTCGGTGTTGACGTCACGATTGAACGCATTCGCGAGCAGATCGGTGATCGACCGACCTACGTATCGATTGACATCGACGTCCTGGACCCCGCGTTCGCCCCCGCCACGGGGACGCCAGAGAGTGCGGGGCTTAGTAGTCGAGAGCTCTTCCGCTTAGTGAGAGGGTTCGCCGGCACTCACTTGGTAGGTGCCGACATCGTTGAAGTCGCGCCGGCGTACGACCACGCCGAGATCACCGGTGTTGCCGCCGCCAACTTGGCGTACGAGTTCCTCTCACTGTTCGCCCAATGACCGAGCACTCGCCTCAGTTCTGTACCGTGTGGCCGGACGGCTTCCGCGCGGCGGCCAGTTTCACCTTTGACCTCGACGCCGAGGCAGCGGTCCTCAGTGCCGTCGCCGGCTCGGCGTCACGGATGAGCGTGATGAGCCATCAGGAGTACGGCCCCCTTGTGGGAGTGCCACGTCTACTTCGACTCCTGAGTCGGCTCGGGATTCGCTCGACGTTTTTCGTTCCGGGCTACACGGCCCATCGTTACCCAGACGTGGTCCGATCCATCGCGGCCGAAGGACACGAGATTGCTCACCACGGCTATCTCCACGAGCCCCTGGGTGGCGTCGATGAGATCACGGAAATCGAGTACCTCGAACGGGGCCTCGACGCCTTGGCTGAGGTCGCGGGCGTACGACCCCTTGGCTACCGGGCGCCGATGTGGGAACTCAACTATCGCTCCGCGCGATTGCTTCACGATCGTGACTTCCTCTACGACAGCAGCCTGATGAACGGCGACACGCCGTACGAACTTGGCGTCGAGGGCCGAGCGGCCAGCATCGTGGAGATTCCCATCAATTGGGGATTCGACGATTGGGAGCAGTACTGCTTCATTCCCGACGCCTTCGGCACCGGCGTCATCGAAAGTCCGGCGAAGACTGAAGAGATGTGGCTACTCGACTTGGCGGCGATGCGCGACGAAGGGGGATGCTTCGTGCACACCTCTCATCCATTCCTCTCCGGCCGCCCAGCGAGATCCGCCGCGCTCGGACGCGTCATGGCCGAGGCGCTTGCGTTTGGCGACGTCTGGGTGGCCACAATGAGTGACATCGCTCGGCACGTTCGAAGTCAACAACTACAGCCCTTCGAGATGCAGCCGCCTCTCATCGACTTTCGAGGCGGGCGCCCGCAGAGCGACGCGTAGGCGCGGGTACCGTTCGTGAATTGTCAGTGCGCAAGCTTGTCGATCAACGCGGCCATGTCGTCGATCCGGAGAATACCTTTGGACGATCGATTCTGACAACCGGAGACAATCGCGACTGCCATTGACACGACTCTTAACGAATTTGAGAGCGTCACTTCATCAAACTGAACATCGACGTGATGTTTTCACGCCATCGAGTACCGACGCCGCGGACAAAATCAAGGTGGAGCGTTCATAGAGCGGCGGTAGGCTGAACGCGCCGCCCTCGTAGCTCAGCGGATAGAGCATTGGCCTCCGAAGCCATGTGCGCAGGTTCGACTCCTGCCGGGGGCACCAGGGCAATCCCATCGTTGCGCCGAGCACCTCGGCGGCGCCGCATTGTTCGTAGTGTCGGTTGCGCAAGACGTCGCTACCGAGACGTGAAAACGTGTTACGTCGCCGTCGTCCCTCCGCCCCCACGTTCACGAAGCCCGACGAGCGCCGTCACCCTTGTCATCTCGTTGCCAACGATTTGCAAACCTTCGTCCACGCCCATGCCGGGTTTGGCCAAGATTTGGTCTGCGCCACAGGCCATCGCCACGTTGGCGCTCACTCGAGCTGACACGTCGGTTTCCGTGCAACTTCCGCCGCAGTACGCCCGAAGTCCGTGGGCACGAACGTACAAGAGCGCTTCGATCGTGTTGTTGATGCCCCCCAGATCGGGCATCTTGACGTGGATCACGTCCGCCGACTCTCCCGTGACGAACGCCTCTATGTCCTCGAGGGTGTTGCACCACTCGTCGACGACGATCTGCACGTTGATGGATCGCTCTTTCAATTCAGAACGAAGTCGGGCCATCGCCACGATCTGAGCATCTCGACCGCCGGCGTCGAGCGGATGTTCGAGTCGAAGCTGAAAGGGCGCCGCCACGTCTTCGAGATCGGCCAAGTAGCTGGCAATGCCTACCGGATCGCCGTGGAACGCTTCACCGATCGTGCCGTAGCAGTCGAAGTGCAAGAGCGGAGAATAGTCAGGTCGACTCCGCAGCGCGAGGATGCGATCGTGGACCCACCGGACGAAGTCGCGAAAGATCTCACCGTCGCGACCGACCTTCGTCACCACGTCGTTGATGAGGCCGTGAGGCATGACGTCGACTTCCTTCAGGATCATCTTCTCGACGTTGGCGTAGCGGTCATCTCCGGACTGGGCGAACATGGCTACTGGGGCGATCACGACGCCGGTGTCGTACTCATCACGGATGACCTCGGCCATGGTGCGCCTCTTCGAACGGGCGACCCCGTCCAAGATCGCTTGGGTCGCGCCGTAGCGAATTGCTGACGGCATCGGCCTTCCGTCGACCACGTGTCCGTCGACCTGCGTCGCCAACGTACGAAAACTATCGAGCGGCGCGCCAATGAGAAGTGGTCGCACGTGCGCGTCGATCGTCGCGATGACGTCGGCCGAATGAAAGAGTGGGTCACGCCCGCCAGCTCCCGGATACTGAACGGTCACGCAGTCGCCGATGGCGACGTCGCCGTTGCTCAACAACAACATGACCGAGACGGACTCGCCGGGCTGGCGAATCCGAGAGAATCCCTCCGTCGCGGGCGCGCCCTCGTAGTCAAATCCTTCGTGGGGCGCCCCACGACGAATGGCCATCTGGTCGTCAAAAAAGAATCCCGACTGTCCCGCCGTGCACAGCACGTCACTGATCGTCAATTCCACGCTCGTCACGAAACCTATTCCCTTAGCTAGTCACACGTTATGAGTGGCCGCGCTAGTTGCCGTCAAACAGCGTGACCAACAACTGCCGAGCGCCTTCGATGTGGGCGCGCGTCGCCTCTTCCGCGGCGTCGCCGTCACGGTTTTCGAACGCCACCAGGAGGTCACGGTGGCTCAACATGGTGTGACCTTGGGGAAGACGAGAGCGGAAGAAGCTCCGCCAGAATCGCAGGTTATGGAGCAGGAGTGAGTCCGCCGCGTCGTGCAGGAGCGCGTTGTCCATCATGCCGATGACGAACCGATGTATTCGCAGGTCATCGAGGAGAAATCGTTCGGTGTCAAAGACGCCGCGTGCCTCGTCGGCACGCTCCACCAACGTTCGAAATTCACGAATCTGCTCTTCGGTGATATGGCGCACCACGACGCGCGCGATGCCGCACTCCACGGCCTCGCGCGCTTCGTAGAGATGGGCGACGTCCACCATGGTCATCGAGGACACGACCGTGCCTCGACGCGGCAGCGCTACGACGAATCGGTCACTCGAGAGCCGTTGCAACGCCTCTCGGACGGGCATTCGACCGATGCCGATCATGGCCGAGAGTGAGAGTTCGTTCAAGACTTCGCCTGGCGCCAGACGCAGATCAAGGATCATCTCGCGCAGTCGCTCGTACGCGACGTCGCTCGCCCTCAACGGCACGAGATTGGACGCGGCGCCCGTGCTCATGTCGAAGGAACACTCGTCGTAAGTGGCGTGACCTTGACGTCACCGGTGTCGCGTGCGACGCGTAACAGACTTCCGTTGGCGAGCGGCGTCCAGTCCCCGTGGTCCCAGCCACTCGAGGCGACGACGACCGACCCTTCGCTGGCCCGGTAGTACATGTCGTAGTAGTCCGACGGTAGGTCCGGCGACAGGGATGTCGGCGCGAAGAAGCACGCGGCGTACAGTGCGTCAGGCGTGAGCATCAGCGCGTTGAGGCTCGAGTAGTTCAGCCGCTCGGATATCTTCGCTATCGCCTGACCAAGTCCCTCTTCGACACTCGTGCCGCGCGACGCACTCAGCACGGCTCGAAAGTATCGCTCGGAGTCCGTCGTCCCCTCGAGGTCGGCGCCGAAGGGCTCTGAGATGAGATCGTCGAGAGAACTCGGGGGCGTCACGGATCCGTTATGGGCGAAAGCGACGGTGCTGGCCTTGAAGGGATGAGTATTGCCGAGTTCGACTTCGAGTGACTGCGTTGCCCACCGGTAGTGGATCAGGGCCGCGGCGAACGGCTGGTCCGCCAATGATCGGTACCGCTCACTGGTGTGCGCCGGCACGGGTTCCTTCTGGACGCGGATCTCTGAGCCGTCGAACCACGCGACTCCCCAGCCGTCGTCGTGGAGTTCGCAGGAGAACTGCTCGAACGAGTCGTACGAATCACCCAGGAGATCACGCAGTGACCGAGGCGACGGGGCGACGTAGCCCAGTAGGCGACACATCAGACTTCACGTTTCCTTTCGCTGTTACACATAGTTGATCGACGCTCCGCCGTCCAGTACGACCACCTGACCCGTGAGCCACGATGACGCCTCGGACGACAGAAAACACGCTAACTCCGCAACGTCCTGCACCGTTCCAAATCTTCCGAGGGGGAAACGGGCCAATCGGATCGCCCGCTCTTCGGGCTCTGAGAAGAACGCCTCGACGTGTGGCGTCGCGATCGGCCCCGGGGCGAGCGCGTTTACGCGCACGTGCTGAGGACCAAGTTGCACCGCGAGGGCCCTCGTCATCGCTGCTATCGCCCCCTTGCTCGCCGTGTAGGCGTCCTGGGGATTCGTGCAGCCGAGGAACGCCAGGAACGACGACATGTTGAGGATCGATCCACCCCCCGCCGCGAGCAGATGGGGCGTCACCAACTTCGTGACGTTGACGGTGCCCCGGACGTTGATGTTGAAAATGAGGTCCCAGAGATCGGTGTCTGCTTGAAGGAGCGACTGGTCTTGGTGGGGCATTATCCCGGCGTTGTTGAAGAGTGCGTCAAGTCCGCCCAGCGCCTTGACCGCCGCGTCGACTGCTGCGCGAACTTCGGCTTCGTCCGCGACGTCGGCCACGACGGCGACGGCCTCACCACCAGCGTCAGTCACCATGTGCACCGTCTCCATGACGGCGTCGCGTGAGATGTCGACGGCCGCGACACGACAGCCCTCGCGCGCGAACGTAAGGCTCGCGGCACGACCGATGGCCCCACCCGCCCCAGTGACGAGCGCTCGACGACCAGTGAGGTATTCCACCGTGCTGTTCCTAGCGCGTCGAACCGAGGCCGTAAAGGCGTCGGGCGTTGGTGGCAAGAATCTGTTCGCCGGCGTTAAGTACTTTGGAGGCCCCGAGGTCGCCCTCGCCGACCATCTCGCTCAATACCGACGAAAGGATCCGACGACCGTCGAACGCCGAGAGCCAGAAGATCTCGGGTACTCGGGCGCCGTCGGAGCTGTACATGATCTTGCCGAACGGAGCAGTCGCCAGGACCGCCTTCGTGATGGTCCTCAGTTCCAGGGCGCCGAGAAAGGGGATGCCGTAGGAGACGTCAAGAAACACCCTCGGGTAGATCGAGGCGAGAAACGCGCCCTCTCGAAAGTAGGGCCAGCAGCCGTGCAGGAGGACGATGGGCAGTCCGACGTAGGCGGGGTCTTCCATCAAAGAGCGGAGGAGCAGGGGTGACGCCGTCCGCAGATCGACGTCGTGGTCGCCGTAGCCCACGTGAAACTGGACGGGAAGTTCGTCGAGCGTGGCTTGCACCAAGGCTAAGTGCAAGAGGGAGTCCAGAAGGGGTTTGTGCCCTAACCGTACGGAACCCGTTTCGCGCACTTCGCGCCGGGCGTCGGCGAACGACGACGCGACCGCGTCAGGCGACCACCGTTCGACATCGAGGCCCGTGCGGTACCCGACGATCGATTTCAGCCCCACGTAGCCGGCGTCGCGCAAGTCCGTCAGGTCTTCACGGATTTTCTCTTGCACCTCATTCAGTGTCGCCAACTCGCTGACACGCTGCTGGAACAACAGTTCGAGGCGCAACAGGCCGCCGTAGTCAGTGTTGGTCGCCGACACGAACTCATCGCCCGCAAGGCTCATCGCCGGACTCGGGTATCCGAGGTCGACGACAACCCCACTGATCGCCGCGTCCGCGAAGAGACGCCCAACTAACTCGGGCGTGCTGAACGTCGCGCGGGCCGCAAGCACGGCGGACTCGTCTTCTTCTACTTCGTAGTACTCGGCCATGGCGCGAAGGAGGCGCTGGTAGTAGGCGCTGCCGGCGACCAGATGATTTCCCGGTCCGCTGTCCTCGGACTCCGTGAAGTACCGCCGCCACGTCTCGACGTCACGGTGCCCCTGTTCTCGCTCCACCGGGTGACAGTGATTGTCGACGATGCCAACCTCTCGCAGATCGAAAGAGTCTGCAGCGAGAGGCACGACTAGAACCGGTAGAAGTGGTTGAGAATCTCAAAGGCCTCGTCGTTGGCCGAGAAGGTGGCGTCCTCCGCTCGTCGAACCCCGAGATAACAGCGAAAGAGGAGGTCACCGAAAGCATCCTTCAGCAGGTCATCCTTCTCCAACTCGTCAAGGGCGCCCGTCATCGTGCTCGGCAGCGGTCGAACGTTACCTCGCCGCAGCTCTTCCTCCGTCAGGTCGAAGGGGTTGCGCTGACTGGGCTCACCGGGTTCGAGTTCGCGCTCGATGCCGTCTAACCCACACGCGATGAGTCCACCGAGTGAGAGATACGGGTTCGCGCTCGCGTCCGACGGCTTGAACTCGATGTTGAGGCTCTCCTCCTCCCGCTTGAAGAACGGGGAGGTTACGCGCAGGGCCGCTTCCTTGTTGTCGAAGCCCCACGCGGTCGTCGCGGACGACCACGCGTTGGGCTGGAGTCGGCGGTACGAGTTGTAACTCGGCGCGGTCAGGGCCACCAGCGCCGGCAGGTGCTCGGTGACGCCGGCGATGAAGTGTCGACCGACCTGGGAGAGGCAGTGATCAGCGTTCGCGTCGTAGAGAAGGTTCCGCTCCCCCGCCAGATCCCAGAGGCTGAAGTGGACGTGCGCTCCGCTGCCGATCTCATCGGGGAAGGGCTTCGGTGCGAAGCTCGCGAAGAGGTCGTGGCGAAGCGCCACTCCTCGGACCGTATCGCGGAACTTCATCTGATTGTCGGCGCAGCGAAGAGCGTCGCTGTAGCGAATCGCGATCTCCTGCTGGCCGGCTCCGTATTCGTTGATCGCCTGCTCGATGACCATCCCTTGTGACTGCAGCGCCTGGATCGTCTCGATCATCAACTCGGCCACCATGTCGTGGCCGATCGGGCTGTACACGGGTGCGTGACCGGGGAAGTCAAAGGGTACGAACTCTCCGTTGTCGTAACTCGCCACGTAGTACTCGTTCTCGAACGAGGCCTGCACGACGATGCCGTACTGCGCCGCTCGAGCGATCATGTCCTTCAAGAACGAACGAGGACATGCTCCCCAGTTCAGTCGATCGTGATCTAATTGGTCGCACAAGATCGACGCGCTCGCGGGCACCCAGGGCAAAATGGTGAAGGTGTCGAGGTCGGGCACCAATCGAATCTCACCCACCGCCTCCATACCCGCAATGGGAATCACGTCCTCGAGCATGTTGATCGACATCTGCGCGCGCGTCAGTCCTACGCCTTCGACCAGTTTGTGCGCCAACTGCGAGACGTGCACCGTCTTCGTGCGCGCCACGCCACTGGCGTCACAGTATTCAAAGCGGACGAGTTCCACACCCGCGGCGTTGGCCGCGTCGATTATCTCTTGGCCCGTCATGAGTCGAAGACCTTCGTTCTGCTTCGCACGTCCTTCGATCGCCACCTCACAGCATCACGTCCCCACCGTTTGGTCCCAACGTCTGACCCAAATAGTACGAACCTTCGTCGGAAGCGAGCAAGACTGCAGTCGGCGTGACTTCGTGCACCGTGCCGAATCGGCCTATCGGCAACTCTTGGAGTTTCCTCGAACGCCACAGTTCGGTCTCGCCGGCCAACATCGGCGTTTCGATTGGACCTGGCGCGATGGCGTTGACCAGGACACCGCGAGCTCCGACTTCGCGAGCGAGGGACTTCGTGAATCCGATCACGCCGGCTTTGCTCGCCGAGTAGTGGGCCGCGTCTATGCCACCGATCTGGCCCAGTTGCGACGCGACGTTGATGATCCTCCCCCAACCCCGGTCGAGCATCTGATTGAGGAGGAATCGCGTGCATAGAAAGGTGCAGCGGAGGTTGACGTTCAGCACCCGGTCCCAATCTTCGACTGGCATGCTTTCGACTCGGCGCTCCGTGAAGATCCCGGCGCAGTTGACCAGAATGTCGACTCGGCCGAACCGTGCGAGCACCGCGTTCGCCATCGCTTCGACCTCGTCGGCCGACGAGACGTCCGTCTGGTGGAAGAAGGCCTCGTGACCAAACTCGTTCACTGCTTGGATCGCGTCCGTGACGCCCTCACGCGTCGTTTGGTCAACCAGGGCCACCTCGGCCCCCTCGCGCGCGAACGCCGCGGCAATGGCCGCGCCGATGCCTGAAGCGCCTCCGGTGACGACGGCGACGCGACCGTCCAGCTTGCCTCCGCTGGTCATCACTGGCCACCCGTCGTCGCGTTGGAGTGGCGTCGATCGCTTGAGTCCGCGCGCATCGCTCGCGACTTCTCCCACACGGCCTCGATATCTCCTTGCGAGATGATGTCGAACCGATTCCTCATCAACAGCATGGAGGCGTCGTGCTGCGCAGGATCGTCACTCGCCACGCAGTCAGGCGCGATGACGACGTAGTAATCGTTGAACTGCGCGTCGCGCGCGGTCGATTCGACGCACCCTTCGGTCGTGAGTCCCGTGACGACCAATGACGTGACACCGTTGCTCTCGAGGAGCTGATCGAGATTCGTTCCCCAGAACGCGCTTGAACGTGATTTTTGCACCACGAACTCGCCTTCTCGGGGACCGAACTCTTCGAGGAACTGGTGCCCGACACTCCCGACCACGGTGTAGCGAAGCGGCGGCCCGCTCCGACGAAAGCTTTCGTGCATTCGCATGTTGAAGCGAATCTGAGCCGGAGAATCACTCAGGCGTTGGGGCAACGTCGTCATCTGAACGTGAACCACCATCACTGCAGCGTCACGAGCCGCCTGGAGGAGCCCTGCCAGGTTCGCTCGAAGCTGAGCGTACGCCGAGAGATCGACGCCCAACTGACCGAACGCGCCCTCGGGCTCGGCGAAGTCATTCTGCATATCAACCAACACCAGTGCCGTATGAGCTGGATCCACCAACTCATACGGCTCGGTGAAGATTGACTTTCCTTCGACAACAATCATTTCGTTGGCTCCCTGTCAATGCACGAGCGAAGAGGACTGACGGCGTTCAATCGACCTCGCTGCCGTGGTGTTCCACTTCCGCCAGTAGTTCATCGTCGGCCACGAAGGTGCCGAGCGCGGCGATTCTCTCTGGTGCGGTCCGGCGAAAGTAACCGTACAAGCCAATGCCCAGAACGATCCAACCGATGACGATCCAAAAGACCAAGTTGTACGGCCACGACTGCCCGGGCTTCGCTACCGACCAGAGCGGGTAGAGGAAGGCCACGACGCCAAGGAGGGGCAGTATCACGTGCTTGACGATGTTGCGCTCGGGTAGTGCCCAGAAGTAGCGGATGAGAGCGAAACTACTTGCCCCGTAGACCAACACGATCGCGACCGTGCCAATGGAGCCGGTGAACCCGTACGCTCCCGTGGCGCCTGGGCCGAGCCAGAGGCCAGTACCGATACCCACCGCGACCGTGAACGCCGCGAGCGTGAGGATGGCGACGTGGGGCGAGAACCACTTTCGGTGGACTCGACCCATCACCGAAGGAATGACCTTGTCTCTTCCCATCGAGTACATGACCCGCACGGTCGTATTGTGAATTGCCAGGAAGCAGCTGAAGAGTCCCGCCACCGCCGCGAGTTCAACGGGCTGCAAGAGCCACGACGTGTAGCGATGCGCCAGCGTCACGAAGGGGTTCGGGTCTTTCAAGAACTGCGCCATCTGTCCAGCGTTGTTCAGGTGGTACCCAGCGGTGAGCGCGTACATGACGAAAACGTAGAAGACGCCCACGGCGACAAGCGCTCCTCCGACCGCGATGGGAATGTTGCGCTTGGGATTCTTCGTCTCTTCACCGAGGGTCGCCGCGGCGTCAAACCCAATGAAGGAGAGGATCCCGAAGACGACACCGAGCCCTACTCCGGACACCCCGTGGGGCGATGAACTCGGAATGAACGCCTTCACCGTGTTACCCCCGCCGGCGTTGAAGATCGCCACGATCGCGAGTGTCAGGAAGATGATGACTTCCAGAACGAGCAGCGTCAGGTCAACCCGGACCGACGCCCTGATGCTTCTAAGTGAGAGCCCAAGAACGATGACCAGTCCGAAGAGGCTGCACAACCACCACGGCACGTTCGCGTTGAACGTCGACAGCAGGTAGTCGTGCAGGAACGAGCCGAACGCGTCGAAGAGTCCGGGCGCCAGGATTCCGTAGCCAATCGCGAACAGCCAGCCCGTGAAGAAGCCGGCAGTTCGACCCAACCCGTACGTATTGAAGGTGTAGAAGGATCCGGCCGACGGAAGCTTCCGCGAAAACTGAACGACGTTGTTGCCAATGAAGAGGCAGGCCACGAACGCTACGAGGAACGAGAGCGGTAGTGCCTCGCCCGCTTGCGGGGCCGCCGCCGGCGCGTTCAGTACGACGGCCAACACTGGGGCCATCGCCGCGGCGGCGAGGGCGATGCCGTTAGGCACGCTGAGCACTCCACGTTGCAGCGAATGGACCCTTACTTCTGACTGAGACCCCGTTCTACCTTCCATAGTTCTCCCCAAACTTGATTGTTAGTAGTAAACAACTGGAATAACGTTCTTGGTATATCACAGAGATACCAGAGATACAAGCGAGATCGATTACGTGAAAGTTAACAATCGCGGGTGCGGCGGCAACTCGCGAGTGCCAGTTCCGCTTGGTGACTTTTCGTACGAACGGCCCCGCCCGTTCGTACGGGAAAAGGAGCGATTCAGTACGTCCGAGGACTCCCGTTTCCCCTTTTAGGGGACGATAATCATCCGCACTGTGTCGGTGATGGCGGTACCACCCGACGCTGACCCCGCCATGAGGACGAGCGCGTCACCGGTGTTGGCAATACCACACCTCTTCAACTCGGTGATCGCCACTTCACAGAGCGAGTCGATGTCCTGGGCGGGAGAGACGAATATCTCTTGAACGCCCCAGGAGCCGCGCATCTGTCGGGCGGTTGACTCGCTCGGCGTTATCGCCACAATCGGCATGGGCGGGCGAAACCGTGAGATGGCTCGCGCCGTCATGCCCGAACGCGTGCAGGCGACGATGGCAACTGCGTCTTCGTCCATCGCCGCGCGCCAGGCGGCGCCGGTGATGGCGGCCGTCACTCTCGACGACTGCGTACTGGAAGCGGCCAGCCGTTGCACGCCGAGCCCCGCTCCCCACGCGGCGTAGGGGAACGACTCTTCGGCCCGACGAACGATCCGGTCCATGGTGAGCACGACACCGACCGGGTCGTCGCCGATGGCCGTTTCGCCGCTCAACATGACGGCGCTCGCGCCGTCGAGTACGGCGTTCGCGACGTCAGTCACCTCGGCGCGCGTCGGTACTTGTGCGTGGGTCATCGACTCGAGCATCTGGGTGGCCACCACGACGGGACGGGCGTAACGAATGCCGAGGCGAACTATCTCCTTTTGAAGGTGAGGCACCTCTTCAATGGGTAGACGAACACCGAGGTCACCTCGCGCCACCATGATCGAGTCGGAGTGCTCGATGATCTCGTTGAGATTCTCGATGCCTTCGACGGTCTCAATCTTCGACATGATCATCACGTCGTCGCGCTTCAAGACTGCGCGAACTGACTCGACGTCGAAGCCCGACCGGACGAAGGAGACGGCGAGAATCTCGAACTCCTCGTCGCGCAGCGCTTCGAGACGCGCACGGTCGTCGTCGGTGGGAAGTCGGTCGTTCATGATCGACGACGGCAAGGAGAGTCCGGGCTTGCCCATGACTGAGCCTCCCGAGGTGACGCGCGCGGTGACGGGCGCAGCCAGGTCGATGATCTCGAGAGAGACGCCGCCGTCGCCGATGTGGACCTTGTCGCCTTCCTTGAGCTGTTCGAGGACGTTCTCGCGCTCCACGGTGATGCGCTGTGCGGTCGACTCGTCACCGAAAGCTTCGGCCAGTTGGATCACGTCACCAACGGTCAGCGCGACGGGCAACGTACCAAAGGATCCAGCACGAATCTTGGGTCCCGGGATGTCGACCATGATGGCCAAATCGGGCGCGATGGCTCGAATGCGACGAAGGCGTTCCAAACACGAGGGAATGTCGCCGTGGGCAAACGACAGGCGAAAGACGTCCACACCAGCCTTAACGAGTTCCTTCAGAACCTCATCCGAGTCAGAAGCCGGGCCAATTGTCGCTACGATTCGCGTGCGCCGCACGGGATTCCCTTCGTTTCTTTTGCTAAGTCTACGAGATGCACGACTTCAATAGAATTCGACTTCGCCGCGATCGAGCAGATTGCTACTGCGAAGTAACCACGTCGCGCGAGCGTCGTGAAGGTTTAGTGACGAACGGGAATCACGACGTCGGCACCATCCACGTCAATGACACGAAGGTTCATGCCGTAACAGTCAGCGAGTGCCTGGCTTCGTACGACCTCGCCGGAGGGGCCGTCGAGGACTAATCGTCCATGATCAAGCAGCACGAGTCGATCCGCGAACTGCCCGGCGAGGGTGAGATCGTGCAGCGTCGCGATCACCGTGAGTCCGCATTCGTGGACTTCCTTCTGCAAAAGTTCGAGCATCGTGATCTGATGGCGCAAGTCGAGCCCCGTGATCGGTTCGTCGAGCACCATGACCATCGTGGCCTGAGCCAGAGCGCGAGCGAGGACCATACGCTGACGCTCGCCGCCCGAGAGGGTGACGACGTCACGATTCGCGTACTCATCGAGCGACAGCCGGGCCAACACGTCCGTGACGGCCTGACGGTCGCCGACACTCGGCGCGCGAAGCAGTCCGTGATAGGCCGTTCGCCCGAGTGCGACGTAGTCGCGGACGCTCATCCCCGAAGGAACGATCGGGTGCTGGGTGACGAGGGCGACGCGCAACGCGCGTTCGCGCTCCCTCATCGAACTCACCTTTTCCCCCCCGATCGAAACCGAACCGTGCGAGGGGCGACGAAGTCCAGCGATCGTTTCGACGAGCGTGGTCTTGCCCGCGCCGTTGGGTCCTACGATCGTGCACCACGTGCCCGCCTCGACGTTGAGCGTGACGTCGCTGATGAGCGCGGTCGATCCCGCGCGAACGCTCAACTCGTGAAGTTCAATCATGCTCACGTGACCATCTGTCGACGAAGGCTCAGAATGAGGACGAAGACCGGCGCGCCGACGATTGCCGTGACGACACCGAGAGGCAACTCCGAGGGTGCCATCACGGTTCTCGCGATGGTGTCCGCGAAGACGAGAAACGCCGCGCCAAAGACCACCGAGATCGGCAAAATTCTCCGGTACGACGTGCCGACGAGAAGTCGAACGATATGGGGCACGATGATGCCCACGAAACCAATGAGCCCGACGGCCGACACGATGGCCGCAGTGCCGAGCGACGACGCCGCGATCACGATGAAACGAACCCGTCGAACGGGAAGGCCGAGTGAGCGCGATTCGTCTTCGCCCACGCTCATGACGTCGAGAGCTCGCCCCGCCGCGACACAGACGACGATGCACGCAATCACGTAGGGCAGTACCAGGGTCACCGAACTCCAACTGGCGCTCGCGAGCGACCCCAGTAGCCAGATGTAGACACGTGTGATGGAGTTCGTCGACGCCTGTTGTTGGAGAAACGTCTGGGTACTCGTGAAGAGTGCCGCCACCGCGACACCAGCCAGGATCAACGTCGAGGTGTTCGATCGAAGCCCTCGGCCTCCAATCGCCCACGTCACAATGACCGCGATGATCGCGCCGCCAAAGGCCAGCAGTGGCGTCCAACTGGGCGTCGTAAGTCCACTGCCGACGTCGACGATGGCGATCGTCGCGCCCAGGCCAGCACCGGCCGCGACGCCTAAGAGATAAGGATCGGCCAACGGGTTTCGAAAGACACCCTGATACGTTCCTCCGGCCACCGCGAGCATCGCGCCAGCCAAGAGTCCAAGGACCATGCGTGGCGCGCGAATTTGCCAGATGATCGACGACTGCGTCGAGGTCAAGGTCCCGTGACCGAGGCCAACGTATGAGAAGACGTCACCAATGATTCGCGCCGTGCCAATCGACGTGGGACCAACGACCAATCCACAGACCACCGCCGCCGCGAGCGCGACGAGCGTCGCGACGGCGACGAGCACCACTCGGCGCCCGGTCGGTGGATTGGTCGACAACCTCTTACTTCCAGACGGCCGAGTCCGCCAACGTGGCCTTGACGCCCGCCGTGAGCAGGTTCATCAAGGTGCCGAGGCGGGGTCCCCAACGTGAGGCGATGTCGTCGCTCAGACCGACGACGTGGTTGTTCACTACGGCACTCACGGAAGAGAATCCGGTGCGTTGCGCGACTGCTGCCTGATTGACGTGACAGCAGATCGTGTCAGCGAGGAAGATCAACTTGGGGTTCGCGCTCACGATGTACTCCGCGCTCAACTGGGGGTAACCCGCGTCGGCCGACGTCGACTTGCCATCGGCGATGTTGACGACTCCCAGAGACTTCAAAAGCGAGCCAACGAACGTGTTACTCGCGAGCGAGTAGTACGTAGGGTCGAGCTCGTAGTACGTCGTGACAATCTTGCTGGGGTCCTTGGGTAACGAAGCGACATCCTTCGCGATCGTGGTCTTCAGATTGGCAACGATCTTGGCGGCGTTACTCGTGTGACCAGTGAGTTTGCCGAGTTGCGTGATCTGCTGATACGCGCCAGCCAACGTCGTTGGCGCACCTTGGAGGAGGACCTTGATGCCAAGTCCCGTCAATTTTTGTTGAATGTTGTTCGCGTCGTACGAGATGATCACGAGATCAGGCTTGGCCGACGGGTGGGCCTTGGTGACCTTGCAGATTCCCACCACCGACTCGATACTGGGGTTTAGGGCGTTGATTCGCTTCTTCGGTAGACCCGAGGTCGGGTAGTTCGAATCGGTGTCGACCGCTTGGACCTGCTTGCCGGCCCCAATGGCGAAGAGCGTCTCGGTCGCCGTCGGCGACATCGACACCACGCACTGCGGTGTACTCGTCGCTCCGGCACTAGGGGCGTTCGCGGCGCTGAGGAACGGCAGCGCCACGGAGCCAAGGGTGAGCGCGAGGGTTAGTCGCAGGGACTTGTTCATGGATATCTCCTTTTCCGTCGAAGTGGTGTGGCGACGGATGGATATCCGAACAACCGCTCCTTGCCTCGAGAGCTGTTTTTCACATCTCCTCGCAGCAGGCGACCTGGCTTCGTGGTCTCCAAAGAGGCCACTTACAGTTGCGGGACAGCGTTGGAATCGCACCAACTTCGCTGCCGCGAGGCATCCACGACACTACCCCAACACGTTGGCTCGCGGCCCTTCGAACGAGGACGCGGGGCAGTGAGTACGAGGTGCCGCACAAAGGACCGTGGCGCCACGTTCGCGGCGCCACGTTTCCTCATTCCACGGGCATCCCCCCGTGAAGACTCGCTACAGCTAAATGCTGAGTTCGCGCTCGATCTCGGCGAGTTCTTCTG
>Ga0307372_10006709_pt1 | contig 16712 bp, 14 predicted proteins | sample OX1MG_FD_202533 | JGI IMG/M metagenome (GOLD analysis project Ga0307372, IMG submission 202533) | Soil microbial communities from Risofladan, Vaasa, Finland - OX-1 | ecosystem: Environmental > Terrestrial > Soil > Coastal area > Acid sulfate soil | place: Finland: Risofladan, Vaasa | collected... | reverse complement strand
CGCACCCTCGCCGCCATTGACGAGGCTTGGCTCTCGGCGACCGTAGTGGGGGTCGCCTTCGGCGGAGCGAGAGGCGACCGATGTTCCAGGTGCGGTTCCACGGGAGGGGTGGCCAAGGCGTCGTGACGGCCGCGGAGATGCTGTCGGTCGCCGCGTTCCTCGACGGCCGGTTCGCCCAGGCCTTCCCGAGCTTCGGCTCCGAGCGGACAGGGGCGCCGGTCGTCTCCTACTGCCGCATCGCGGACGGCGAGATCCGAACGCGTGCGCCGGTGGAGTCTCCCGACGCGCTCGTCGTCCAGGACGCGACGCTGCTTCACCAGGTGGACCTGTTCTCCGGCGTCGGCTCGGACGCCTACGTTCTCGTCAACACCTCGCACACTTTCGAGGAGCTCGGGATAGCGGAGCTCGCAGGGCGGTTCCGTGCCGATCGCGTCCTTACGGTCCCCGCGACCGAGATCGCGCTGCGCCTGCTCGGCAGGCCGCTCCCGAACGCGGTGCTCCTCGGTGGCTTCGCCGCGATGACCGGCGCGGTGAGAGTCGACGCGGTTGTCGCCGCGATCCGTGAGCGGTTTGCGGGCCAGGTGGCCGAAGGCAACGCCGAGGGCGCGCGCGCGGCCGCGAGCGTCGTCGAAAAGGAGAGGAGCGGGCGTGCTGCGACAGATTGAGGGCTCGCGAGCCGTTGCCGAGGCAGTCGGGCTCTGCCGCCCCGAGGTCGTGTGCGCGTACCCCATATCACCCCAGACCCACATCATCGAGGCCATCGGCGTCCTCGTGAAGTCCGGCAGGCTCACCCCGTGCAAGTTCGTCAACGTCGAGTCGGAGTTCGCCGCGATGTCCGTGTCGATCGGAGCGTCCGCGATGGGTGCCCGGGCCTACACGGCGACCGCGAGCCAGGGCCTTCTCTACATGACCGAGGCCGTGTACAACGCGGCGGGGCTCGGGCTGCCGATCGTCATGACCGTCGCCAACCGCGCGATCGGTGCGCCGATCAACATCTGGAACGACCACAGCGACGCGATGTCGGTCCGTGACGCCGGCTGGGTCCAGCTGTTCGCGGAGACGAACCAGGACGCGGTCGACCTGCACATCCAAGCGTTCCGCCTCGCCGAGGAGCTCTCGCTGCCCGTCATGGTCTGCATGGACGGCTTCGTGCTCACGCACGCGTTCGAGCGCGTCGAACTGCCGGAGCAGGCCGACGTGGACGCGTTCCTGCCCCCGTTCGAGCCTCGCCAGGTGCTCGACCCGGACGAGCCGGTCAGCATCGGCGCGATGGTCGGACCCGAGGCGTTCACCGAGGTGCGCTACCTCGCGCATGCGCGTCAGCTACAGGCCCTCGCGCGCATCCCGGAGCTCGCGACCGAGTTCGCGGCGACCTTCGGTCGTGGCTCCGGCGGCCTCGTGAGCACCTACCGGACCGAAGGAGCCGACACGGTCGTCGTTGCCCTCGGATCGGTGCTCGGTACGCTGAAGGACGCGGCGGACGCGCTGTGGGACGCGGGCGTGCCGATCGGAGTCGTCGGTGTGACGACCTTCCGACCCTTTCCGGCCGAGGCTGTCGCCGGCGCCATCCGCGGCGCTCGGCGTGTGGTCGTCGTGGAGAAGGCGTTCTCGATCGGGGCCCACGGGATCCTCGCGGGCGACGTCACTCTTGCGCTCTCTGGCCTCGACGTCGGCGTGTACGCGGTGGTCGCGGGACTTGGCGGCCGACCGATATCGGAGGGCTCGCTGCGTTCCCTGCTCGAGGAGGCATCCCGCGGATCGCTCCCGGCGCTGACCTTCCTCGACCTCGACACGCAGCTCGTCGCTCGTGAGCTCGAGCGCACGGTCGCGCACCGCCGATCCGGCCCCACGGCCGAGAACCTTCTCAGAGACATCGGCACGTCGCGGCGCGTCGCCGGTCCCGCAGCATCGACGTGACAGGGAGGCCCGCGTTGGCGCACGATCCCGTGAGGTTCTACCAGGTCGGCAGCTTTGCCGCGGGCAACCGGCTCGTAGACCAGGAGCAGCGCACCGAACAGTCGCGCAGCGGACGGTCGAACTCGCTGACGTCCGGGCACCGCGCGTGCCAGGGGTGCGGGGAGGCGCTCGGCGCCCGCTACGCGCTCGACGCGGCCATGCGCGCGACCGGGGGCCGCATCGTTGCCGCGAACGCGACGGGCTGTCTCGAGGTCTTCTCGACGCCGTACCCGGAGACGTCGTGGCAGATCCCCTGGCTCCACTCCCTGTTCGGCAACGCGCCCGCCGTCGCGACGGGCATGGCCGCGGCGCTCGAGGTCAAAGGGCGCAGCGAGGTCCGTGTCGTCGCGCAGGCCGGCGACGGTGGGACGGTGGACATCGGCTTCGGCTGTCTCTCGGGGATGTTCGAGCGGAACGACGACGTGCTGTTCATCTGCTACGACAACGAGGCGTACATGAACACCGGTGTCCAGCGGTCGGGCGCGACCCCTGCCGCGGCTCGCACCGCGACGACCGAGGCCGTGGGGCCTGAGCCCGGCAACGCCTTCGGCCAGGGCAAGAACCTCCCGCTCATCGCCGTCGCGCACGAGATCCCCTACGTCGCGACGGCCACGGTCGCCGAGCTCCACGATCTCGAGCGCAAGGTCGAGCGAGCGATGGCGATGCGGGGCGCCCGGTACCTCCACGTGCTCGTGCCGTGCCCGCTCGGATGGGCGAGCGCGTCCTCGGACACGATCCGCCTCGCTCGTCTCGCGTGTGAGAGCGGCCTCTTCCCGCTCTTCGAGGCCGAGCGTGGCGAGGTCGTCGACGTCACGCCGATCCGGCGGCAGGTCCCCGTCGAGGAGTACCTGCGGCTCCAGGGACGCTACCGCCACCTCTTCGGCGATCCAGGTCGGCCCGATCTCGTGCGGGAGATCCAGGCGATCGCCGACCGCAACGTCGCGCGCTTCGGTCTCGCACGGGAGAGCTGTGCGGCTCCTGCCACGCCGGCGGACATCCCACGGGAGGCGCTTTGATGGACAAGCCGTTCGCCGTCACGCTCGACGTCGGATCGAGCCTTGCCAACCACACCGGGTCGTGGCGGGTGGAACGTCCCGTGTATCTCGACCGGATGCCGCCGTGCAACGACGCGTGCCCGGCGGGGGAGAACATCCAGTCCTGGCTCTATCGGGCCGAGGAGGGAGCCTACGAGGCCGCGTGGCGCGCTCTCGTGGCGGACAACCCGCTCCCCGCCGTGAGCGGACGCATCTGCTACCACCCGTGCGAGACGGCCTGCAATCGAGCGCAGCTCGACGAGGCCGTCGGGATCCACGGCGTCGAACGCTTCCTCGGGGATCTCGCCCGCCGCGAGGGCTGGCAGGTCGAGATCGACGCCTCCCCTTCGGCCCAGCGCGTCCTCGTCGTTGGGTCCGGCCCGTCCGGGCTCTCAGCGGCATACCATCTGGCGCGCCTCGGCCACTGCGTCACGATCTACGAGGCGGCTGCGGAGCTCGGCGGGATGATGCGTTACGGGATCCCGAAGTACCGGCTTCCCCGTGACGTCCTCGCCGCGGAGATCGATGCGATTTGCGCGCTCGGAGTCGAGGTGTCGACGGGTCACCGGGTCGACGACGCGGCAGCCGCGAAGCGCGAGGGCGGGTTCGACGCCGTCTTCCTCGCCCTCGGCGCCCAGCGCTCTCGGCGGACGTACATCCCGGCGGCTGACAGCGCGCACGTCCTCGACGCGCTTTCGTTCCTCGCGAGCGCGGACGGCGCCGAGCCCGCTCAAGTCGGGCGACGCGTGATCGTCTATGGCGGGGGCAACACCGCGATGGACAGCGCGCGGACGGCACGTCGCCTCGGCGCGACCGAGGCGGTAGTCGTCTATCGCCGCACGCGCGACCAGATGCCCGCGAACGCGTCCGAGGTCGAGGAGGCGCTCGCCGAGGGCATCCAGGTGACGTGGCTCTCGACGATCGCGAGCATCGGCGAGGGGGAAGTCGTCGTCGAGAAGATGACGCTGGACGAGCACGGATTCCCCCAGCCGACAGGGGAGTACGAGACACTCGGCGCCGACACCGTCGTGCTCGCGCTCGGACAGGAAGCCGACCTGTCCGCGGTCGAGCCGCTCCCCGGCGTCTCGACGCGCGATGGGATGTTGGAAGTCGGCCCGAACATGGCGACGGGGTGCCCGGGGGTCTTCGCCGGAGGGGACATGGTGCCGGCGGAGCGAACCGCGACGGTCGCGATCGGGCACGGCAAGAGGGCGGCGCGCTCCATCGACGCGTGGCTCCGGGGCACGTCGGCCGCTCCGCGTGAGCGGCACGAGCTCGCGTCGTTCGACATGCTCAACACCTGGTACTACGCGGACGCGCCGCGCACCGTCCAGCCGGAGCTCGAGCTCGTCCGCCGACAGTCCGGGTTTGAGGAGGTCGTCGCCGGGCTCGACCGCGAGAGCGCCCTTTTCGAGGCGAGGCGCTGCCTGTCGTGCGGCAACTGCTTCGAGTGCGACAACTGTTTTGGAGTCTGCCCGGACAACGCGGTCGGAAAGCTCGGTGGTGGTGAGCGGTACGCGTTCGACTACGACTACTGCAAGGGGTGCGGGATCTGCGTCGCGGAATGCCCATGCGGCGCGATCGTCATGGAGCCCGAGCGGATCTGATCTCAGGCCTGCCCCGGCCCGCGCTGCGCCCCTAGAGGGTGGACACCGTAGCCCGCGGGCGCCCGCTCGAGGCGCGACTCTATGCCGGCGCCGTCGAGCAGACCCGCCTGGGTACCGAGCTCGTGGACGACGCTCATCGCGTTGACCGGGGCGCGCAGCAGCGCCCCGGCGAGGCCGCGACCGAGTACGAGCTCGGCGAGGACCGTCGCGGCGAACGCGTCCCCCGCTCCGGTGCGGTCGACGACCGGCGAGTCGTCCGGGTAGATCGGGACCTCGTAGCGGCCTGCGGCGTCGGACGCGTACGCACCCGCTGCGGCGTCGGTGACGACGACGCTCGGGGGCCCGAGCGCGTGGAGCAGGTCGAGGAGGTCACCGACGTCGTCACCCGGCTCACCGCCGCCTATCGCTGCGGCCTCCTCCCGGTTGCACACGAGCAGCGCACTCCTTCGGTAGAGGCGCTCGAGCGCTACCGCGCCGCGTGCGATCTGGTAGGTGCCGGGCTGGAAGGCGAGCGCGACGGCCGGGTTGGCCTCGAGCCAGTCCGCGATCTCGTCCTCGTAGCCCGCCGCGTCTCGCCCGATCGACGAGAGGTAGATCCACGCCGGGATCTCGGTGGGGCGAAGGTGCGGCCAGTGATAGGAGTAGGGCTCGTGGTGGACGAGGATCGTGCGCTCGCCACCGAGGCGGAGAACGAAGTGGCGGTTGGTAGGCGACGATCGGTCGAGCCGCACGAGCGAGGTGTCGACGCGCTCCCGGTGTAGCGCGGCGACGACGTCCCGCCCGAGCTGATCGGCCCCGACGTAGGTCGTGATCGCGACGTCGAGGCCGAGGCGGGCGCACGCGACCGCCGCGTTCGCAGCATTGCCCCCCGCCTCGATCGTGATGGTCGACTCGTATGGCACCTTCGCGCCGAAGTCGAGGGCGAGAAGCCGTTCGCGGTCGGAGCCGATGAGGTGCGCGACACCGGGATCGAGCGTGATATAGGTGTCCGTTGCCGTGTCGCCGACGAGGAGTACCTGGGTCCGGCGCGGCAACGAGCCGACCGCGTCGACACGACCGGCCCCGGGGCGCGTGACGCCAGCGCCGCTACTTGCGGTCTTCGGAGGCGGCTCCACGCCGGCGGCCCCGGGCGGTCTCCCGCTCGCGATCAGAACGTCATCCCGCGAGCGATCTTGCGGATGTGCCGGAGGATGGCGATGTGCTTTCGCGTGTCGAGCTCCATGGTCTCGACGAGCAGCACCCACAGCGTCGTCTCCTCGACCGGCTGGAGGGACCGGCGGAGGTGCTTGAGGCTGCGGAGGTCCTCCCTCTCGAGCGCGAGGAGCTTCTCGGTACGCTCGAGGAGCTCGGAGGAGTTCTTCCGCACGATGCTCACGTCGGGGACACCCTCCGAGGGCGATCGCAGCTCGACCTCCGCGCGCATCGAGCTCGCGAGCTCTTCGAAGACCCGGTGGTGCCTCTGCTCGTCCTCCATGATGAGCTTCGCGAGGTAGCTGATGTCCGGGGACTCGACATCGTCGGCGAGCGCTCCGTAAGAGTCGACGAACCCCGCTTCCGCGTCGATGTGCGAACGGATCTGGTCGTACACTTCCTGTTCCCACGTGCTCGCGCCCACCAGGTCGTCGATCATCTGCCCCTCCCCGTCCCGAGACGGCGCGGGCTCGGTGCCCGGCGCCTGCGGACCACCGGCGTGCGCTGGCCCGACCACCGAAGTGTCGCGGGGCGAGCCGTCCGACAGTAGGGGCGATCGGCCCTGCCGGTCGGACCGTCCAGGCGGGCCGGGGGCGGACGGGGGGCGACGTTGTCGGCCCCGCCCGGCACGGCGATACTGGAGCCATGTCGCGCTCGGCGGGTGACCCGGCGACGACCGATCGCCTCGAGGTCCACGCGGACGCCGCCGGCACGTCGGCGTCCGCGCTCATCGACGACCGCTACCTCGTCGGCGACGCGCTCGGTAGGGGCGGGATGGGCGTCGTCCACCGAGCGCTCGACATCAAGCTCGGTCGGCCGGTCGCGGTGAAGGTGCTGAGCGGTGGAGAGCCGGCCGACGAGGAGCGTTTCGCGAGAGAGGTGCGGACGCTCGCGCTGCTTGCCCACCCCCATCTCGTTCGCCTCCTCGACGTCGGATCGCTCGACGGTCGCCCCTGTCTCGTCATGGCGCTCGCGGGCGTCCTCGCGTCGGGACCACTCGCGCCGTCCGAGACGTCGCGGATCGGGGAGGCGATGGCGTCCGCGCTGTCCTATGTGCACGGTGAGGGCATCGTCCACCGAGATGTCAAGCCCGCGAACATCCTCTTCGACCGCCATGGGCAGCCCCGGCTGGCGGACTTCGGGGTCGCGCGGCTCGTGGGCGCAGCTGGTCCGACGGTGAGCGGCTACACGCTCGGGACGCCTGCGTATCTCGCCCCCGAACAGGTCATCGGATCGGCTGTCACCGCAGCCGCGGACGTCTACGCACTCGGCCTCGTCCTCCTCGAGTGCCTCACCGGGCACCGTGCCTTCGACGGGACGGCGGCGGAGATCACCGCCGCCCGGCTCCAGCGTGATCCGCCGATCCCGCTCGCGGTCGGCGTGCAGTGGACCCAGCTTCTCGCGTCCCTGACCGCGAGGGAGCCGGCCGATCGCCCGACTGCGGCCGACGCGGTGCAGCTCCTGCGGGCAATCGACGGCGGCTCGTGGCTCGCGACTCGCGCAGGACCGCTGCCCGTCTCGGGCAGCGCGACGAGAGACGCCGACACCGCCGTCGCGAATCACGCCGTCGGCGCCGCGGCTGCCGATGCCGTCGCCGGGGCAGCGATCGCCGATGCCGTCGCAGGGGGAGCGATCGCCGCTGGCGCTGCCGGCGGAGCGATCGCCGCTGGCGCTGCCGGCGGAGCGATCCCTGTATCCGACCTCGCGTACCGTCCGACCGTGCGGCTCGGACCGTCCCGGGGTGCCCTCGGGGCGCCCGCGGACCCGTTCGCCAGCCCCGGTGCCGGTGCCGGAGCTGCGCCTCCGACCTCCCGGCGGCGCAGCCGGGCGATCGGGGTCACGGTCGGTGCGGTGGCGCTGCTCGCGGCAGCCGGAGCCGGCATCGCTGCGGGACTCGCGGGCTCGGGCACGGCCGGGCCCCGGAGGGGTGGGCCGTCCGTCCCGACGACCGCAGCGCACGTGATCGGATCGGCGCGATCGGCCACGACCGTGGTGTCCGCCCCGACGGCACCGACATCCACGACGACTACGACTACGACTACGACGACCGTACCGTCGGCACTTTCCGGTGCGGGCGCGGCGTTCAGCTCCGCGTTGCGCGCCGGGATCGCGGACGGCGGCGTGACTCCCGTCGCCGCCAGCGTTCTCGCGTCCGGCCTCCGCTCGGTGCTCGCCTCCCCGACCGGCCAACCTGCGACCGAGGTCGCAGCGTTCGAGACGCTCGTGCAGACCTACGACGCCGCTGTCGCGCACGGGGACATCGCAGGGCCGTCCAACATCACGGCTCTCGGCGCCGCTCTCGGGGAGATCGCGGCCGCGCTCGGGACAGCCGCGCCGACACCGGGCCCCGTCGGTCCGGGTGCTGGCCCGCCCGGCCAGGACAACGGCCACGGCCACGGCCACGGTCCTGGCCATGGCTCTGACGGCTGAGCCGACCTGTGCGCGTTGGCGTCGGTGTGTCCGCCGAGCAACGACGGTCGGTGCCGGGGCGTCGGCAGTGCATGCGCAGCATGTCCCGACAGCTGGTGCCCTCCCATCAGTGCACCGGCTGGCCTATCAGTGCAACGGGCGACCGACTGCGAGCACGCGGCTCGCGTTCGCGAAGTCGTCGTCGACGAGGACCACCGACCGACCCGCGCGGTCGAGGAGGCTCGCGGCTATGGCCGCCCTCGTCCCAATCGCGCAGTGCACGAACACGGTGCGCTCCTCGTCGAGATCTCCGATGCGTCCGGCGAGCTCGTGCAATGGGATGTGCGTCGACCCGGCGATCGCGCTCGCCCTGCGCTCGTCCTCGCGCCTGACGTCGAGCACGAGGGGTTCGATCTCGCGCGCGACCTGCGCGAAGGTCGTCGTCGCGTAGCTGCGGAGAGCGTGGCCGTTCGCGAGCTCACGAACCGCCCCGACGGCCGCGCCATCCGGCCGGTCGATGCCGATACGCGCGAGCTGGCGCTGAGCTGCGCGAATGTCCTCGCCGGACTCGCCCACGAGCGTGAGTGGCGCCCCCTCGGGCACGAGCCAGCCGGCGTAGACCGAGAACTGGTCGTCGACGGCGATGCCTACGGTCCCACCGAGGTGCTCCTTCGCGAAGGCAGTGCGTGAGCGGAGATCCACGACCCATTCGCCCGCGGCGATGCGCCGGCCGAGGTCGGTCGCGTCGACCGCCGTCACGGGGGAGAGGTCGGCCGCGCTCGGGCCCAAGCGGTTGAGCGGCCCCATGCGTGCGTAGTACGCGGGGTACGCGGTGAGGCCGGCGAGGAGTGTCGCGACGAACGCGTCTTCGTCGCCGGTCGTGAGCGCGTCGTTGCGCGCTCGCTCCGCGTCGATCGTGCTCGCGCTCGCGCCTGACGTCGCTCCCGAGCTGCAGAAGCTGCCGAAGCCGTGGGTAGGGAAGACCGCGCTCTCACCGGGGAGAAGCGCGACGAGCCGTCGCACGGAGCGATACTGCGCGTGCGTCAGCTCGTCCGTCCGTGCGCGATCGACGAGGTCGGTGCGACCGACGCTACCGTAGAGAAGGGATCCGCCTGTGAAGGCCGCAGGCGGCCCGGATCCGTCGCCGACGACGAACGCGAGATGGCCGACCGTGTGCCCGGGGGTCGCGACGACGGTGATGCGCAGCGCTCCGAACGTGATCTCGTCGCCGTCGGCGACCGCGACACGGTCGAACGCGACGTCGTCGGCCCCGGCCAGGAGGTAGGAAGCGGCGTGCGCGCGGGCGAGGGCATAGCCGCCAGTCACGTAGTCGTTGTGGAGATGCGTCTCGAGCACCGCGACGCACTCCACGGCGAGGCGTGCGAGCACCGCCTCGACCCTGTCGAGATCTCGTTGGGGGTCGACGACGACTGCGACCTTCCCGTCGTGGACGACATAGCTCCGATCCCCGAGGTCCTCGGTGGCGATCGTCTCGACGTCCATCACGGCGCGCCTCCTGCTCGAGCGACCACGCTACGGCGCAGGGCAGGCGCTCGCTGATGCGCTGATGCGCTGATGCCGAAATGTTGGTACATTCAGAGCATGCGCGTTCACATCGCCGCTGCCCGTGCCGCGCGGCCGCGGTCGCCGCGGTCGCCGCGGCGCCTGCGGTGAGCGCGATGAGCTCGGGGACTGGCGCCCTCGACCGGTCGAGCACGATCCCACTCTGGAGCCAGCTCCACGACGATCTGCGCCGACGGATCGAGTCCGGCGAGCTCGTCGGGACGTTCCCGGGAGAGCTCGAGCTCGGCGACGAGTACGGCGTGAGCCGCAACACGGTCCGCGAGGCGCTGCGCGAGCTGCGGGCCGGCGGACTTGTGATCGCGGGCCGTGGACGGCGCTCACGTGTCGGTCGCGCCGTGTCCATCGAGCAGCAGTTCGGCGCGCGATACAGCCTCTTCAGCTCGGTCGAGGCGGCGGGGATGGAGCATCGCAGCGTCGTGCGCGCGCTCGACATACGTCGCGACGAAGCGGCGGCGCGCGCACTTCGGCGCGACCCGGCGTTGCCGCTTCTCCACCTCGAGCGACTCCGACTCGCAGACGGTCAGCCGCTCGCGCTCGACCGGGTCTGGTTTCCCGCGGACCTCGCGGCGCCATTGCTCGACGCGGACTTCACCCGGGTGGGCTTCTACGACGAGCTCGCGAGTCGGACGCAGGTCCGCCTGACCGGCGGCTTCGAGCGGCTGCGCGCGGTCGTGCCGGACCGTGTCGAGCGAGCGCTGCTCGCCGTGCCCGCGGGCGTCGCCGCGTTCCGCATCGAGCGCGTCGGCTGCGCGGGCGACGAGCGGGTCGAGTGGCGGACGACGCTCGCCCGCGGTGACCGCTTCGACGTCGTCACGCGCTTCTCGGCGACCGACGGCTACCACCTCTCCTCGTCCGGCGCTCCGGGCTCGCAACGGTGACGTCGCGATGAACGCGCGCCCGCGCCGCGTCGAGAGCGAGCGGGTGCGATCGCCGCAGCCGCTGATCCGGCGGCGAGTCCCATCCGGCCGCGGCGCGACCGAGCAGCCAAACGTCACGGGCGACGGTGATGCTGCGCTCACGCCGGCGTTCTGGCTCGCGGTGATCCTCACGGGGATCGGGGCAGGTCTCTTCGGCGACGCGCTCATGGCACTGCTCTTCGCGGCGCAGCACCTCGCGTTCGACTACCACTCGGGGAGCCTGCAGTCGGCCGTCGAACACGCGTCGGGGGTCCGCCGCGTCGTGTCGCTCGTCGCGGCCGGAGCGATCGGTGGCGGCGCCTGGTATGCGTTACGCCGCGCGACGCCTGGCGAGGAGTCCGAGATCGACGACGCGATCTGGACTGGCGACGGTCACCTCTCCCCCCGGCGCAGCATCGGAACCTCGGTGATCTCGGAGGTCGTCATCGGGATGGGGGCGTCGATCGGCCGCGAGGCCGCGCCGAAGCTCATGGGCGGCGTGTCGGGGAGCATGGTGGCCGGCCTCCTGCGCCTGTCGCCAGCGCAGCGCCGGCTCCTCGTCGCGTGCGGCGGGGGCGCCGGGTTCGCCGCCGTCTACAATGTCCCGTTCGGCGGCGCGCTGTTCACCGCGGAGGTCCTGCTCGGGAGCATGGCCCTCCCGGTGGTGCTCGCCGCGCTCGCGTGCTCCACCATCGCGACCGCGACCGCGTGGCTCTACCTCCCCACCCACGCGACGTACCTCAACGTCCCGTCGTACCACTCCAGCGCGTCGCTGATCGTGTGGTCGATCGTCGTCGGACCAGTCGTCGGGCTGCTCGCCGCGCTCTACATCCGGCTCATCGGCTGGGTGTCCCACCACGCCGTCGCTGGGCGCTGGGCGCTCGTTGCTCCGCTCGGCGCGTTCACCGTTCTCGGCCTCATCGGGCTCGCGTATCCGCAGCTCTTCGGCAACGGGAAGGATATGGCCCACTCGGTCTTCCTCGGCCAGGGCAGCCTCCTCCTCCTCCTCGCACTCTTCGCCCTCAAGCCATTCGTCACCGCACTCTGTCTAGGGAGCGGGGCGTCCGGCGGGCTGTTCACGCCGTTCCTCAGCACCGGCGCGGTCCTTGGAGCCTTCCTCGGCCTCGCGTGGCTGCACGCGTGGCCGGGTGCCCCGGTCGGGGCGTTCGCGATGATCGGCGCGTCCGCGATGATCGGGGCGTCCATGCAGGCGCCCCTCGTCGGGATCGCGCTCGTGTTCGAGCTCACGAACAGCGGATTCGAGCTGCTCGTCCCAATGGCCGTCGCGACGGTGGTCGCGACGGGGGTGGCGCGCCATGTCGACGGCTACTCGATGTACACCGCCCGGCTGTCGGCGCGTTGACGCAGCGTCCCGGCGTGCCGCACGGCGCGTGCCAGCGCGCCACACTGGTCCGATGACGGCTCAGTACATCTACACCATGCGCGACCTCAGGCGCTTCTATCCGCCGGACCGGGAGGTGCTTCGGGGGATCAACCTGTCCTTCTTCCCCGGAGCCAAGATCGGTGTCATCGGATCGAACGGCTCGGGAAAGTCATCGTTGCTGCGCATCATGGCAGGTGAGGACGATGGTTTCACGGGAGAGGCGCGCATGACGCCCGGCTTCACGGTCGGCTACCTCGCCCAGGAGCCTCATCTCGACGAGACGAGGGACGTCGCGGGCAACGTCGCCGACGGCGTCGCGTCAACGGTCGCGCTCCTCGAGAGATTCGAGGCGGTGTGCGCCGCGATGGGTGAGCCCGACGCGGACTTCGACAGGCTCATCGCGGAGCAGTCCGAGCTCCAGGACCGGATCGACGCCGCGCGGGCGTGGGACCTCCAGCGGAATCTGGAGATCGCTATGGACGCGCTCCGTCTCCCTCCGGGCGATGCGACAGTGACGACACTGTCGGGCGGGGAGCGCCGGCGCGTCGCACTCTGCCGCCTGTTGCTCTCGGCGCCCGATCTGCTCCTCCTCGACGAGCCGACGAACCATCTCGATGCCGAGTCTGTCGCATGGCTCGAGCGCACGCTGCAGGAGTATCCAGGGACCGTCGTAGCGGTCACCCACGACCGCTACTTCCTCGACAACGTCGCGGGCTGGATCCTCGAGCTCGACCGCGGGGCGGGAATCCCCTGGCAAGGCAACTACTCGTCCTGGCTCGAGCAGAAGCAGGCACGCCTAGCTGCCGAGGATAAGGCCGACAGAACACGCGAGCTCGCTCTCCAGCGCGAGCTCGAGTGGATCCGCATGTCGCCGCGTGCCCGTCAGAGCAAGGGAAAGGCGCGCGTCAACTCCTACAACGAGCTCGTCGCCGAGGCAGAGGCGGCCGAGCGGCGCGCCGAGCGGTTCGAGATCACGATCCCCCCCGGGCCGCGCCTCGGGGACACGGTCGTCGTCGCGGAGGGGATCGTCAAGGGATTCGGCGACCGTCTGCTCGTCGACGGGCTCTCGTTCTTGCTCCCGCCCGGCGGGATCGTCGGCGTGATCGGCCCGAACGGCGCGGGCAAGACGACCCTTTTCACGATGATCGTCGGCGCCGACGCGCCGGACATGGGGACTATCACCATCGGAGCGACCGTCGTCCTCGCGTACGTCGACCAGTCACGCGACGGGCTCAGCCCGCACGCGAGCGTATACGACGAGATCACGGGCGGCTCGGACCGGATCGCGCTCGGCAGCCGCGAGGTCCACGGCCGAGCGTACGTCGCGAGCTTCGGCTTCAAGGGGAGCGACCAGCAGAAGATGGTGGGGGAGCTGTCCGGAGGCGAGCGCAACCGTGTCCATCTCGCGAAGGTGCTGAAGAGCGGCGGTAACGTGCTGCTGCTCGACGAACCGACCAACGACCTCGACGTCGACACGCTCCGGGCTCTCGAGGAGGCGCTGCTCGGGTTCCCCGGATGCGCGGTCGTCGTCAGCCACGATCGGTGGTTCCTCGATCGCGTCGCCACCCACATCCTCGCGTTCGAGGGCGACTCCGAGGTGCGATGGTTCGAGGGGAACTTCTCGGACTACGAGGCCGATCGCCACAAGCGGCTCGGCGCGGAGGCAGACCAGCCGCACCGCGTGAAGTACAAGCCGCTAAGCCGCAGCTGACCGCTTCTCTCGGGACGGCGCTCGAGCAGGCCCCGCGCCCGTGCAAGAGCCGCGACGTGCTGCCGTCAGGCGGCGATCTCGGTCAGCGCGTCGCCGCAGCGCAGGCAGGCCGCCGCGCGGAAGTCGTCCTTCGCGAAGCCGATGAAGTCCCGGTCTTCCCACGGCCGGACCTCGAGGACCTCGTCGTCGAACTCCCGGTGCCCGATGAGCTTGCAGATCACGTGTGTCATGCGGTCAGTGTACCGGACTATGCATCGAATAGTGTCGCGGAGGAAAGCTATCTCTTTAGAAGATGTTGCTGTGCGCTCGGCGCGATGGTCCGCGCCATGCGCCGGCGAGCTCCCGGAGGGCGTCGTTCGCAGCCGCTACTGTGACGCGGTGCAAGAAGACCTGCGACAGCCGGTGATCGCCGACGGGAGACGGGCACGTGGCGAGCGGACGCGCCTCGCGGTCATCGAGGCGCTGCTCGCGCTCGTTGCCGATGGAGTCGCGCACCCAACTGCCCGCCAGGTCGCCGACCGGGCCGGGGTCGCGCTCCGGACCGTCTACCACCATTTCGAGGACGTCGAATCGCTTCGCGGCGTTGCGTTCGAGCTTCAGCTCGACCGACATAAGGAGCTGCTCCAGCCGATCCCCGCGAGCGCTGACCTCCACGAGCGCGTCGCGGTTTTCGGGCGCCAGCTCCGGACGCTGTTCGAGGCGATCACACCGATCCGCAGGACGGCACTCCTCGACGAGCGCGGCTCGGCCGAGTCGGCGGGACGGCTCGGAGAGCTCCCGGCGATCCGGCGTAAGCACCTCGAGCAGACGTTCGCCCGCGAGCTGTCAGGGCGGCCGGACCGCACGCGGCTCGTCGACGCGCTCGACGCGGCGACGTCATGGCACGCGTGGGAATTCCTGCGCACCGTTCGCTCGCGGGGCCCTCTCGCGGCGGAGCGGGTCCTCGCGTTCACCGTCGAGGCGTTGCTCGACTGATTTCACCGTCGAGGCGTTGCTCGACTGATTTCGCCGTCGAGGCGTTGCTCGAGCGAGATCCGCGAGCGGACCGCTCAGGTGCCGCCCGAGGACCAGGACACCTGGACGTCGGCGCCTCCAGTGCGCGCCGCGCCGAGGTGCCAGCGCCCCGAGGTCGCACGCACGATCGTGTCCGCGATCGCGAGCCCGAGTCCCGCCCCGCCCGGCACGGTACTCACGCGCCGAAACCGCTGGAAGATCTCGTCGCGGTCCTCGGGCGCGATGCCGGGGCCCGTGTCGGAGACAGTGAGAGTCGGCCTGCCGTCGACGACGAGCACGGCGACCTCCACCAGCCCGCCTGCGCTCGTGTAGCGGCACGCGTTGTCGACGAGGACCGACACGAGGCGGTCGAGCCACTCGGCGGGTGCGGCGACGACAGCGGGAGTCGGGTCCACCGAGACGCGGAGCTCGACCCCGCGCAGGGCGGCGACGGGAGTGAATCGGGACGCGCACTGCTCGACGAGCGGGCCGAGGTCGACGCGAGTATCAGGTGGTGCGCTCGGGATCGCGTCGAGCCGCGCGAGCCAGATGAGGTCGTCGACGATGCCGCGCAATCGTCCCGACTCCTCGGAGATTCGCTCGAGCGAGTCGCGGTAGGCGGGTGCGGCGCGCTCGGTGGACAGCGCGAGGCCGACCTCGGCCTCGATGACGCTGAGGGGCGTACGCAGCTCGTGGGACGCATCGGCGGTGAAATCGAGCTGCTGCTGGCGGGCGCGCTCGATCGGCGTCGCGGCGCGGCGCCCGATCACGGTCGCGACGAGGAAGAACGTGAGGAGCATCACCGGGAGCAGCGAGCCCTCGATCACGAGGAGCGTGGTCCGGACGTCGAGGACCTGCTCGATGCTCGTCGCTGCGACGAGCCGGCCCCGCGCGAGCGCGACGCCCGCGACCGTGAAGTGACGGCCCGCGATGGTCGCGCTTGCCGGCCGGCCCGTCCGCGTGCTCGACGCGGGGAGCGAGGGACCTGGGCCGTCGAGCAGCGTCGCCGTGCGCGAGCGCTCGGGGATCCACCAGAGGAAGATCGGGGCGTCGTCGAGGTCTCCTCCGCCACCGCGCGACGCGGCTGCCGCGCCGAGCGCCGTTCCCGTGGTCGGTGCGGGCGCGGGGACTCCGTCGTTACCGACGGTACGCGCCGCGACCGAGAGGCGCGTCGCGAGCCGCTCGTCGACGCTGTCCTGCAAGTGCCGGAACACGGCGAGGTCGGCGATCGCCGCACTCGCGAGGTACACGGCGAGCGCGACGAGTGTCGCGCTGATCGCCACGTCCCGGGCATGACGGCGGACCGTGCGGGCGGAGCCGGCGGGCTCGCGCCGCGACGAACTGCGCGCCGTCCTCGTCATCGGCCTCGCACCCTCACGGCCCGACCAGGCGATAGCCGACGCCGCGAACGGTGTCGATGCGCGCGTCGCAGTGGGCGATCTTGCCGCGGATCCGAGCGATGTGGACGTCGATCGTGTTCGATCCGACCGCGTCCGACTCCTCGGGCCACGCGTTGAGCGCTATCGACCGCCGCAGCACGACGGCGGGGGCTCGCCGCGCGAGGATCTCCACGACGGCGAACTCGCGTGCCGTGAGCTCGACGGCGACTCCCGCGGCGCGCACCTCTCTCGTCGTCGGGTCGACGACGAGAGAGCCGCAGACGAGCTGCGGGCTTCGGTCTCCGGCCGGCCGCCGGAGCAGGGCCCGCAGCCGGGCGAGCAGCTCGCCGTAGTCGAACGGCTTCACGAGGTAGTCGTCGGCACCCGAGTCGAGCGCCTCGACGCGATCTCCGGGAGCGTCCCTCGCCGTGAGCATGAGGATCGGGGTCGAGATGTTGCGAGCGCGGGCCCACGCCACGACGTCGACCCCAGAGGGCCCCGGGAGGCGCCAGTCGAGCACACAGACCCCGTATTCGTTGACCGCGAGATAGGCGAGAGCGTCGTCCCC
>Ga0307372_10006708_pt1 | contig 16712 bp, 18 predicted proteins | sample OX1MG_FD_202533 | JGI IMG/M metagenome (GOLD analysis project Ga0307372, IMG submission 202533) | Soil microbial communities from Risofladan, Vaasa, Finland - OX-1 | ecosystem: Environmental > Terrestrial > Soil > Coastal area > Acid sulfate soil | place: Finland: Risofladan, Vaasa | collected... | reverse complement strand
AGGGTCGGGAGGTCGGCGTGGCTGAATCCTTGGGTGTCGAGCTCCCAGCCGTCGCGGACGAGCCGGCGCACCTGCCGGGTGGTGAGGCCGCCCTGCGAGGGCGGCAGCCCAGAGAGTTGGAGGTTCTCGACCGCCGGCCAGCGAAGACGCCGCAAGACGGAAAGGGCGTTTGTGTACTGCGAGCGGTAGCCGTTGTCGAAGGAGATCACGATCGGGCGTCCAGGCGGCAAGGATGTTCGATGCTTCCAGCTGCTTGCAACCTCGTCGAGCGTGACGCCGCGGTATCCGGCGGCCGCCAGGGCCTTCATCTGGAGGGCAAAGTCCCTCGGTGTGACATAGAGGCCCGGAAAGGCGGCGTTCGGCGGCGGCGCATTGATCACGTGGTACATCAGGATCGGAACACTCGAGACCTGCCGGTCGCGCTGCACTAGGGGCCGCGCCACGCGCGACCCGCCGCGGGCAGAGCCCGTCGACGCCTGCGACCGCGCGGTGTGAGCTCGGGGGGGCCGCCCGGCCGGCCCGGAGCCATCGTGACGAACGACCACGACGAACAACGCAGCCGCGAGCACCACGATCGAGAGAGCCACAAGCGCGACGCGGCGTTGGGTGCGGCGCCGGCGCGCGAGCCGACGGCGACCGGCACGAACTGCTTCGCCGCTTTCGACGTGCGAACTGCGGGGAGGTCGCCGCATCCCGATTTCAACCTACCTTGCTAGCCGTGAACTGTCGCCGCGGCTGCGATACTCACCTGAGACTGCGTCTCGCCGGTTCTGCAGAGGGAGGCATGATCATGGAGCTCGACCAGACCTACATCTGGATCACGACCCGCAGGCTGAGGCCGGGTGCACGCGACGAATTCAGTCGCGCCTGGCGACCGAGCGAGTTCCCGGAAGGCATGCTCCGCTCGTACGAGTGTTACTCGCCCGACGGAAACGAGGTCGTCGGGATCTCGATCTGGGACTCGCCTGAGTCGCGCGAACGGTATCGCCTGTCCGAGGTCGAGACCAACCGCCGGCAGGCGATGGCGCCTTTCGTGATCGAGGAAACGGCCGGGTTCTATCTCGGCCGCGAACTGAGAATCCCCGAAGCCTGAGCAAGCTCATCCTCCTGCGCGGCAGACGCGAGCGCCGCAGCTCAGGACGAGCGACGTTTGCTGAACCTGGTTCTCGCCGCAGGCGAAACCAGGTCCACGTCCTAGACCTTCGCCGAAGCGCTGCGACCGTGACGCTCAGCGGCTCGCCGCACCATGTCTCCGGCGTGGCCGCAAGCGGCGAGGATCATTCCGCAACATCGAATTGAAGGCGTTCTGCATGAAGCGCTGCAGCGGACGGCTGACCAGCCCGTGTCCCTGGTCCGGGTTGAGCTTGAAGTCGTCGAGGCCCCACGAGAACTGGTGCGAGCCGCTCGCGAAAACGATCGCGCCGGATGGCGCGATGTACCGGGTCGCGTCGGCGTTCCCGTCTTTGTCTCCTCCGAGCTCACGGTGGAAGAAGACCGTCAGCGTGTGACCGCACGATGATGCCGCCGTCTGGTTCCCGGGGATCGAGTCGGACTCGACACTGACGATTCCGGGCAGCCTCGTCGAGGCGGTGAATCCGGTGTGGCGCATCCAGGGGTCGCCCAGGGACGAGGCGACCACCGAGTAGTCGCCCGGCTGCCAGTGCAGGCCCACGCCCTGATGTTGGATGCCGATCAGCCCGCATTCGTATCTGGGCGGCGTCAGCTCCCGGAACATCGCGGTCTTCCCGAGCGGGTCGGGGTTCGGGTCGTACAGTGACTTGTACGACATCACCGTCCGGCCGGCATCCTCCATCTGCACCTGCCAGTAGGCGTCATTCGCGCCCATGAACGCAAGGTTGACGCCCTGATCTCGCGCAAGCTCGAAGCCGTCGCGCATCCGGCGCGACCAGTACTCGTCGTGCCCGGCAACAACGACCAGGCGGTGGCGCAGAAGCGACCCCGGCCACGCATCAGTCGCGACGTCCGACTGGTAGGACACATCCCAGCCGTTGCGCTCGATGAAGCGCACGAGCGGCAACTCCCAGCCGAGCGGGCCCTGACCACCCGGGCCGTACCAGGCATACGGACGGTCGAACGACACGCGCCGCGCACGCGGGCCGAGCCCTGGCAGGTCGTACAAGCTCCGGCCGCCCCAGCTGTTGTAGGCCTGCCACGTGTTCACCGGCACCTGAACGAGCATCGCCGAGCGCCACGACGGGGTACGCACGATCACATACGTGGTCGCAGACGCGCCCGCCTGCGGCCCACTCGTCAGGATCGCGCGAAACAAGTAGTACCCGCTCACCCAGCCAGGAGCGATCGCAACCGTGTCCGTGACCGGCCAGCCGGCGACGATCCGCCCATCCCCGTCAGGCGGCGGAACCGCCTGCGGCGCACCCTGCTCGTCCTGAGCGCAGCCCGGGCTGCAGGCAACCTGGCGTGCACCCACGCCGCCGTACCAGCCAAGCCGGTAAACGACCAACCGATAACGCGCCGCCGGCACGGTGCTCACATGAACACCGACCAAGTCACCAGGCAGCGCATCCGTGCTACCGGCATACACCTCGACCGCCCGCCCGGTCGCCATCGGCCCCAGCCAGCCCGGCGTACCCGGCCGCCGATTCTCCAAAACAACCCGCGGCACACCTGGCCCGACACGAAGCGGAGCCCGACCCTCATCGCCGGCACGCGCAGAAGCAACGCACGCCGCCAAGCCTGCGGCCCCTACCGCCGCAACCAGACGCAGCCCCAGCACCGAACCCCACAGTAACCGGCTCAACGGCGCCTTCGGAGCATCGCGCGATCCTGGTTTTGCCCGACCGGTTTGCGATCAGCGGCCTGGCGGCCGCAGGACTGCGAACTGGTCGGTGATCGCGAGCGTGTGGTCATGGAAGCGGAAGAGCGCGGCGGGGCGGCCGCCGGCGCGGCCGGGGTCGCGATGCTGCCCGGTGGCCGTGAGGAGGCCGCGGCGGATCAGGACGCGGCGCAGGTTGGTCGGGGAGACGTCGTGGCCGAGCGCGGCCGTGTAGAGCTCACGCAGTTCGGAGATCGTGAAGGTGTGCGGGGCGAGTGCGAAGCCGAGGTTGGTGTAGGAGAGCTTGGCCTGCAGCCGCTCGCGGGCGGCGAGCACGATCGGCTTGTGGTCGAAGGCGAGCGGTGGCAGCCGGTCGACGGGGTGCCAGCGCGTGTCGGCGGGCACGGCCGGGTCGACGTCGCTCGGGACGAGGCCGAGGTAGGCGGTCGCGAGCTCCCGGCGGCGAGGGTTGCGGTCGGGGTCGCTTCTGGTCTCGAGCTGTTCGAGATGTGAGAGCTCGCGCACGTCGACTTTGGCGGCGAGGTGGCGGCGGACCGACTGCTCGAGCGACTCACTCTCGTCGAGCGTGCCGCCGGGCATCGCCCAGGCGCCGCTGAACGGCTCACGCGCGCGCTGCCAGAGCAGCACCCGCAGACGCCCGTCGCGGACCTGCAGGACGGCGCCGAGCACGACGTGGGCCGCGGTTGTTGTCGCGCGGTCGGTAACCATCGCTAGACTCTGCACTCTAGGTTAGCGACTGAGAGGAACAAACTCCTGTGCGTGCGGCAGATCTGGTCGTAATCGGCGGCGGCATCGCCGGCCTGAGCGGTGCGCTCGCGGCCGCCGCCGAGGGCGCGGACGTGGTCGTGCTCACGAAAGGGCCCCTGCTTTCCTCGAACAGCTACTTCGCGCAGGGCGGTGTGGCGGCTTCGCTCGGCAGCGATGACAGCCCGGCGCTGCATGCCGCCGACACGCTGGCGGCCGGGCGTGGCCTGTGCAAGGAGAGCGCCGTGCGGGTCCTGACAGACGAGGCGGCGGCACGGATCGGTGAGCTGGTCGAGCTCGGTGTCGGCTTCGACGAAGGTCTCGCCCGTGAGGGGGGTCATTCGCGGCAGCGAATCGTCCACGCGGGCGGCGCCGAGACCGGCAGGCGTATCGCCGAGACACTCGCCAATCGTGTGCGGGCTCACCCGCGCATCCGGGTTTGCGAGGGCGAGCGTGTGCTCGCGCTGTGGCGGGCCGGCGAACGTTGCGCCGGTGCCGTCGGTACGGCGGGCCCGCTCGCCGGCCGCGCGACGCTGCTCGCAAGCGGCGGCTACGCCGCCCTCTGGCAGCGAACAACCAACCCGCCCGGCGCCGTCGGGGAAGGGCTGCTGCTCGCCTACCGGGCCGGTGCCGAGCTGGCCGATCTCGAGCTTGTGCAGTTCCACCCGACCGCGCTCCTCGACGACGGCTTTCTGCTCAGCGAGGCGTTGCGCGGCGACGGCGCCCTGCTGCTCGACGACGGCGTCCGTTTCACCGACGAGCTCGCTCCACGTGACGTCGTCGCACGCGCGATCGCCGCCCGCGGGCACGCCGTGCTCGACCTGCGCTCGATCGACCGCAGCCGCTACCCGAGCCTGATCGCGACACTCGAACGGGCCGGCTACGACCCCGCCAGCGAGCCGGTGCCGGTCGCCCCCGCCGCCCACTACACAATCGGCGGCGTCGCGACCGACCTCGACGGCCGCAGCAGCGTGCCCGGCCTCTACGCGGCCGGCGAGTGCGCCTGCACCGGCGTCCACGGCGCGAACCGGCTCGCCTCCAACTCGCTGCTCGAATGCCTCGTCTTCGGCCGCCGCGCGGCGCTTGCCGCCCTCGCCGAGCCGGCGTCACCGCCGCTCGAGCCGCCTCCCGAGTTGCCGAGCAGGGAGCTGCGACCGTCAGCAGAGCTCAGGCAGGCGCTCTGGCAGCACGCCGGCCTGATCCGCAGCGCCGAGACGCTCGAGCGGCTGCTCGGCTCAGACAGCCTGCTCGCACGGCTGCTCGCAGCGGGCGCGCTGCTGCGCGAGGAGAGTCGCGGCGTCCACTTCCGCAGCGACCACCCAACGGAGGACGATCGCTTCGCCACTTCGCACATCACCCACCGACAGGGCCGCGAGCCCCGGCTGCAGAGATGGAACTGAGCAAGCAGGCGATCACCGACGTCGTCGCGCTCGCGTTGCGCGAGGATGTCGGTAGCGGCGACTTGACCACCAGGCTGCTCGTCCCGCCGGGCGCGCGCTGCCGCGCCCAGTTGCTGCTCGAAGAGCCCGGCGTCGTCTGCGGCCTCCCGATCGCGACCGCTGTCTTCCAGACGCTCGACCCCACCGTCGTGCTCACACCGGCAACCGACGAGGGGACACGGATCGGAACGGCGCCCGTGGTGCTCGCGGAGCTGGCCGGCCCGGCTGCAGCGATCCTCACCGGGGAGCGAACCGCGCTCAACCTCGTTGCCCGGCTGTGCGGGATCGCCACCCTCACCCGCCGCTTCGTCGACCAGATCGCCGGCACCGGCGTGACGATCCTCGACACCCGCAAGACCACTCCGGGCCTGCGGGCGCTCGAGAAGTACGCCGTCCGCTGCGGCGGCGGCCAAAACCACCGCTTCGGCCTGGACGACGCGATCCTCGTCAAGGAAAACCACCTGCGGATCGCCGGCGGGATCGGCAACGCCGCAGCCAAGCTCGCCGGCCACACGAACGGCACCCCCGTCGAGGTCGAGGCGGAAACGCTCGACCAGGTCGCCGAGGCGCTCGAGGCGGGAGTCGAGCGGATCCTGCTCGACAACATGACCCCCGACCAGATCAGCCAGGCGGTCGAGCTGACCGCAGGGCGGGCGAAGCTCGAAGCCTCCGGCGGGATCACGCTCGGCAGCGTCCGCGCCTACGCCGAGACCGGCGTCGACTACATCTCGATCGGCGCGCTCACTCACGCCGCGCGCTCACTTCACCTCTCCCTGGAGCTGCAATGACCACCACCACCACCACAGCCGGCAAACTGCACGACGAGGTGCGGGCGCTCGCGCGCGAGCGCGACGCCGTCATCCTGGCCCACAACTACCAGCGGCCGGAAGTCCAGGACGTGGCCGACTACGTCGGCGACTCGCTCGGCCTCTCCCAACAGGCCGCCGCCACCGGCAACAGTGTGATCGTCTTCTGCGGCGTCCACTTCATGGCCGAGACCGCCGCCATCCTCGCCCCTGACAAGACCGTCTTGATCCCCGACCCCGACGCCGGCTGCTCGCTCGCCGCCTCGATCACGGCCGACCAGCTGCGCACCTGGAAGCGCGAGCACCCCGGTGCCGTCGTCGTCTCCTACGTCAACACGAGCGCCGAGGTCAAAGCCGAAAGCGACTACTGCTGCACGAGCGGCAACGCCCAAGCGATCATCGAAGCGATCCCGGCCGACCAGCAGATCCTCTTCCTGCCCGACCTCTTCCTCGGCCTCTGGCTCGAAAAAGTCACCGGCCGCAAGCTGACCATCTGGCTCGGCGAATGCCATGTCCACGCCGGCATCCGCCCCGCCGACCTCGAACGCTGGCAGCAAGAAGCCCCCGACGCAGAGCTGCTCGTCCACCCCGAATGCGGCTGCGCCAGCCAGGCAATGGCCTTCGCGAACGACCGCACACACATCCTCTCCACCGAAAAGATGGTTCGCTTCGCCCAACAGTCGCCAAAGCAGCGCTTTCTGGTTGCGACCGAGACCGGCATCCTCCACCGCCTCAACCGCGAAGCACCCGGCAAACACTTCGAAGCGGTCCGCGACGACGCCGTCTGCAAGTACATGAAGATGATCACCCTCAGCAAGCTCCGCGACTCACTCCGCGACGAGCAATACCGGGTCACCGTCGACACCGACACCGCGAACCGAGCACGCAAGGCGATCGAGCGGATGATCGCGATCAGCTGATCACGCTGCTGTGAGGAACGCTCCGATCGTCGCGTGGTAGGCGGGGAGCGGGAGCAGGAATGAGTCGTGGCCGTGCGGTGAGGCGATCTCGCGCTGTTCGACGGCGACGCCTGCCGTCTCGAGCGTGTCTGTGATCTCGAGTGCGTCGGCGGTGCTGAAGCGCCAGTCGCTGTCGAACGAGACCACGAGGAACCGTGTGTCGCAGCCGCGGAGTCGTTGCTGGGCGGCTGCGAGGTCGGCGAAGGGGTCGTAGTGGTCCATGACGCGGCTGAGGTAGAGGTAGGAGTTGGCGTCGAAGCGCTCGAGGAAGCTCGAGGCCTGGTGGTGGAGGTAGTGCTCGACGTCGTAGTCGGCGTCGAAGCCGTGGCCGGGTCCGCCGTTGCCGTTGCTGCGGCGGCGGCCGAACTTCTGCTCGAGCGAGGTGTGGGAGACGTAGGTGAGGTGACCGAGCATGCGGGCGACCGAGAGGCCGACGTCGGGCCGGCGGCCGGTGTCGTAGTAGTCACCGTTCTGGAAGTGCTCGTCGCGGACGATCGAGGCGCGCGCGACCGCCGAGAAGGCGATGTTCTGCGCAGAGAGGCGCGCGGAGGCGCAGACGAGGATGGCAGCGTCGAGGTCGTCGGGGTGGTCGAGCGCCCATTGCAGGACTTGCATGCCGCCCAGTGAGCCGCCGATCGCGGCGGCGAGCCGCCTGATCCCGAGCCGGGCAAGCAGGGCCCGGTGCACCTTGACGAGGTCGGCGACGGTGAAGTGAGGGAAGCGCAGCCCGTAGGGCCTGCCGTCGGCGGGGTTGATCGTGGAGGGCCCGGTCGTGCCCTGGCAACCACCGAGCAGGTTGGCGCAGACGACGTGGAAGCGGTCGGTGTCGAGCGGTTTGCCGGGGCCGATCAGGTTGTCCCACCAGCCGGCCCGGGCCGGGTTGCCGTGATGGCCGGCGGCGTGGGCGTCGCCGGTCAGCGCGTGGCAGACGAAGACCGCGTTCGACGCCGTCTCGTCGAGGCTGCCGTACGTCTCGTAGGCGACCTCGACCGGGGCGAGCGCCGCCCCCGAGTCGAGGAGCAGCGGGTCGTCCCCGGTGAAGAGAACGACCCGCCGGGTTGTTACCTGTCCGACCGAGCCCGGCATCGAGCGGCTACGCAGCGACGGGGTGGGCGCTGGTCGCTTTCGTGAGGGCCTGGTCGAGGTCGCCCAGGATGTCGTCGATGTGCTCGATCCCGACCGAGAGACGGACGGTGTCCTGGCCGACACCGGCGGCGGCGAGCTCGTCGTCGTCGAGCTGCGCATGGGTGGTAGAGGCGTTGTGGATCGCGAGCGACTTCGCGTCGCCGATGTTCGCCAGGTGGCTGAACAGCTCGAGCCCCTCGATGAACGTCCGGCCGGCGTCGTGGCCGCCGCGGATCCCGAAGGCAACCAGGCCGCCGTAGCCGCCGGTGAGGATCCGGTCGGCGACCTCCCGGTACGGGCTCGAGTCGAGACCGGGGTAGTCGACCCAGGAGACCGCATCATGGGCCTCGAGATAGCGGGCGACTGCGAATGCGTTCTCGCAGTGCCGCTCGATCCGCAGCGGCAGCGTCTCCAGCCCCTGCAGAAACAGGAACGCATTGAACGGCGACAGAGCAGCACCGGTGTTGCGCAGCAGCACGGTGCGAACCCGGCCGATATAGGCGGCCGGGCCGAGCACATCCGACCAGACAACTCCGTGGTAGGACGGATCGGGCTGTGTCAGGCCGGGGAAACGGTCGGCGTTTGCCTGCCAGTCGAAGCTGCCGCCATCGACGACGACGCCGCCGATCGAGGTGCCGTGACCGCCGATGTACTTCGTCGCCGAGTGCACGGCGACGTCGGCGCCGTGGTCGAACACCCGGCAGAGGATCGGCGTCGCAACGGTGTTGTCGACCACGAGCGGCAGCCCAGCGGCGTGCGCCGCCTCCGCCCACGCTTGAATGTCGACCACGTTCAGCTTCGGGTTGCCGAGCGTCTCCGCGAACACCAGCCGCGTCCGCTCGTCGACAAGCCCGTCAAGCTGCTCCGGGGAGTCCGGGTCGGTGAAACGCACCTCGATCCCGTACTGCGGCAACGTGTGCGCGAACAGGTTGTAGGTGCCGCCGTACAGCGTCGAGAGCGACACGATGTTGTCGCCCGACCGGGTCAGGTTCAACACCGAATACGCGACCGCCGCTTGCCCCGACGCGGTCGCGACCCCCCCCACCCCACCCTCCAGCTCCGTCACCCGCTGCTCGAACACCTCCCAGGTCGGATTCATGATCCGGCTGTAGATGTTCCCCGGCACCGCAAGCGCGAACAGATCCGCCGCATGCTGGGTGTCGTCGAACACAAACGAGGTCGTCTGATAGATCGGCACCGCCCGCGCTCTCGTCGTCGGGTCAGGCGTCTGCCCGCCGTGTAGGGCGATCGTCTCGGGTCTCACGTACTCCATTACCGTTCCTCCTCCGGGTCAGATGGCCCCGCGCACGCACGCAAACGGGCGGCCTGCTCGCCGCCTCGTTGCTTCGCACTAGTGGGGGTGTGGTGCGCTGTCCGCTAGCCGGCGACGAGGTGGCTGAAGCCACACATCGCCATGCAGGCACACGCCGACAACCGGAAACCAAGACCTTCGGCAGTCACGCGTGCGCTCATCGACCGGAGCTTACCCACAACACTTCAAAAAGTAAAGCGTTGTCCTCTCAACACATTTGGGGTGTCCCCGCTCGACCTGGTCAGTTCAGGAGGTTGGCGTTGACGGTGAACTCTTCCAGCAGGGCAGCGCCGTCGGCGTAGCGGCGGAAACTCACCGGATCTCCCGCCTCGAGGGCGGCCCAGCAGAAGACATCGGTGAGGGTCATCGCCCGGTGTGCGAGGCGGGGGAGGCGCGTGAGCGGGCCCATCTCGACCGCTCGTCGCAGGTCGTCGAGCGCGTTCAGCAAAGACTCGCTCGGCGCCGGCCGCAAATCTGCGAGCAGCGAGGAGAACTCCCCGGCGATGTACTGCTGGGTCATCGGTGCCTCGGCCATGTACGGCATCGCTCAGTCGCCGCGCGACCTCACGCGCCGTTCGAAGTCCTTTCTGTCTCGTGACGTTGCCGGCGTTGTGTCCGGCTACTCGTTGCCGAACGCTTTGATCTCCTCCAGTTCCTGTGCGGTGAGCTCGCGCGGGGTATCCCCGCGCTTGACCTTTTCGGTGTGGACGTGGTGCAGGATGTCCTCGACGACGTCGGGGTTGGCCAGCGTCGTCGTGTCTCCGACGTCGGTGAAGTTCGAGATCGACGCGATGACTCTGCGCATGATCTTTCCCGATCGTGTCTTCGGCATGTCGGCGACGATCCAGACGTTCTTCGGCCGGGCGATCTTTCCGATCTCCTGCTCGATTGCCCTGATCACCTTCTGCTCGATGTCCTTGCTGGGCGTGATCCCGGGCTTCAGCGCGACGTACATCTCGACTGCCCGGCCGCGCAGCTCGTCGATCACGGGGACGGCGGCGGCCTCGGCGATCTCGTCGACGGTCATGGTCGCCGACTCGAGCTCCTTGGTGCCAAGCCGGTGGCCGGCCACGTTGATGACGTCGTCGACCCGGCCGAGGATCCGGAAGTAGCCGTCGGCCCCCTGGACGGCGCCGTCGTTGGCGAAGTACGGCCAGTCGCGCCAGTCCGTGCTCGCCTTGTCACGGCAGTACTTCTCGTAGTAGGTCTGGACGAACCGGTCGGGATCGCCCCAGATGGTCTGGAAGATGCCCGGCCATGGGTTGCGGATGCAGATGTTGCCCGCGCGGCCGCTTCCCGCCTCGACCACGTTGCCATCCTCGTCGTAGATCACCGGGTAGATCCCGAGCACGCCGGGCCCGCAGCTGCCGGGCTTCATCGGCTCGAGGGCGGGCAGCGTGCTGCCGAGGAAGCCGCCGTTCTCGGTCTGCCACCAGGTGTCGACGATGACCGCTTCGCCCTTTCCGACTACGTCGTAGTACCAGCGCCACACCTCCGGCTCGATCGGCTCGCCCACCGTCGTCATGTGCTTGAAGTGGTAGTCGTACTTGCGAGGCTCGTCCGGCCCGAGCTTGCGGAGCATGCGGATCGTGGTCGGCGCTGTGTGGAAGATGTTCACGCCGAGCCGCTCGGCGATCCGCCAGGGTCGACCCGCGTCGGGATAGGTGGGCACGCCTTCGTACATCACGCTGGTCGTACCGAGCGCCAACGGCCCGTAGACGATGTAGGAGTGGCCGGTGATCCAGCCGATGTCGGCCGCACACCAGTAGGTGTCCTCCGGATGGATGTCCTGGTAGTACTTCGACGTGCCGGCGACGTAGGCCAGGTAGCCACCCGTGCTGTGCTGGCACCCCTTCGGACGACCGGTCGTGCCGCTCGAGTACATGATGAACAGTGGCGCTTCGGCGGGCATCGAGACCGGCTCCACCACGCGGCCGCGATAGTCCTCGAGCAATTCGTCGACGAAGAAGTCGCGCCCTGCGACCATCGGGTACTCCGACGCGTACTGTCCCGGGTGCCGCCGCCAGACGAGCACCTTGTCGACCTCGAACCCTTCCTCGTGGGCCCTCGCCACCGCTTCGTCTGCCTTGGCCTTGTGGTCGACCAGCTCCCCGTTGCGGTAGTAGCCGTCCATCGTCACGAGGACGTTGCTTCCGGAGTCGGCGATCCTGCCTCCGCACGCGGCGCCGCTGAACCCGCCGAACACCTGCGAGTGGATGACACCGAGGCGGGCGCACGCGAGCATCGACACCGGCAGCTCCGGCACCATCGGCAGGTGGAACGTCACCCGGTCACCGACCTCGAGCTTGCAGAAGTCGCGCAGGAGCGCCGCGAACTCGTTGATCCGGATGTACAGGTCCTGGTAGGTGATCGCCTTCGTCTCCTCGGCCTCCAGCTCGGGCACCCAGATCAGCGCCGCCTTGTTCCGGCTCGTCGCGAGGTGCCTGTCGACGCAGTTGAAGCAAGCGTTCAGGCGGCCACCCACGAACCACTTCCAGAACGGCGGGTTGCTCGTATCGAGCGTCGTCTGCCAGTATTGATCCCACGTGAGCAGATCCGCGTATTCCTTGAAGCATTCGGGGAAGCGCTCCTCGGCAAATCGATCGCGGATCGACGGGTCGCTGACGTTCGCCTGCCCGATGAACTGCGCAGGAGGCTGGTAGAACTCCTCCTCGCGCCAGTGCACCGCGATCTGCGCCTCGGAAACCTGGACACTTTCGTCTATCGCCATCGTCCGACCTCCCGCTGGAAGACAACCTGGTCATCGTCCGCCCCACCACCGAGCACGCCGCGCCACACCTCAGCCGGCATGGCGAGGCGGCGGCGTCTGGCTTCGACCTCGCCCACGCCGAAGACCGCCAGCCCGAGACGTCTTGCTCGGCCGGACGGCCTCATCTCCTGGACGGCTAGCCTCGCCCGCCCAGCGCGTACGCCGAACGTCGCCGACATCGCCCGCCCGAGGAGCACCATCATCACAACACCTCTTCCGGAGCGCTCCGCTCGGGTTAGAAGAGAGTCAACCTACACCCGCGCAGCCCCCGAAGTAAACCCTCGGCGATTCACCGCCACCCGCGGCGGCTCCGGCGCGGATCGCCGGACCCCGAGCGCGAAAACGAAAACCCCGGGCTAGGTATTCAGGGCAACGGCGGAGCGAATGAGAGCCTTGAGAGCCGTCTCGTCAATCTTGTCGCCTTCGTGAAAATCGATGGCGCGCCTGACGTTACCTTCCAGGCTCGAGTTGAACAGGCCCGAAGGGTCTTGCAGCGACGCGCCCTTGGCGAAGGTCATCTTCACCACGCTCTTGTAGGTCTCGCCCGTGCAGATGATCCCAGCGTGAGACCACACGGGAGTCCCTCTCCACTTCCACTCCTCGACCACGTCGGGGTCGGCTTGCTTGATGAGAGTACGGAGCCGGGAGAGCGTCTCACCCCGCCAGTCGCCCAGCTCCCTGATCCTCCCGTCGATCAACTCAGACGGGGACCCGAGTTTCTGCGGAGCGCTCTTCTTCACGACATCCCTCTGATTCAGATGGGCCGAACCGGGTATTGCGCGAACCGCTTGCTCTTTGACGTAGTGGAGGAGCCGTTTGCCATCTAACTGCACCCCGAGGCGAGCGCGAGCGCTCTGCACACCTCGCGCATTCGCTCCACGGACAGACGCGTGATCCGGGTGCGAAACAGCTCCTTGGGGACGAGCGTGAGGTTGTCGATTGAGAGCGCGCACGCCTCAGGCATCCCGTCGTCTGTGTCGAGTACAACCTCAGTCGGGATCTGCCGGATCGTCCGGGTCGCAGGCACAGCGAGCAGCGCGTTGAGCGCGGGAATGGCCGCTTGGCGCGTCAGGACGAGGAACGGGCGCCGCCCCGCGTCCGGATGCTCGACCCACCAGATCTCGCTCCGAGCTACCACGGCTCGGCCTTGATCGCCGCGAGTGCTCCCTCGAACGCCCACGGATCTCGCTCGAGTGCCGGCGCGCGCGCGTAACCTTCGACGATCGCAGCGTCGATGGCAGCCGCATCGCCGGTACCGAGAAGCAAGTCGATCGCCTCTCTGACGAGATCGGAGCGCGAGCGACCAGAGGCGGCTGCGCGCTCGTCGAGCGCGGCGAGGCGCGCATCGTCGAGCTGGATGAGTGTCTGACGCCGGGCCACCGCCATATTATACCATATTGCCGTCGTGCAAAAACGGCGGCCCCGGGAGGGAGAGGGAGAGACGCCGGTTCGCCCAATGCCTCGAACGCCACACGTCGCGATCTCTGTTATCAGCTGATGAAGCGGTGGATGGCCTCGTTGGCGTTGTCCTGAAAGGACGGGTTGGCCAGATCGGGCAAGAAGTCCGCTTGGTTGACCAACGGACCCGTAAGCGTGTTGGCCGCGCTGGCGTAGAACGCGCCGCTGGACAGGGTCGGGTCGGTGACGCCGTCGACGAGCCGCTTTGCTCCCACGTCGAGTTTGTGGGCGAGACCTAGGGCGGGCATGACGTACTTGGCGGCTACCCGCATCGGTAGGGGAAGGTCCTTCGGGGCTTGGGTGCCGGTGGTGTTCCCGGGGCTCACGGTGATGAATCGGCGGTCGGGGTGTTGGCGGGCCAGGCAGGCCATCCAGAGGGCCCCGATGTACTTGGCCTGCCCGAACGCGAGGTTGAAGTCAGGTTTTCTGCTGGCGAAGTAGCTGCCGTCGATGACAGTGGCGAGTTCATCGGCTGAGGTTGAGACGAACGACGGCCCCTTCATCCGCAACTTCGGAACTCCGCGGACTGCTTCACTTCCGGCGAAGACCGCAACCTCGCCAAGCCGATCCTCGGCCAGGAGCCCTTCGAGGAGGACGACGTGGCCAAGGACGTTCGTCGCGAACACGGTGGTGACCCCGTCGGCGGTCAAGTCCATCGACTGCGGGCCAATGACACCGGCGTTCATGACCAGCGCGTCGACGGATCCGTTGATGGCCGCAAGGCCGGCGCGGACCGAACCCAGATCGGCGACATCCATGACAACGATGTCGAAAATGGTCCGGCCGGTCTTTGCCTCGAGCTCGGCCTTCGCCGTTCTCGCCCGTTCTTCGTTCCGGCACGCCAAGTAGATCCGCGCCATCTCGGGACGTAATGCCAGTTGCCGGGCCACATCCTTGCCGATCCCGGCATTGGCGCCCGTGATGAGTACCGTCTTTCCTGGATGCGTGCTCATAGTTCAGATCTCCTACATTTTGAAGTGTTCACTCCAGTATGTCATGCTATAATGAAGTGTCAACTCCAATTAATGTATTAGGACAGGTATGCGATGTCGGTGACTGGTAGCGATGCGGAGAGCTCTGATGAGCGAACGTTCACGGCCAAGGGGCTAGCCACCCGCGAACGGATCGTCGAAGCCGCGGCGACGCTGATGTATTCGGGCGGCGTGGCAGGCACCAGCTGGGAGGACGTGCAGACTGCGGCCGGCGTAAGCGCCTCGCAGCTCTACCACTACTTCGGTGACAAGCAGGGGCTGGTCCGTGCCGTGATCGCACATCAGACCCGGGCGATCCTCGAGAGCCAACAACCTGCTCTCGCAAGCCTGGACAGTTTGGAGGGGCTGCGGGCATGGCGTGATCTCTTGGTTGAGGGCCGACGTCAAATCCAGTGCCAAGGTGGCTGCCCGCTGGGAAGCCTCGCCGGAGAGCTGTTCGAGGCGCACCCGGAGTGTCGCGAGGATCTGGTCAACGGATTTGACCGGTGGGAAGGCGCAATTCGGGATGGATTGCAGGCCATGTACAAGCGGGGCGACCTGCGTCGGAGCGCCGATCCCGATCGCTTGGCCACGGCTCTGTTAGCTGCCGTCCAAGGTGGGTTAGTCCTTTCACAGGTCCGCCGTGACGTCGACCCACTCGAGGCGGCACTGGATACCGTTCTCGAACACATCGCCTCACTCACGACCGGGCGTCGTTCTAAGCCCCGATTGGAGTCCCACCGCTGAGCGAACGAGTTCGTCCGACTGCTTGAAAAGATCGGACGACCTAGGTAGCGCCCCGGCAAACGCTCTACTGGCCGTGGGGAGTCAGTAGGAACAAGACCGAGCCCAACAACAACCCGTACTTAGCCCGGACCGACCCGTTACCGGCGTACTCGGCCTAGTCTGCCAGCGGAACCTCGGCGACCTTCGCCGTCTCTGGCGTATCGCCAGAGGTTGTCTTCTCGCCATCGCTCTGCAGGCGATTAGCGCACGGCGCAAAGCCAACCGAGCCTACTTCACCTCCACCGTTAGCACCAAGAAACGGAGCTCACGGTCGAAAGCACACCAGGCGTCTGTGAGCCGAGTTCCTTCGGGGTAGTTCCCGCGCTGCCTCGACGTCGTCCAGGTCAGCCGCATCCTCGGCCACGCCCCGCACGAGCATGACCCTCGACACCTACACCCATCTGTTCGAGGTTGCGCGTCACGGCGCCGACGTCCGCGCCGAGCTCGCGAGGAGCAAGTTCGCGATGGCGCTCGCACCCGCCGCGGCACTGACGGTGCACGCGCGGAAGCCCGCGAGGCCGAGAGCAAGCGTGATTACGCGGGCACGAGCTCGCGGACCGGCTTGTCGGCCGGGCCGTGCTCGAATCCCATCACGAAGCGCATCTCCAGCGCCCCGGCCAGCCGCTGCAGCGTCTGCACCGAGGTGCCGTGCTGGCCGCTCTCGATCCGCGAGATCGCCGAATGGCTCGTCCCCATCCGCTCGGCCAGCTGCTCCTGGGTGAGCCCGAGCTCCATCCGCCGGCGGATCACGATCCGGGCCAGCTGCTCGTACGGCGCCAGCCGCGCGCGCGCCTCCCGGTAGCCGGCGCTTCTGCGCGCCCGTCGGCCGGCCGTCTCGGTAGCCGTCGAGCCGACCGGGCTTAAGCTCTTGCTCTTCGACTGTGCCACGTGCCTCCCATCGTCTGCTTCGGTGATCGATCGCATCTTACCAAAATTGATAAGCGTGTAAAAATCTGCTCAGGGGGCGTCGTGGCCGGCCGCCCGCGGCGGCCGCCGCCGCTGCGCGTCCATCCGCGCCTTGAAGTCGTCCCAGCGCTCGCGCGCGACCCGCAGCTCCGCCTCCGGCACCTTGCCGCTGTCCTTGCGGAACATGTGCAGCAGCACGAACAGGTTGCCGGAGCGGCGGTAGAGCACCCGGTAGAGCTCGGAGCCGTAGTGGCAGCGGAGCTCGCGCAACTCGCCCTCGAGCTGCGAGCTCCAGGGGAACGGGAGCGGCGGGTCGTTCGGGCGCAGCAGGTTCAGGCGCTCGATCTGGTTGTCGAGCGCCGCCTGCCGGTTCGGATCCTTGAGCGCCGCGATGAACGCGTCCACCGGCTCCGACCCGTCCGCCGCCCGGTAGTAGACCGCCTGCATTCCCGCCACGCCGTCACTCTACGAGCGCCATCCGACGGGATCTTCACACCGCCGCGTTACGTGACTAAAACGTGACTAACGGAATCCGTCGTCAGCCTCGGCAACGAAAATCGTCATATGCAGGTGAGTTTATGGGCGGTACTGGGCTCGAACCAGTGACCCCCAGCTTGTCGA
>Ga0307372_10006707_pt1 | contig 16713 bp, 15 predicted proteins | sample OX1MG_FD_202533 | JGI IMG/M metagenome (GOLD analysis project Ga0307372, IMG submission 202533) | Soil microbial communities from Risofladan, Vaasa, Finland - OX-1 | ecosystem: Environmental > Terrestrial > Soil > Coastal area > Acid sulfate soil | place: Finland: Risofladan, Vaasa | collected... | reverse complement strand
CCGCCGTCGACGCGGCGATACGCCCCTCGCCGGTATAGGCCTCGTGGTTCTGCTCGATGTCGCCGAGCCGGTAGAGATAATTGATCATCATGCCGAACGACTGTTGCAGGCCTTTCTTCGACAGATCGCCGCGCCAATTGATGCGCTCGATCCGCGCGCCGTTGCTCAAATGGAAATGCGCCACCGGATCGCTGGCGCGACCCGCGTTATTGGTCTCGCCGAGGAGATAGCGCGCACACAGCCGCATCAGCGGCGTCTTGAGCGCATGCGCCGTTACTTCGTCGGCGCTCCAGTCGGGCTGCGCGATCAGCGTCGCGAAGCCATCCTTGCCGCCGCGCGGTAGCGTCGCGATGGCGGCACACTCCTCCTCCGTGAGCAGGTCGTCGCCCTCCTCGGCCAACCGCTTGTCGAGCCAGGCGCGGAAGCCGGGGATCGGCGACAGCGTCGTGTAAATCTTCAGATGCGGCAGCTCGGCCGCGAGCATATCGACGACGCGCTTGATGAGGAAATCGCCGAAGCTGATGCCCCACAGTCCGCGCTGGCAATTCGAGATCGAGTAGAAGTTCGCCGTGTCGGCCTGCACCGGATCGCCGATCGGCGCGGTCTCATCGAGCAGCGACTGTACGTTGTCGGACATGCCTTGGGTCAGCGCGACCTCGACGAAGATGATCGGCTCCTGCGGCATGCGCGGATGGAAAAAGGCGAAGCAGCGGCGGTCGGCCTCGAGCCGGTTCTTCAGGTCGTTCCAGCTGCGGATCTCGTGCACCGCCTCGTAGAGCATGAGTTTCTCGAGCAGCGCGGCGGGCGAATCCCAAGTGATGCGGCGCAGCTCGAGGAAGCCGATGTCGAACCAGCTGGCGAGTAACACTTTCAGATCCTGCTCGAGCGCGGCGAGTTCGACGTCCTCGCGACCGAGTCGCATCAGCTCGGCGCGCATGTCGACCAGGAATTTGACGCCCTCCGGCAACGCGTTGAACTGGGTCAGGAGCTTGACCCGCGGCGGCTCGAGCGCCTGACGCAGCGTACGCTCGATCTTGCCGCGCTCGAAATCATCCACTGCCGATTGAACTTGCGCGCTGATGCGCGCGACCTCGTCGTGATCGATATCGAACTCGTTCGCCAGCAGCCGCAGGAAGCGCTCCCGACCGACGGCGTTAAGCGCGAGATAGGTGCGGCCGAGTTGCGCCGCGCGGGCCCGAGCCGAAACCTCGCCACCCCTGCCGTCGAGACAATCGCGCAACTGGATGCGCAGCCGCTCGGCGTCCTCGCGCGATAGGTCCGGCCGGGGCTGGCTGGTGAGCGCGTCACGGGCCGAGGCGGCGATGTCGCGCCAAGCGCCGCGCAGCGAGTTGAGAGTGCGGTCCAGCAGGCTGACTCGTTCGCTCATGATCAAGCGATTACTCCGCGCGCCGGGTCCTTGGCAAGCGCACCGCGCACCGCCAGCCGGGCGAGCGCGGCTGGCAAGCGCAGGACGAGGTCCTCGGGCAAAAGCCCCATCCCGCAATCCTGCGCGACGTCGCCGTGCAGCCAGCACGCCGCACAGGCGGCACGGAAGGGATCGAGACCTTGCGCCAGCAAGCCGAGGACCAAACCCGAAAGCACGTCGCCGGTTCCACCAGTGGCGAGCGTCGGCGGTGCGTTGGCGTTGATGGCGGCCCGGCCGTCGGGCGCGGCGATCACCGTGTCGCTGCCCTTGAGCAGCACGACGGCGCGGCTTTCGGCAGCCGCTGCGCGGGCACGCGTCAGCTTGTCGCCGGCAACCGAAAAGAGCCGGCTGAATTCGCCCTCGTGCGGCGTCAGCACCGCTTGGGCACCGGCCAGCGCTTTGAGCAGCGTCTTGCGCTCCTTGGCGAAGACCGTGAGCGCGTCGGCATCGAGCACGACCGCACGGCCCGTCGCCAGCGCCGCCAGCGCCGCGCGTCGCGTGTTCGGCGAAACGCCGGCACCGGGGCCGACGAGGATGGCGTTGCGCCGCTCGTCGGCAATGAAGCGGGCGAAGTCGCCGGCAGCCGCCAGCTTCGCGACGAGAATGCTCTCGAGCGCGCCGGCATAGATCGGGAAGACTGCTGCCGGCACGGCGACCGTCGTCAGCCCGGCGCCGATCCGCTGGGCCGAGCGGGCCGCCAGCCGCGCCGCGCCGGTCATCGTCGCGCCGCCCAGGACCACGGCGTGGCCACGCTTATATTTGTGCGTGCCGTGGACCGGCCAGGGATACGCGTCGAGCCATAGCGCCGGATCGTTTTCGAAGGTGCACGGTGCGATCGCATCGAGCACCGCCGCGGGAACGCCGATATCGGCCAGCTGCAGTTCGCCGCACAGTATCCGGCCGGGCAGCAGCAGGTGTCCCGGCTTCTTGCGGAAGAACGTCACGGTGATGGTGGCCGGCGCGGCCGCACCGAGCACGGCGCCGCTGGCGCCGTCGAGACCGCTCGGCACGTCGACCGCGACGACCGGCAAGTGGCTCTTGGCGACCGCCTCGATCACGGCGCGCGCCGCGCCCGCGACAGGACGCGATAGGCCCGCGCCGAAGATCGCGTCGATGACCACGCCGGCGCCGTCGAGCAGCGCGGACGAAAGCGGCTCGACCTCGCCGCGCCAGCGCGCGGCATGCTCGCGCGCATCGCCGCGCACGGCTTCGCGTTCGCCCAGCAGACCGACGCGCACCGTCCAGCCGGCGGCGGCTAAGCGTCGCGCCGCGGCGAAGCCGTCGCCGCCGTTATTGCCAGGTCCGCACAGCACGCTGACAGGACGCGGCGACCAGCGCCGCAGCACCGCCTCGGCCACCGCGCGGCCCGCCGCCTCCATCAAGACGGTGCCGGCAACGCCCGACGCCGCGGCGGCGCGGTCGGCCAAAGCCATTTCGGCCGGGCTCAGCAGCGCATAATCAGTGGGATTCATGGCTCTTGGCTTGACGCTCCGAAGGCCTTCGCGCTACGACCGCATTGGGCGGCGAGTGTAGCTCAGTTGGTTAGAGCGCCAGATTGTGATTCTGGATGTCGCCGGTTCGAGCCCGGTCACTCGCCCCACTTCCCCGCCCGCGCTGCCGCCCGGCACTGTACTGCCCGCCGCGCAATCAAGCCGAAGCATTGCGACCGTCATTATTAACCATTTTAGCCTCATCCCGAGCGTCACCGCGTCGCGCACCTGATCAGCGGTTACGGCTTCGGCGGCGTTCCGTGCGGCGCTAGTATGGCCGCATGACCGCATCGCTCGTCATGGCTCAACGCATGTCGCGCCTCGGCACCGAGAGCGCGTTCGAGGTGCTGGCGCGCGCCAAGGCGCTCGAGGCGCAGGGGCGCAGCATCATCAATCTCGGCATCGGCCAACCCGACTTCCCGACACCGCCCCATATCGTCGAGGCCGGGCGCAAGGCGCTCGCCGACGGCCATCACGGCTACACGCCGGCGAATGGCATCCCCAAAGTACGCGAGGCGGTCGCGGCCGATCTCCACCGCCGTCACGGCGTCACGGTGTCGCCCGACCGCGTGCTGGTCGTGCCCGGCGGCAAGGTGACGATGTTCTTCTCCATCATGATGTTCGGGGAGGCGGGCGCCGAGATTCTCTATCCCAATCCCGGCTTTCCAATCTACGAGAGCGTCATCCGCTTTTCGGGTGCGACGCCGGTGCCGATCGATCTGCACGAATCGAAGGGCTTTTCGTTCAGCGCGGAGGAAGTCCTCGCCAAGCTGACCGAGCGCTCGCGGCTGATCATCGTCAACAGCCCGGCCAATCCGACCGGCGGTGTCGTGCCCAAGGCCGAGCTCGACAAGCTCGTCGCCGGACTCGAGCGCTTTCCGCATGTCGCGGTGATGAGCGACGAGATCTACGGCGAGATCCTCTACGACGGCGCCCGCCATGTCAGCTTGCTGAGCTATCCGTCGATCGCCGACCGTGTCATCCTGCTCGACGGTTGGAGCAAGACCTATGCGATGACCGGCTGGCGGCTCGGCTACGGCGTGTGGCCGGAGTCGCTGTTCGCGGCGGCCGAGCGGCTCGCCATCAACTGCCATTCCTGCGTCAACGCGGCGGCGCAATTCGCCGGTATTGCCGCGCTCACCGGTCCGCGCACGGAGGTCGATGCAATGGTGCGCGCCTTCGCCGAACGCCGGAAAGTGATCACGGCGGCGCTCAATAAGCTGCCGGGATTGCGCTGTGCCACGCCGGGCGGCGCATTTTATGTCTTCCCCAATATCGCTGGCACCGGCCTCAATGCGCGCGAGATCGAACGCCGGTTGCTCGACGAGGCCGGCATTGCCACGGTCGCCGGCACGAGCTTTGGCGCGTTCGGCGAAGGCTTCGTCCGCTTCTCCTATGCCGCCAGTCGCGAAGCGATTGAAGAAGCCATGGCGCGGCTTGGCGCATGGCTGGCTCGCCAGGACAATCGGCGAATATCAGCCCTTTAATTGGCGATTATATACTTGACGTAGGTACGCCCAAAGCCTAGATTGATGGCAGCACAAAGGATCGCTGCCATGGCTACCAAAGACATCACGACCGACGAAACCGCCGCCCGGGCATACTTCGAGGGTATCCGCTGGCCGGACGGCCCGTTTTGCCCACATTGCGGATCGGTCGATAAGGTCTATCGGCTGGAAGGCAAGTCGCACCGTCCGGGCCTGTTCCATTGCAACGCTTGCGCCGGCCAGTTCACCGTCACGACGGGCAGCGTTATGGAGTCCAGCCACATCCCGCTGCACAAGTGGGCGATGGGCTTCCGGCTCTACGCAGCCTCAAAGAAGGGTTTTGCCGCGCATCAACTGCACCGCATGCTCGGCATCACGTACAAGTCGGCTTGGTTCATGGCGCACCGCATCCGTGAGGCTATGGCAGACACGCCAACGGCACCAATGGGCGACGGCGGCGGTACGGTCGAGGCCGACGAAACCTACATCGGCCGCAAAGAGGGTACGAAAAAGAAGCGCGCGGGCTTTGGCCACAAGATGGCCGTCATGTCGCTGGTCGAGCGCAAGGGCGGCGTGCGGTCGTTCCCGCTGGACGTTGTGGGCACCAAGTCACTCGCACAGGTTCTAGGACGCAACGTGTCATTCGACGCGCACCTGCGGACGGACGACTTGGCCGCGTACCGCGATCTCGGCGCGTTCTACGCCTCGCATAAAGTCGTGAAGCACACCCTTGGCGAATACGTCCGGGGCGAAGCGCATACGAATACGATTGAGGGCTATTTCTCGATCTTCAAGCGCGGCATGAAAGGCGTCTATCAGCATTGCAGCGAGCAGCATTTGCACCGCTATCTGGCCGAGTTTGATTTTCGGTACTCAAACCGCTCCGCGCTTGGCGTAGACGATGTTCTCCGCACCATGCGGGCGATCAAGGGCGCGGAAGGCAAGCGGTTGACCTATCGACAAGCTGGTGGGAAAGCGGCCTGACTTTCGGAAGGGCCGCGCGAAGCTCCGGGGAATACTCAGCCTTTTCGAGCAAGTTTTTTGACTCGACTCTTTTTCTGGCCGCCCTCACGCTTGCCCTTGCCGACTATTTCACTGTGCGGCTTGGGCGGCGTGTTGAGCGCACGGCGTATTGCGGCTTCCATGCGCCGCTGCGTTTCTTCGGGGCTGTATTGGTCGTCCTGGTGTTTGGCATCCATGGGGGGAGGATATGCCAAAGCGAGAGGCATTCAAATACGGCCGTGGGCGCTGCATCTTTTGCGGCAAACAGCCGCCCGAGATTGAAATGTCACAGGAGCATATCTTCGCCGACTGGCTGCGTGATTACATCCCGCGACAATTGACTGATCATCGCACGCAAAGAACATTCGTCGATCTCGAAAAAGAAGAAGTATCCGAACGGCGCCGTACGGGCGATCCGCATGCCCGTCGTGTTCGCTGCGTGTGCAAGACTTGCAACAACGGATGGATGGGGCGGCTACAAGAAAACGTGCGGCCGTTTCTTGTGCCGATGCTCACCGGAAAGTCTATCCGACTCCACAAACGCGCCCAGACCATATTGGCGGCGTGGATCGCCATGACCACAATGGTTGCCGAATACGTTGACCGTGAGCTTGTCAGCGTTCCGCAATCGGACCGCGATTGGCTGTACCAGCACAAGACTGCGCCGAAATGCTGGCGTATCTGGGTTGCGGGCGGAAAGAGACAAACTTACGCGCTGCACAGCCACCGGGCGCTGATAATGATTTCACCAGAAGAAGAAATCGAGAGTGTCCCGGTCGATGCGCGCCGCGCCGCGAACACGCAAACCACGACGCTGTGCCTCGGCAAGCATCTTATCGTTCACGCCATGAGCTCCGTCGTCGCATGGAGTATCATTCGACGCTGGAAGCTTCCGGCGCCCATTCGTGACCTGCATGACCAGATTTGGCCCATTCGCGTCGGCATCGTTGTATGGCCCCAAGCGCACTCGCTTAACGACGCGGGGATTGCCCTTCTGACCGACAATTTCTTTGACGCTGCGACGCGGCTGATGCGGGAGCGCGCGCGCGGATCGTCCTAGGCTTCCCTTAGACACCTCATTTGACGCCTTCCTGGTCAGTCCAATTAACTGGCTTACTGGACATTCGCAATGTCCCGTCCAGACTATACCTTGCGCCTACCTACGCAAAGTATATAATCGCCCTTTAATTGTGCAGGCTTGCCTAATTTTTGATCTTGCTGTTCTTATCCACAGGATTCCCGCGGCGTTTAGCATGGGCCGGCCTCTATCGGCAGTGGCACACCTCATGCTTTATACGCGGCGAGGATATAAAACGGCGGCCGCGCGGACGCCGAGTTTGCGCTAGCGAAAACAAAGGGGGTTCTCCCGTGAAGAAGGTCGAAGCGATCATCAAGCCCTTCAAGCTCGACGAGGTGAAGGAAGCGCTGCACGAGGTCGGCATCCAGGGCATCACCGTCACCGAAGCGAAGGGATTCGGCCGGCAGAAGGGCCATACGGAACTTTATCGCGGGGCCGAATACGTCGTGGACTTTCTACCCAAGGTGAAGATCGAGGTCGTGATGGACGACCCGTTAGTGCCGCGCGCGATCGAAGCGATCCAGCATGCGGCGCATACCGGCCGCATCGGTGACGGCAAGATTTTCGTCACCTCGATCGAAGAGGCGATCCGCATCCGCACGGGGGAGAAGGGCAAAGACGCGATCTGATCCGAATCAAATTTCTCGTCGCGCGGCCATCGGTCGATAGGGTGATCGCCTTCGCCGCTTCGGCCGCCGATACCGCTACCGGTACAAACCACCACACAAGGGGAGACTGAGTCCGATGTCCGATCCGAAGAAGATCATGGAAATGATTAAGGAGCACGACGCCAAGTACGTCGACTTCCGCTTTACCGACCCGCGCGGCAAATGGCAGCACCTGACCTATCACATCAAGTCGGTCAACATCGACTTCCTCAAGGCCGGCGTACCGTTCGACGGCTCGTCGATCGCCGGATGGAAGGCGATCAACGAGAGCGACATGCTGCTGGTGCCGGAGTTCGACACGGCGGTGCTCGATCCCTTCTGCGCGCAGACCACGATCGCGATCTTCTGCGACACGCATGATCCGCTTTCGGGCCAGCCCTACGCGCGCTGCCCGCGCTCGATCGCCAAGAAGGCGGAGAAATACCTCGCCTCGACCGGCATCGGCGACACGGCATTCTTCGGCCCCGAGGCCGAGTTCTTCGTGTTCGACGACGTGCGCTACAAGTCGTCGATGGAGACGCAGTTCTACACCGTCGACAGCGAGGAAGGTCCCTACTACAGCGACCGCAAAGTGCCGGATGGCAACACCGGCCATCGCCCGCCGATCAAGGGCGGCTATTTCCCCGTGCCGCCGGTCGACAGCACCTACGATCTGCGCTCCGAGATGCTCTCGACGATGTCCGACATGGGCCTCAAGGTTGAGAAGCACCATCACGAGGTGGCGCCGGCGCAGCATGAGCTCGGCTTCGAGTTCTCGACGCTGGTCAAGACCGCCGACCACATGCAGATCTACAAGTACGTGATCATGATGGTCGCAAATCAGTACGGCAAGACCGCGACCTTCATGCCGAAGCCGATCAAAGGCGACAACGGCTCGGGCATGCACACGCACCAGTCGGTGTGGAAAGGCGATAAGCCGCTCTTCGCCGGCTCGGGTTATGCCGATCTGTCGGACCTCGCGCTGCACTACATCGGCGGCATCATCAAGCATGCCAAGGCGATCAACGCCTTCACCAACCCGACGACCAACAGCTATAAGCGCCTGATCCCCGGCTTCGAGGCGCCGGTGCTGCTGGCCTACTCGGCGCGCAACCGTTCGGCGTCGTGCCGCATCCCGATCGTCTCGAGCCCCAAGGCCAAGCGTGTCGAGGTCCGCTTCCCGGATCCTGCCGCCAATCCCTATCTCGGCTTCGCAGCGATGCTAATGGCGGGCATCGACGGCGTGCAGAACAAGATCAACCCCGGTCAGCCGATGGACAAGAACCTCTACGATCTGCCGCCCGAGGAGTTGAAGGGCGTGCCGACCGTGTGCGGCAGCTTGCGCGAGGCGCTCGAAAGCCTGAAGGCCGATCACGCCTTCCTGACGAAGGGCGACGTGTTCTCCAAGGACTTCATCGAGTCCTATATCGATCTCAAGATGGAGGAAGTGCACAAGTTCGAGCACACGCCGCATCCGATCGAGTTCGAGATGTACTACAGCGTCTGACGCGACGCCTTCGTTCCTGCGTTCAAGCCCCCGCCGGCGCCGTCGGCGGGGGTTTTTGCGTCTGCGAGGCCCGATTCTTGCACCACATGACCGGCGGGGCGCAGACTGGCGCGTCACGCCAAGACCGAGCCAAAAAGGGGGCAATCATGTCGGTTCCTTCAGCAGCTGTGACCACTGATGCGACGGCAAGACGCTGGTATCAGCTGATCCTTGGCATCGTCGCCATGATGGCAATCTCCAGCCCGCAATACGTCTGGACGCTGTTCACCGGCCCGCTCAACCACGCGATGGGCACGACGCTCGCCGAGCTGCAGTGGACATTCTCGCTCCTCATCATCCTCCAGACCTTCTTCTCGCCGTTTCAGGCTTATCTGGTCGACCGGTTCGGGCCGCGTCTGCTGATCTCGGTGGGCGCCGCCATGTCCGGCGGCAGCTGGGTCCTCTCCTCCTTTGCTGCAAACATCTGGGTGCTCTATCTCACCTACGGCATCATCGGCGGCTTCGGTACCGGCATCATCTATGTCGGCATCATCGGCCTGATGGTGCGCTGGTTTCCCGACCGCCGCGGCTTGGCGACCGGCCTCGCCGCCGCGGGCTACGGCTTCGGCGCGATCTTCACCAGCTTCCCGATCGCCGACATGATCCAGAGCTCGGGCTATCAGCACACGCTCGTGGTCTGGGGACTGATCCAGGGTGTCGTCGGTATAGCGGCAGCGCAGGGCCTGCGCACCCCGCCCGAGGCCTATCGGCCGAAGGGTTTCGATCCGGAGACGGTCCGCGTCGAGCTGCAATCGAAGCGCAGCTACGCGCCGACGGAGATGCTGAAGAGCCCGGTCTTCTACCTGCTCTTCATCATGATGACGATGATGTCGACCAGCGGCCTGATGGTGGTGTCGAACGTCGGACCGTTTGCGCACGAGTTCAAGGTTGCGAATGTTCTGGTGCTTGGCATGGCGGCACTGCCGCTGTCGCTCACGCTGTCACGCTTCAGCAACGGCCTCACGCGGCCGTTCTTCGGCTGGATCTCGGATCACATCGGCCGCGAGGCGACGATGGCGCTCGCCTTCTCGCTCGAGGCGCTGGCGATCCTCGTGCTCTTCACCTTCCTCGACAATCCGGCGATGTTTGTCGTGTTGACCGGCCTCGTGTTCTTCGGCTGGGGCGAGATCTTTTCGCTCTTCCCGTCGACGCTGACCGACACGTTCGGGCCCAAATTCGCCGCGACCAACTACGGCTGCCTCTACATCGCGCAGGGCGTCGGCTCGATCCTCGGCGGACCGGCTGCGGCGTTCCTCAAGCAGATGACGGGAAGCTGGATGGCGGTGTTCGTGATCGTCGCCTGCCTCGACGCGCTGACCGCGTTCCTGGCAATCACCGTACTGCGCGCGCTGCGGCGGCGGCATTTGCAAGCCGGCTGACTTGCGGTAAGAGCATGCTCTAGGGCGTCGGGCGGCGGCGGCGCCGCCCCTTCGCTTTCGCGAGGAGTCGCCGATGTCATCGTCATCACGCAAGCGCGGCGCCGCGCGATCGCGGCCCAAGCCCTTCGATGCCTTCGTCGAGGAGCTGTCACGGCTCGCGCTGATCGGACCCGAAGAGCGCGCGTTTCTCGCCGGAGGACTCAAATCGCGCGCGGTCCGCGATTTCCTTGCCGCGGACGAAACGCCCGGTAGCACGCATACCAAGCCGACTGCGGCGGTCGGTCGCGCCGCCGATGGACTCGAGAAGCGCGCACGCAAAGCCGGTCTCGTCCGGCAGAACCGCGACGGTACATTCCACCTCAAGTCCGGTCCGGAGACAGTGCACTGGGGCTATCTGTGGAGCGCCGCCGAGCCGGTGCTGCGCGTCAAGCCCGGCACCACAATCACTATCGATACCGTGTCGCACGAAGGCCTGCTCGAGGACCAAGGCGATCCGGTCGCCTTCTTCAAGCGCTTCGGCATTCCGAAGGCCGACGTGCTCGCCGACGCGGTAGCGATCTACGCCAAGGTCCAGCACTCGGGTGTCGGACCGCACGTCGTCTCGGCGCCGGTCTATGTCGAGGGCGCCGAGCCGGGCGACGTGCTCGCTGTGCATGTCCTCGCGGCCGAGCCGCGTGTGCCCTACGGCGTCAACTCGGCGCGTATGGGCAAGGGCACGCTGCCCGCCGAGTTCACCCTCAACCGCAGCATCGTCATTCCGTTCGACATGGAAGCGCGCGTCGCGCGCTTCGCACCCGGCATCGAGATTCCGCTCCGGCCCTTTTTCGGCATCATGGCGACCGGGCCAGCATTGACGCTCGGCAAGCTCAACTCCGCGCCGCCGGGACCGTTCGGCGGCAACATCGATCTCAACGAGCTGACCGCCGGGTCGACGCTCTATCTTCCGGTGCACGTGCCGGGCGCGCTGTTCATGACCGGCGACGGTCACGCGGCGCAAGGCGACGGCGAGGTGAACCTGACGGCGATCGAGACGTCGCTCACCGGCACGTTCCGGCTCGATCTGCTCAAGCAGAAATTCTGGGCCCTGCCGCGCGCGGAGACCGCGACCCACTGGATCACGATGGGGCTGCACGAGAGCCTCGACGAGGCCATGCGCATCGCCGTGCACGAGACGATCAAGTTCCTCGGCGAGGCGCACGGCCTCGATCCGGCGGACGCCTATGCGCTCGCCAGCGTCGCCATCGACTTCGAAGTGACGCAGAACGTCGACGGCGTGAAGGGCATCCACGCCATGATTCCGAAAGCGATCTTCAAGACCGCGTAAGAATCAAATCGCGCCGGCCGGGCGGCGCTTGCGGCAAGGATTCCTTGATCGGCTGCCGGCGTGAGGTGCGGAACGACGGTCCGCTGTCCGCCGTTATTCGGTATGACACGAACGCCAGCGCCCCTGTGGGTGCAACAGCCGGGCAAGCCGAAGCCGCCGGGTAATCCGCCAGCGCCGGACGAGCCCGAACCCGACGAGATGCCGGACCTGCCGTCGCCGGCAGAGGAGCCGCCGCCGCCGATTCCGCCACCGCCGATCGACGTGCCGCCGCCGCCGATAGAAGGCGCGGCTGACCGCGACATCGGCGACGCTCAGCGCTCCGCCGGCACCGCGCGCGGCTTGCGGTCGGCGTCGATCGCAACATAGGTGAACACGCCTTCGGTGACCTTGACGGTTTCCTCGGCGGCGAAGCGGCGCGCCCAGACATCGATCTTGATCGTGATTGACGTGCGGCCGACCTTCGCCACCGCAGTGTAGGCGCTGACCTCGTCGCCGACGAAGACCGGCCGGTGGAAGCTCATCGAGGCGATGCCGACGGTGGCGACGCGACCCTTGGCGCGGCGCATCGCCGCCGAGCCGCCGGCAAGGTCCATTTGCGACAGGATCCAACCGCCGAAGATGTCGCCGCGCGCATTCGAATCGGCAGGCATGGTGATCGCGCGCAACGTCGGCTCGCTTGTCGGCGGTGATTCGTCGAGCGGGTCGTCAGCCATTCGTTTCTCCCTCGTTGGCGCCGCGATCATAGCCGATTCGGCCAAACGGCTCTTGCTTCGGCCGCCACCAGATGTTGTTATCCGTGCGTGATTCGCCCACTTGGATTTGCCTAGGGCCATGCCGCCCGCGCACGCGCGCAAGTCGCGCGAGACGCCTGACCTGTTCGAAAACGCGCCAGCCAAACGCTCCGGCTCCTATTCCGCCAAGGACATCGAGGTGCTCGAAGGCCTCGAGCCGGTGCGGCGCCGTCCGGGCATGTATATCGGCGGCACCGACGAGCGCGCGATGCACCACCTCGTCGCCGAAGCGCTCGACAACGCCATGGACGAGGCGGTGGCCGGTCATGCCAGCCGCATCGAGATCGAGCTGCACGCCGACGGCAGCTGCGCCGTGCGCGACAACGGCCGCGGCATACCCGTTGACCCTCATCCAAAATTTCGCACCAAGTCGGCGCTCGAAATCATCCTCACGATGCTGCATTCGGGCGGCAAGTTCGGCGGCAGTGCCTACAAGACGTCGGGCGGCCTGCATGGCGTCGGCATTTCGGTGGTCAACGCGCTCAGCGACAAGCTCACGGTCGAGGTGGCGCGCGACCGCAAGCTGTGGACGCAGGAGTACAGCCGCGGCAAGCCCAAGACCAAGCTCAAGGCGCAGGCCGGCGCCGTCAACCGGCGCGGCACCACGGTGCGCTTTCATCCCGATCCCGAAATCTTCGGCACGAGCGCGCATTTTCGTCCGGCGAACGTCTATCGCCTGGCGCGCTCCAAGGCCTACCTCTTCCGCGGCGTCGAAATTCGCTGGTGGTGCGATCCGAAAATTCCGCGGCCCGAGGACGTGCCGCAGGAAGACACGCTGCATTTTCCAGGCGGGCTCAGCGACTACCTGACCGCGCTGCTCGACAAGCGCGAGACGGTCACGCCGCGCGCGTTCACCGGCGAGGCCGAGATCAACGACAGCGGCCGCGTCGAGTGGGCGATTGCCTGGACCGAGGATGCCGACGACGGCACCGTTGCCTCGTTCTGCAACACCGTGCCGACGCCCGATGGCGGCACGCACGAGCAGGGCCTGCGTGCGGCGCTGACGCGCGGCCTCAAGGGCTATGGCGAGCTCGCCAACAACCGCCGCGCGGCACAAGTTACCGGCGACGACGCGATGAGCGGCGCAGTCGTCATCCTGTCGCTGTTCCTCAAGAACCCGCAGTTCCAGGGCCAGACCAAGGAGAGGCTCGCCTCGGCCGAGGCGCAGCGCCTGGTCGAGACTGCGCTCAAGGACCATTTCGATCATTGGCTGTCGGACGACCCGACGACGGCGGGCGCGCTGCTCGAGACCATCATCCAGCGCGCCGAGGATCGGCTGCGCCGGCGCCAGGAGAAGGAGCTCGATCGCAAATCCGCGACCCGCAAGTTGCGCCTGCCCGGCAAGCTCGCCGACTGCTCGCGCTCGTCGCCGGTCGGCACCGAGATCTTCCTCGTCGAGGGCGACAGCGCCGGTGGGTCCGCCAAGCAGGCGCGTCAACGCGAGAGCCAGGCGATCCTGCCGCTGCGGGGCAAGATCCTCAACGTCGCTTCGGCCGGTGCCGAGCGCCTCAGGCAGAACCAGGAGCTCTCCGACCTGATCCTCGCGCTCGGCTGCGGCAGCGGCGAGCGCTACCAGGAAGCCAAGCTTCGCTACGAGCGCGTCATCATCATGACCGACGCCGACGTCGACGGTGCGCATATCGCGTCGCTGCTGATGACGTTCTTCTTCCGCGAGATGTCCGAGCTCGTCGAGCACGGCAAGCTGTTCCTCGCCGTGCCGCCGCTCTATCGCCTGCAACAAGGCAATGCCACGCTCTATGCGCGCGACGACGCCGACAAGGACAAGCTGATGAAGACCACCTTCGGCAAGAGCAAGGCGAAGGTCGAGATCAGCCGCTTCAAGGGCTTGGGCGAGATGCCGCCGCGCTTCCTCAAGGATACGACGATGGACCCGACCAAGCGCACGCTGCTGCGCGTGACGCTGCCGCCCAAGGGCGAGCGCGGCTTCAAGCAGACGATCAAGCTGGTCGAGAGCCTGATGGGCCGCAAGCCCGAGCTGCGATTCCAGTTCATCCACGAAAACGCGAAGTTCGTCCGCGATCTCGACGTGTGAGCGGCCTCTCAAGCCCGCTCCGGTCAGGCAGCGAGCTTGGCAACCTCGGCCGTGGCGGCATCGATTGCTGCTTTGCGCTGTTCGGGACCGACGTTGACGCCTTCCGCCCGGATGAAGGTCACGTCGGTGATGCCGAAGAAGCCGAACACACCGCGCAGGTAGCTTTCCTGGTGGTCGAGAAAAGCCGTTGGTGTCTGCGGCCCATAGAAGCCACCGCGCGACGAGGCGACGATCACGCGCTTGCCGCCAGCCATTCCTTCGGGCCCCTTCTCGGTGTACCGGAAAGTCTTGCCGCGCACGGCCAGTCGGTCGATCCAGGCCTTGAGCTGGGAGGAGATCGCGAAATTGTACATCGGCGCGCCGACGACGACGATGTCGGCGGCGAGAAAATCCTCGAGCGCCTTCTGCCCCAGAGCGAGGTCTTGCTGCAGCGACGCCTCTTCCGGCGTCACGCCTTGGGCGGCCGCCAGATGTGCTCCGGTCAGGTGGTCGAGCGGTTGTACGCCGAGATCGTGGTAGGTCACCTCCATCACAGGATTGGCCTCGCGCAGGCGTTTGACGATCGCCGCGCTGAGCTGGCGACTGACAGAGTTGGCGCCCAGAATGCTGGCATCGACGTGCAGGAGTTTCATGGCTCGTGTCCTATGTTAAAGGTCTGATGGGAATCATGCCTAAAAGCCGAGAAGCCCGCGCGCTCAGTTGGCGATGACCGGCGCGGCAGCCGGCTCTTCGGACGCCAGCGCCGTGATCAGTGCAGCGTTCGCGCGAACGGTGAGCTCGGCCGAAACCAGGACGGCGAGAACCAGCGCAATCGCCGCCATCCCGCCATTGAGCCGCGCGCAAAACTTGTCGATGCGGCGCGCGACGTTGATAAGCTCTTTCATGTTGCGCTCCTTGCGATCACGTCCTGCTTCGATGAAGCGCCTCGGCCGAAACCGGGCGCGGATGGAATATCCGTGTTGAGCCGCCGTCTTTTCGGCGGCGGCTCAATACGCGGACATCGGCACTAGTCGCCGACGGCGGGCGACAGCGTGGCGTCGTTGCTGTACGCACCACCGTTGATGGACGACGTGATGGCGGCGTGGTTTGACAACGCCTGCTGCTCCTGCTGGCCGGCCAGGGCGGCCTGAGACAGGGGAGCCGAGAGCGCTGCGGCAAGAACCAGCGCGCGGAAGATCATGGATGTACGCATGAGAACTCTCCTTCGATAGCGAGGCAGCCGGGAGTGGCAACCTCATGACGCTCGATATAGCGCAGGAACGCTGTCGCAATTAGCCGTCCTGTTCCGCATGTGCCTTGCTGATTCACCGCATAATCGCGGCGTCGAAAGGCCGCTGGACGGCAGCGAAGCCGCCCTGACCGCCGACAGCACGTGCAACGGGTGAAATAGCCGGGGCGGCGTCGAAGCCCTTATGATGGCCGCATGCGGGGAAACGACTTCGGCGAGCTGAGTGCGTTTATGGCGGTCGCTGAGCACCGCAGCTTCACGCGCGCGGCAAAACAGCTCGGCATCTCGCCATCGACTTTGAGCCAGACGATCCGGACGTTGGAGGAGCGGCTTGGCGTGCGCCTCCTCAATCGCACGACGCGCAGCGTCCTGCCGACCGCCGCCGGCGACACCCTGCTCGCACGGCTACGGCCGGTAATCGACGAGTACGAAGCCGCGGTCGAATCGCTCAACGAATTCCGTGACAAGCCGGCCGGTCTCTTGCGACTCACCGTCGCGCCGCCGTTGCGCTTCGTGCTGCCGGCGCTGATGGACAAATTTTTTGAGCAATATCCCGACATCCGGCTCGAGATCGCCGCCGACGGCGCCAATGTCGACATCGTCGCGCAGCAGTTCGATGCCGGGATTCGGGTCAGCAATCGCATCGACCGCGATATGATCGCCGTAACGGTCACCGACGAATGGCAGCTGGCCGTCGTCGGCGCGCCGACCTATTTCGCCCGCAGAGGCACGCCGAAAGCGCCGGAAGACCTGCCGGGACATAACTGCATTCGCTTGCGCCTGCCAAGCGGTGCGATGATACCATGGCAGTTTCAGCGAGACGGCAAGGCGTTCGAGTTGACGGTGAGCGGCTCGCTTGTCGTCAACGTCGATACTCTGATGGAGCGGGCGGTCCTCGGTGGCATCGGTCTCGCGCAGGCACCGCGCGCGATGTTTGAGCACGAAATCAAAAGCGGCCGAGTCATCTCCGTACTGGAGCCGTGGCAACCGGTGATGCCGTCCTTTGCTCTCTACTATCCGAGCCGGCGCCAAATGCCGGCCGCGTTGAGGGCCCTGGTGGATTTCCTGCGCAAGGCCCAGAGCAGAAAAGGCTCGAGCTGAACCGCGGTCCTCGCGGGCAAGACGTTCGCCGACCGTTGCGCACGATGTCGCCATGACGATGGAGTGGCGTTACGCGGTCAACCACTGGCGCAGCTCGGCATTGACCGCATCCGGCCGCTCCATCGTGGAGAGGTGCCCGCAATTGTCGATCAGATCGAGCC
>Ga0307372_10006705_pt1 | contig 16716 bp, 23 predicted proteins | sample OX1MG_FD_202533 | JGI IMG/M metagenome (GOLD analysis project Ga0307372, IMG submission 202533) | Soil microbial communities from Risofladan, Vaasa, Finland - OX-1 | ecosystem: Environmental > Terrestrial > Soil > Coastal area > Acid sulfate soil | place: Finland: Risofladan, Vaasa | collected... | reverse complement strand
CTGCGAAAGCTACCGGCGCCGGCCTATGGCGCCTGGGCCGACCTGCTCGACCGGGCGCTTCGGGAGGAGGCCCGGCAGCTGTCCGCGCCCACGACCGTGCCCCTCCATTTCCGGGACCTCCGAGGCATGGCAGACCCACGAGAGGAGGGTGGCGAGGCCTTCTTGGGCTCGGTCCTGGCTCCCGCGCAAAGCGGGCTCATCCTCGTCCGAGCCGACCTGGTGGAGGCGGCCCGCGATCTCGGGCTCGGGCTCCGACAGGGCGAACGCCGCTACGTGCTGCTAGCGCTGTTCGGCCAGGACGGGCCGGCAACACTCGGCTGGCTGGCACGCCTGGCCGGGTCCTGGGTCGAGGCCCAAGGTGCCCTGCCGGCGGTGTTGGAGCCGGTCACCACATCCTGGTTGGAGCGGGCAGGCGCCACCGCGGAGCTCCTCAGCCGGCTGGCGGAGGCGGAGGCGCCCTGAGCTCGAACTCGAGCCGGGGGCAGATCCTGCGCTCGCGGAGCTCAGCCAGGGTTCGCTCCAGCTTGTTGTGCATCGTGGTGCCGTCGGCGCAGTAAGGCTCCCAGCCCTCGCCCACGAGCGCAAGTTCCGCGCGCGCCTTAGACATCACCTCGCCGATGGTCGAATCCCAGGGCAGGTCAAGACTGGCGGTATCACCGCCGGCGGTGACCCTCACTCGGGCCTCGCCGCTCAGCCCGAGACCTCCGTCACGGTGTACTCCGGCTCTGCATCGTTGGGGTCCTCACGATTGAGCGCGTCGCACACCGAGTCCGCCGCCGCCTGGGTCTCGAAGGTGAGCGGACTGCCGTCCGGGCGCTGCAGATAGAAGGCGTTCCTCCGGCGGCTGACGATCGCAAAGTGGGTCGGCTCAGTAGCAGAAGACACGGCAGTCGTCGTCGAGCCCGACCTCAGAGTAACGGGCCGCGCCCATGGCTCCGTCGACCTCGGGAATGACGTCCTCCATGGTCATGTCGTGGAGTTCCAGCGAGGCCGGGCAGACGTAGATCTGGGCGCCGCCGGCCTTGGCGTCCCGGATGAAGTCGAGGACGGTCTTACCGGCGCCCTCCTTGACGGTCAGCCCTTCGGCCACGCCCTTCTTCATCAGGAGGGTGCCGTCCATCGTCGTCACGATCGTCGCCTCATAGTCCAGCGCACAGGCGGCCATGGCCTGGAAGAAGGGAGTGCCCAGCCGGTGGGGAGACTCGGGACCAGAAGTCATCATGATCAGCATCCGGTTGGCCATTTAGCCACCTCCTCAGCAGCTCAGTACCGGCTCATTTTGGCTCTTGACTCTTGCCGGCGGCCCAATAATATGCGGATATTCGCATGCGGCCAACCATCTTCCGGGGGGCGGGCGCCCGGAAGAGGCCGGCCGAACGGAGGTGTGGCCACGATGCACACAGCTGTCCTTGACGAGGAGGCCATCCAGAAGCTGATCAAAGCCGAGGTCGCGGCGGCCTTCGAGGAGAAGGCGCGGCAGGAGGCCGAGAGGCCCAAAAAGATGGCGCTGATCGCCACCCGGGGCACCCTCGACTGGGCCTACCCGCCCTTGATCCTGGCGACCAGCGCCGCCGCGATGGGCTGGGAGGTCGCCATCTTCTTCACCTTCTACGGGCTGAACATCATCCACAAGGAACGCGGCAAGCACATGCAGGTGGCGCCGCTCGGCAACCCCGCCATGCCGATGCCGGTTCCCAACCTGGTCGGAGCCATCCCGGGGATGACCGCGATGGGCACCACGATGATGAAGCGCATGTTCAAGTCGAGCGGGGTCGCCACCATCGATGACCTGCTCGAGGCGGCGGTCGACACCGGCGTCAGGCTCCAGCCCTGCGCGATGACCATGGAGGTCTTCGGTCACAAGGCGATCGACTTCATCGAGGGCACGGAGGCGCCCTGCGGCGCGGCGACCTTCATCGACTGGGCGCAGGACGCCGATATCTGCCTGTTCACCTAGGAGAAGAGAGGAATCAAGACGAGAACCGCCCGGCCGCCCGCCCGCGAGGAGTTCTTCCAGCTCCACGCGCATCTTTGCAGGGCACTCGCCCACCCGACGCGATTGCTGGTCATCGACGAGCTACGCGATGGGCCCCGATCGGTGGGCGAGCTGGCCGAGCGCCTGGGCCTGCCCCAGAGCAACATCTCGCAGCACCTCGGCGTGCTCCGCGACCAGCGGCTGGTGCTGAGCCGTCGAGACGGCAACACCGTCCACTACAGCCTTCGTGACAGAAGGCTCACCCAGGCCTTCGACCTGCTGCGCGAGGTGCTCCGCCAGGTCCTTAAGGAAGGTGAGCTTCTGGCCGTGGCCAACTGAAACGATTCCGAGCTTAGAGAGAAAGAAGAGATCCATGACTGAGCAGACCCAGCCGGCCGGATTCATTCCGCTGGATGCCGTCCGCCGCCCCGCGCGGACCTTCACCCGCAATCCCGACGAGGCCCCGACCGAGGATCTCCGCGACGCCGTCTTCGAGCTCGAGAAGGAAGGCGAGTGGATCGTCCAGCGGGTACCGGAGCCGTACATCGAGCTCATCACCAAGTACGGGCGGACCAAGAAGATTCCCGTCGAACGGACCTGGCATCACAAGAGCTGCGGCCAGTGCGGGCACATCCCTGGCTACTCGACGTCCATTTTCTGGCTCAACCGGGCGCTCTCGCTGGAGTACGACGATCCCCGCGACCAGACCTCCTGCACCGCCTGGAACTACTACGCCTCGGCGACCTCTAACGCCCCCGCCCAGGCCGCGGTCGCGATGCGCAACTTCGCGGCGGCTCACGAGACCGGCTTTTACCCGCTGATCCACTGCGGCACCAGCTACGGCCACTACAAGGAGGTCCGGGAGCAGATGGTGCACCTGCCCGAGCTGCGAGCCCAGGTCCGCGACGTCCTGGCCAAGCTCGGCAAGCAGTTGGTGGTACCCGAGGAGGTGGTCCACTACAGCGAGTGGGTCTACGCGATGCGGAACGAGTTCGCAGCCCGCAAGGTCCTCGACCTCTCCAACATCACGGTCACCGTCCACCCGGCCTGCCACTACTACAAGCTGGTGGCCGAGGACGCGATCTACGATCCCGACATCTACGGCGGGCAGCGGACCGCCGTGGTTACCGGGGTGGTGGAGGCGCTCGGCGCCACCGTCGCGGACTACTCGACCTGGTTCGACTGCTGCGGCTTCGGCTTTCGCCACATCCTCGTCCAGCGTGACTTCACCCGCTCCTTCGCCACGCTGCGCAAGATCGAGACGATGCGCAACGAGGCCAACCCCGACGTGGTGCTGACGCACGACACCGGCTGCGTCACCACGCTCGACCAGAGTCAGTTCGTGGGCCGGGCCAAGGGCCACAACGTGGGCGTGCCGGTGATGTCCGAGGCGCAGTTCGTCGCCCTCGCCATGGGCGCCCATCCCTACCGCGTCTGCCAGCTGCACTGGCACGCGACCGACTACCGGCCCTTGCTGGAGAAGATGGGCATCGACTGGGAGGCGCGCTGGCACGAGTTCGAAAAGGACCTGGAGCGGATCCAGAGGGGCGAGATCCAGTTCCTGACCTGGGAGATGGCCGATGCCAAGTGACACCATCCTCGTCATCGGCGGCGGGCCGGCCGGAATGGAGACCGCCCGCGGCGCGGCCGACCTCGGTTCAAATGTGGTCCTGGTCGAGCTCCGCGACAAGCTCGGAGGGACCCCGGACTCGGCCGGCTATTCGACCTTTACCCTCGACCGCCGCAAGGCGAGCGAGATCCTCGACGCCGCCCGGACCGGCATTCATTCGAATTCTTTGATCGACGTCCGGCTGGAGAGCCGCGTCACCGCTTTCGAGGGCGGCGCCGGAGACTTCCGGGCGACTCTGACCAGCAAGGCGGGCGAGACCGCTACGGTCGAGTGCGCCTCGGTGGTCGTGGCCACCGGCTTCGACCATTTCGACCCCGGTCGCGAGACCCAGATGTATGGCTACTACGAGTACGAGGACGTCATCACGCTGGTGGACGCCGAGCGGATGTTCACCGCCGGCAAGTTCGTCCGGCCCTCCACCGGCGAACCGCCCAAGCAGATCTGCTTCATCCAGTGCGTCGGCTCCCGAGACCGACGGATCGGCAATGACTACTGCTCCAAGGTCTGCTGCGGGATCTCCTCCAAGCAAGCCATCGAAGTCAAAGAGCTGCTCCCCGACTGCAAGGTTTTCATCTTCTACATCGACATGCGGATGTATGGCTTTTGGGAGAACGAGATCTACTGGAAGGCCCAGGAGGAGCATCGCGTCGCCTACGTCCGAGGCATCGTCACCGAGATCATCCGCAAGGGCGACCGGCTCCTCGTCAAGGGCGAGGACACGACCATGGGCCGGCCCATGGAGGTGGAAATGGACGTGGTCGTGCTGGCGGTCGGCATGGAGCCCTCCCGGGGCACCCGCGAAATCGCCAAGGTGCTCGGCGTCGCCCAGGACCGGTTTGGCTTCATCGCCCCGCCCGAGAACGCCTTCGACACCGTGGCGACCTCTATCCCGGGCATCTTCGTGGCCGGTGCCGCGGCCGGCCCGAAGGACCTCGACGACAGCATCTCGATGGCCGGAGCTGCCGCGATGAAGGCTGTGAGCGCGGCCCGCCGGCCGGCCCTCGCGGCCGGCTAGACATGAGCGCGATGACGTCTCAGGGACCGGTCGTCGATACCGACGCCGCCCAGGAATTCATGAGTCAGGCGCTGGAGATGATCGCGGCCCCGGAGATGGGCGCGATCGCGGCCGAGCTGGAGAAGAAATCCTCCCGGTTCCAAGAAGCCCTGGCCCCAGCAGCCCTGGCAAAGGTGGACCCCGAGCGCCTGCGGCGGCTGCTGCGAACGATCTTCGCCACCCGCCGCCGGGCGCGAGAGATCCTCGATGCGGTCGGAGCCGCAGTCCTCGCCGCGGAGCTCTCGGAGTTGGTCCACGGATCGGGCGGGGTCGCGGCGCGGATCGACCGTTTCGATGACGCCCTGGCCGTGGTCGAACCGGCGCTGCGCCGCGACGTTGCCGGCGAGGCGCTGCACTTCAGCAACCCCGAGCGCCACTGGCTTTGGACGCGCTGGATGTGGGACCCCGTGATCCGGACGGGGGCGCTGCCGCTGGTCACTATGCAGGAATTCGACCTGGCGGCACCGAGCGCTGGCGCCACCTACATGCGGATCGGCCAGGCCATTGCCTTCGTCAACGAGACCGGGCGGGCCATCGGCTTCACCCGCTTCGGCAGTGCGGCGTTCGGTGTCGATGTCTACCTCGCCTGCGTCTACGGCGTCTACCTCTACACGATCACCCGGATGCGCATGACGCAGGAGTTCAACAAAGTGATCCCGCCCCTCCCGCAGCTGGTGCGCAGGCTGCTCGGCGTTCACCGGATGGAGCTTCTCTAGATGTCCAAGGTCGAACCCGGTCGCGTCAACGAGCAGGAACACCTCGAGTTCGAGGGGATGGACATCTCCGGTCACTGGAACCGGATGTTCGAGCAGCGGGTGATCTGGCAGCACGATACCGGCGCCCTCGACCGGGTGACTGCCATCACCGGCGCCGAGTCGCTTGGCTACTGCTACCAATGCGGCAAGTGCACCCCGGCCTGCCCGGTGGATGCGGTCGGCGACTACAGCCCGCGCAAGATCTTCCGCCGCACCCAGCTCGGTGCCGATCTCCTCGACAGCCCCGACCTCTGGCTCTGCACGACCTGCATGAACTGCCTCCGGGTCTGCCCCAAGGAGGTCAACATGATCAGCATCATGCCGGCCGTCCGCGAGGTCGCGGTCGCCGCCGGCAAGGTGCCGCCCGAGCTCCAAAAGGCCTTCGAGAACACCTTCCAGCACGGTAATCCGATGGGAGAGCCCGCCCGCAAGCGTGCCGACTGGATCGCCGAGGCGGGTGCGCCGGTGCGGCTGATGCCGCGCGAGAAAGGGCCGGTCGACGTTCTCTTCTACACCGAGTGCTACTGGTCCTATCACCCGCGCGGCAAGGACGCTGCCCGAGCCTTCGCGCGGGTGATGGCCGAGCTCGGCACCGACTGGGGGATCCTCGGCCCGGAGGAAAAATGCTCCTGCGACAGCCAGCGGCTGGCCGGTGAGAAGGGGCTCTTCGAGATGGTCGCCGAGCAGAACATCGCAACCCTCGACAAGTACGAGTTCAAGCGCCTGGTGACACCCGACCCGCACGCTTACAACGCGTTCAGAAACGAGTACCCGAAGCTCGGCGCCGAGTACCCGGTCCAGCACTACACGCAGTTCCTGGCGCCGCTCATGGAGAGGCTGCCCTGGAAGCGGAAGCTGAGCTACAAGGTCACCTTCCACGACCCCTGCTATCTGGGCCGCCACAACGGCGAGTACGACGCGCCTCGGGAGATGATCCGCGCCATCCCCGGCCTCGAGTTCACCGAGATGTTCCGCTGCAAGGCCCAGGGCTACTGCTGTGGCGGAGGCGGCGGTGGGATGTGGCTCGACGGATTCACCGCCGGCCACGTCAGCGAGAGGCTGAGCGAGCGGCGGGTCAAAGAGGCAGTCGAGACGGGCGCCGAGGTGCTGGTCGTCTGCTGTCCCTACGAGGTGTCCCGCTTCGAGGACGCCGTCAAGTCGACCGGCAACGAGGGGCGGCTCATCGTCCGCGACGTGATCGAGCTGGTCGACGAAGCCCTACACGCCTAAAGGAGCTAGGGAAATGCACATCGCAGTCGTCCTGAAGCAAGTGCCCGACCTGGTCGAGGAGCTAGAGATCGACTCCGCCGGCACCGACATCGATCGCAGCTTCTTGAAAATGAAGCTTAACGAGTTCGACGACCATGCGCTGGAGCAGGCCGTCCTTCTCAAGGAGTCGGCGGGAGCCCAGGTCACCGCGCTGGCGCTGGACTCTGACGGGGTCGACCAGGTCCTCCATTCCGCCGTGGCTCGGGGTGCTGACAAAGCCATCAAAGTGGCCGCCGGTGACGGCCCCTTCGCCTCCCGGCAGGCGGCGCCGGCGCTGGCCGCGGCGATCCGGTCCTTGAACGTGGACCTGGTGCTCACCGGCGTCCAGGCCGCCGACGACGTCTTCGGCCAGACCGCGCCCTTTCTCGCCGCCGAGCTCGGCTGGCCGCACGTCAGCGTCGTCAGCGGCGTGGAACCCGCGGGCTCCGCGGTCCGCGTCAGGCAGGAGTACTCGGGCGGCCGGATGGCCGTCCTCGAGGTGGACACCCCGGCGGTGGTGGGCGTCCAGGCGGCGCCCCAGTCGCCGCGCTACGTGCCGATCAGCCGTCTCCGCCAGGTGATGGCGGGCGGTCCGCCGGAGTCGGTGACGGCCACGGCAGGAGCGGCGCCTGCGGGCACCATGGTGGTCGCTCTCGCCAAGCCCGAGCAGGCCGGCGGGGCCGAGATGATCTCGGGTTCGACCGACCAGGTGGCGGAGCGGATCCTCGCACTCCTGAGCGAGCGCGGGCTGCTGAGGGGATAGCAAGATGGGCAAGGTCCTGGTCTACGTCGAGACGACCGGCGACACCGTCGCTCCGGTCACCTTCGAGCTGCTGGCTGCCGCGCGCGCGCTGGGCGGCGAGGTGGAGGCGCTCGTCGCCGCACCCGATCCCGGCCTGGTCGCAGCCCAGTTGGGGGGCGCCGACACCATCCTGACGATGGCGCATCCCGCCCTCGCGCCCTATTTGCCGGAGGCGCATGTCGCGGCCCTCGCCGAGGCGATAAAGTCCCGCAACCCGGACACTGTGCTGGTCGGCAGCACCTCAACCGGAATCGACGTCGCGGCCGGCGCCGCCGCCGCCAGCGGGCGACCGCTGGTCGCCTATTGCCTCGGTCTGGAGCCAGACGGCGGCGCCGTGGTCGCCCGCAGCCAGGTCTACGGCGGCAAGCTTGTCGCCACTACCCGGACCGAGGGTCCGGCCATTTTCGCCGTCCTGCCCGGCGCCTTCAAGGACGCTGCCGGTCGCGCCGGGGGCAAGGGCCAGCGGGCCTTGCTCGAGCCGCCTGCCGCGCTGGGCGCACTGCATACCCGATTCGTCAGCGCCAGCGAGCCGGAGCCGGGCATCGACATCACGCGAGCTGAGCGCCTCGTCTCGGTCGGTCGCGGCATCGGCGGGCCGGAGAACCTGGAGCTGGCCGAGGAGTTGGCCCAGGCCCTGGGGGCGGAGATCGCCGCCTCCCGGCCGGTGGTGGACAGCGGCTGGCTGCCCCGCCAGCGCCAGGTCGGCAAGTCGGGCATGACCGTTAAGCCCAAGCTCTACTTCGCGGTCGGGATCTCGGGCGCCCCCGAGCACCTGGAGGGCATGCGTGACGCGGAACTGATCATCGCCGTCAACTCGGACGCGGCCGCACCCATCTTCGAGGTGGCCCAATACGGGACTACCTGCGACCTCTTCGACCTGCTGCCGGCGCTCAGCGAGCGGTTGAAGGCCGCCACCGGGTGAGCGCTTGTCGCTGAAGGCGATCGCCCTCGCGATCCTGCTGGCAGCCGATCTGGGCTGGGCCGGCTACCGCTTCTGGCGCCTCCTGCGGCCGGTCTTCCGCGCCCATTGGGAGAATCGTTTCGACCACCTCCCGACTCGCGCCTGGGGAATCGTCACCAACATCCTCTTCCACAGCCGGCTGCTGAAGATCCGCTACTCGGGCGTGCTCCACCTGATGATCTTCAGCGGCTTTGTGATCCTCTTCACGGCCATCGTCCAGGCCTTCGGCGAAGGGCTTGTCCCCGGCTTCAGCCTGGCCCCGGTCGGCGGCGACACCTGGATCGCGCTCAGCCAGGACGTCTTCGACGTGGTCGTGATGGCGGGCCTGGCCCTGGCGGCTTACAACCGCTACGTCCGGCGCCCGGCCCGGTTCGAGGGGTCCAACAACCGAGACGCCACCATCGTGCTGCTGCTGATCTTCGCCGTGGTCGGCGACATGCTGCTCCAGAACACCTTCCGGGTGGCGGTGGGCAACGATCCGTCGGCCTCCTGGCGGCCGGTAAGCTCCTTCCTGGCCGGCCTGCTGGCATACGCCGGCATCCATGGCCAGTCCGCCCGGCTGCCGGCCGAGGTCTTCTACTGGACCCATGTCCTCGCCATCCTCGCCTTTTTGGCCTATATCCCGGCCAGCAAGCACCTTCACATTCTCGTCGGCATCCCCAACGTCTTCTTCCGCAGTCTGGAGCCCAAGGGGACGCTGCCCAAGGCGGACCTGAGCCAGCCCTCGGTGGGGCTGAAGGAGATCCACCAGCTGGGTTGGAAGCAGACCCTCGACCTCTACGCCTGCACCGAGTGCGGACGCTGCCAGGCGGTCTGTCCGGCCTACGCGGCCGGCCAGCCGCTGAGCCCGAAGCTGCTCATCATGGACCTCCGCGACCACCTCCTGGAGAGCGAGGGGATCGGCGGTCACCGGCACCTGGACGGGGGCGGCGCCCTGGTCGGCGGCGTCATCAAGGACGAGACGCTCTGGGCCTGCACCACCTGCCGGGCCTGCATGCAGGTCTGCCCGCTTCACATTGAGCACGTGCCGAAAATCGTCGACATGCGCCGGGAGCTGGTCGAGCAGGGTCGGATGGAGCCCAAGCTCCAGGACAGCCTCGCCAGTCTCGCCCAGCACGGCAACTCCTTCAACCAGTCGGAGCGGATGCGCGCGCGCTGGACGCGCGACCTCGGCTTCCCGATCAAGGACGCCCGCAAAGAGGAGGTGGACGTGCTCTGGTTCGTCGGCGACTTCGCCTCCTACGACCCCCGCGTCCAACGCCTGACGCAGGCCGTCGCCCGGGTCCTCAAAACCGCGCAGGTCGACTACGGAATCCTCTACGACTCGGAGCGCAACGCCGGCAACGACGTTCGCCGGGTCGGCGAGGAGGGCCTTTTCGAGATGCTGGCCCAACACAACATCGCGGTACTCGGCCAGGCCAGCTTCAAGCGGATCATGACCACCGACCCGCACAGCCTCAACGCCCTCGGCCAGGACTACGCGGCACTCGGGGCCCACTACCAGGTGCGTCACTACACCCAGCTCATCGCCTCGCTGCTGCGGACCGGGCAGCTGCCGATCAAGCGCCGGCTGCAGGGGGTCGCCACCTATCACGATCCCTGCTATTTGGGCCGCTACAACGACGGCTTCGACGCCCCCCGCCAGATCCTCGAGATGCTGGGAGTGACCGTCCACGAGATGGGCCGCTGCCGGGAGAACAGCTTCTGCTGCGGCGCCGGCGGGGGCCGGATCTGGATGGACGACTCCAAGCTCAAGGAGCGGCCGAGCGAGAACCGGATCCGGGAAGCGGTCGCGCTCGGCGACGCCGACTGGTTCGTCGTCGCCTGCCCCAAAGACGTGGTGATGTACACGGCCGCTGTCCAGTCGACCGGGATGGAGGGCCGGATCGAGGTGAAGGACGTGATCGAGCTGGTCGAGATGGCGGTTGCGCCGGAGCCGGTTCCGGCCCTCGAGATGGGCGAAGGCCAGGTGACCGTCGCATGAACGAGCCCGTCACGGGCGGGCTGGGTGAGGCCCTTCGGGAGCGGCTGCTGGACCGGGTCCGGCTGCTCGAGCGCGCGCAGGCGCTGGAATCCCACCCTCCGGCCTCCGGCGCAGGCAGGAATCGCACGGGCGATTCCGAGGCGGTGCTCCGCCAGGCGCTGCGAGCGCTCGGCGACGCCCAATGCTTTCGAATGGCGGGCCAGGTGCTGGCAGGCGAGGCGGCCGCTGCGGGTGGGGTGGGGGAGTGGCTGGCGCTTCAGGAGCTGGCCCAGGCGGGACTGGCCAGCTGGGACCTCGGCACGGGAAAGGTTGAGCCCACCCCACTGCTCCGCGAGCTGCATGCCCTCCTGGCGGCGGCGATCGACGAGGCCGCCCGATGAAGTGTCCCTTCTGCGAGATGGAGGGCGAGCGGCGCGAGCTGCATGCCCACATGCTGACCGACCACCCCGAACGGTTGGAGACGCGGCGGGAGGGGGAGAGGATGTACTTCGACGTCAACTGCCCAGCCTGCTCGGAGGGGGTCAGCCGCGAGGTCAACCCTCGCGGCCGGGATCCGCTCTTCGTGGAGAAGTTCTCGCAGGAGATAAGGCTGGTCGGATTCGACCTCCTCCTCTACCACTGGGAGACCCACGCCGAGTCCGGCGCGGGGGCGGCCAAGTGAGCGCTGTTAACAACTGCAACCTGCCCGACGACCTTTACTACCTCGTCGACAAGCACGTCTGGGTCCGCCTTGAGGCGGATGGGGAGGTGCTGATCGGGATCGACGACGTCGCCCAAAAGCTGGCAGGCAAGATCATCGTCGTCACCCCCAAGCGCGCCGGCCGGACCGTCAGCAAGGGACAGAGCGCCGGCACTGTCGAGAGCTCGAAGTGGGTCGGGCCGGTGCCCAGCCCGCTGACCGGCGAGATCGTGGAGGCCAACGAGGCACCGCAGGCCAACCCCGGCATCCTGAACTCCGACCCCTACGGCAACTGGATCGTCAGGCTCCGGCCCTCCGCCTGGGAGGAGGAGAAGGGCGAGCTGGCGAGCGGGCCGGAGGGCATCGAGGCCTACCGGCAGCTCCTGGTGGCGGAGGGAATCGACTGCGGGAGCTGATGGGTTGGAGATCCCGGAGCAGGTCTACATGGGGTGCTGGGTGCCGCCCGAGCTCGACTACGACCTGGAGCGAGACGTCTGGGTGCGGCTGGAGGACGACGGCACTGTGACGCTGGGGATGACCGACATCGCCCAGACCCGCGCCGGCAAGCTCGTGAGCATCCTTTTCAAGGCGCCCGGACGAACCCTCCGGGCAGGTCAGAGCGCGGTCACCGTCGAGAGCGCCAAGTGGGTCGGCCCCTTTCCCTCGCCGCTGTCCGGAGAGATCGTCGCGACCAACCAGGCGGCCTTCGATGCCGACGTGCTGATCGCCAACCGGGATCCCTATGGCGCGGGTTGGCTGGTCCGGCTTCGTCCCTCGGACCTGGAGGCCGAGAGGTCCGCGCTGGTGCCGGGGAGGGAGGCCTACGCCGCCCTCCGCGAGCGCATCGATCGCGACGAGATCAGGTGCTACCGCTGTGCCGACTGAATCAGCCGCGGTGCTCTGCATGTTGTGCCAGGTGAACCCGGTGGCAACCGGCAAGACGGTCTGCACCCCCTGCTGGCAGCTGGCCCCGGGTTGGGTCAAGAAGTCGTTCATGAAGGGCGAGCGGGTCGAGTGGTCGCGGCTCCTGGAGCCGGGCTCGAACGCAACCGTCACAACCAAACGGGAGGACTGAGAAGATGACCGCCGAAACCGCCGACAAGACGCTCGACTGCATGCACATGCTGTGCCCGATGCCCATCGTGAAGGTGGCCAAGGCGATCAAGGAGATCGAGGTTGGTCAGACCCTGCTCATGCTTGCCGACGACCCGGGCGCAAAGCCCGACATGGACACCTGGACCCGGCGAATGGGACACACCCTGGTCGACTTCGAGCAGGACGGTAAGGCGATGAAGTTCCTCGTCCGGCGCGAGAAGTAGTCGACTTCGATGCCGAGCCCCACCGTGGTGCCGGAGGCGACCACCGAGGTTAAGGAGCGCGTCCTCGCCCAGGTCGAGGCCGACCTCCGCTTCGACGAGTTCTTCAAGGGCTGCTACGAATGCGGCATCTGCGTCGCCGCCTGCCCCTCGGCCCGCTTCTACGACTTCAGCCCCCGAAAGATCACCCAGGCGGTAGCGAGGCGAGACGTGGACCTCGTCTGGGAGCAGATGAACAAGGACGTATGGGACTGCTCGCAGTGCTTCAGCTGCCTGCGCTGCCCGCGGGGCAACAACCCGGGCGGGATCATCACGATCATGCGCGAGGTCGCCGTGACCAACGGCCTCAGCACCGCCAAGGAGGCGCTCGAGGGCTACGGCCGGATCATCTACAAGATCATGGGCACCGGCACGCAGGTCTCACCGGACATGATCCAGCCCGAGGCCTTTCCGGACTGGGGCCCAGACACCCGCGAGATCTCGGCCAACCTCCAGCTCTGGCGCAAGGCGCTGCCGCCGGAGACTCTGCACACGACCAGCACCGCCTGGGACGTCGACGACAAGACCCTCACCGAGCTCTACCTGATCTGGCACCTGACCGGGGTGTTGGACATGATCAAAGCCATCGATCCCGGCCTCCACATGATCCTCGGCGACGTGATGGAGGAGCTGCTGGAGGAGAAGGGCTACTCGCTGTGAGCGCCACCACCGTCACCGCAGCAGACGTGCTGAGCGCCCTGTCCACCATCGAGGACCCGGACCTCGGCCGCGACGTGGTCAGCCTGGGGATGATCAAAGACCTTCGGGTCGAGGGTGAATCGGTCAGCTTCACCTTCGAACTCACGACTCCCGCCTGCCCCGTCCGCGATCGCTTCGAGGGCCAGGCCCGCGCGGCGGTGGGGGGCCTGCCGGGCGTGGGCACGGTGGAGATCCGGATGTCCGCCAACGTCCGCGGCGGCGGAACCGCCGGCAGCCTCTTGCCCGACGTCAAGAACACAATCGCCATCGCCAGCGGCAAGGGGGGGGTCGGCAAGTCCACGGTGAGCGCCAACCTGGCGGTTGCCCTCGCCGCCGATGGCGCACGGGTGGGCCTTCTGGACGCGGACATCTACGGCGCGACCATCCCCTCGGTGATGGGCACCGCTGAGCGACCGCTCTTCGACGAGGAGAGCCAGAGGTTGCTTCCGGTCCGGGCGCACGGAGTCGAGCTGATCTCGATGGCCTTGCTGACCGGCCCCGGCCAAGACGCGGTCGTCTGGCGGGGGCCGATGGTCGGCCAGATGGTCACGCAGATGATCAAGGACGTCGCCTGGGGAAGCCTCGACTACCTCCTGATCGACCTTCCGCCGGGGACCGGGGACGCATCCCTGAGCCTTGCTCAGGCGATACCCCTGACGGGCGCCGCGGTCGTCTGCACCCCGCAGCGGATGGCCGTCGACATCGCCGTCAAGTCGGTGGCGATGTTCAGGCAGCTGAACGTGCCGATCCTCGGTCTGATCGAGAACATGAGCTACTACGACTGCGAGTGCGGGCGGCGCCACCATCCCTTCTCGATCGGCGGCGCCCAGGCTGCCGGAGCCGAGCTCGGGATCCCCTTCCTCGGCTCGCTGCCCCTGGACGACGAGATCCGGGAGGGCGCCGACGCCGGTCGGCCGGCGGCGGCGGTCACCGGCAGCCCGCAGGCATTTGCCTTCTCCGAGCTCGCGGGGCGGCTGGCGGCTCAGGTCAGCGTCAGGGCCTTCCGGAGGCTGCCAGTGATCCAGGTCCGATGAAGGTTGTCATGGACGATGTGAGGCTTCTCGACCTGGATCTCTGCTCCTACACGGAGAGTCAGACGCTCTATCACGCCGTCGCCGACTCGATGCGGCCGGGCGATCCTGACACCGTCATCCTCTGTCGACCGCGCCGGCCCTACGTCTGCGTCGGGCGTCACCAGGAATTGGAGCGCGAGGTCGATCTCGACGCCTGCCGGCGCCTGGGTCTTCCGGTCATGAGGCGCGAAGTGGGTGGTGGGGCAGTCTACCTGGATCGGAACCAGGTCTTCTTCCAGCTGATCTGGCAGCCGAACCGGGTACCGGCTCGAATCCAGGAAGCCTTCGAATTCTTCTCCCGCGGTCCGATCGAGTGTTACCGCCGGCTGGGGATCACAGGCGCCCACTTCGCGCCCGTCAACGACCTCCAGGTGGACGGGAAGAAGATCGGCGGTCTCGGCGCCGCCACCATCGGCGGGGCCTTCGTCTTCGTGGGCTCGATCATCATCAACTTCAACGCCCGCGCCGCCGCCTCCGTCCTGCGCATACCCGACGAGAAGATGCGCGACAAGGTCGCCAGCACCATCGACGCCTACGTCTCCAGCCTGCGCAAGGAGCTGGGACGCCCAGTACCGCCGCGGACCGTCCGGGCAGAGCTGGTCAGTTCCTTCGAGTCCGAGTTGGGCAGGCCACTCGTCGGCGGAAAGCTGCGTGGCGACGAGCACACCGCTTATTCGGGCTGGGTGCGCAAGATGCGCGATCGGGCCTGGGTGGACGACGTGAGACTCGAAAATATGAAGCTGAAGCCGGTCCGCATCACCGGTCACGTGAGGGTCGGCCACGGCACCAACAAGGCCTCCGGCGGGTTGGTTCGGGTCACCCTGGTCGTCGCCTCCGGCCAGGTAATCCAGTCTCTTGTGAGCGGCGACTTCTACGCGATCGGAGACGCGCCGACCCGGATCGAGGAGGCACTCCTCGGCGATGCCGACGGCGGGTCGATCGCCCCGCGCCTGGAGGCGGCCTGGGCGAACCTTGAGGCGCCCGGCTTGACCGCCGCCGACGTCGCGGTTGCGGCGCGACAGGCTGCCGGGGCGACCGAACCGGTTCCGGCGCTTTGACCGCTCCCAATATCCAGTAGTTTCCGATCCCGGCGAGCGTGCACGGTCGCGAGGGGCCAAGGGTTTCGGATAACTCGTCGTCCGCTGACGCCGCGATTCAGGCCCCGACCGACCGCTCGTCGCTCAGCGCGCGCCGGATCGCATCCCTGGCGTCGCCGGTTGCTCCCAGGTGGACCTCGATCCGCATCTTGGCCAGTATGTGGGCCATCGGAGGACCCATGTGGCCGGCGACGACCGCGTCCGTGCCATGCTCCCGGAGGAAGCGGGCGATTCGTGCGTGGTGCTCGCCCTCGCCGGCCGCATCGTGAAGGTTGCCCCAGCCGACGCTGAACTCCTCCCACCCGGCGATCCCTGCGTCGGTGACGATCGCCACCGCCACGCGGTGCGCTCGACCCCACCTCTGCTCGATGAGGCCATCGTCGGTGACCGGGACGCAGACGACCATTCCGCCTAGCCTCGTCTCATGGCCGCGACGCCGCCTGTGCTGGGGTCACCATGTTGTGCGCACCACCTTGCGCTCTCACCCAGGGGTGCCCCACGGCCTTAGGTCCCCCGGGACAGGGGACCTTCGATCACGGAGCCGCCGAGACCCTGCCCGAGCCTCGATGCCGGACGACCGGCAGGTTGAGGCCGGAAGGCACTGCACCCCATGGGCCCACCAGGGGTCAACTGAATGGCGGAGGCATGCCAATGCAACGAATGAGTCTCGATATCCGGAAGTCGACCTGTCCAGGCGGCGGAGCCATCTGGTCTCTCCTCAGCCACACTCGTGACCTATCGCCGGGCGAGTCGATCGGCCTTCTGACCGACGACTACCTCGCAGCCCAGGACATTCCCGAATGGGCCACCCGGATGGGCTGGACCGTGACCACTCAACAGCGGCCGGACGGATGCCAGCTCGAGGTCGGCCGGCCGGCCTGAGGCGCTCTCACCGCCGGCGCAGCTGTCGGCTCGCACTCTTCGCGCGGTCGGGAAGAGTGCGCAGCTCGACGACCGGGCGACCATCGCGGGTGACCGTCAGCCGCTCACCTGCCTCCACGCGATCGATGACCTCACGCCGTGGTTTCGGGGCGGCCGGCACCGGCGCGACCGCGGCTCCAGCCGTTTGGCGGCATCGCGGAGACCCGGCCTGCCACCGCCAATTCCCGCCGGGGGGTTCGTTCGGCTTATGCCGATTGGAAGAGCGATCTTTCCGGCGTAGTGGAGATGACACCGGGCGAGTGCTGGCGGACACTCGCCACATGCAATTGCCCAACTCGTTCCCGGACTCCGGGTGGCCTACCCGATGACCGCTCCGTCCCGCCTCGTCATGGTCGCCGAGGACGACCCGATGAACGCGGAGCTCTTCCAGGACCTGCTCGAGTCGCAGGGTTGGAAGGTGGACCTTGCCGAGGACGGCGAGGTGGCCCTCGCCAAGATCGCCGCCAGCCACTACGACCTGCT
>Ga0307372_10006703_pt1 | contig 16717 bp, 12 predicted proteins | sample OX1MG_FD_202533 | JGI IMG/M metagenome (GOLD analysis project Ga0307372, IMG submission 202533) | Soil microbial communities from Risofladan, Vaasa, Finland - OX-1 | ecosystem: Environmental > Terrestrial > Soil > Coastal area > Acid sulfate soil | place: Finland: Risofladan, Vaasa | collected... | reverse complement strand
GTGTCATTCCGAGGAGCCGGAGGTGACGAGGAACCTCGCAAAGGCTTCGATTTCAGAGTTGGATTCCCCGCTGCGCCCGGAACGACAGGGTTTCAGCACGTTTTTAAGCCATCTGTTAAAGCGGCTTTCCGGACTTTGCTTGACGGACTAATTCGTTGTCCCGTAGACTAGATGATGATTTGTTGAAGGTAATCCTCCAATATGCGATTCCGTAAGTGCGTCGCCGCCATGGCGTTTGTGCTCATGGCGGGTTCTGCTCTCCGAGCCCAAAGCCAGACCCAGTTCTTCCCTCTCAGAGATATCCGGCCGGGACTTCAAGGCGTTGGCCGAACGATCTTTCAGGGGAATGAGGTCCAGGAATTCAAGGTCGAGTTTCTGGGCGTGCTGAAGAACTTTATGGCGCCGAAACACGACGTGATCCTGGCGCGCCTGTCGGGTGGGCCGTTGGCCCAAACCGGCGTGATCGCAGGGATGAGCGGAAGCCCTGTTTACGTGGACGGCAAGCTGGTTGGCGCGGTGGCCCTGGCTTTTCCGTTTTCCAAAGAAGCGATAGCGGGCATTACTCCGATTCAGGAGATGCTGGATGTCGTTCCCGAAGCCGCGAAGGTCCGCCCCGCCGAGAGAGCAAAACAGGCGTCCACGAGTTTACCTTTCAAGATTGCAGGCACCACGCTCCACCCCAGCGGTTCAGCGCGGCTGATTCCCGAAGAGCCTGACGGAACATTGAGTGTTCAAGCCCTGACGAAGATGCTGCCCTCGGGCGGCGGCAGCGGAGCGCTCTCCGACCTGTTGCTTCCGCTTCGCTTTGGCGGGTTTTCTACCGAAGCCATGGATGCCTACAGCCCCCTGTTCCGGCGAATGGGCCTGGAACCGATGCAAGGGGCGGCGCTTTCCAGCAGCGAGTCCATGCCAGCCGATCCTAAAGGGCCGGAGCCTGGAACGATGGTCAGCCTTTCGCTGGTGAGAGGCGACCTCAATTTGAACGTGGATTGCACCGTTACGTATCGAAAGGGAAACAATCTTTATGCGTGCGGGCACCAGTTTATGATGGTGGGACCAACGAAAATACCTTTTTCGGAAGCGCACGTCCTGGTCACTGTTCCCAGCGTTGCCAGCTCTTTCAAAATCGACGTGCCCGGGCCGCCCGTGGGCACCATTCGCCAGGACCGGTTCGGGGCGATTTACGGGGTGGTTGGAGAAAAGGCCCCGATGATTCCGGTCCATATCCATCTGGACTCAACACTAAACACAAAGACAGACTATAACTTTGAGATCATCCGGCAATCCTTCCTTTCGCCGCTGCTTCTGAACCTCGGCATTATTTCCACACTGAACGGGACCGAGAGAAGCCTGGGTTCTTCGACGCTGAATCTCCAGGGAAGCATCCTCCTTTCAGACGGTGAGGCCGTCAAGATCGAGGATGTCGTCTCCGGGGAAATGAACACTGCGGGAGTTGCGGGGGCCTCGGTTTCCACTCCGCTGAATTATCTGCTGGACGGTGAATTCCCCGATCTGAGCATTCGGGGAATCGACCTTTCAATCGTCTCCAGGGATGAAAGGCGCGTGGCGACGCTGGAACAGGTTTGGAGCACCCAATCCCAGGTGAGGCCGGGCGATCATATTGAAGTGACGGGGTTGCTGCGGACGCCTTCGGGCGGCACACTGGTTGAAAAAATCCCTGTCGATATTCCGGATAGCGTTAACGACAAGAGCCTCTCGCTGGTGGTCGGAAGCGGGATGAGCCTGAACGCGCTCCAGAACCGGCTGACTCCCTTCAGCACCACGCCGCGCGACCTGCATCAGTTGGTGCGGGCGCTGAATCGGATGCGCAGAAACAATCGGCTCTATGTACTACTCATGGCTCCGCAGCGCTCCCTGACGCTGCAGGGGGAAGAATATCCTTCACCCCCGCCCTCGATGGTGCAAACCTTTTTGGCGGACCCGGCCGTTTCCAGCAGCGTAATTTATGGCAATGCTTCGGTCATCGGCGACTACCAGGCCAAGCCGACGCAGTATACCATCCAGGGTGAAAAGACCCTGTACTTGAAAGTGGAAAACATGGAGAACTGACGGGACGCTTTGCCGGTCGGGGAAATTGTAAAACGAAGAATCCATTCCAAGAGCGTGTTCATGAAACCTGCCACGAAGTTGTTTTTGCTTTTTTTGGCGATTGCCATTGCGGCCCCGCTTTCACTTACGGGCGTTGAAACTTCCATATGGCAAGTCAGTGATTTCAAGGAATTCCTTCAAGGCCGGCTGACGGGGATGTCCATCAGCAAGGATGGTGAACTGGAATTGGCTCCTCAGGCCAAGGAGATTTTCAATCCTGAAGAAGCGCTGGCGCTCTCCCTGGCCGCAGACAGCGGGCATAACCTCTATTTCGGCACAGGGCATCAAGGCAAAGTCTTCCGCGTTACTCCCGCCGGCAAGGCATCCCTGTTCTTCAAGGCGCCGGAAGCTGACATTTTCGCCCTGGCGGCAGGCCCCGACGGCGATCTTTACGTGGGAAGTTCGCCGGAGGGAAAGATTTACCGTGTCACGCCAGAGGGCAAGTCCTCCGTGTTCTACGATCCGAACAGCAAGTATATCTGGGCGCTGCTTTTCGACCCTCAAGGCCGGCTCTATGTTGCTACGGGCGACCAGGGACAAATTCTCCGGGTTGATCGAACGGGGAAAGGGAAAGTTTTCTTTGACAGCAACCAGACCCACATCATGTGCCTGGCGTTTGATCATCAGGGCCGTTTGCTGGCGGGCAGTGTGCCGGATGGGCTGGTCTACCGAATCGATCCTGAAGGCAAAGCCTTCGTGATTTATCAGGCGAATCTGCCGGAAATTCATGACCTGCTGGTTGACCGGCAGGGAGACGTTTATGCTGCCGCCCTGGGGGCGGCTGGGCAAAAAGGCGTGCCTTTGATGCTGATGCCGCAAACGCCGGCCATCACCCTTCCAACCCAGGTTATGACGGTTACGGCTGATACCCGGAATGGATCACCGGAAGAGGGCAAAGCGCCAGCTCAAAAGCCGAAAAAGCCCGAGCCTCCCAATGGAAGCAAAAAAGTTGCTCCCAGCTTTATTCGACCCGGAACAGAGGCAAGAGGGCTCAGCGGCCTCTTGACACCGCAGAGCCGGGGAGAAATCATCAGGATTTCACCGGACTCGGCGGTTGAGACCCTGTGGAATTCCAACACCGAAAGCGCCTACGGACTGGCGCTGCTGGGGAAGAAGGTTGTCTTCTCAACCGACTCCAATGGCCAGATTTTTGAACTGGACCCAACCCAATTCGGCGAAAACCTCACTCTTCTGACCGAAACGCACGAATCCGTGGCGACGCGGCTGATGCGCGAGGGGGACAATCTGTATATAGCCACAAGCAACGTGGCCAAGCTTTTCCGCATGGGCACGGCGGCCGAGCGTGAAGGGACGTATGAATCCCGCGTGAATGATACGAAGTTCATCTCACGCTGGGGAGTTATCAGCTGGAGAGGCAATGCCCCAGCCGGGAGTTCGGTTGAATTCTACACGCGGAGCGGCAATTTCAAGCGGCCCGATCAGACCTGGAGCGACTGGGCAGGTCCCTATCGGAACGCCGACGGAAGCCGGATTTCCAGCCCTTCTGCACGCTACATTCAGTGGAAAGCTGTCTTTCGGGGGTCGGAGTCCGCCCGGCCCGCCCTGGACGAGGTTTCGGTTGCTTTTGTAAACCAGAACCTTCCGCCGGAGATCCAATCGTTCAACGTCAGTAACGCAGGCGAGACAACAAGTGCAAGCAGCGCCTTGGCGGCAGCGGTCTCGGGAGTCAGCGTCAGCGTGACGGCAACTCCGCAGATCACCTATGCGAATCCCGTTCAAGCAGTCCCGGCCGACACAAAGAATCCCGTCACCCTGACCTGGAAGGCATCCGACCCCAACGGGGACAGCCTGGTGTATTCGCTTTATGTCAAATCCGCCGACGAAACAAAGTGGCACCGGCTGAAGGATAAGATCAAATCGACCAGTTACGCGATAGACCCTGCCAGCCTGGCCGATGGCCAATATATGGCGCTGCTGGTTGCCTCCGACGCACCGTCGAACCCCGCAGCGACGGCCCGGAAAGATCAGATGTTAAGCACTCCGTTCTGGATCGATAATACTCCCCCGGCGGTGAGCGTGGGGCATAGCGAGGTGAAGGGGAATCGTGCTGTCGTCCAATTCCTGGTTGAGGATACGACATCGCCTCTCCACAAGGCTCAAAGTTCAACGGACGGCAGTGCCTGGCAGGAGATCGATTCCGATGACGGCATTATCGATTCCCGGACGGAGGCCTTCACCGTCCAGGCAGGCAAGCTTGCTCCGGGAGAACACGTTATTACCTTGCGCGCCTATGACATGGCTGGAAACGTGGGCGTTGGGAAGGCCGTCGTGGAAGTTCCCGGAAGGCAATGACCAGCGGGCCGATGCGGCTTTTGACCCCTGTTTTGGCGACAGGCAAAAGCCCTTGAGCCCTTCAAAACAACGCATTTTGGGGAGACAACTCCTACTTTAGGCGCCGCATCATATCAACGAGTCCTGATGCGGCCTTGAGTGTGAACCGTTGAGTTTACAGAAACCGGCGGCACCTGCGGTCGCTACAGAGGCTCAGTTGATTGCGCGCGCCCAGCGTGGCGAGGAAGAGGCTTTTGCGGCGCTCTTCCAGGCCCACAAGCGGCGCGTCTATTCGTTATGCCTTCGCATGATCGGCAATCCGACGGAAGCAGAAGATCTCACTCAAGAAGCGTTTCTGCAACTTTTCCGAAAGATCTCGACCTTCCGGGGCGAGTCTGCGTTTTCGACCTGGCTGCATCGGCTGGCGGTTAACGTGGTGCTGATGCACTTAAGGAAAAAGGGGCTGAATCAGATCTCGCTGGATGAAACGGAGAATTCTCAAGGCGAACCGATAAAACGGGATTACGGCGATGATGATCGCCGCCTGGTAGGGTCCATCGACCGAATCGGCCTTACGCGGGCCATTGCGGAGCTTCCTCCAGGTTACCGGACCGTCTTCATCCTGCACGACGTTGAAGGTTATGAACATAATGAGATCGCTGAAATCATGAGTTGCTCCATCGGTAATTCGAAATCACAGCTCCACAAAGCCCGCCTGAAGCTACGCGAGTGGTTCCAGCAGCATCAAACAGAAAAGGGAAGAAATTCTCCTGCGCACGCAGCCAGAGAGGCGAAGGAGGGGCAGTAAGGCCATGGCAGAAGAAAGAAAGCAACAAAACGGGCATTCGGGATGCCAGGAATTTCATGCCAACCTGACAGCATATCTGGAAGGCGAAGGGAATACCAGCGTTCGCTTGCACGCCGAACAATGTTCGTCCTGCGGCGCTCTGCTTGATGATCTTGAATCGATCCGGGTTGCCGCAAAGGAGTGGCCGCTGGAGTCGCCTTCTCCCAGGGTCTGGAGCAACATCCGGGCGACCTTGGCCGAGGAGGGTGTCTTCCGCGAGCGGGAAAGCTTCTGGAGAAAGTGGATTCCGCAGGCTTCGCTTTTGACTGGTGCAACTCCCGTTGCGGCTTTGGCTTTTACGCTGGTTCTGGCGGTGATTCTTATTTTCCGCGGTGACATCCACAGGAATGGCGTTCCAACCTCCTCTCCGGCTCCGGTTGCCGCGAGCGTCGTCCCCGTGGGGTTAACGGGTGTTCAGGCCAATCTGGTGCGTACCGTGCAGACGATGGAAGAAAGCTACAAAGCTCGTGAGGAGTCCCTGGATCCTTCTGCAAAACAGATTTACCAGGCTGGACTGACTTCACTCAATCATTCGATTCAGGAATGTCGTGATTCGCTTCAGCAGCAACCACACAATACCCTTGTGCGCGAGTACCTGCTGCAAGCTTACGCGCAGAAGGCGGAAGTTCTCGCCTCTGCCATGGAGTATGGCGGTCGGTAATCAAGGGGGAAGGAAGTTAACACAGTGCTGAGACGGAAGCGTGACCGCATGAACAGTGGAGTTCGAGCCGTGGGGATGTTGCTGCTGATCCCTGCGGGACTCTTAATGGCGGCAGGCCCGGGGCAAACGGAAAAAGATATTGCGACAACCGCCAACCCGCGGGTCAGCATTTCCAATCTGGCGGGCAAGGTGATGGTCAGAGGCTGGGACCGGTTGCGGGTCCATGTAGCGTACACGGTTGTCTCCCCCCAGGTCGCGGTGGACACGGAACAATTTCCGGCGCAGGGTCCTGCGGACAAGATCCATTTCACGACCTACGTTGCTGATCGCGCCGGGGCAGGGCAGAGTCCCACGGTCGATTACGTCGTTCAGGTTCCGACGGGGACCAGCCTGGAAATCCACGATCCGCAGGGCAGCGTGAAAATCGATTCGGTCAAAGGAGACACCTCGGTGGACTCCCTCGCGGGGAACATCTCGGTCGCTGATTCCGGCGGACATTTGTCGGTTCGCTCGGTGGGAGGCAATATCGAGGTGGTGCGGCCTTCGGGTCGCGTTGAAGCCTATTCGATCAATGGCGACCTGCACTTTGTGAATCCCACCAGCGCGCGGCTGCGGGGGACTACAACCTCGGGCGCCATTGTGTATGAAGGCGACTTTGCGTCGGGCGGGGATTACGTTCTTTCGGATTACAGCGGCAACATTACGGTGGTTTGCCCTTCGAGTGCTTCCTTTGAACTTGAAGCCAAGACCGTTCGCGGAAAGCTGGACAACCAGTTCCCGCTTGTTCCTCGGGGCCCTTCACGATCGTTTCTTCCGCCTGGAAACAGTATTATGGGCACGCAAGGCAGCGGACAAGCCACTTTGGAGGTCACCTCCTTTAGCGGTATCATCCACATACGCCAGCAATAGCCAGCTCTCTCCACTTGCTCGGGATTCCCTCTGGCGGCTCCGTTGAAAGATGCCGGGTCTTCCGGCCATCACAGTTCCCTTGCCAGCCTGATGTCCTGCTCCCGTATGCGGTGGAGCGGGGCAGTGAGCTGATGGTTGCGAAAAAGGCGGACGCCCTCCTATAATTGCACGCGGAGAAGTCGAACCAGGTGGAATGAACAATAGCCGGCAAAAGCTGATTTACCTCGTCGGATTCATGGGAGCCGGCAAATCTTCTGTTGGCATAACTCTGGCACAGCAAATGGGATGGCCCTTTGTTGACCTGGACACGATTATTGAGGCCGGGCAAGAGACCACGATCCGCCAGATTTTTGAGCAGGCCGGAGAGCCATTTTTCCGGCAGGTTGAGCACGCGGCGCTGGTAGAGGTTGCCAGGAAGGAGCCGGCCGTCATCGCGCTGGGCGGGGGTACGTTCACTCAGAAGTCGAATTTTGATCTGATTCGACAAACCCGAGGCGTAACGATCTGGCTTGACTGCCCCGCCGAAGAGCTCTGGCGACGGTGCTCCAGGATGGATAATCGCCCCCTGTTTCGTGACCGTGAAAGCTTCGTGATGCTATACGAGCAACGCCTTCCTTATTATCGCCAGGCAGAATTCAGGATTGCCACGGAAGGGCGTCCTCCCGAAGATATTGTGCAGGAGATCCTTCGTCTCAAACTGTTTTAGCGATTCGAAGGGGCGCCAGACGGCTTCAGAGAACAGGCGCTTGGCGTGATTGCGCGTCTTTCCGGGGTTCAAGACACGCCGCTTTGTATCCAATTCCCAGAATCACGGCAAAAATAAGGGCGTTGGCGGGGACCTGCAGATTGAAGTCTGTGAGGCTGTGGATCAGCAGTCCCAGTGTACTCCCGATGCAGCCCAGCAGGATCGCGCTGCGATAGCGGCGATGGTCCTTGAGGAAGGAGAGGATCATCCGGCCCAGGAGGTAAAAAATAGGAAGGAAAAGGAGGCCGAACCCGAGGATCCCTGTCTCGGAGGCGAACTCCAAGTAGTCATTATGGGCGTGATCGATGTACAAATTGACAAGCTGGGTTTGATAAGGACGGAGGGCCTCTCCGAACGTTCCCAGTCCCGTGCCCAGAACGGGATTTTCACGAAGCAGATGAAGCGTATCGTTCCAGATCATGCTTCGCTCTGAAGTGTGGAGATAGCTTGACTGATCCATTTGCTGGAATCGATAAAGCACAGTCCCAATTCCAATCCAAAGACTAAATCCCACTGCCAAAGCGGCAAGGCTTACGATGACGATTCCCCAGCTTTTGCGGCGCACCTTGAGAAGTGTGAGCAGGGAGAGAGCCATCAAGGTGAAGGACACCGAGAGGATGCCTCCGCGGGAAAAAGAAAAGATCACGCCCAGAACCATCATCACAACCAGGAACAAGAAAAACACGGTGCGGAATTCCAGCGAACTGCCGCCATCCGATCCAGAATTCACAGACGTGGCGCGATGTCGAGGATCTGACCACAGCTGATAGGAATAGAAGGCTGCGGCGAAAGCGAACGGGAACGTCAGTTCTAGGACTCCCGCAAAGTGATTGCGATTGATATACGTGCCCGCCACCCACAGATCATAGTGGTTCGTCGCCCCGCCAATCGTATTCCATTTCAGCAGGTGCTGGATAATTCCGTAGCCTGCTTCAAAGCAGCCCAGGGAGATGAAGGCCAGCACCAGATTGCTCTTTCTCCTGCTGGAGTCAAACAAGTGCACGGCCAGAACAAAAGCGCCCAGATAGGCAAGAACCTTGAAAAACCCCAGCAGGGTCGCCTCTGGATAAATACTGAGGGTGCTCCAGGCCCATCCGTGATTGATCGCGCCTAACCATGCCGACGTAAGCCGGTGCGCCGGGGACACACTCGCCACAAGAGCTTGAGGCAGGGGAATCACCTGAAGTCCCACCCAGAGCACAAAAAGCACAGGCCAGATGGGCAAGGAAAGGTTGATTCGGCCACTTCGTTTTTGATCCCACAGGAACAGAATGACGGCGAGAAAGATGAAGACCTCAACCAGCGAATAGGCGATGGGCTGGACCGCGCCGAAAACGAGCGCGCTCCCAACCAGGATGAGGGCCAAAATAACTTCAAGCTTTCTTGACATCAGCGCAATCCGTCCCCATAACTTTCCGCCTCGGCGGAGGATTCCCGTTAATCTGCCTTACCCCTGAACATTCCCAAGCCCAACCAAGGCGCACGAGATGTCTTTGTTCATTCCAACCGATCATAAAACTCCGTCCAAACCGGAGTTCCGCGGTTCACCTTCCGCGGGATAAGGTTCGAACCGTTTCGAAAAGCCAAGGAGGAATCCTACGCCCTGCTTTCGAATTTGGCAATGCTCGTTCGCGTTTCTTGCTCGGAGAGCCCCAAAGGAACAAGCCTGAAAGAACCGAGGCGGTCCCGGCGCGCTCGCGATTCAAGGTTGGGGAACCCCTTCCCCAGACCCCGCGCATTCCCTTTCTTACTGGCTGCCTTGACGGCCCAGAACCGTCCGGACCGTCTTCAGTACAATCTGGAGGTCGAACAGCAGCGAAAGATGCTGAATGTAGTGCAGGTCATACTTCAATTTTTCCATCGCATCTTGCACTGAGGATCCGTAAGGGTAATTGACTTGCGCCCATCCGGTCAGGCCGGGACGAACTGCACTGCGCAGGTTGTAGTACGGGATCGCGCTCTTGTACAGTTCGACCAGAACAATGCTTTCAGGGCGCGGTCCGACAAAACTCATATCACCTTTCAGCACATTGACAAGCTGGGGCAGTTCATCAAGCCGCGTCAGTCTCAGAACGCGCCCAAAAGGGAACACACGAGGATCATTCTTCATCGTCCAGGGGCCTTCGGAGTCGGCACCCACGGACATGGTCCGGAATTTAAAAAGCCGAAAGATGTTTTCGTTCAGCCCGACTCGTTCCTGGATATACAAGACCGGCCCTTTCGAGGCAAGCTTGATGCCGAGAGCGATCAAGGGCAGCAGCGGAGCGGTCGCAAGCAAAAGAGCGAAGGCCAGGCTCAAGTCGAGCAATCGCTTCATCCTGACGGCCATATTGCTCTCGAAGAACTGGAATCCCTGGGCGCTCAGGAACCACTGGCTGTCCATGTGTTCCAGCGGCAGCTTTCCACTGAGCATCTGGAATGTTGTTGGAAAATCGAGGACCGTAAGACCCGAGAACCGGGCATCGATCAGCGCCCGGGCTGTGCCGGGATCGAGCGAAGGCGAAGGTCCCAGTACGATAATGTCCGGACGCAGATGGACCAAGGCGCTCTGGAGCGCGCCTGCACCATCCTGAGCAGGGTCTGACGGGTTCTGATCGGTTTGGGGCGAAAGGCCGTTCGCCGCCGCCGACAGGCTCACGATCTTCAGCCTGTGCTCGGTTGCGACGCGCCTCAATTCCTCGACGCCGGGCCCGTCGCCTAAGACCCCCACGGTGGAAGGGCGTGAGAGCGCTCCCTGAAGGTGGGACCAGAAGAGCCTTGCCGCCATAACCAGCCCTGGCGTCGCGAGAAAGATGGTCAGAAAAAAGCTTCTTCCGATGCTATAGCGGGGGAAAAAGTAGAAGCTCAGGGTAACGAATGCTGCTCCGATCGCCGCGTCGAGTACCACCAGGCTGGCGGTCTCGTCACTCCGCTGGTCACGACGCAGATTATAAAGGTCGGTAATGTAAAAAAGGAGTGTCAGGAAGAAGCAGTATCCGACGGCAATACTCTTGAAGCCGCGCGTCAGCAAAACCAGCCGGCCGGTTCCCAGCACGACCGCAATTTGAACAGACAGCAGGATGGCGATCGTATCGCCTAACCATAGCATCAACTGCGTATTTCGAAACTGTCGCTTTAACATCGGAGTTCAGTGCTAATAAGTGGATGACCTGCTGAAAATCCGCACCCCTTCAAGAACCTTCGGCCTGCGGGAGGAAATTGAGACAGAGGTCCACAGACTCCTGCCGGCTCCTCGGACGGCGCCTTGCCTTTGCACCCGGCGCTGCCCGTCACCTTTCGTTGCCGGTCCGGAATCGTTCAATCCTCCCCGTTGCTCCGATATCTATGGGTCCCATCGGAATCCCCAATCGTTTTGCCTTTCATGGAGAACTCAGGCTGGGCCTTGGATTGTTTCTCCGCAAGGCCATCCAAAATCCTGTCCAGGGGGGCCAGAACCTGTTCCCATTGAAAACGTGTCTCAATAAGCTTTCGGCCTGCGCGCCGCAATTGTTCGCGGTAGGCCTGATTCTTGAGGATTCTCGTGACCTGATCCGCAAATTCACGGGGATTGCGGCCCACCAGAATTGCTTGCCTGCCCTCCTCGCCAAACGCCCCGGCCACGCTCTCTGTCGCTACTGCGGGGGTGCCCAGAGCGAGCGATTCCAGGAGTTTCACCTGAATCCCGGCGCCGAAACGCATTGGCGCCACGCTCACCGCCGATTGGGCCACCTCCGGTCGGACGTCGGAGACATTGGCCAGCACTTTGATCTGAGATTTTCTCGCAAGTTTCCGAAGCGCTCTGGGTGGGTTCCACCCTACCACGACAAATTCCGCCTTCGGAACGGCGCGCCTGATGAGCGGCAGGATTTCTCTGGCAAAATAGAGCACCGCGTCCGTGTTGGGCAGGTAATCGAGCTTCCCGAGGAAAATAATGCGATTGGGATCGAAGGAACCTTCATGGAAGGGAAAGGCTTTTATTTCGACACCGGTCGGGAGCAGCAAGAAGTTAGACTCAGGACGCCTTTGCCGGAGCCAGGCGATATCCAGGGGCGAGGCCAACAGCATGCTGTCAAACCATGAGGAAACATCAGACTCGTAATGGAGCATCCTTTCGCGTTCGATGCGTGCGGCCAGCCAGTGCGGATGCATGGGAAGCCGTGGCATCCTCGCGTAGTGGAGGTGAATCGAATCTGTCATATCCAGAATGCGGGGGATTGTCTTATAGGGCCGGGCATATTCGGCCATCCGGACCAGATGAGCGATCATCACATCAATGGCTCCTCGCTCGACGTCCTGCGCCAGCGCCCGGGTCATCTCGCGAGACTTGTAGAGTCTGGTCTGTAAGGGTTGACGGCTAAAGAATCCCGCAAAGGCATTGCGCGCGTAACCCAGTTGAGAAATTTGAAACAGGTTTTGGTTCAGCCCGTCCAATCGTGGAAAATGCGCGGCCCCTCTTTCAGACAACGGTGATGCAATCGCATAAACTGTAACCTGATGACGACGAAGCAAATGCCGCAGAAAATGGTATGAGCGTACGCGATCTCCACCGATGGGCGGATAGGGCAGGCGAGAAGTTAAATAGGCAATCCGCATCTTTCCCGGGGAAAATTCTCACGCCGCCGCACGCACAAGGTTGCAAAGATCAGTCCTATAGGGCCCTGGTGATAGAAGCAGCACCAACCACCTCCGATTTCAGCTTAACGCCCCACAGAACCCCCTGGCTTGAACGGGCCCCTGCTCAAATCTCTACGGCCACCAGTTTTACCTTGCAGGCACGGACATGAATTCTCAAATTAGAAATTCCTCATTACAGACATTCGATTATGGGCTACCCAGCGCCTAAAAACAACATCGGAGGGGTTTTGGGAGCTGGCGAAGTGGTCATTATGAGGCTATGGACGCCCTGGAGGTTACGGCGAGGATGTGCAAGGAATGTGGCGCCATCGGAGAGCGATGACCGTTTCGCATCCAGCCTTCGCAGCCCGCAAACCCGGAAGTTCAGGCCTGGATTACTGATCTCCGGTAGCAAAGTACCCAGGCTTGTACCGGACCGTGACGTCCTTGGCTCGCGCAACCACTCTGATCTTGCGATAGCTTCCGTCGAGCTTGCTGTCAGCCGGCGTATACCCAATCAGATATTGGTTGGTCAACTGGCGTCTGATCGACTCGAGTGAGTCGGCAAGCGCAATCATTTTTTGGGCGTTATAGATCCCGGTTTCCGCACCGAGCCCTTTGTTCGTCTCCAGGTTATCAAACTGGCCGTGCGAAAGGTAGCCCGTCAGGTAGTCCGTGCCGGGAGTTTTGCGCTCAGGAAAGAAGGCGGCGCCTCCCGTGTTTTCCGCCAGTTGTTCAAGATATTTATCGTTGGGATTGGCGAACCCGTAGGCGGTGTTCCCGATCGTGTAAATGGCGGTTTCGGCCCTGTGCGCCATGGAGATGGCCTCATCGAGCGAATGTTTGCTTTGCACATCGGCGCCGTCGCTGATAAGGATCAGGACCCTTCGTGTCTGCTCCCGAGGTCCCGCCTTCATGATTTCGTGCTGGCAGGCTTCGTAAATCGCGTCATACACGGCTTTGCCACCGCCGGCTTTCAGATTACGAATCTTATCGTTGATCTCATCAGGGTTGCTGGTGAAATCCTGAACGATAGCGCTGTTGGCATCGAAAGTTTCCAGGAAGATCTGATTTCTGCTGTTGAGCCCCCTGAGCATGGTGTAGGCAAATTCGGTGGCAGCGTCCTTTTCGAATTTGAGATCAAAACGAGCGCTGTTGCTGGTGTCCACCAGCAGGCCAATGCGGAGAGGCGGCATCGTTTCACTGCTGAAATACCGGATGCTTTGGGCCTGCCCGTCCTCGTAGACTTTGAAATCGCTCTGCGTGAGATCAATGACCGGCATGCCACGCTTGTCGAGAACGGTCACGGGGACGTTGACGACTTCCACTTTCACTTTGATCTTGCTATTGTCGGCCTTTAATTTCGCGCCGCCCGAGGGAACGCTCGCGGAGGCCTTATCGGCGGCTGCAGGCCCGGCTCCGGTTGCGTTCGAAGGGTTCTGCCAGCCCATTGTGGCGGCGGGCGTGAAGGTCAAAAGCCCCAAGAGAGCCAGAATCGCGAGGCAGGCAGGGAGGCGCCGCGCCAAAGGGTAAAGGCGCGCTGCTTTCGCCACGCTTGCGGGCCTGGGGCATCCTCCCGGTTTTCTCCGACTATGCTGATGCAAGGTTTCACCCTCTCCTGAAAATTATAATATCAATTGCGTACTGATTGGAGGAAAAGCTTGTTTGCATAGGACAATCGGCCTGTGGCGCCTGGGGCATTACCACCCCGAACGGAGGCTTGCGCCGACCACGGTTAGGTACCCCGGGTAGTTTGCCGCAGCCTGCCATGGTTCAGGAGCGATCCCATCGCCCACCCGGCGCGAGAGACGCAGCCAAACCACGCCACCCCGTTGGAGTGTTGAAAACGGAAATAGGTTTCCTGCGCCGGAGAAGATTGATCCGGTGCGTTGGGCTTTCCGGGTCAGGAATCCATGAAACTCAGGAACCCGTGCTTTGCCCATGAACGCTGCCCCTTTCTCTTACCTGCCCCGTTGCGGCGCCGGGTGCTCTGGAATAGAATTCAGAAGAGGTTTGCTGATGCACGTCCACGAGCATGAGGTGTCAAGAAGCTGGGTTGTGAAGGTGGCCGTGGTGGCCACGCTCGGCCTGGTGATCACCGAGTTTGTGATGGGGCATCTGGCCCACAGCCTGGCCCTGGTGAGCGACGGCTGGCACAACCTGACGGACGTGCCCACGCTGATTTTTTCCTGGCTTGCGCTCTATTTGGAGCGAAAACCGCCGGACCACCAAAAGACTTACGGTTACCAGCGCGCCGGAGTGTTGGCGGCGTTTGTCAACGGGCTGATCCTGGTGGGGGTTGCCTTTTACATCTGCTTTGAGGGCTATGAGCGCATCCTGCATCCCGGGACTGTCGCCTCCGGCAAGATGCTGGTGGTGGGCATCGTGGCCCTGGTGATCAATGGCGGCGTCACGCTGGGCCTGACCCGGGAGCACCGCGACTTGAACCTGCGCGCAGTTTTCATCCATTACCTGGGTGACGCGCTTTCCAACGTGGGTATCATCGCCGGGGCGTTCCTGATCCGCTACACGGGCCAGCCGCTGATCGATCCGCTGCTGGCTTTCCTGATTGCCGGGATGATCGTCTGGGGCGCCCTGGGCATCATTAAGGAGTCTTCAAACATTCTGCTGGAAAGCCTTCCCAGGGGAATGACGCTGGAAGGCATTGCAAACGTGATCCTCCGGGTTCCCGGCGTTCGCGAGGTGCATGACGTCCACGTCTGGAGTCTGGGATCGGAATTTCATGCCATGTCCTGCCATGTTCACGTCCTGGATATGTCGACTTCAGAAAGCGAGATCGTTGCTCACCAGATCTGCAAGGCGGTGGCCCGCGAGTTTGGGATTACCCACACCACCATTCAGTTTGAGCACCAGCACGAGCCGGGCACGTTCCACAAATACATGCCGGAACCCGCACCCTCAGCCCGGAAGAAATAACGGGCTTGGCGCCGCCCCTGCTTTTTGAATGGCGCTCGAAGAGGCATGCCGCGGCGCGTTACGCCGGAGTAATGCGCTCCAGGCCGTCAAGATAAGGCCGCAGGGCTTCCGGGACAACGACGGAGCCATCCTGCTGCTGATAGTTTTCCAGCAGCGCCACCCAGGTGCGGCCTACCGCCAGGCCGCTTCCGTTCAAAGTGTGCAGGAATTCCGTCTTGCCGGCTTTCCCGCGGCGAAAACGCAGGTTGGCGCGCCGCGCCTGGAAAGACTCAAAATTGGAGCAGGAGGAAATCTCTTTATATTCCCGGCTGGAAGGGAGCCAGACCTCGATATCGTACGTCTTGGCCGAGCTGAATCCCAGGTCGCCGGTTGATAGCGCCACCACCCGGTAAGGCAACCCCAGCCGCTGCAGAACGGTTTCCGCGTTGCGGGTCAAGGATTCGAGCTCGTCGTAGGAATTGTCGGGCAGCGCGAATTTGACCAGTTCCACCTTCTGGAACTGGTGCTGGCGAATGATGCCGCGCGTGTCTTTGCCATAGGAGCCCGCCTCGCTTCTGAAGCAGGCGGTCCAGGCGCAGAGCTTGACCGGCAGCTTTTCCGCCTCTAATACCTCGTCGCGGAAAAGATTGGTGACCGGAACCTCGGCCGTGGGAATCAGCCAGTAATCCGTCCCTTCCAGCTTGAACAGGTCTTCGGCGAACTTCGGTAGTTGGCCGGTGCCGAACAGGCTTTCCGAATTGACGATGAAGGGAGGGAAAACCTCGGTATATCCGTGCTCGCGGGTATGAAGATCGAGCATGAACTGCGCCAGCGCCCGTTCCAGCCTGGCGCCCGCTCCGAAATAGACCGCAAAGCGCGCTCCGGCAATCTTGGCAGCCCGCTCAAAATCAAGGATGCCCAGCGCCGGTCCCAGGTCCCAATGCGCCTGGGGCTCAAAGTCGAATTTGCGGGGCTCGCCCCAGCGGCGGACTTCCTGGTTGTCCTGGGCGCTGCGGCCGACCGGAACCGACTGATGGGGCAGGTTCGGCACCCTGCGCAACAGGTCGCGCAACTTCTCATCCGCAGCCTTGGCCTGCTCATCGAGAAGCTGAATGTCCTGGCTCACCTGCTTCATCTGCCCAATCAGGTCCGCGGCGTCCTGCTTCTGCTTCTTCAGCGCGGCGATCTCGTTGGAGACGGTGTTGCGCCGGGCCTTCAGGGCTTCCGCCTCAGAGAGCAGCTTGCGGCGCTCCGCGTCAAGAGCTTCAAAATCCCCCAAAATCCCCGCGATCCCACGGTCCCGCATCCTTTCGCGAACCAGGCTGAGATTATTGCGAACAAAACCTAAGTCGAGCATCAAGGCTCCCTTTCCATCAAAAGCTGTCAATCTAAGCTACACTTCAAGGGCTCTCCATTTCAAGCCGCACAAAATAACCTGGACGCAGGCCGGCCGCGCGTCGCGGCGGGCTGGACGTTCAGATCCGCGTTTTGGGAAGTCGCGAAGGCCGTGGAAAACCACGGAACAACCCGGCAGGTCCAAAACCGAATAAATCACCGTTTGTCCTGCCTCCCGGGACTGGCGGAGCTGTTTCCCAGCCGCGGCATCGCCGTAAGAAAAATTTAATAGCCAGCTAATGGCTGGTTA
>Ga0307372_10006700_pt1 | contig 16722 bp, 16 predicted proteins | sample OX1MG_FD_202533 | JGI IMG/M metagenome (GOLD analysis project Ga0307372, IMG submission 202533) | Soil microbial communities from Risofladan, Vaasa, Finland - OX-1 | ecosystem: Environmental > Terrestrial > Soil > Coastal area > Acid sulfate soil | place: Finland: Risofladan, Vaasa | collected... | reverse complement strand
GCCAGCCCGGCCGGTGTGGATGATCACTTGTTAACCCGTGCACCGCCCCCCGACAACCCAACGAAATCCCAGGTCAAACCCTTACGTGAAGACCTCACAAGCGTTTCGTATTCGAACTCGCCGCCCCTGAAGAGGTCGTCGAAGGGCTCGCGGTAGCTCACCTCGGCGATCCGGCCGTCCTTCACGACGATGCGCTGGAAGACGGCGTTGTTGAAGAGCCGCCGGGTCTTGTCGTCGGCCTTGCGGTAGGCCTCGGCGCAGCGGGTGGCGAAGCGGGCCGCGAGGGTGAGGATCTCCTGCCATTCGGTCAGGTTGGCGTCGAGGCCGGACAGGGCGTCCTTCGCCGCGGTGAGGTCGCGCCCGATGCGGTCCTGCTCGACTTTGAGGGTGGCGACGTCGATCGCGCCGGAGTAGTAGGCATCGAGTAGTTTGCGCCGCTGGGTTTCGGCCCGGGCGAGCTGGTGGGTGAGGAACTCGCGCTGGCCGGCGTCGCGGTGCTGGCGCTGGGTTGCCTCAGCGCCATCTCTTCCTCGAGGCGCCGGAGCCAAGCGGCGGGGAGCTGGATGCGGTCATACAGCGCTGCGATCTGGGTTTCGAGTTTCTCGGCGGGCACGTAGGGTTCGCGGCAGGTGCCGGCCGGATTGCTTTTCTGGCCGAGGCAGTAGAAGTAGGTGTACGCGCCCTTGGAGAGCTGCACGGACAGGCGCCGTCCGCACACCCCGCAGAACAGGGTGCCTTTCAGGTAGTGCGGGTGTTTGCGTTCCCGGCAGCCCCGCACGCTTCGGGCGGCGAGGAGCTCGCGGACCCGCCGGTAGGTGTCCGGGGAGACGAGCGGCTGGTGGGTGCCGGCGTGCTGCACGCCGTTCCATTCGACGATGCCGGTGTAGGCGGGGTTGGCCAGGATCTTCGCCAGCCCCTGCCAGCTGATCGGCGCGGACGCCTTGGCGCGCGACCCTTTGTTCGTGAGCCCCCGGTGCGCGAGCTCCTCAGCCAACGACTGCAACGTCCATTCCCCGGTGGCGTAGGTCTGGAAGGCCAACGTGATCAGCGGGGAGCGGTCGGGGTCGGGCACGATCCGGGCCACCTGCCGGCCGGCGATCACCTCGCGGGTGTTGAGGTAGCCCAGCGGCGCGGTGTGCGGGAACCCGCCCTGCTTGGCCTTCTGCGTCATGCCCTTTTTGATCTCGGAGGCCAGGTTGGCGGAGTAGAACTCGGCCATCAAAGCGTGGATGCCCTCGACCAGCCGCCCGGAGGCGGTCTCTTCCAGGTTCTCGGTGACACTGACCAGGGTCACCCGGCATTTGCGTAGCAGGGCCCGGATCGCGACGTGGTCTTCCATGTTGCGGGCCAGCCGGTCAATCTTGTGCACGACGACCGCGTCGACGTCCCGGTCGGTGGCGATCCGGGCCAGCATGGCCTTCAGGGCCGGCCGGTCGGCACTTCGGGCACTCTCACCCCGGTCGACGTACTCGTCGATCAGGTCCCAGCCGGCGTCGCGGATGTGCCGGGTGGCGGCTTCCCGTTGGGCGGGGATGGAGAAGCCTTCGGTGCCTTCGCCTTTCTCGGCTTGTTCGCGGGTGGAGACCCGCAGGTACAGCACACAGCGCATGTCAGGCTCCCTTCTGGACTGGACAGTCCATGGACGCTCGATCCCGCTGGCGTGGCAAGTCCGGCCGGCGGGGCGGCTCGCCTGGGTAGGGCTCGGGTAGAGCGCCTGCCTGCCGGCGGCGGGTGTGCAGCTCGGCGGCGGCGGCCAGCAGCGCTCGGGCCAGCGGCCGCAACGCCCCGGGCGGCGGCGCGGGAACGGTGGTCCTTACTTGGGGCTGGACGGTCGTGTCCGTGGTGGGGTCGACGGGGATTTGCGGGTTGCGTTCGGCGTCCGGCGGTGTGTCGGCGGGTGGTTGGTCGGGCTCGCCGTGTTCCCGGTGTGGGCAGGGCAGCCGGTGTTGGGCTCGTGGCCCGCCGTGCGGCCTGGGGCTGTCGCCCGTGTCGGCTGGCCGGTTCAATGCGCACCGCCCAGTGCGGCGAGCGGCTGTCGTGGCCCGTCGGACCCGAGTGGCAGCCAGACCGGTCCGGCCGGGCCGCCGAGGGTGGGGCTGGCGGTGGCGATCGGGATGGTGGGCACGCCCAGTGCCCGGCGGAGTGCGGCTTCCCGACGGGGGCCGGGGAGCCAGAACAGCAGCACCGTCGGGTGGCCGCCGACGTCAGTGTCGGTGTCGGCGAGGTCGGTGTAGCCGGCGAGTTTGGCTACCACTCGGGTGAGTGTTTCGGTGCCGGTGTCGTGTTCGAGGAAGAACGCGACACGCCGGCCGTCCTCGCGCCACACCCCGTAGCCGTCCGGGCGGACAAAGTCGCCGTACTCGCCGACGGTGCGCCGCTCGGACCACCAGGCTTCCAGCGCCGCGGTGCCCCCGGAGCGGCGGGCGTAGCCGGCCAGGGAGGTGAAGAAGCCGTTGACCCCAACCCGGTGGTCGAGGTGGCTGGAGGCGGCCAGGGCCAGGGTGCGGGCCCGCAACACGGCCGGGCTTGGTGGATCGACGCCGGCTTCGGCGGCGACCAGCCGGGCGCCAACGACGTCGAGCAGGTAGTGCCAGGGCTCCGAGCCGGCGGGGCGGTAGCGGCGGAACCGGGCGAGCACCCCGAGGCGGTGCAGCACGACGAGGCGGTGCTGCGCGGTGGTCGGCGAGGTGAACGTCAGTTCGGTGATCTGGCCGGTGGTCAGCACCCGATGCTCGGCCAGCAGCCGGCACAGCGCCCGGTCCCGGTCGGTGAGCCGGGCCAGCACCGTCAGCGGATCGACGCCGGCCAGCCGGGCCGGCCGCCGGGCCGACCGCGCGATAGCGGAAGCAGTCATACCGACCTCCACCAGCAGTCGGCCTGCCGGGACGCCGAGTCGGTGAGGCCGGTGACGTGCGGGTTCGGCCCGGGTGGGCTCGGCGGGTCTGGCACGCCGGGGGGAACGCCGACCGGCACGCCGGGGGGAACGCCGACCTGCCGGGTGTCGGTGGTTCGGCTGGTTCGGTGCACCCGCCGGCGGGCCAGCTGGTCGCGGCGGCGGGCCGCGGGGGTGTGCCCGAATGCCCGGGCGGCGGCCCGCAGCATTTCGGCCCGGCCGGGGATCGGCGCGGGTGCCGGCTGGGTGGCCAGGGTGAAGCCGGACGTGTCAATGCCGCCGTGGACGATCCGGCAGGCGATCCGGTACCCACCCAGATGGCACAGGTCGTAGTCGCGAAGGACAGGCCCGATGTGGGGGGCGAGGCGGTGGGCGTCTTCCGGGGAGCAGCTGAAGTACACCTTGTTCCGGGCGTTCGCGCTGATCGCGTCAGCGAGCTCACGGGGCAACTGCCCGAGATGCTGATGGGCCAGTACGAGCGACAGGTGGTAGCCGCGGGCCTCGGCCAGCGTGTCGTCCAAGGCGCCGGGTAGCGCCAGGAAGTTGTGGCACTCATCGACATACAGCGCGGCATCAGGCCGAGCGTGTTCGGGGCGGTCGGCGCGGGCGGCGGCCGCCTGCCACGTTTTCGCGACCAACAGTGACCCGACGAGGCGGGCGGTGTCCTGTCCGAGCAGGCCTTTGGGCAGGCGGGCTAGTAGCAGCCCGCCCCGGTCGAGGATGTCGGTGATCGAAAAGCTGGAGGTGGCGGTGCCGAGCAGGTCCGCGGCGAAACTGCGGGTCAGGATCGCCCGCAGCTTGTTCGCGACCGGCCCGACCGCCGCGGCCCGGCCGGCTTCCGACAGTCCGTCATACCAGGCCCAGAAACCGCCCACGCCGGCCGTGTCGCCGCCCCTGGCGCCCCGCCGGTAGGGATGCGCCGGGTCGGCCAGCACACGCGGTATGTCGGCCAACGTGGCGCCGCCGTGGCCGGCCACCGTGAGGGCAGCACAACGCAGAATGTCTTCGCTGCGCGGCCCCCACGCGGAGGCGAACACCCGGGCGAAGATGCCGACCAGCTGATCGACCATCAGCTCACCGGCCGGGCCGCCCGCACCGTCCAACACGTTCAGGGCCGCCGGCGCGGTGGTCTCGGCGGGGTCGATGAGCACCAGCCGGCCGGCCATGCTCGCCGGGAGCCGGTCGAGCAGGTCGTTGATCAAGTCGCCTTTGGGGTCGATCACCACCGCACCCCGCCCGGCCCGGGCGTCCTGGAGCACCAGCTGGGTCAGCAGCGTCGACTTGCCGACGCCAGTCGAGCCCAGCATGTGCAGATGGAACCGGGCGTCGGCCACGGTCATCCCGACCGGCCGGCGGGCCCCGGTCTCCGCTACACCGAGCAGCTTGATGGCCGGCGGCCAGCACACCGGGACGGTTGCGACGCGGCGGTCACGCACCGGCGTTCTCCACCCAGCTCGCCGGGTCCCCGCCGGCCCAGCGAGAATCCTCGCCCGGACTCTCCGGCCATCGTCCTGCTTGCCGGGGTAGGACCGCCCGCCCGGTGGGATGGCGGTCGAGGTTCTCCGGCTCGTCGTCGGCGGGCCACCGTGGGGTGGGCACGCTGAGCTGCCCGGGTGGGGCCACCGGCCGGGCCCCAGCCCGGACCAGGCCGGTCACAGCGGCGTCGACCGGCAGGTGCGCCAGCGCCGCCAGCTCCCCGGTCGAAGCTAGGAACGCGCTGCCGGCCCGCCCGGTGGTCAGCGCTTGGACTGGCCGGGCCAGGCGTCGGCTGGTCAGCCCCGGATAGACCCCCAGGCCCATCGCGATCCCGGCGGCGGTGGCCCGGCACGCCCGGCGGGCGGCGAACCCCGACGCCGTGGTGGCCACCGCGTAGCTGACGCTGACCTCCCACAGTGGGGTGTCGGTCAGTTTCGCCAGCCCGGCCCGCATGTCGGCTGTGCGCATCGGGTCGGTGTCCGGCCTGGCCGTGGTCCGGGTCCGCCTGGTGCGGCCGCCGCTGAGCAGACCCTCGAGGACATCCAGCAGCCAGTGGACCGGCCGCCACGGGTGGGTTTGGGGGCGGATACCGGTCGCGACGTGACCGCGGGTGATCCGGCGCCGCCGAGCCAACCGGGCCGACACGGCCAGCACCGCGAGCTGACCGGGGGCGAGCTCAACGAGCTGGCCGAGTACCCCGCGCAACGGATCCGGACCGCCCCGACGGTTCTCGCCGGTCAACGGCAGCCACTCCGCCCGGGCGGGGCGTAGTTGGCCACCGGCTGCCGTCAAGCCGCGGGGCAGGTGCGGGCCAGCCTGTTCGACGTTCGCGGTGACGCCCGGCCAGGCCGCAGCGACCGTCCGGACGAACGCGCCCGGGTTCACCCCGCCCGGCAGTCGCAGGCCGATCCGGACCCCCACGGCTGAGGCGACCAAGTTGAAGCTCACGCTCGGGTGGGGCGTCAAGGCGGCCCGCCAGCCGCGGCGCAGTGCCACCGCGACCGCTCGCCACAGCACCTCCCCACCACTGGGGTACACGTCGGCCGGAACGCCGATCTCCAACCAGCAGCCGCGCCGGCGGGATCGGGCCGCCCGCCATCGAAACAACAGCCCGACACCCACCCAGCCGGCCAGCCCCACCCCGACGGCGAGACCGGCGAGCGGTACCAGCCCCGGCGCGAAGGCCGCGGCAGCGTGGGCGATGGTGTGGAGGAGATGGTGGCCCCAGCGCGACAGCGTGCCGCCTGGATTCAACACCAGGTGCCGCAGCCATGCTGGCGGTGTCCCCACTGTGGGCGAAGGGTGCGGACGCAGCGGATTCAGCAGTGGGCCATGCCGGCCCAGATCAGCGGCTCGGGCCGCAGCCAGGCGCAGGTGGGACAGCTCGGCAGCGGGGGTTGGGGAGGGGATGGGGGACGTGGCAGCACACTCCAATCGAGAAACGAACAGGACAGGGCGGACGGCCCACCGGACGGCGGGCAGCGCGGAGCCGCGGTCCGGGAACCGGCCGCGACAGGTAGCGCGCAAACTTCTCTGCGGTAACTCGGTCAGCCGCCGCGCGGCACGACCCTCACGGGCCGCCGGGACGCTGAACCATCGATGAACGCTCCGTCCCACGCCGAAGTCAAGGAAAGAATTATCACGATTTCATAACGGACGATCGTGCATCGGATCGCCGGCAACAGCGGGTCGACAGGTAGCACGCCCGTACCGCTACCGCGGACGCCGAGGCCGGCGGATGGCCTGTCGTGCACCCGCCGGAAGCCGTCTAGGGCGCAAGCTCGGAAGGCGAGAGGCGGCCGTACTGCGTGCCCGTCGGGCACTGGCGGACGGTGTGGCTACCGATCGTTGTCGGACCCGTGCGAGAAGATGCATTCGTGGCTCTACCCCGAGATCTGCCAGCGCTGCTACCACTCGAGTTCGAGGTACCGCCCCCGGCTGCGCTGGTCCGGGCGGCGAGCTTCCCGCGCCTGCGTTATATGGGTTCGAAGTACCGGCTGCTGCCGGATCTCGCGGCGGTGTTCACCGAGATCGCGCCGGACACCGTGCTGGACGCATTCTCTGGGAGCGGGGTCGTGAGCTACCTACTCAAGGCTCTCGGCTACCAGGTCACCTCGAACGATTTCCTCTCGTTCCCGGGAATGATTACCGAGGCGACGGTCGTAAACGAGGTGACTCGGCTGGATGCGGAAACGATCGACCGCGTCTGCGGCCCGCCGGCAGATGACCGGGACTTCATTCAGCGCACGTTCGACGGCCTGTACTTCACGGCGGAGGACCGGGCCTTCCTTGATTCAGCGTGGTCCCATATCGACCTGATGTGCGGGGCTGAGCGTGCGCTGACCATCTCCGCGTTGGTGCTGTCAGCGGCACGCAAGCAGCCGAGAGGCGTTTTCACGTTCACCGATCTGCGCTACGACGACGGGCGGAGGGACCTCCGACTCTCGGTGCGAGAACACTTCCGCGAGCGAGCCGCCGAGTACAACGCGACAGTGTTCGAGAGCGGCAGGCAGCACCAGGCACTCACCGGTGAGGTGTTCGACCTCGACCCGCGCGGCCTTGACCTCGTGTACCTCGACCCGCCGTACGCCCCCCCGAAGGACGACAACTGCTATATCAAGCGCTACCACTTCCTTGAAGGCCTCGCCCTCTACTGGCGAGGCCAGAAGATTATGGAGGCGACCAAGACCAAGAAGCTCGCGAAGCGCTACACGCCGTTCTCCTACAAGCACACGGTCACCGACGCGCTCCGTGCCCTGTTCGAACGGTTCCAGGAGAGCACGATCGTCTTGTCCTACTCCTCGAACGCCATCCCCGACGCCGCAACCATCGAGGGAATGCTGCGGGACTACAAGCGCAACGTCGAGGTCCGCCGCGTTGATCACCGGTACTCGTTCGGCACGCACGCGGCGGCGCGCCGACGTGAGGTCGACGAGTACCTGTTCATCGGGCGCTGACGAATGCCGGGCCTTCCCACCTTCGAGGAGTACGTCGCATCCCTGGGGCACCTGACCGCGCACATCGACCCAACGGCGTCCACGCCGGAGGCCTCGGTGATCAGGGAGGCTGCCGACAGCCTCACCGCCCTGGCCGCGATCACCACCGAGACGCTGACTGCGTGGGTCGTTGAACACCCCCAAGCGGTGCCCGCCCTTGGTCTCAGCGTCGGCTTGTCCCAGGAGCGGCTCAAGAACACCCTCAAGCACGCATTCGGTACAAGCGGCTGGGTCACCCTCGCGCGCGAACGCCCTGCCGATCTGGTCAGCATGCTCGACCGGGACTACGACCTAGTCCGCCAGGTCGAGATACAACGCGCCAACAGCTACACGTTCGGGGACGTGCTGGTCGCCCGGGCCGGTACCCGGGTGACCGCGACCAGCGCCGGCGTCTCGGGCCGCAAGGTCGAGGACGAAATTGAGGCCATCGCCCGGAACCTTGGCCTGGCCTGCGAGACCCGGACGCGCTTCACCGGCAGGAACTCCCGGGACGCGCCCTGCGACCTAGCCATCCCCACCGCTAGCGAAGCGCTGATCGTTGTCGCGGCGAAGGGCTTCGACTCGACCGGTTCCAAGCTCTCCGACGCGGTCCGCGAGATCATGGAGATGGCCGATGTGCGCCAACCAAGGCAGTACGTCATGGCCGTCATCGATGGGATCGGCTGGAAGAGTCGCCTCGCGGACTTGCGCCGGATCTACCAGCTCTGGCAAACCCAGCAGATCGATGGCATGTACACGCTCGGCACTCTCGACAGCTTCCGTGCAGACCTCGCCGAAGCCGCCCGCCGGGCAGGCCTCATCTCGTAGTAACGAGCACAGGAGTCGAGGCAACCGCGCCCAACCGGCGTGTCGTTCTGACAGAGGCGGTTGCTGAGGGCATGATTTAGATGTCGCGATCTATCGCTCGACACGCCGCGCGATAGATCCCAGGTTTTGTCGGTTCTCCGTGTTCTCCTTGATGTGACCCTGGGCGCGGATGCGCTCCTTCCTCGGGGTCGCACTCGAAGGGGACGATCAATGGCGACCTACACCGTTACCAAGGTGCGCAAGGAGCGATCCACTGACGGCTCGCATCAGCACTTGGAGGGCGTCTGCACCGACGCTCCCAAGCACTACACCCGCAAGGAGGTCGTGGACAGCATCAATGCAGGCAACGTCTGGAAGACCAGCGCCGGCGCCTACACCGCGGTGATCACGACCATGCCCAAGTGTCCTGTCAGCGGTTGTAGCGCGACTCCGTACATCAAGACCAACCCCGACAGCACGAAGCAGGACAACCTCGAGAAGCTGCCTCCCTGTTGACCGACTCCGCCGCCGCGTGGGCGACCGTCGCGCTGGCCTCAGTTGCGCTTCTCACCCTCGCGGTCGCGATCTGGCAGGCCAAGTTGACCCGCGCCGCCGTCGCTGCCGCCCTGGACGATGTGGCTGAGTCGCGCCAGGCGCGGATCGACGCCCGTAGCCCGAGAGTCATCGTCAGCGACAAGACTGACCCGCTCATGCCCGCCGCGAAGCGCCAGAGCACCGTAACCGGCGTGAGGTGGCCTCTCGCTCCTGGGCACCGGTTCGACCTGCCAGGGAGCGCTGACCAAGCCGTAGTGCTGACCGCTCACGTTCAGTTGCACAACGAAGGACCGACGTCGGCATTCTTGACACTGCCCCCTGGCGGGATCGCCGTCCCCTCGCCCGACGATCGTCCTAGCGACGAAGGAATCAACACCTTTCGTTGGGCCATCGGCAAGCGGCTTGAGTACCGACTCGCGCCCGGCCAGACCCAATGGTTCCTACTTGAAGCCGGTCACTCCGTCGGGGAGTGGGCTGATCTTTGGCACCGCTTCGAAGGTGACATCACCAAGTCCGTCGATGCTGAGCCGGTTCCCGGCGTGCGCTTCGTGGTGGAGATCCGAGATCAGTTCGCTGGAACGTTCCTGGACACCCTGACCATCGACCTACTGGCGCTCCCCCTGCAGCCGCTGACCGGCAGCGACGGCAGCTGGCAGACGCGCGCATTTGTAGGCGACCCGTTCAAGATCGTCGTCGAGACCCGCGTGCTGGGACTCCTGCGAGCCTACGGTCCGATAGCTTGAATGCTGCCGCTGGACATTGCCGGTCGCTGAGTGCCGTCAAAGGTCGCCCCGCTGTCCCGGCCGAGACAGCGGGAGTTGGCCGACGAGGCTAACCAGCCGATCCCGCACGTCGCGGGGGTTCGAATAAGGACAACGCTTCACCACCCGAGGAACTGATGTTCCTTACTTAAACCCCGCGAGCTTCCGGCTCCCGCATTTGCAGGGGTCCTGAACGGCTTGCAGGGCTCGGCGGGAGGGTTTAAAGGTCGTCCCCTTAGTTCACCTAATAGGACGTTGAACCCCCTCGACGGCGACTCAGTCTTCGTTGCGACTTCGTAGCTCGCGGATGCTGGTGGCGGCTGCGAGGACGGCGATTCCGAGCGCTGCGCCTGGATCGGCTGCCCACCAGTGCAGGGTCCGGGTTAGGACCAGGCCGAGCAGGCTGAGCACGGCGGTGGCGGCTCCGACGAGCGTGATGACAGCGTCCGTGCGCAGCGCTCGGCTTGGCACTGCCGCTGCGATTCGCAGCTTGATCATTGCCAGAGTGGGCAGCACCAGCACGGACGCCGCGGCGACGGTGACGCCAGCAGCGTCCGGTTTCGCACCCTGACCGGCCGCAAGATGGGCGATCGAGCCAGCTGCCACGCCGACTGCGACGCAGAGCAGGGCGAATGACGCGACGAGGTGCGCGCGCCGTTCGACCTCGTGGCCCGGACGGCCGCCGTGCAGCCCGGTGCGGAAGCGCCACACGAGCACGACGGAGGAAGCCATGTCGGCGAGGACGTCCGCGCCGGTACCGACGAGTGCGGTGCTTCTCGACTGAAGGCCGACGACGATCGAGATACTGCCTGCGACCAGGCTCCAGGCAACGGCGACGTAGGAAACGAGAAGCGCGGCCGCAACGGGCGAGCGCCGTTCGCCGCTCATTGTGCAGCAACCACTTGGGGCATCATTCGATTTGGGTGTGCCTTACCAACCCCAGGCGGTGGCTGCCGCGTCAGGCTCGCCTGCCGCCTCGGAGAACGCTCGGAGCGCACTGACGAGTGCTTCGTGTTGCTCGGAGGGCATCGCGGTCACGATGCGAGCGATCTCGGTTCGGCGGCGGGCGGTGACTTTGCGGACGATGCCGTGGCCAGCCGGCGAGAGGCCGAGCAGGACTTCGCGCCGGTTATGCGGATTATTGCGACGGGTGACGAGGTCGGCGACGAGGAGCCGGTCGATCATCCGCATCGCGGTCGAGGACGTCACGTCGAGCAGGTCGGCCAGAGTGTTGAGGTTGATGTCGGGGTGGCTGTCGAGCACGACCATCGTGCGGAACTGGGTCATGGTGACGGTGTCCTCGACCTCGGCGATGGTGCGCGCTGAGACGCCGACGAGCACGCGCGAGGCCGTGAGTAGGGCGGTGACGAGGTCGGTGCCGTCATCGACGTGCTGGCTCGCGCTGTTGTTCGATCGGGTGCGGGACACGTCCCCATGATGCCGAACCGCTCTCGAACCCGATGACGCGTGCACACTCTCAATATTGCATACTGCAATGGTGAGTGTGGCTGACGGTGCGGTGTCGGGGAAGCGGCCGGTACGTGTGGGCTGGGCTGGCCGGATCGCGCTGCCTGGCCGTGTCCGGTCCGTGGCGTGGGCGTTGCGCACGTCCGATGGCGGCGGTTTGGCGTTGGCGCTGCTGGTCGGTGCGGGCGCTGGCCTCGGGGCGGTCGTGTTCCGCTGGCTGATCAAGACATTCACCCTCGTGCTGTCGGGCCATGCCGACTACTCCGCTGCTGGTCATGTTGCGAATCCACATGTGCCGGGTCTCGGACGGTGGTTCGTGATCCTCGCGCCGGTCGCCGCCGGACTGCTGTACGGCCCCCTGGTCCAGTTCTTCGCCCGTGAAGCGCGCGGGCACGGCGTGCCCGAGGTCATGTACGCCGTCGCGCGCAAGGGTGGCCGGATCGCCCCGCAGGTCGCCGCGGTCAAGGCCCTGGCCTCGGCGCTGTGCATCGGTGGCGGCGGCTCGGTCGGGCGCGAAGGACCGATCGTGCAGATCGGGTCCGCGCTCGGCTCGACCTTCGGATCGGTGCTGCGGGTCCCCGAATCGAGGATGCGGGTCCTGGTCGCGTGTGGCGCGGCGGGCGGGATCGCTGCGACGTTCAACGCCCCGCTGGCCGGGGTGTTCTTCGCGATGGAACTCATCCTGCGCGACTTCGCGACCGCGTCCTTCGGCATGGTCGTGATCTCCTCAGTGGTGGCCAGCGTGATCGGCCGCGCGGCACTCGGTAACCACCCGTTCCTGCACCTGCCACCGTTCACGGTCGACAACATCGCCCAGTACGGTCTGTTCGCGGCCGTCGGCGTCCTCGCCGGGGTTGTCGGCGTCGGGTTCACCCGGGTGCTGTACCTGATCGAGGACGCCTGCGACTGGGCCTGGCGTGCCCCCGAATGGCTGCGCCCCGCCGCGGGCGGTCTGCTGTTGGGCGGTCTGCTGCTGGTCCTGCCCGAGATGTACGGCGTCGGCTACCCGGTCCTTGGTGATGGCGTGGCGGGCAAGTACGCCATCGGATTCCTGCTCGTGTTGATGGTGGGCAAGATGGTCGCGACCAGTCTCACGATCGGTATCGGCGGCTCGGGTGGTGTGTTCGCGCCGAGCCTGTTCATCGGTGCGATGCTCGGCGCCGCGTGCGGGCAGGGGCTGCATCACCTGATTCCCGCGACGGCGGGACCGCCCGGCGCCTACGGGCTGATCGGCATGGGTGCGGTGTTCGCCGGTGCCGCGCGGGCTCCGATCACCGCCGTGGTCATCATGTTCGAACTCACTGAGGAGTACTCGATCATCCTGCCCTTGATGGCGGCGATCGTGCTCGCCACCGGTATCAGCCGCCTGCTCAGCGGCGACACCATCTACACCCTCAAACTGCGCCGCCGCGGGATCGACCTGGACGCCCGCCCCACCGCAAACGCCCTCGTGACGACGCGAGTCGGTCAAGTGTGTGAACCTCTCGGTGCCACCGCCTCGGTCGATCTCGGCCTGCTCGACGCCGTCGCGCTGCTCGCTGAGTCTGACGTCGGCTACCTCGCAGTATTGGACTCCGAGGGCACCTACGTCGGCGTGGTGACCGCCCGTGCCCTCGCCGCGGCCCTGGCCGACGGCGAGCACGACACGGCCCACCTCAACACCGTCACCGAAGCCGTGACTTCGGTGCGCTCGGACGACACCCTCGAACACGCCCTCGACGTACTAGAGAACACCAGCGCCCCCGCCCTGCCGGTCTTGGACGCAGACGCCGGTCAACTCAGCGGCTGGCTCACGCTGCGCGATGTCCTCACCGCCATGCGACCCGCTCCGACCGCCACCTCGACCACCGCGCAGACAGGGAAATCCACATGAGTTCCTGTATCCCCTTCCGGGGACGCCCGCGCATGCGTGAAAATGTCAGGTGGTTGCCCGTCGACGCCGATCTGCCTGTGGGCTTGGAGCCCGTACGTGAGTTTGGCGCTGGGGCTCACCGTGAGGGCCGCGCACTGTTGCTTCGAGCACGCCGATCAGATTTCGGTTCCCTCCGAGCCCCCGGGCAGCCGACCGGGCGGGCCGAGAGGAGGACGGGGCCGATGGACAACAGGACGGAGCAGGTCAGCGTGGACTCGCTGGCGGAGGAGATCCTCGATCGGGTGGCGGCGATCGATGTGGGCAAGGACGCCGGGGTGGTGTGCATGCGCACCCCGCACGCTAACCAGCCGGGCAAGCGGGTCAGTGTGGTGTGGACGGTGCGGTCGCGCACCCGGATGATCCTCGATCTGGCCGATCGGCTGGCCAGCGAGGGCATCGAGCGGGTGGTGCTGGAGGCGACTTCGGATTACTGGCGACCGTTCTACTACTTACTCGAAGCCCGTGGGGTGCCGGTGTGGCTGGTCAACGCCCGGGACGTGAAGAACGTCCCGGGTAGGCCCAAGACGGACAAGCTCGACTCGGTATGGCTAGCCAAGTTGAATGAGCGCGGCATGCTGCGGCCCAGCTTCGTGCCGCCGAGCGAGATCCGCCAGCTGCGCGACTACACCCGGCTGCGCAGCGACTTGATCGGCGACCGGTCCCGGCACACCCAACGGCTGGAGAAGCTGCTCGAGGACTCGCTGATCAAGCTCTCCTCGGTCGCGACCGACATCATGGGCGTCTCCGGCCGGGCGATGTTAGCCGCGTTGATCGCCGGCGAGCGCGATCCACAGGTGCTCGCGGACCTGGCGAAGGGTCGGTTGCGGGTCAAACGGGTTGCCCTGGTCGAGGCGCTGACCGGACGATTCGACGCCCACCACGGCGAGCTCGCCGAGTTGCTACTGGGCCAGATCGACGGGCTCACCGCGCAGATCGAGCGTCTGGACGAACGTGTCGAACAGCTCATCGCCGACCTGCCTGCCGCACAAGCACCACTCCAGCCCGACGGTGACGCCACGCCGGGAGCACCGCAGCGCTACCTGGCTGCGGTGGACCGGCTCGACGAGATCACCGGCGTCGGCCAGCACGCCGCACAGACCATCATCGCCGAGGTCGGGCTGTCCATGGCGATCTTCCCGACCGCCGGGCACCTGGTGTCCTGGGCCAAGGTATGCCCGCGGGCCATCCAGTCCGGCGCCAAGAGCCGGTCCGGCAAGACCGGCCAGGGCAACCGCTACCTCAAGGCCGTGCTCGGCGAAGCTGCGATGGCGGCATCCCGCACGAACACCTTCCTGGGCGCCCGTTACCGGCGGCTGGTCAGACGCGTGGGCAAGGCCAAGGCCCTCGTTGCGATCGCCCGCTCCATCCTGGTCATCGTCTGGCATCTGCTCGCTGACCCAACCCTGCGCTACACCGACCTCGGAGCTGCGTTCTACGACCAGCACCTGCACACCGAACGGCGCACCCGAAACCACGTTCGCCAGCTCGAAGCCCTCGGCTACAAAGTCACCCTCGAACCCGTCGCCGCATGACTACGAGCCGACCGTCGGGTTATTTTCCGATCAGTAAGAGCGCGCCGTCCGGTCGGCCGTCGGCACGTGGCACTGACGCGGCCCGGGAGAAGTCCAAGGCGTTCCGCAAGCGCGAGGCCGAACGCGCACGCCGCAGACGGCTCGTGCAGTGGGGCACCGCCGCCGCGGCCGTGCTGCTCATCGCCGTCGTGGTCGTGATCGCCACGCGCGGCAGCCCCGGCAAGAGCCCAGCAGCCACAAGCTTGACCGATACCGCGACTGGGACGCTCACCGGCCCTCCCGGTCCCGAAGGCATCGTCCTGGAACAGGGCACCCTTTTGGCGCCCGCATCGGGATTAGCGCAAGGCGCCACGGTCGACGGGGTGCAGTGCAACTCGATGGAGCAGGCGTGTTGACCACATCCACATCCACCTCAGCGTCTACGTCAACGGCGCCCTGCGGCCCATCCCGCCGGGCATCGGAGTCGTCGACCCTGTTCCCAGCAGGGTGCGAACGGCGTCTTCGACCAGGCCAGCCACTGTTACTACTGGCTGCACACCCATGCCCAGGACGGGATCATCCACGTCGAAGCGCCGAGCGAAGCTCAATACCAGTTGGGCAACTTCTTCGACATCTGGCACCAACCGCTCTCCACGACGCAGGTCGGTTCGGCGACCGGCACCGTGACCGCCTACGTCAACGGCACCCGCTACACCGGTGACCCAGCCGCGATCCCGATGACCAGCCACGAGGACATCCAGCTGGACATCGGCACCCCGACCGTGGCACCGCTCAAGGTCGACTGGAGCCATGCGCAGCTCTAATCCACGACAACGAGCAGCACGGTTGATTGCCTCGTGCGCCGCCGCCGGGATGCTCGCCGCGTGCACAACACCCTCGCAGGGCCCTCCCGAACCCGGGCCCTCGATCGGCCAGCAACTCAACGCGGCACTGCCCGCGCCCGTGAGCAACAGCGTGCTGGTCACCTCGGACGGCCGTCGGCTGAGCCTGGCGTCGCTCGCGGGGAAGGTGCTGGTCATCTCCGACGTCATGACCCTCTGCCAGCAGACCTGCCCGCTCGACACCGCGAACGTTGTTGCCGCCGCGAAGGCCGCGGACGCAGCCGGGCTGTTGGACAAGGTCGACTTCCTCAGCATCACCATCGACCCCAGCCGAGACACCCTCGCGCAGCTATCGGCCTATCGCGACCTGTACCGCCCGGCCCCTGCGAACTGGCTAGATGTCACCGCAACACCCCAGGACCTGACGGCGTTGTGGAGTGCCCTCGGCGTCTACATCCAGAAAGTCCCCGACACCCCACCCGCGCCGACCAACTGGCGCACCGGCAAGCCATTGACGTACGACCTGACGCACTCTGACGAACTGTTCTTCTTCGACACGACCGGTCACGAACGCTTCGTCCTCGACGGCGCACCACATGTCGCGGCCGGTGCACTCATCCCAGCCGCGCTCCGCCGGTTCATGGACGCCAACGGCCAGAACAACCTCGCCCACCCGGACCCGCTCGCCTGGACGCTTCCGCAGGCGCTGCAGATCATCTCCTGGCTCGCCGGTCGCGAGATCCCGAATCACAGCTGAGAGCGGAGACCACGTGCCAACTCGCAAGCCCGGGCCAATCACGCGGCGGCTGTTGCGCGCCCCCGCCCGCCTCTACGACTGGAAACTCGGCTGGCTGCTCGGGCACCGCTTCCTGCGACTGACCCACATAGGTCGGACGAGCGGCCGCCCGGACCAAACGATGCTCGAGGTAATCGGCACAACCAGTGAAGGCGAGTACCTCGTGATGGCCGGGCTCGGACGACGCGCCGACTGGTACCCAAACCTCCTCGCTAGCCAGACAGCAACAGTGGCCATCGCGACACGGCAGTTCGCCGCCGCCTTCCGCGTCCTCGACCACCACGATGCCGCCCAGGCCCTCGGTGAGTACGAACGCCGAAACCGTCTCATCGCACCGATCCTGCGCACGGTCCTAAGCTGGCTGCTCGGCTGGCGCTACGACGGAACCGACGCCGGGCGGCAGCGCTTGATCCAAGAGCTTCCCGTGATTGCCTTCCAGTCGAAGTCCTGACACCGCCCGGCGTACTGCGCAGAGGAGTGGGTTAGAGGCTCTGACGCGCCAAGCCGTGCCTCGCTGACGAGCAGCTGCTGGCCGATCGAGTTCTGCGGCCACGCGCGGCATCGGCGGCGGGCTCGGAAGCCTGCGATTGGCCTTCGCTTCTGATCCGAAAACTACGCCTTAACCGGGCAGGCGGCAGCGCGCGGCGGGTCGGCGTCGCGAGTGGTGGATCGGCGGGTCAGGCGGGGGTGGCGAGTAGTTCGCCGGTGTCGGGATCGGCGGGTGTGA
>Ga0307372_10006699_pt1 | contig 16725 bp, 18 predicted proteins | sample OX1MG_FD_202533 | JGI IMG/M metagenome (GOLD analysis project Ga0307372, IMG submission 202533) | Soil microbial communities from Risofladan, Vaasa, Finland - OX-1 | ecosystem: Environmental > Terrestrial > Soil > Coastal area > Acid sulfate soil | place: Finland: Risofladan, Vaasa | collected... | reverse complement strand
TGGCGCGGTCAGCCTCGCCGCCCTGCCGCTGGCGCCGTTCGCCACCGCCGCGGCGTTGCGCCAGGCGCTTGAGTAGCGGTCAGGTGACGGCGCCGGTCAACAGGGGTTTCGCTCCCACTTGTCCTTGTCCTTGGCCTTCGCCGCCGCGATCGTTTGCCATTGCAGATTGGCGACGGCGTCCGGTCCGCCGCAGGCGAGCGGTCGAATGTGATCTTTCCAGTAACCGGGGCAGCGACCGCGCGTCCGGCCGGTCGAGGGGCAGGGATGTTCCCGCTGAAAGGCGAGCAGTACTCGATGCGATCGGTGTTCTCGCGCGGCGGCGGGAGCTGCCGTCATCGCCGCCGACCCGAGGCAGACGGCCAGCACGCCCAACGCGGCCCGGTGCAGCAATTTCGTGGTGGTCGCGGACATTTTGCCTCCCCGACGCGGCGGGGGCGAATTCTGCGCCGGCGAGTGTTAAGAAGCGCCAAGCTTTTGCGGCCGCGCCCGGCCCGCGCGACGATGACGCCGCGCCGCACTGACGGCGAGGCGCGGCTGTATTATAGTGATCGCACCTGATCGAGAAAGGCGTCGCATGCTGACTCGCTTGGCCAACCCGGCGCGCTTCATGCGCGCCAGCACCACCGCGTTGCCTTGGCTCGGTGCCGCGAGCGCGGTCGTCATCGCGATCGGCCTCGTCTGGGCCTTGGTCTTTGCCCCGCCCGATTACCAGCAGGGCGAAAGCGTCCGCATCATGTTCATCCATGTGCCGGCGGCGTGGATGGCATTGTCGGTGTATCTGTTCGTCGCGGTCGCCAGCGCCACCTTCCTCGTCTGGCGCCATCCGCTGGCCGAGATTGCGGCCCAGGCGGCGGCGCCGATCGGCGCCGCGTTCACCGCGGTGTGCCTGGCGACCGGCTCGCTATGGGGCCGGCCGATGTGGGGCACTTGGTGGGTATGGGACGCGCGGCTGACCTCGGTCCTGGTGCTGTTCTTTCTCTATCTGGGCTATATCGCGCTGGTGAACGCGTTCGACGATCAGAGCCGCGGTGCGCGCGCCGGCTCGCTGTTGGCCTTGGTCGGCGTCGTCAACCTGCCGATCATCAAATTCTCGGTCGATTGGTGGAACACATTGCATCAGCCGGCCAGCGTGCTGCGCCTCGGCGCCCCGACGATCTACATCTCGATGCTGCTGCCGCTGTTCGTCATGACGATCGGGTTCTGGCTGCTGTTCGGGTGGCTGCTGCTGCTGCGCATGCGCACCGCGCTCAACGCGCGCAAGGCCCACGCCCTGCGCCTCTACGCCCAGCCGGCATCGCGCGCCGCCGATCCGGCGGCTGCCAATGCCGGCGGCGCACCTGGTCTGGCGGTGACGCCGTGACGAGCGCGATCGCCCGCTGGTTGGCGATGGGGGGCTACGCGGTCTATGTCTGGCCGGCCTATGGGGTGACGTGCCTCGTGTTGGGCGGCCTGGTGCTCTATTGCTGGCAGCGCCACCGGCATAGCAGCACCGAGCTGGCGCGCCTGCAACAGCAGCTCGGCCGCCGCGAATGACCCGCAAGCGGCGGCGGCTCCTGGCCCTGGTGGTCGGGCTCAGCCTGCTCGGCGCGGCGACCGCGATGGTGCTCGCCGCGTTCAGCGACGATCTTGTCTTCTTCTACAGCCCGAGCGAGCTTGCCGCGAAGGCGATCGGCCCCGGCCGGCGCATCCGCATCGGCGGGCTCGTCGAGATGCACACCGTCAAGCATGTCGATGACGGGCGCGGCGTCGATTTCCGCGTCACCGACGGCAAGCGCGACATTGCGGTGGTCTATGAGGGCGCCCTGCCCGATCTGTTCCGCGAGGGCCAGGGCGTCGTCGCCGAGGGGAAATTGCAACCCGACGGCGTCTTCGCCGCCAGCACCATCCTCGCCAAGCACGACGCGAAATACATGCCGCCCGAGGTCGTCGAAGCGCTGAAGAAAGCCGGGCGCTGGCAGGAGGGCAGCCTGCCGGCCGGCCGGCCCATCGACGGGCCGGTGCGCGTGCCATAGCCGGGGCGTTAGGGGTGGCGTCAGGGTTCCGGGGTGCCGTCGGCGCGCGCCGTGCTTTCGAGAAAGCGCGGCAGGTCGCGCCAGGCATAACCGGCTGCCTCGGTCCGCTTGCCGCCGACCGCGAAGATCTTGTGCCGCACCTCGCGCCCGCCGAGCCGCTGGTAGAAAAAGCGGCCCGGGTTATCGCGCAATACCCAGATGATCGCCGAGCCGCAGCCCTGCGCCACCAGCCGCTCGAACAGCGCGAACAGCAGCCGCCGGCCGATCCCCTGATTCTGCCAGTCCGGCGCGACATAGAGGGTGAAGACCTCGCCGCCGTATTCGGCGCCGGCGCGGCTGCGCCCGCAGCTGCCGAAGCCGAGGATGTCGCCGTCATTGTCGACGGCAACCCGCACATCGCGCGGCTCGCGCTCAATGACCGTCATCCAGCCGACTTCGCGCCGCTGCGCCGACAGGCCGACCAGAAACGGCGTCGCCAGGATGCCCGCGTAGGTGGCCCGCCAGGTCTCGACATCGAGCCGCGCGATGCGGCGGGCGTCGCCCGGGCGGGCGGGGCGGATCGTGATCTCGTCCATGCGCCGCCATCTTGCCCGGTTTTGCGGCGCGTGGGGAGGGCATTGCGGAAACGTCGCACATGCCGCATGAGGGGGCGGGTCGAGTGGCATTCCGGGGCATCTGCGGCTATGGTGAGGCAATGATCAAATACCGGTGTGTTCTGTGCGGCGCGCTGGCAGTCGCCGCGGCGCTGGGCGTGCTTTCGCCGGCCGAGGCCCGGCGCGACAGGCATGACACCGCCGCCGCCAAACCGGCCGTTGCGGCGGCGCGGACGCTTGGCACATACGATTCGTGGACGGCCTACGAGGCCGAGGACAAGACCGGCCGGGTGTGCTACCTCGCCGGCCCGCCGCAGAAGAGCGAGCCGGCCCACCTCGCCCGCGAGGCGCCGATGGCGATGGTGACGCATCGCCCGGCGGAACACATCGCCAATGTCGTCAGCTTTGTCGAAGGCTATCCGCTGAAGGACGGCAGCGACGTGGGGCTCGAGATCGGCCCGCGCAAGTTCGAGCTGTTCACCAATGGCGACAGCGCCTGGGCGCGCAGCTCGGAACTCGACAGCACGATCGTGACAGCACTTGCCGGGGCCGGCCGGGCGGTGGCCAAGGGCACGCCGCAGCATGGCCCGGCAACCACCGACATCTATTCGCTCGCCGGGTTCTCCAAGGCGCTGGCGGCGATCGACAAGGCCTGCGGCATCAAGCGCGAGGAACCGCACCACCGCCCGCGCGCGCTTCACCACCCCCGCGCGGAGCACCACCGCAAACACGACGTCCATCACGCGCCGCACCATTCCTGACCCTATATGCCCGTCATGTCATCGAGCGATTCTCCTGCCGGCGCCGCGCCGCGCAACCTGGTCGGGATCGGCCGGGAAGCGCTGACCGCGGAAATGGCGGCGTTCGGCGCCGCGCCGTTCCGCGCCCGCCAGTTGTGGCATTGGATCTACCACCGCGGCGCCACCGACTTTGCCCTGATGACCAATCTGGCGAAGGGGTTCCGCGAGGCGCTCGCGGCCAACTACCAATTGCGCCGGCCGGACATCGCCCGCGCGCTCACCTCCCGCGACGGCACCCGCAAATGGCTGGTGCAGTTCGCCGATTTGCAAGAGGCCGAGACCGTCCACATCCCCGAAACGGACCGCGGCACGCTGTGCGTCTCCTCGCAGGTCGGCTGCACCCTCAACTGCACGTTCTGCCACACCGGCACGCAGCGGCTGGTGCGCAACCTGACCGCCGCCGAGATCGTCGGCCAGGTCATGGTGGCGCGCGACGCCTTGGGCGAATGGCCGTCGCCGCCCGACCATCGCCAGCTGACCAACATCGTGCTGATGGGCATGGGCGAGCCGCTCTACAATTACGGCAATGTCGCCGCCGCCCTGAAGATCGTCATGGACCCGGAGGGGCTGGCGATCTCGCGCCGCAAGATCACCCTGTCGACCGCCGGCGTCGTCCCGGTGATCGCCCGCGTTGGCGAAGAGCTCGGGGTCAACCTCGCGGTGTCATTGCATGCCGTGACCGATGAATTGCGCGACCGGCTGGTGCCGCTCAACAGGAAATATCCGATCAAGGAATTACTCGAGGCCTGCCGCAACTATCCAGGGTCGAGCAATGCCCGCCGCATCACCTTCGAATACGTGATGCTGAAAGGGGTCAACGATAGTCCGGCCGAAGCGCACGAACTGGTGCGGCTCCTGAAGGGCATCCCGGTCAAGGTCAATTTGATCCCGTTCAATCCGTGGCCCGGCGCGCCCTATGAATGCTCGACCGAGGCGGCGATCGCGGCATTCTCCGACATCGTCTTCGCCGCCGGCTATTCGGCGCCGGTCCGCACCCCGCGCGGCCGCGACATCCTGGCCGCCTGCGGCCAGCTCAAATCCGACAGCGTGCGGGCGCGGCGCTCCTCGGCGCCCGTCCAGTCGGAAAGAATTGCCGCTGCCGCAGAATTGAATTAGAGCCGGCGCGACGCCAGCGACCCTCACCCACCGCTCGCTGGCGCGAGCGGTTCCCCTCTCCTGCAATGCGGGAGAGGGTGCCGAGCGCAGCGAGGCGGGTGAGGGTCTTTGAACGAGGCAAAGTCGATGGCTGATGCGGTGAAAAAAGTCGTGCTCGCCTATTCGGGCGGGCTCGACACCTCGGTCATTCTGCGCTGGCTGCAGGAGACCTATCGCTGCGAGGTCGTCACGTTCACCGCCGATCTGGGCCAGGGCGAGGAGCTGGAGCCGGCGCGCAAGAAGGCCGAGATGATGGGGGCGCGCGAGATCTTCATCGACGATCTGCGCGAGGAGTTCGTGCGTGATTTCGTCTTCCCGATGTTCCGCGCCAATGCGCTCTACGAGGGGCAATATCTGCTCGGCACCTCGATCGCGCGGCCGCTCATTGCCAAGCGGCAGATCGAGATCGCGCGCCTGGTCGGCGCCGATGCCGTCGCGCACGGCGCCACCGGCAAGGGCAACGACCAGGTGCGCTTCGAACTGGCGTATTACGCGCTCGCCCCCGACATCAAGGTCATCGCGCCGTGGCGCGAATGGGACCTCAATTCACGCACCCGCCTGATCGATTACGCCGACCGGCACCAGATCCCGATCGCCCGCGACAAGCGCGGCGAGGCGCCGTTTTCGGTCGATGCCAACCTGCTGCACATCTCGGCCGAGGGCAAGGTGCTGGAAGACCCGTGGGTCGAGCCCGAGGAATACGTCTACAGCCGCACCGTGGCGCCGGAAGCGGCGCCCGATCAGCCGCAATATGTCGAAGTTGATTTCGCGCGCGGCGATCCCGTTGCGGTCGACGGCGAGGCCTTGTCGCCGGCCATGCTTCTGACGCGGCTCAACGAATTGGGCGGCCGGCACGGCATCGGCCGGCTCGATCTCGTCGAGAACCGCTTTGTCGGCATGAAATCGCGCGGTGTCTACGAGACCCCGGGCGGCACGATCCTCGCCGCGGCGCATCGCGGCATCGAAAGCCTTACCCTCGACCGCGGCGCGATGCACCTGAAGGACGAGGTGATGCCGCGCTATGCCGAATTGATCTATAACGGTTTCTGGTTTTCGCCCGAGCGCGAGATGCTGCAGGCGCTGATCGACAAGAGCCAGGAGCGGGTCGAAGGCCGGGTCCGGCTCAAGCTCTATAAGGGGCTGGCGCGGGTCGTCGGCCGGCAGTCGCCGACGAGCCTCTACAGTCTGGCCCACGTCACCTTCGAGGAAGACCAGGTCTACGACCAGCAAGATGCGGCCGGCTTCATCCGCCTGCAGGCGCTGCGCCTGCGCCTTGCCGCCCGGCGCGAGCAGGGTTAAGAAAACATGCCGGCGTCGCCGCCGGGGTCCCCATATAGTCAGACGAGCAGAGCGGGGACAGGGCGATGCGGCGCGGCATTTATCGCATTCTCGGCGTTGGCGGCCAGCCCAACGATGTGCGGGTCGAGGACGACGGCATCGACCTGCCGCTGGAGGAGGCGCGCTATATCGCCCAGGGATATCTGCCGCCGGTCGATCACCTGCCCTGGAAAGAAGAATACCTCGCCCAAAAAGCGCGGCAGGACGCCCAAGCGGCCGCAAATGAGATCGCAAATGAGACCCCGAGGGGACGCAGCAACCTGCGCGACGGCGCGGCCGGGTGGCGGCGCCCCGGTCAGCGATAAAGTCCGGGGCGAACTCCTCGGCGAACTCCTCGGCGAACTCCTCGGCGAACCCCTAGCTCCGGCGCTCACGAGCGCGGCAGCGCGGCGAGCGCGCTGCGCAGGCGCCGCAACAGCACCGGCGTATCGCCACCGACATGCACGATCTTGCTGCGGCTCTTCTGCCCGCCGACCAGCGCGATATCGCGCCGCGGCACGCGCCATTCCCGCGCCAGCAGCTGCAACAGCGCCGCGTTGGCGCGACCCTCGGCCGGCAGCGCGGTAACCGAGACCCGCAGGACCGGCCTGCCGTCGGCGCGCTGCACCACCCCGTCAATCCGGTCGTCGCGCGCCCGCGGCCTCAGCTGGACCGCGACGCGCACCCCGTCGGCCGCGGCGGTGAGCGGCAGGTCACAGATAGGGGGCAATGTAGTAGAGCAGAAAACGCTCGATAAACATCAGCAGCAGAATGAGCACCACCGGCGAGATGTCGATCCCGCCGAAACTCGGCAGCACCGCGCGAATCGGCCGCAACGCCGGCTCGGTAATCCGATACAACAGATCGCTGATCAGCGACACGGCGCGGTTGTAGCGATTGACGACGCCAAAGGCGAGCAGCCAGCTGAGGATGGCTTGGCCGATCAAGAGCCAGATATAGATCTCAACCAGGGTCTCGATCAGCCAGACGAACGGATTACCATACATCAAGAAGCCCCCGCCAAACCGCCCCGGGCGACCCTAGCCGGGCGCGGGGACGCTCGCAAGCTGGCGCACGCCGCCCGTTGCCCCCGGCCCAACCCCGGCCGCAGGGTCGGGGGCCGGCGGCTTGACAGCGCAGGGGGCCTTCCCCATAGTCCGCCCGCCTCGGTCCGGCAGCATCCGGGGCACTTATCGACGCGCCATTGTCGAGTGGTTGGGGCCGTAGCTCAGCTGGGAGAGCGTCGCGTTCGCAATGCGAAGGTCAGGGGTTCGATCCCCCTCGGCTCCACCAAATCTTCCTGTCAAATTTGGATCATCATACCCGGCGGCAGGAAAAAATCGCCGTCGAGCGGGGCGCGCTCCGCTGCGCCTGGGAGAGGCTCGATCGGCACCGTACGGTTTTGCGCCGGGACGTGGCCGCAAACCATGCGACGGCCGGGCTATCCTGCTAAAGGAGTACGCAGCGTCTTTCCAATTCGGGCGCCGATGACCCGATACCGCAGAGGGAAGCAGTTGCATGAAGTTCAGCTTTTCCGGCGAGCAGGCAGAGTTCCGCGCCAATCTGCGCCGCCTCCTGGCGAACCGATCGCCGACGAAGGAAGTGCGGCGATTGATGGAAACCGATGAGGGCTACGAAGGCGCCGGCTGGCGCTCGATCAACGCCGAACTTGGCCTGACCGCGATCCGCATCCCGGAAGCCTATGGCGGCTACGGTTTCGGCTTTGGCGAGCAGTGCATCGTGCTGGAGGAAATGGGGCGTGCCCTGCTGTGCGCGCCGTTCTTTGCGACGACGGTGCTGGCCGCCGGTGCCATCCTCAATGCCGGGACCGAGGCGGAGAAAGACGCGCTGCTGCCCGGAATCGCCGCCGGCGCAACGAACGCGACCCTTGCCTGGGTCGAGGACAATGGACGGTGGGATGCCGACGGCACGGCGCTGGCCGCAACCGACGCGGATGGCGGAACCCTGCTGAACGGCCACAAGACCTATGTGGTCGACGGCCACACCGCCGAGCTGATCGTCGTGCTGGCGCGCGCGCCGCAGGGTCTGTCGCTGTTCACGGTTGATGGCACGGCGGGCGGTCTGACCCGGCGCTCTCTGAAATCGATGGACTCGACGCGGAAATTGGCCCGCCTGGAGTTCAAGGACGTCCTGGCGACGCCGTTAGGGGCGGCCGGCGGTGCGGCCGCCCCGTTCGCCCGCACGATGGTCGAGGCGTCGGTGTGCCTCGCCAACGAAATGGTCGGCGGCGCCGACCGGCTGCGGGAGGATGCGCTGGCCTATGCGATGATGCGCATGCAGTTCGGCAAGCCCATCGCCTCGTTCCAGTCGATGAAGCACAAGCAGGCCGATATGCTGCTGGAGGTGGAGCTGGCCAAATCGGCGGCGTATTACGCGGCCGCCTCATTGGATGACGGCGATGACGACGCGGTGGCCAACGCCCATCTCGCCAAAGCCTGTGCCAGCGAGACGTATATGCAGACCGCCATCCATGCGGTGCAGATCCATGGCGGCATCGGTTTCACCTGGGACAATGACACGCATCTTTGGTTCAAGCGGGCGAAAAGCTCCGAGGTGTTGCTGGGCGATGCCGGCTATCATCGTGAACGGATGCTGCAGCACTGGCCGGCGTGAGGGAGCATGACATGACCGAGATCACCGAAGCCTCGGTTCGCGCCGAGATCCGCGCCTGGCTGGAAGCGAACTGGACCCCGGATTACGGGCTCATCGAATGGCGTCGCAAGCTGGCCGAATCGGGCTGGGGCGTGCCGCATTGGCCGTCACGCTGGTATGGCCGCGATCTTCCGGTCGGCCTCGTGCCGGTGGTCGAGGAGGAGTTCAAGCGCGTCGGTGCGATCGGCGTCGCCAAGGTCGGCATCCGCACCCTGGCCGCGGCGACCATCCTGGCGCACGGCACCGACCTGCAGAAGGAGAAGTTCCTGCTGCGCATTTTGACCGGCGAGGACACCTGGTGCCAGTTGTTCAGCGAACCGGGCAGTGGATCGGACGTGGCCGGGGCGGTGACGCGGGCCGATTTCCGCGGCAATCAATGGGTCGTCAACGGGCAGAAGGTGTGGACCACCAGCGCGCAGAAGGCGGATTGGGGATTGTTGCTGGCGCGCACCGACTGGGACCAGAAAAAGCACCAGGGCCTGTCGTATTTCATCCTGGATATGAAGCAGCCGGGTGTGACGGTGCAGCCGCTGCGGCAGATGAACGGCCATGCGTCGTTCAACCAGGTGTTCATGACGGATGCCAAGGTCGAGCCGGAATTTCTGGTCTCCGAGGTCGGCAACGGCTGGGCGGTAACCACCACCACGCTGATGCACGAGCGTCGCGGCGCCGACGGGCTGCGCAGCTGGGCGATCGCATCCGACAAGCCGGGCCGTGCCTATGATGAGGAGCGCGAGGAAATCCGCACGACGATGGAGCCTTACAAATGGTATCCACAGCGTGCCGGCCGCGTCGATCTGATCCTGGAACGGGCGCGCGCGACCGGGAAGATCGACGATCCGGTGCTGCGGCAGGAGATCGCCCGGGTGCTGGTCATGTCGAAGGCCGCCGAATGGACCGCGCGGCGGGCTCGTACCGCGCAGGAAGAGGGGCGGCCGCAAGGCCCCGAAGGGTCTCTTGGCAAGCTGGCGTCGAGCCTTATCGCCCGCGCGGCAGCCCGCATTCATACCTCGCTGTTGGGGCCGGACGCGCTGCTGACCGGCGATGACAGCCCGATGAACGGGGTGCTGGCGGAAATCCTGGTGTCGGTGCCGGCGACCTCGATTGCCGGCGGCACCGACGAGATCCAGCGCAACATCATCAGCGAACGGGTGTTGAAGATGCCGCGCGAACGGACCGGCGATACCGACCGGCCGTTCAAGGACGTGCCGCGCAATACCGTGGCTTAAGCCGCAATCCGCAATCCCCAAAATCACGCTTCGCACGTCCCCCGCCGAGCTCGAAGAGCGGGGGGCGGTTCCGGTTCATCGCCCTCGCGGCCCGCCTAAAAGGGGCCGGAAACCCTGAGAATGGCCTCCTTATCGTCTGTCGGCCTTGCGTTCTACGTGCTGGTGCTGATCGGGGCGTTTGCGGTTCGCAGCGCGGCGGGATTTGGCGCGGGATTGATTGCCGTGCCGATGCTTGCCTTCATCCTGCCGGTATCGACCGCCGTGTCGGTGGCGACCGCCCTCACCACCCTCACGTCGGTGGGGCAAGTCGGCCGCGACTGGCGTCATATCGCCTGGCGCCAGTTTGCCGTTCTTGAGTTCTATACAATAATCGGTATTGGGATGGGCTTTTACTTTATACGATTTCTGGACGAGCGTTCGCTGCGCCGCGGCTTAGGGGTATTTTTGATCGTCTATTCCCTTCATGCTTTGTGGAAGGCTAACGCTTCTCCGGTATTGGCGGCGCGCTGGCATGGTCTGTTGGCGGCAGTGGTCGGAATCCTCGGAGGTCTGTTCAGCGCGTTGTTCGGCGGCGGGGTCGGGCCGATCTATGTTGTCTATTTCAATATTTTGCGGCTGCGGAGGGACGCCTTCCGCGTCACGATGAGCGCCGTCGTGCTGATTGGCGGAGCGGCGCGCATCGGCGGATATGCCAGCTATGGGCTTTACGGCGGTTCGGCGATCAGTCTGCTGGCGCTCGGATTGCCGCTGGTGATCGTCGGCTCCTGGGTGGGAGACCGGCTGGCACGGTGGTTCAGCGTTCAGGCGTTTTCTCGGTTTGTCGGCGGTCTCGTTCTGCTCAGTGGCATCGCCCTGCTCGTGAAATAGCGGCCGGGGATGCGCGAGGTTTCGCGACCGTGGGACCAGCGATATTCTGCCCCGGAACGGCGTTCTGCCTCGTCCACTCCCTCTCCGCCCCCGGAGGCCCCTGAAGGGCGGAAAGGGGAAATGTGGATCGCGCCGAGCAATTCTGCTTAGAGGTGCCGGGCTGAGGGCGTCCGGCGCGCCGCATGCCAGTCGGCGGCGCGCGGGATCGGGAGGCCCAGATTCTCGCGCAGGGTCGGGCCGGCATAGTCCTTCTGGAAGAGGCCGCGGCGCTGCAGCTCCGGCACCAAGAGGCGCACCACCTCGTCATAGGCGCCCGGCATGCTGGTCGCCGCCAGCACGAACCCGTCGCAGGCCGGGGCGGTGAACCATTCCTCCATCTGATCGGCCACCTGTTTGGGGTTGCCGCAAAACATCACGTGCTCCTTGACCGTGCCGCGGCCGGAGACGTTGATGAAATCGCGCACCGTCGGGTTCTTCTTGCCGGAATGCTGGATCACCCGGTTGCGGAACCCCTGAAAGGAGAACCCAGCCAGTTCCTCGTCGCTGAACGGCTCGTCGATCGGCTTCGTGGCAAAATCGTAGTTGAGCACCTCGGAGATCAGCACCAGCGCGTCCACCTCGCGCGCCGTCGCCTCGATGACCGCGCGTTTTTCCTGCGCCACCGCCTCGCTCTCCCCGACGCACACGTAGCAGGCCGGTGCGACACGTACGCGAGCCGGATCGCGCCCGGCGGCCGCGACGGCGGCCTTGAAAGAGGCGTACTCCTTCTTGCCGTCCGCCAGATCGTGGAAGATCACGAACACCAGCTCGGCCCATTTCGCGGCGAAGGCCTGGCCGCGGCCGGACTGCCCGGCCTGGATCAGCACCGGATGCCCCTGCGGCGACCGGGGCACGCTGAAGGGGCCACGCGACTGGAAATACCGCCCGACATGATCCAGCCGATGCACCTTCGCCGGATCGGCGAAGCGGTTGTTCTCCTTGTCGAGGATCAGCGCACCCTCTTCCCAGGTGTTCCAGTGGCCGAGCACCACCTCCATGAACTCGTCGGCCCGGTCGTAGCGGGCATCGTGCGCCATGTGCTCGACATGGCCGAAATTCCTCGCCTCCCCGCTGTTGAGGGAGGTCACGATGTTCCAGGCGGCGCGGCCCTTCAGCATCAAATCCAGCGTCGCGAAGACGCGCGCGACGTGGAACGGCTCGTAATAGGTGGTGGAATAGGTCGCCCCCAGCCCCAGCCGCGTTGTCACCATCCCCATCGCCATCATGATGGTGGAGGGATCCATTTTCACGGCCCGCACGCCGGCGCCCACCGCCTCGGCATGGTTGCCCGTGTACAGGTCGGGCAGCGCCAGGCGATCGTCGAAGAACGCCATCTGGATCTTGCCGTCCTCCAGCGTGCGCGCGATGCGCTGGTAGTATTCCGGCGTCAGGAAATCCAGCGCCGTCGACGGATGCCGCCACGAACCCGGCAGGTTGGAGCAGTTCTGCGCCTGCAGGAAGGCGACCAGCGTCATCATGCGCTTCTGCGGTGCCATCGGGGCGGTCTCGTCCGATCAGGTGGATGAATCGCGCGATTGTGGCCGACCCGGGCGCCGTCGCGAAGAGGCGCGGGGAAGGACCGGGGGTCCGATCGGTCCGCCCGCAGCGGCCGCCTACCGACCGGCGCGCACCAGACGGCCGGGACGGGCGCCGGTGTCGGTCCCGTTCTCGAAGACCGGCGTGCCGGCAACCAGCGTCGCGCGGTAGCCATCGACCCGCTGCACCAGCCGCCGCCCGCCGGCCGGCAAATCATGCAGCACCTCCGGCTGGTGCAGCCGCAGCCGCTCGAAATCGATCAGATTGACGTCGGCGCGCAGCCCGGGCTTCAGCCGGCCGCGATCGCTGAAGCCGAAGAAATCGGCGGTTTCACTCGTCTGCATCTTGACCAGGAGCGGCAACGGCAGGCCCGGTCCGCGGCGGCGGTCGCGCCCCCAATGGGACAACATGAACGAGGGGACGCTGGCGTCGATGATCGCGCCGCAATGCGCGCCGCCGTCGCTGAGCCCCAAGAGCGTGCCGGGGTCGGTCAGCATGTCGCGCACCGTCGCATGGTCGCCGTCGGCGTAGTTGACGATCGGGAAGAAGAGAAACCTGTCGAGCCCCTCGGTCAGGTAATCGTAGACGACCTCCTGCGGGCTCGAATTGCCGCGCGCGGCAATCGCGGCGATGCTCTTTTCCGGCGTCGGCTCGTAATCGGGGGTGGCGCCGGCCATCACATACATGCGGTCCCAGCGGCCCACCATGTCCTGGCGCGCCTGCGACAGGCGAGCGAGTTGGCGCTCCGACGGCTCCTCGGACAGCAGCTGCCGGCGCATGTCGGGATCGCGCATGCGGCGCAGCCGCTCCTGCGGCGGCAGCGCGTCCAACGCGACATAGCTCGGGCGGATCGAGAACGGGTTGAACGAACTGGCGATGCCCATGATCAGGCCGATCGGGCGGCCGGCAACCTGGGCGGTGATCTGTGCCCCCTGCGCGCGGGCCGCGTGGACGCCTTTCATCAGCCGTTGCCAACGCGCCGGATCCCGGGTGCGGTCGGTCAGCAGAAACCAGACCGGCCGACCGGTTTCCTTCGACAGCCGCGTCATCCAGGCGAACTCGGCTTCCTCGTCGACAAAGTCGCTGTTCATGCCGAAGGCGCCGCTGCCGGCCGCGGCCATCGCCTGGCCGATGCCGTAAAGCTCGGCCTCCTCGGCAAAGTGGCCGGGAACAAGACCGCCCGCATTGGTCTTATGCGAATAGGTGCGCGACGTGGTGAAGCCGAACGCGCCGGCGCGCAGCGCCGCCTCGGTCAGCCGGCGCATCTCGGCGATGTCGTCCGGCGTCGCGGCATCGCGGTTGATGCCGCGATCGCCCATCACGAAGACCCGGAGCGGGTGATGCGGGATCTGCGCCGCGATGTCGATCGTGCGTGGCAGGCGCTCGAGTGCATCGAGATATTCCGGGAAGCTTTCCCATTCCCAGTTCAGGCCCTCGGCGAGCGCGGTGCCGGGAATGTCCTCGATCGCCTCCATCAGATCGATCAGGCCGGCACGGTGCTCCTGCCGGACCGGCGCGAAGCCGACGCCGCAATTGCCAAAGAGGATCGTCGTTACGCCATGCCAGGAGGAGGGCGCAAGCACCGGGTCCCAGGTTGCCTGGCCGTCGTAATGCGTGTGGACATCGACCCAGCCGGGGGTAACGAGCAAGCCGTTTGCATCGACCTCGCGCTTTGCAGGGCCGGCCTTGCCGCCGACCTGCGCGATCTCGGCGCCATCGATCGCCACGTCGCCGGCAAAGGCCGCCGCGCCGGTGCCGTCGAGGATGGTGCCGCCGCGAATGACGATGTCGTGCATCTCGCTTCTCCTCTTGTCTCACACAAAGCATGATGCGCCGCGTCCCGCCGCGCAATCGCCTTGGCCTGCATTGCCGCCAGGCCGCCGCGGCAGCGGCGAGCCCCCTTGATGAGTGCCCGCCGGGCGCTTCGCGGGCCGCAGTCGGCTCCGCAAGTCGCGCCGGCCCGGCAACGCCGCAAGGCTCAGACCACCTGGTTGGCCAAGTGCGATTCGCCGCGCCGCAGGCGCGCCAGATTGTCGCACAGGATCTCGATCACATTGGCTTCGTAGCGGCGCGTCTCGCCGGCCGTGTGGGGCGTCAGGAGGACCTGCTCCATGCCCCAAAGCGGCGAACTCGGCGCCAGCGGCTCCTCCGCCGTCACGTCGATGCCGGCGCCGGCGATGCGCCGCGCCGCCAGCGCCGCGATCAGCGCTGCCTCGTCGACGACCCGGCCGCGTGCCACGTTGACCAGATAGGCCGAGGGCCGCATCAGGCCGAGCGCCTCGGCGTCGATCAGGTTCTCGGTGTCCCTGGTGAGCGGACAGGTCAGGACGACAACATCGGCGTCGGGCAGGAGGGATCTCAGCGCCCCCATCGGGTGCACCGCGTCGGCTGCGCCGCGGCCGGCGGCGGGATCGCGCCGCAGCCCGATGACGCGCATGTCGAAGGCTTTGGCAAGCCGGGCGAGCCGTCCGCCGATATCCCCCAGTCCGACGACCAGCAGAATCTTGCCGCCGAGTTCGTCCTCACGCTGCGCGAGGTCGCCGATCATGCCACGCCAAACGCGCTTGACCTGGTTGTCGCGCGCCTCCGGCAGGCGGCGGCTCAGTGCCAGGATCAGGGCCATCGCGTGCTCTGCGACGGCGCGGGCGTTGACGCCACGGGCGCTGGCCAGGCGGATGCCGCGCTTGGCCAGCGCCTCGCGCGCGAACTGGTCGGTGCCGGCGCCAATCGACTGGATGAAGCAAAGCTTCCTGGCACGCTCGAGAAGCGCGTTCTGCCAAAGCCCGGAGATCACCAGCACGTCGGCCTCGCCCACCCGATTGGCCAGCGTCTCGGGATCGCGGACCGCGAAGCTGTCGATGCCGGTCCCGAGGGCCGCAAACTGCTCGTGCAGGCGGTAGGCGACGTGCGCGAAGCAGATCGTGAGCTTGTCATCAGAGGCAATCATGGCGGCGCTCCCGTTCGCCGGCAAACCGTGCGCCATGAATATCACCAAAATCCCGACCCGCTCACGGCCGTGGCGCTCGGCGCCGGCAAAATTCCCGTTCAGGCCGACCAGGTGGCGAACATCGTCGCGACCGCCGCCGCCATCACCGCGGTCGACAGCCAGCCCATGACCCGCAGCGGCCGTGGCAGGGTGAACGCGCCCATCACCTCGCGCCGCTGCGTCATCAACATCATCACGACCATCAGTGGCACGGCGACGATGCCATTGATCACCGCGCTCCAGAACAATGCCTTGATCGGGTCGAGATGGACGAAATTGATCGCCACGCCGATCAGCGTGCCGACGATGATCGTGCCATAGAACGCCTTGGCGTCGCGCGGCCGGCGGTCGAGGCCGGCGGGCCAGCCCATTGCCTCGGCGAGCCCATAGGCGGCCGACCCGGCCAGCACCGGGATCGCCAACAGCCCGGTGCCGATAATCCCGAGGGCGAACACCGCAAAGGCGAATGCCCCGGCGACCGGGCGCAGCGCCTGGGCGGCCTGCGCCGATGTCTGGATGTTGGTGATGCCGTGCTGGTGCAATGTCGCCGCGGTGGTGATGATGATGCACAGCGCGATCAGGTTCGACAGCCCCATGCCGAGATAGGTGTCGATCTCGATCCGGCGGATCTGGCCGGGCGCCTCCTCGGGCGCCTCGGTCAGCGGATGCTCGGCGGGGTTGATGCGCTCGTCCTCGGCCTCCTCGGAGGCCTGCCAGAAGAACAGATAGGGGCTGATCGTCGTGCCCAGCACGGCGACGATCACGACGATATAATCCTGCCGCCACTGGAATTCCGGCAGCAGCGTCCGGGAGACCACCTCAAGCCACGGCACCTTGACGACCAAGACGGTCGCGACATAGGCGAACAGCGACAGGGTCATCCATTTGAGGATTTTGACGTAGCGGGCGTAACGGGCAAAAATCTGCAGGACGGCGCAGCCCATCGCGAACACGACGACATAGGCCCCGCTCGGGCCGCCGACCAGCAGCCGCAGCGCATCGCCCATCGCGCCGAGATCGGCACCCAGATTGACGATGTTGGCGACCATCAGCAGCGCCACGATCGCGCGCAGCAGCCAAAGCGAATAGTGCTCGCGCAGGTTGGCGGCGATGCCCTTGCCGGTGACCCGGCCGATGCGCGCGCTGATCTCCTGGATCGCCGCCATCAGCGGCCAGGTGAACAGCATCACCCAGCACGTCGCATAGCCGAATTGCGCGCCGGCCTGCGAATAGGTGGCGATGCCGCTCGGATCGTCGTCCGAGGCGCCGGTGATCAGCCCCGGGCCGAGCAGCGCGAGGATGCCGCGCCAGCGAGGGCGCCCGGGCGCGGCCGCTTCGAGGCGGTGTCGCCGCCGGAACAGCATGTCGGGGAATCAGAGAAAATCGCGCAGCAGGTCGAGGAACAGGGCGAGCTTGTCGTGGTGCACCCAATGTCCGGCCCCTTCGACCGACACGACGCGGGCGTTCTTGAAGTGCCGCATGCGGCCGTCCGCCTCGGGGTTCTGGGCCCAGCTCTCC
>Ga0307372_10006695_pt1 | contig 16731 bp, 12 predicted proteins | sample OX1MG_FD_202533 | JGI IMG/M metagenome (GOLD analysis project Ga0307372, IMG submission 202533) | Soil microbial communities from Risofladan, Vaasa, Finland - OX-1 | ecosystem: Environmental > Terrestrial > Soil > Coastal area > Acid sulfate soil | place: Finland: Risofladan, Vaasa | collected... | reverse complement strand
CCCGACGGCTCGCAGGGCGGCATCGCCGGCCTGGTGACCGTGGGCGTCGTTGAGGGCCTTGAAGTGGTCGAGGTCCAGCATCAGCACCGTCAGCGAGCTGCCCATGCGGTCGGCGACATTCACCTGCTGGTCCAGGTAGCCGCGCAGGAAGCGATAGTTGTACAGCCCGGTCATGGCGTCGGTGTTGGCCTCGCGCTGCGACACGGCCAGCAGGACGCTCTTCTCGATCGCCACCAGGATCTGGTCCGCCACCGACTGGCAGAGCATCCGGTCGTCGGCGGTGTAGGGAAGGCGTTTGTTGCCCACCACCAGCAGGCCCCGGGCGCGCTCACCCAGCTGGAGCGGCACCGCGAGGCAGTCGCGGAGGCCCAGCGTCTGCTCCAGCGGGCCGCGGTCGAGGTCGGCGAGCTGGTCGCGGACCACCGTCGCCGGACGGCGGGCGAGCGAGCCCAGCAGGCCCGGTGACGACGTCAGCACGCTCCACGCCGGCAGTTCGGCGCGGGTGCCCGCCGCCACCCGCAGGTCGTCGCCCGGCTCCGGCCCAGACCGGGTGATCAGCACCGCGAGGCCGGCGTGGAGGAGGTCGGCCAGCGCCCGCAGCACGGCGTGCAGAGCCTGGTCGATCGGCTCCGCGCTGTTGAGGGCGGCGGCGATCTGGGTGCGTCCGGTGGCGCCCACCAGCTGGGCGTGCAGGCGCTCGCGCATCAGATCGAAGTTGGCCGCCAGGCGGATGATCTCGTCGGCGCCGGCCGCCTCCACCGGCCGGCTGTAGTCGCCCTCGCGGAGCCGTGCGACGGCCGCCCCGAGCTGGCGCAGCGGCCGGGCCAGGTAGTGCTCGACGACCAGGTAGACCGCCACCATCGCCACCGTCAGCACCAGCACCGCCGCCAGCGCCACCGGCGCGACCAGATCGCCAACCGCGGTGCCCGGCGGCGCCAGCGGCTCCGCCACCAGGACGGAGCCGACGGGGGCGCCCAGCGGTCCCCGCAGCCCGCTGGCCGCGAGCGCCGTCGGCACCCCGCCGACCGTCGCCTGCACCGGACCCCGCCGCCCCCGCAGCGCGCGCACGAGCACACGCGGGAGGCGCCCCCCCGGCACCGCCTGGAAGCCGAGGAAGGGGCCCGGCGCCGCGAAGCGTCCGCCGTTGACGACGGCGACGCCGTAGCGTCGGCCGCCGCCGAGGAGCGTCGTGCGCAGGCTGGTCACCAGGCCCGGGCCCAGCGGACGCAGGTAGCAGACCGCGCCCAGGAGACGCCCCCGCAGCAGGACCGGCGCCACCCCGACGGCAGAGAGGCGACCATTCCGACCGACCGCGAAGTACCCGTTCGAAGCGCCGCGGCAGAGCCGGGTGAGGCCGGGGGTGACCAGCGTCTGCAGCGGCAGCGAGGGGCTGGACGGCTGCACCGCCAGGGGCGCGCCGGTCGGGCCCACCAAGGCGACCACATCGCCCACCGGCGCCGCGGCGGCGTAGAAGGCGGCGGTCGCCCGCAGCGCTACCCGCCCGCTCTCGAAGCTGGTCACCGTCTGCTGCAGGCGCGCGACCTGGCAGGCCGCCCCGCGGGCGGCGTCGGCGGTCTGGGCCGTGACGACGGCCCCCGCAACGGTGGCGGCGCGCGCCGCGCTGTCGAGGCCGAGCACCTGTCGGTCCCGCTGCGACTGATAGAGCGGAACCGCGGCGGTCCCGATCGCGGTCACCACCCCGAGGACGAGGAGGATCCCGGCGAACTGGACCGCGAACGACGCCCGCCGCGGTCGCCGGGGTCGCCGCGCCGGAGCGGCCCCCGCCCGCGACCCGGATCCTTCGCTGTGGACGTCACCCTCCTCGGCCGGCTGCCGGCCCTGTGGCGGTGGCCGGCCCGGCGCGGCCGGCCAGCCGGCGTCGGGCCCATCCGCAGATGCGCCTACCGTACCCGCAGGGTGGCGCCGGCGGCCACGTCCCAGCAGTCGCGATCCCGCCGCGCCCCGGTCACGGATCGCCAACAGCTTCACCGCGTGCATCGCAAGGGGGCTCCCCCCGCGCCTCCGGACCCCCACCATCGTAGGTTGTGGAGCAGCCGGGGCGGCCTTCCGAGACGTGGGGCGATGCCTGACGTCGTCGTCTCGTTCCTGGACGGGGAGGTGCTCTACGGGACCGTGCCGGCGCTGCAGATGGAGGACCCCTTCCTGGACCTGGCGGTGGAGAACCTCGGCAGCAACGCGCGCCGCGCCCTGATCCCGCTCACCTCGCTCCGCCAGATCCTGGTGGGCGGCAACCCGCCGGTGCCCTCGGCCAAGGAGCTGGAGCGGTTGCCGCGCGTGGCCCTGCGGTTCACCGACGGCCAGGTCGAGCGAGCCTTCGTCGCCACCCCCGCACGTCTGCAGCGCTTCGGGGCGGTCTGGGACCTGGTCGACCCCGCCGCCGAGCAACGACGGCTGGTGGGCGTCCCCTACACCGCCATCAAGGCCGCGTTCTACATCCGCCACTGGGACAGCCGCCCGCCCGCCCGCCGGCGGGCAGGGCCGGAGGGCGGCGGCGAGTCCGACCAGCTGGCGAGCGTGCACGCGGCGCGCCTGGGCCGCCGGCTGGGACGCCGTCTGCGGCTGCCCGAGCAGGGGCTGCTGGAGCGGCTCCGCGGCAGTCCGGCCCCCACCGCCGAGGCCGGCGCCAGCACCGCGGATCCGGCCGCGGCGGAGGAGCACCGCGGTTGAGGGTGGTCGTCACCGGGGGGGCCGGCTTCATCGGCAGCACACTGGTGGATCGCCTGCTGGAGCTGGGGCACTCGGTGGCCGTCGTCGACGACCTCAGCTCCGGACGGCGCGACCAGGTGCCGGAGGCCGCCCGCCTCTACACCGCCGACGTGGCCGGCGAGTGGCTGGCCCGGGTGCTGGCGCGGGAGCGGCCGGCGGCGGTGATACACCTCGCCGCCCAGATCGAGGTGGGCCGATCGGTCGCCGATCCGCGCCACGACGCCCGCGTCAACGTCCTCGGCACCGTCAGCGTGCTGGCCGCCGCCCGGGCGGCGGGGGTCGGGCGGGCGGTGCTGGCGTCGTCGGGGGGGACGGTCTACGGCGAGGCGTCGGTGCTCCCCACCCCCGAGGATCACCCCACCTGCCCCGCCTCCCCGTACGGCGCCGCCAAGCTGGCCGGCGAGGGCTATGGCGCGGCCTTCACCCGGAGCCTCGCCCTCCCCACCGTCTCCCTCCGCTTCGCCAATGTCTACGGGCCCCGCCAGAGCCCCCACGGCGAGGCCGGGGTGGTGGCGATCTTCGCCCGGCGCCTGCTCCGCGGCGAGGTGGCCACCGTCAACGGGGACGGCCGCAACAGCCGCGACTACGTGTACGTCGACGACGTGGTGGCGGCCACCGTGGCCGCCCTCACCCTGCCCCCGGGGGTGTACAACGTGGGCACCGGCGTGGAGACCACGGTGCTGGACGTCCACGACCGGCTGGCCCGGATCGCCGGCCGGGACGCCCCGCCCCGCCACGGGCCGCCCCGCGCCGGCGACCTGCGCCGCAGCGCCCTCGACTGCACCCGCCTGGAAGGGGCCTGCGGCTGGCGCCCGCAGGTGCCGCTCGACGAGGGGCTGCGCCGAACCCTCACCGCGATGGCCGGGGGATCCGGCCCCGCCGGGCGCACCGGCTCCGCCCCCTAGGGGGGCGCCTCGCCCGCCACCCACGCGCACCCTGGGCCGTCGCGAGCAGGGGCGCCACCCCCGCCGCGGTCCTTCCGTCCCGCCCATCCGCCGGCCCACCAGCGGAGAGCGTTACCGCCCCGCCTCCCGGGGGGGCAGGGGCGGTCCCGGGGCGGAGCCGGACCGGACCGGCGCGCCTACCGGAAGCGGAAGGTGATCCGGCCCCGGGTGAGGTCGTAGGGGCTGATCTCCACCCGCACCCGGTCGCCGATCAGGGTGCGGATGTAGTTCTTGCGCATCTTCCCGGAGATGTAGGCGAGGACGGTCTGGCCGGTCTGGAGCTCGACCCGGAACATCGCATTGGGGAGCGGCTCGACCACCGTGCCCTCGAGCTCGATGGTCTCCTCCTTCTGCTCCTCGACCGGGGTCGGCTTCGAGCGCGTCGGACGCCCGGGCGAGCGCTGGATGCGCCCCCGCATCGGCCGTCGAGCCACTCCTACCCTCCTGCCGCAGTCGGCGCCGGCACCGGCCTGCGCTCTCGCCCAGACTCAGGCGCGAGGCGATTGTACCCGCCCCCGGTGCGCGCCAACCCCGGCGGGTGGCCGTTGCGGACCGCCGCCGGCTCCCGGCGGCGACCGAAGCCCGACCGCTCCGGGGGGGGCGAGGCTGAGGTAGGCCGGGCGGCCGGCGGACGCACAGGGACACCACCCCGCCGATGCCGGTGACGAGGACCCGGTCGAAGGCGCGGTCGAACGGGGCGATCGCGGCGGAGGGGGAGGACGAGACGCCGACGGCGACGAGCAGGCGGCGCACGGGCTGACGGAGGAGGACCGCCCGCGCCAGCTTCCGCCGGCGGGAGGGCGGCGAAGGGCCGGCGCGGTCGATGCGGGTGGTCTCGGTCCCGCTGTGGTCCAGCCCCGATGGCGACAGCCGGCGGTGCCACTGTCAGCCCTCGGCGAGGGACTAGGCGACGGTCACGCCCACGAGGGGGAGGCGGAAGGTGGGATCGAAGCGACCCCGCGCTGTGGCCAGGGCGCCGGGCCGGGCGTGGACGACCACCAGCGCCAGGATGAGGATGCTCGCCGCCGCGGGCAGGGCACGGCGGAGCACCGCCGGCGGAGGGAGCGGGCGAGGAGGGCTCCGGGCCGGCATCCTGATCGGCGCCACCCGAGCACGCAGAGGGCTTCGGACCGCCGCGCCCCGGCCGCGCCCGAGAGCGCACGCGGCCACCCGCTGGGCCTGGGATCGCACGGTATACTGCGCCCCACCGTCCAGCCCCCTCACGAACGAGGCCCCCTGTAGCTCCGATGCCAGCCGTCCTCGAGATCGAGCAGCTCAAGACCTACATCCGTCAGCGCCGGTCGGTGGTCCAGGCCGTCGACGGTGTCTCCCTCACGATCGGCGAGGGCGAGACCCTCGGGCTGGTGGGCGAGTCCGGCTGCGGCAAGACCATGACCGGCATGTCGATCATGAAGCTGCTGCCGACCGGGGGATACATCGCCGGCGGCCAGGTCCGCCTGAGCGGGCGCGACCTGGTGCCGCTCCACGACAGGGAGATGCGCCACATCCGCGGCAACGATGTGGCGGTGATCTTCCAGGACCCGATGACCTCGCTCAACCCGACGATGACGGTCGGGAACCAGATCTCCGAGGGGGTGCGGATCCACAAGGGTGTGTCCCGGGCGGCCGCCCGCGAGCGGGCGCTGGACGTCCTCAAGCTGGTGGGGATGCCCCGCCCCGAGGAGCGGATCGACTACTACCCGCACCAGCTCTCGGGCGGCCTCCGCCAGCGCGTGGGGATCGCGATGGCCCTCGCCTGCGAGCCCAAGCTGGTCATCGCCGACGAGCCCACCACCGCCCTCGACGTCACCATCCAGGCCCAGATCCTGGACCTGCTCACCGAGCTGAAGCAACGGCTCAAGATGGCGGTGCTGCTGATCACCCACGATCTCGGCGTGATCGCGGGGCGGGCCGACCGGGTGATGGTGATGTACGCCGGCAAGATCGTGGAGGAGGCGACGACCGCCGAGCTCTTCGCCAACCGCCACCACCCGTACACGGAGGCCCTGCTGGCCTCGATCCCGCGGCTGGACCAGGTCCAGACGGACGCCCTGTACAGCATTCCCGGGCTGCCGCCAGACCTCTCCCGGCCCCCGACCTGGTGCCGCTTCCAGCCCCGCTGCCGCTTCGCCACCCAGGTGTGCCGCGACGCCGAGCCGGAGCTGGGAGGCACGGACCCGGCCCATCCGTACGCCTGCTTCAACCCGGTCGGCCAGGTCGGGGCCTCGGCCCCGGTCGGGGCGGCCACCTAGCATCGAGGGGGATCGCGGTTGACCTCGACCGACGCCAGCCCCGAGGTGGCGATGCCCACCGCCCCGCAGGCCGCCTTCCTCGACCTCCGCCACGTGGTGAAGGAGTTCCCAGTCACCTCCGGGGCCGTGCTCCAGCGCAAGGTGGGCTCGGTCAAGGCGGTCTCCGACGTGTCCTTCAGCGTCCGCAAGGGCGAGACGTTCGGTCTCGTGGGCGAGTCCGGCTGCGGCAAGACCACCCTGGGCCGGTTGATCGTGGCCCTGGACAAGCTCGACACCGGTCAGATCTGGTTCGACGGCTCCGAGTTCTCCCGGCTGCGCGGGCGCGAGCTCCGCCGCCGCCGTCGCGACCTCCAGCTGATGTTCCAGGACCCGTACGCGTCGCTGGACCCGAGGATGCGGGTGGGGACGATCATCCGCGAGCCGCTGGCGGTGCAGCGGATCGGCAACCGCAAGGAGCAGGACGCCAGGGTCCGCGAGCTGCTCCAGGAGGTCGGGCTCAGCCCCAAGTCGGTCGACCTCTACCCGCACGAGTTCTCGGGGGGGCAGCGGCAGCGGATCGGCTTCGCCCGGGTGCTCACCCTCAATCCCAAGCTGATCGTGGCCGACGAGCCGGTGTCGGCCCTGGACGTTTCGATCCGGTCCCAGATCCTCAATCTCATGAACAGCTTGCAGCAGCGCCACGACCTCACCTACATCGTCATCTCCCACGACCTGTCGGTGGTGAAGTACATCGCCGACCGGATCGGGGTCATGTACCTCGGCAAGCTGGTCGAGGTCGGGCCCAGCCAGGTCCTCTACGACAAGGCCGCCCACCCGTACACCGCGGGCCTGATCGAGGCCATCCCCATCCCCGACCCGCGGGTGGAGCGCAACAAGGGCGACAACACCATGCAGGGCGAGCTGCCGTCGGCGGTCAATCCCCCCAGCGGCTGTCGCTTCCGCACCCGCTGCCCTCGGGCCCAGGCGCTCTGCGCCGAGACCGAGCCGCCGATGCGGTCCTTCGGCCCCCAGCACCTGGCGGCCTGCCACTTCCCGCTCCAGCCGGCCGCCTGACCGGACCGGAGAGCGGCGCCGGCCGCGAGTGGCCATTGCGGCGCGTGCCCGGCCGGCTCCCTCGGCCCACCGTAACGCCCCGGCCGGGAGGCGCGATGCCCCGGGCGGGGCATCGCGGTGGCCCCCGGCTCAGCGCCGCTGGAGGCGGACCTCCAGGGCGTCGCGCATGGCGTCGCCGATGAAGTTGAAGGCGACCACGGTGAGGACGATGAACGCGCCCACCGGCCAGATCAGCCACCAGTAGCCGGCGAAGGTGTAGTTGACGCCGTCGGAGAGCATCTGCCCCCAGTTGGCGGCGGGCGGCGGGATCCCCAGGCCCAGGTAGCTGAGATAGGCGACGAGGAGGATGGCATCCGCCACTTGGAAGGTGGCGTTGACGACGATGGTGCCGAAGGCGTTGGGGATGATGTGGCGCAGCACGATCCGGCGCGAGCCCCCACCCATCACCCGGACCGCCTGGACGTACTCCCGGGTGCGCAGGCTGAGCGCCTCGCCGCGGATCAGACGGGCGGGGACCAGCCAGGCGATGAAGGCGATCACGATGATCAAGAGGGGGACGCTGGGCACGAAGATGGTGGCCAGGAAGAGGAGCAGGAAGAGCGAGGGGATGGCGAGGAAGGCGTCCACGATGCGCATCATGAGGTTGTCCATCCAGCCGCCCAGGAACGCCGCCGCCGCCCCGTAGAGCACCCCGACCGTGGTGGCCAGCATGGCCGCGGCCAGCCCCACCTCCAGCGAGGTCTGACCCCCCAGCATCATGCGGCCGAGCTCGTCGTAGCCCACGTTGTCGGTCCCCAGCAGGTGGTGGAGGCCGGGGGCGAGGGTGGTGTCGTTGAGGTTCACGTGGACCTGGTCGGTGTGGTAGATCAGCGGGCCGACGAAGCAGAACAGGACCATGAAGATGACGATCCCGACGCCGATCACGGCCAGCTTGTTCTGGACGAAGACCTCGAAGATCAGCCGGAAGAGGCTGCCCGACGTGGCGGCCTCACCACCCTCGGGCAGGGCGGTGCCGATGCCGACCGGGGCGATCACCTCGTCGGCGATGTTCGGAGTCAGCATGGCGAGGGTCCTCCCACTCGGCGGGTCGCGGCTGGCGTCGCCATCAGGCGTACCGGATGCGGGGGTCGACCGCCGCGTAGAGGAGGTCGGCGACCAGGGATCCGATCACGGTCGCGATGCCGACGATCAGGGTCACCCCGAGCAGGATCGGATAGTCCTGCTGCTGGGCGGCGGTCCAGAACAGGTATCCCATCCCGGGATAGTTGAAGAGCGCCTCGGTGATCAAGGCTCCGCTGAGGATGCCGGGGAGCGAGAGGCCGAGGATCGTGATCTGCGGCATCACGGCGTTGCGGAGGACGTGGCGGAAGAGGACCCGCCGCGGGGAGACGCCCTTGGAGCGGGCGGTGCGGACGTAGTCCTGGACCAGGTTCTCCAGCATCGACGAGCGCATGTAGCGGCTGTAGAGGGCGATGTAGACCAGGGTCAGGGTGGCCACCGGGAGGATCAGGTTGGTCATCTGGTCCCAGATCGGGACGGTGCCGTCCGGCCCGGTGGGGGGCAGCCACTGGAGGGTGGCGCTGAAGATGATGATCAGGATCAGGCCGAGGAAGAAGGTGGGCATGGCGTAGAAGAGGAAGGAGGCGCCGGTGAGCACGTAGTCGTCCACCCGATTGCGGCGGACCGCCTGCCAGATCCCGAGGCTGACCCCGACCACGGTGGCCAGCACCGCCGCGATCCCGACCAGGATCGCGGTGCGGGGCAGGTTCTCCGAGAGCAGGGAGTCCACGCTCTGGTTGAGCTTGTAGGAGAAGCCCAGGTTGCCGCGCACCAGCTGGCCCACCCAGGTCACGTACTGGACCGGGAGCGGCTTGTTCAGCCCGTACTCCTTGTCGAAGGCCGCGATCGCGACCTTGGTGGCGCGCTGGCCCAGCACCGCCCGGGCCGGTCCGCCCGGGAGCAGGTGGAGCAGGATGAAGACGATGATGGTCACCCCCACGACCACCACCAGTGCCTGGATCACGCGGCGGATCAGGTAGCCCGTCATGGCTCGACCTCTGGCCTCCTCCGGCGGTCGTTGGAGGGCCGCCGCCGGGAGCGACGGCCCGGGTGTGGGGAGACCGTCCCCCACCCCTGGTCTGTCGATGATAGCGGCGATCCCGGCCCCATGGGGCCGGGATCGCCTCGGACCCCGGCGGCTACTTCTTGGTCAGGTACCAGTCCTGGGGGTAGATGTTGAGGTAGGGGTCCTGCGGGTCCCAGCCCCTGAGGGTGTTCTTGACCTCGGAGAGCGAGTAGTCCTGGTTCGGGATCCAGACCACCGGCAGGTTGGTCGCCATGTAGTTCTCGTAGTTGAACATCGCCGCGTAGCCGTTGGCGGTGTGGGTCTTCTTGATGTTGTTGTTGTTGATGGGGTTGTTGTAGCCGCCGTTGTTGGACGCCGCCCCGCCGGCGAAGATCTCACCGCCGGTGGGCATGTAGTCGGGCACGTAGACCCAGCCGCCCCCCCAGTTCTCCATGTCCCACTTGCAGCCGGCCCCGGTCTTGGCGTTGCAGGGCACGGCGGTGCTGATCACGGTGTTGAAGGGCGCCTCGCTGAGGTTGATCTTGATCCCGGCCTGCGACAGCGAGGACTGGAGGGCCTCCATCTCCTGGGTGGTGGTGGCATTGCCGCTGGCGTACTGCAGGTTGAACTGCAGCTGCGCCCCGCTGGCCACCCCGGCCCCGCAGTGGCCGGCCCCGGTCCCGGGGCTGGCGCAGGTGGAGATGCCGTTGGGGTGTACCGTCCAGCCGTGCGACTTCAGCAGGCGGAGCGCGGCGCTGGGATTGTACGGATAGGGATTGTCCTTCTCGTAGGGGGACAGGAATGGGTTGGCGATGTTGGCGGGCACCGGCCCGTAGGTCGGGCTGGCGTAGCCCTTGAAGATCTTGCTGATCATCAGGGGCTGGTTGACCAGGTGCTGGATCGCCTGGCGGAGGTAGAGCTGCTTGAAGAGCCTTCCGCTGCTGGGATTGGTGAAGTTGACCGGGAAGTACACGATCCCGAAGTCCAGCCAGGGCTTGAAGGTGTACCCGTGACGGGCCAGGGTCGCCCGCTGGGCCAGGTCCGCGGTCGGGATGTAGCCGTAGTCCACCTGGCCGGCGCGGAGCGCATCGAACTCGGCGGTGTCGGACGTGTATGGCTGCTCGATCAGCTTGGCGATGGTCGGCTTGTCGGAGCCGCTGTAGCGGCTGTTGGCCGAGAGCACCGTGTAACCGGTCGCGGAGATGTACCTGGAGAGGAGGAAGGGGCCGTCCACCACCTTCCAGAGCCTGTTGGTCGAGTAGGTGGACAGCGTCTTCGACTGGGCGGTGAGGAAGTTGTAGACCTTGGTGGCTCCTGCCGTGGTCAGGTCATAGTTGCCCACCGGGCCGCCCAGGGAGGTCCGGTCCCACAGGTGCTGGGGGATCGGGTACATCTGGCTCAGCTCGTTGTAGAGCAGCCAGTAGGTGTTGTAGTGGCCGTTGAAGGTCAGCGTCATCTTGCTGGCGCTGTTGTACGCGATGGAGCTGACGTTGTCGGGGAAGTTGCCCGGCACGAAGGCGCCCCAGTTGGTGGGCGCCAGCTTGACCGCGGTCTTGAGCAGGTTCATCCAGAACCTGACGTCCCGGGTGGTCACCGGCTTGCCGTCCGACCACTTCAGCCCCGGCTTGAGGGTGATGGTCGCGACCGAGTCGCCCTTGGCGTTGGTGCTGAAGACGGCCGGCTGCGCCAAGCTCTCGCCCGGGTTGAACGAGGCCGCCCCGTGGTTGCCGAACCAGTAGAGCGGCATCCACATCAGGTAGCTGAAGGTCTCGGCGTTGTAGACGCTGAAATTGCCCAGCGGCACCAGCGGGAAGATGTAGTTGGGGGTGACGTTGGGGGGCAGGGCGAAGCTGACGGTGGCGTTCTGGACCACCTGTCTCGCTGCCGGTCTGGACACGGTGGCGCTGCCGCACCCGGCCACCACCACGGCGAGGGCGGCGACGCCGACTCCGAGCCAGCGCTTGAATGATAGGTCCGCTCTCAAGGGTCTCCTCCTCCATGTCGGCCCGGCTGGGGCGGACGAGGGGCGGCCCCTCCGGCCCCTACCGGCGTGGGTTCCGCGTGCGACCGGCAGGAGATCCCGGCCCGGGGCCGGGACCTCCCGACGGTGTCGCGATCTGCGCTATCTCGTCAGGACGAGATGGACCACTGCTGCGGGTAGATCTCGGAGTAGGGGTCGCTCCCGGTCGACACCGCCCCGTGCAGCTTTGGGCTGATCTCCCAGAGGAACCAGGAGTTGGGCAGCCACACCACCGGTAGATTCCGGGTCATGTAGTCCTCGTAGGTGTGCATGGCTGCGATCGAGTTGGCGGCGTGGGTGGCCTTGATGTTGAGGTCGTTCTGGCGGCTGGTGTAGGTCCCGTAGTTGGCCGCCCCGTGGCTGCTGAAGAGCACGCCCCCGGTCGGCTCGTAGTCGGGCTCGTACGACCACAGGCCCCACCACTGCATGTCCCAGGTGCATGGGGAGCCACCCTTCTTGGTGCAGGGCGTGGCGGCGGTGGTGATCACCGTGGCGAACGGCGCCTGGCTCAGCGTGAGCTTGATCCCAACCAGGGAGTCGGCCGACTGCAGCTCCTCCGCCTCCTGCGTCACCGAGATCGAGCCGGCGGAGTACTGCAGCGTCAAGGTGAGCCCGCGCCCCTTGGCGATCCCGGCCCCGCACTGGTGGGCGCCGGTCCCAGGCTTGACGCAGATGGTCACCCGGTTGGGGTGCACGCTCCAGCCGTGGCTGGTGAGGAGCGCCCTGGCCGCGGATGGGCTGTACGGGTACGGGTTGTCCTTCTCGAAGCTGTCGACGAAGGGGTTGGGCACACCCGCCGGCACCGGCCCGAACTCGGGGTTGGCGTAGCCCTTGAGGATGTGAGCGATGATGGCGGGCTGGTTGACCAGGTGCTGGAACGCCTGGCGGAAGTAGAGCTGCTTGAATATGGCGCCGTCCTTGGGGTTGTGGAAGTTGTAGGGGAAGTACTCGACCTGGTAGCCAGGGTCCTTGACCAAGGTCCATCCCTCCCGGGCCAGGAGCTGCTTCTGCGAGATGTCCTGGATCGGGATGTAGCCGAAGTCGACCGATCCTGACCGGAGGGCGTTGTACTCGGCGGTGTCAGAGGTGAAGGGCTGCAGCACGACCGAGACCCTGGGCTTGCTCGGACCGGCATAGTTCGCGTTGGGCGCGAGCTCGGTGTAGCCGGTGGTCGAGAGGTAGGTCTGCACCTTGTAGGGCCCGTCCACCACCTGCCAGAGCGGATTGGTGGTGTAGGTGCTGGTGTCCTTGGACTCCGTGTCGAGGAACGCGTAGACGGCCTGGGCGCCCTTGGCGGTGGTGTCGAAGTTGCCCACCGGCCCGCTCGCCGAGGTCTTGTCCCACACGTGCTGGGGCATCGGGTAGATCTGGCTGAACTCGTTGTACTCGAGCCAGTAGGGGCTGAACTGCCCCTTCATGGTGATCTTGAAGGTGCTGGCGCTGATCGCCGTCGCCGACTTGATGTTGAACGGCCAGGATCCAGGAACGCTCCCGCCCCAGGCGGACGGATTGGCGCGCAGCAGGTTGATCCAGAAGAGGACGTCACGGGTTGTGACCGGCCTTCCGTCGGACCACATGTAGTGCTTGAGGGTGATGGTGGCGACAGTGTCGTGGCTACCATTGACGCTGAACTTGGGCAGGTCGCCCACGCTCAGGGTGGTGTTCAATGCGGCCTTGCCGTTGGCGCCATACCAGTAGAGCGGCCGCCACATCTGCCAGGAGAAGTCCTGGGCGTTGGCGACGGTGAACACCCCGCCGCTCTCCATCGGGAAGATGTAGTTGGGGAAGAAGGTGGGCAGGTCGGCGTAGACCGCGGGCCTGCTTGCGGTCCGGGCGGCGTGCACGACGGCGCTGCCGCCCACCGTCGCCAGGAGGGAGAGGCCGGCCACGCCGGCCCCCAGTAGACGTCGCATCGGGAAGGGTGATCTCACTGCGGTCGGCCTCCTCCTGAACTAGACCCGAGCCCAATCCCGGTCGCCGATCGGGTGCGGCCCCGATCAGACTCGGCCCCGGCTCGGGGCGCCCACACTCTAGCAGCGGGCTCAATCTCGGACAACTGGACGGCGGGGGCGGACGGCGGGCGGACGGCCCGGACCGCTCGGCGGGTTGCGACGCCGTGCCCCGGCGAGGCGACGATCCGGATGGACGGCCTCACGATGAGGACGAGAATAGGTGCGGGGGACCCGCCGCCGCGTCCCCCGTCAGGGTGATTTTCCCGCCCCGCCCCGGTCGGCGGCCGGCCGGAGCAGGCCGAGCCGCCAGGCGCGGAGGACGGCGGCAGCCCGGTCGGAGGCGCCCAGCTTCTCCATGATGTGGCGGACGTGGGTCTTGATCGTGTTCTCGCTCACGAAGAGGCGGGCGGCGATGGCCCGGTTGGGGAGCGCCTGGGCCACGCACGCGAGCACCTCCAGCTCGCGCCGGGTGAGGTCGGTGTGGACCGGGAGGGCGGCCGGTGGCGCGGTCCGGTCCCGGTCCTGGCCGATGACGCCGTCCCCGGCCGGCGGCTCCACGCCCTGGTCCAGGAGGGACTCTCCCGCCGCCACCCGCCGGATGGCATCGGTGAGGGTGCCCCGGGCCACGTCCTTTAGAAGGTATCCGCGGGCGCCCGCCTGGAGGCTGGGGATGACGTACGCCTCGTGGTCGTAGGTGGTCAGCATGATCACCTTGGTGTGCGGCGAGGCGGTCTGGAGGGTGCGCACGGCGGTGATGCCGTCGGTCCCCGGCATCTGGACGTCCATCAGGACGACGTCGGCCCGGTGTCGCTCCGCCTCCCGCACCGCCGCGTCGCCGTCGCCGGCCTCACCGACCACCTGGAAGTCGGGCTCGATCTGGAGCATGGTCACGAGACCCTGCCGCACCACCGGATGGTCGTCGGCCACCACGATCGTGATCACCAGGGCAGCCTCAGTCGCCCCGGTGGGCGGCCACCGCGGGCGCCGAGGCGGCGCGAGCCGGAGGTGGCCCCACCGGCTCGCCCGCACCCGGGGCCCGGTCGCCCGGCTCCAGCGGGAGGCGCGCCTCCACCACGGTCCCCTGGTGGGGCCGGCTGCGCACGGAGAGGGTGCCGCCGCACCCCGCCGCCCGCTCGGTCATGGACGTGAGCCCGAAGGTGGGGATCGCGGGCGGCCGTGCCGAGCGCCGGGCGTCGACGTCGAACCCCGACCCGTCGTCGCCGACGCGGAGGCGGACCGCTCCCGGCTCCCCCACCAGCGTCACCGTGATCCGCGTGGGGCCGCCGTGGCGGACCGCGTTCCCCACCGCCTCCTGGGCGATCCGGAAGAGCGCCACCTCGATCGGCGCCGGCAGCCGGAGCCCGGCGACGCCGCGGCTGCGCACCGTGGCGGCCACTCCCGTCTCGTCGCGGACCCTGGCCACCTCCTCGCGCAGGGCTCCCGCCAGCCCGCTCCGCTGGAGCGCCTCGGGGCGCAGGTCGAACACCGACCGGCGTGCCTCCTGGAGGTTGCGGCGAGCGAGCTCGGTCGCCTGCCGGATTGCGGTCCGCGATCGCCCGCGGTCGCGCTCGAGCCAGCCCTCCGCTCCCTGGAGCTGGGTGATGATGCCGGCCAGCCCCTGGGCGAGGGTGTCGTGGATCTCCCGCGCCAGCCGGTTGCGCTCGTTCAGGGTGGCCAGCTCCTGGCTGTCCGCGAAGAGCTGGGCATTGCGCAGCGCGAGGGCGAGCTGGCCGCCGACGACCTGGAGCAGCTCCAGCTGCCGGGGCGCGACCACCCCCTCGTGGCCGCGGTCGAGGATCAGGCCGCCGAGACGGCTCCCGCCGGAGACGAGGGGGACGAGCAGGCACGCGCCCCGCACCGACAGGGCATCACCGGCGGTGCCGGGCCAGGCCGGCCAGCCCGCGGGTAGCTCCGGCTGCGGCGTGGGGTCGCCCGCCCGGCCGGCGAGGCGGCCGGGCGGCGCCTGGAGCCCGTCGAGGCAGTACACCCACACCGCCCGGAGGTGGAGGAGCTCGGCGAGGTAATCCGCCGCGGTCTGGGCGACGTCCGCCAGCATCAGCGAGCGGCCCAGCTCGCTGGCGAGGGTGTAGAGCATCCCCAGCTCCTGGTTGCGGACCCGGAGCTCGCTGGTCCGGCTCGCCACCCGCTCCTCCAGCTGGCGGCGGCCGCTCTCGATCTCGCGCCGCTGCACGAACAGCCTCCGGCGCATCCGCTCCAGCGTCCGCTCCAGCAGCCCGATCTCGTCGCCCCGGTCGGAGGCGGGCACCGGGGTCTCCAGATCGCCCTCGGCGATCCGGCCGGAGGCGGCGGTGAGTGCGATCAGGGGGCGGAGGGCGCGCCGCGCGAAGATCCCGGCCGTCACCACCACCAGCACCGCCAGGGCCACCACGAAGGGGACCAGCAGCGCCATGACGCTGGTGATCGCGCTGTGGATCTTCCCCGACAGCAGCAGGTCGCTGGCCTGGAGGGTGCGGGTCGGCGCCGCCACCCCGAGGCTCCACTCGCTGGCCGGCAGGGGCGCGAAGAACACGCTCGTCCGGTCGCCCAGGAGCTGCACGCTGGCCCGGCCCGCCAGCCCGAGGGTCATCGACTGGGCCACCCCGGTGAGCGCCGGCCGCAGGCCGGCGAGGTGGGCGGCCGTCTGCCCGTGCCAGCCCCGCGGGAGCCCGAGCGCGCGGGCGCCGGCGCCGGCGACGCTGAGGAGGCGGCCGTCGCTGCTGACGAGGAACGCGTAGGCACCGTGGGTGGCCGCGGGGGGGCTGCGGAGGAACTGGGCGGACAGGTTGTGGACCGGGATGTCCGCCCCGAGGGTGAACAGGATGCCCGCGCCGCTGCGGTCCTGGGTGATGACGGTGACGGTGGGGCCGCCCACCAGCGGGTTGTCGTAGACGCGCGACCAGGCCAGCTCGGGGACCTGCTCACCGACCAGCCGGCGCCAGACGTAGGGCGGCTGCAGGCCCAGCATCTGGCGCCGGACCGCGGTCCGGACGATGCCAGGGAGGGGCAGGACCGCGGCATGGTCGACCGGCGCGGCGCGCCCCACCGCGCCGGCCGGGGCCACCTGGAGGAACGGGCCGGCGCGGAGCCAGACATCGGTGACCTCGGGGTGGAGCTGGGTGACCAGCGCCATCGATGGGCCCAGGCGGGGCATGACGGCGGCCAGCCCGCCCGCCCCCCCGACCGTCGCCCCCGGCTCCGTGACGAGGTCGCTCTCGGCCGCCAGCTTGGGCCCGGTGGTGCCCCGGCCCGTGGTCGGGATCAGCGAGCGCACCGCCTCGGCCCGCAGCATGGCCAGCTCGTCCTGGATCGAGACCAGGTCCTCGTTGATCGACGCCGCCCGGGCCTGGACGAGGTCGGCGAGGTGGGCGTCCTGGTTGGCGATCAGCCCGCGATTGGCGCTCCGGAGGGCGCCGGTGTTCAGTCCCTCGAGCGCCGTCAGGCTGGCGATGCTGAAGATCGCCAGCGGCACCACCGACACCGCCAGCATCACCAGCAGGACCTGGCGGCGAAGGCTCGCGCGGCGCCAGCCGCCGCGGCGCCCGGACCGCGGGCGCGCCGGCACGCCGCCCGCTCCCCCCGCCCCTCCGCGCCGCCCTCGCCTCGGGCGGTTCCGCTGCTCGCCTGCCATCTGCAGACCTTCGTCGGACCGTTGGCGTGTCCGGTGACGGCCGCGGGGCGATGGAGCGGGCCCGCGGCGCGCCAACTGTACACGGCATCC
>Ga0307372_10006693_pt1 | contig 16736 bp, 15 predicted proteins | sample OX1MG_FD_202533 | JGI IMG/M metagenome (GOLD analysis project Ga0307372, IMG submission 202533) | Soil microbial communities from Risofladan, Vaasa, Finland - OX-1 | ecosystem: Environmental > Terrestrial > Soil > Coastal area > Acid sulfate soil | place: Finland: Risofladan, Vaasa | collected... | reverse complement strand
CTGCGATCCCGCAGGGAACGAGGCAGGTAGCACCAGGCGGAGGAAGAGCGGCTGACGGTCTGGCAGGTCCGCGGACTGCGGACCTTCGGGCCTGGTCGCACTAAAATCGGGCGCTTTCGTGAACTAACCACGTGTCCTGGCTCAGTCCGTAGTACGGTGCCGCACGTGGTCGTCTCCGGTGGACCAGGGTCTCGGCCGTCGGCAGGGCGATCAAGTGAAGAATTCCTTTAGGGAGGACGAGAGTGAGCACAGCAAGCACGGCATCCGGCAGCGGCAAGAAGCCTCTGGTCGTGGTCTTGGCCGTCGTCGGGGTCGTGGCCATTATCGTGGGCATCCTCTGGTTCGTCGGCGCGGCACCGAGTTTCCTCAACATGGGCAGCCACGTGAAGCACGGCGGCCACCTGTTCCGCGGTGGCGTGGCAGCCATCGTCGGCATCGGCGCGCTGGTCTACGCCTGGATCCAGAACAAGAAGTAGCTCAAGCGATCTAGCTGACGTAGCGCAGCCCCGGGCCACGTGGCCGGCTTGGACCGGCGGACCGTCTCAGACCGGCGGACCCGTGGGCTCCGGATACTTCGCGCTCGGCCCGCGATCTTTGAGATCTCGATGCTGCCCGGGGCCAGGCATCTGTTCCTGGCCCCGGGCAGCACCTAAGGCAGCGGCGTCCGCCGCACCTCGCACCGGCGTTGACCACACCTCGCACCGGCAGCCGCAACTGCCGCAGCGGCCTAGCCGCCGGAGAAACTGGATCGCCAGGTTCTAGACTCTGCCCCATGTCCTTTTCCCAGCATCTGGTGCTCTGGCTGCACGTCGCCTTTGTTGCCTTTACCATCGGCCCGGTCACCTTGGCGATCATGTCGACGCCGCGCTACATCAGGCTGCGAGATGTCAGGATCGTACGCTATCTCGCGCGGATCACCTTCATCTTCACGCTCGCCTCGCTCGGCGTACTCATTGCCGGAATGGCCCTGGCATCCATGATCTCCAAGGCCGGCAAGTGGTGGGTGATCGTCTCGGCGACTCTGTTCCTCGTCGCGGTTCTCCTGCTCGTCCTGATCGTGCGTGACCAGCGCAAGGCGATCAAGGCCCTGGGCGAGGCTGCCGCGATCGAGGCAGCCGGTAATACCGCCGCCGGGCTGGCCGACGAACAGCCCGCGGTGACGGCGCCGCCTGACGGCACGGCCACCGATGCCGCCACCGGGCAGGCACCGGGCAGCGGCAGCCAGGGCCAGGCACCGGGCAGCCAGGGCCAGGCACCGGGCCAGGCGCCGGCCGGCACTCACGCTAACCCGATCGCCAGCGTGGAGCGCGGCCGGATCGCCCTCACCGGCGGTGTCGTCAGCTTGATCTGGCTGGTGATCCTGGTGCTCATGGTCTGGAACAGCTGACCTGCTCCAGTGCAGACCGCCCCGATCGGGGTAGGCAACCTGAATGCACCGGACGTGGACGGCGTACAGCAGGTATTTCGGACCTTCCAAGCCAGCCAGCGGGCCCGGGCGGTGACCGCTGATGAGTCACCCGACCGCGCCCGGAGCGAATTACGAGTTCTCGCCGTATCCGCCGATCGCCGACTACGGCTTCCTGTCCGACTGCGAGGTCACAGCGCTGATCGCCCCGGGCGGCTCGGTCGAGTGGATGTGCCTGCCGAGGATGGACGGTCCGAGCATCTTCGGTGCCATCCTGGACCGCGATGCCGGCTGGTTCCGGTTCGGCCCGGCCGACATGTCGGTGCCGGCCGACCGTCGCTACCTGGCCGGAACGATGGTGCTCGAGACCGTCTGGGACTGCGGCGAAGGCTGGATCATCGTCCGGGACTGCCTGCTCATCGGCCCCTGGCGGCATGAGCACCCGGAGCGCGGCTCGCACCGCAGGCCGCCGACCGACTACGACGCCGAGCACACGCTGCTCCGGACTGTCCGGTGTACCAACGGCGTCGTCCAGCTGATCATCGACTGCCAGCCCGCGTTCGACTACGGGCGGCAGCGCGAGCGCTGGAGTCACACCGATCGCGGCTTCAACCAGGTGATCGTCCGCCCGGACAGCAGCAACCTGAGTCTCACCCTCAGCTCCGACATCAGGATCGGGATCGAAGGGACCAGCGCTCAGGCGCGCACGCTCCTGCGAGAGGGCGATACCCGGTTCTGCGCGCTGTCCTGGGGACACCATCCGCCACCGGAAAGCTACGAGGAAGCACACCAGCGCATGCTCTGGACCGCGCATCACTGGCGGCACTGGCTGGCGCACGGCAACCTGCCCGACCATCGCTGGCGCGGCTATCTGAGCCGGAGTGCGCTGACGCTCAAGGGCCTTGCCTACGGTCCGACCGGCGCCATCGCAGCCGCCGCCACCACGTCGCTGCCCGAGTCGCCACAAGGCGGCCGGAACTGGGACTACCGGTACAGCTGGATCAGAGACGCGACATTCGCCCTGTGGGGTTTGTTCACCCTGGGATTTGAGTGGGAAGCCGACGACTACTTCGCGTTCATGGCCGACGTGATCGAGCACGACCCTGACAACCTGCAGATCGTCTACCGCATCGACGGGTCGAGGGATCTGGACGAGCACACGCTCGACCACCTGCACGGCTATCAGGGCGCCAAGCCGGTGCGAGTGGGCAATGCCGCGTACTCCCAGCAGCAGAACGACGTCTGGGGCACCGTGCTCGACTCGCTGTACCTGCACACCAAGTCAAGGGACTGGCTAGACGACCGGGTCTGGAAGATGGCGCGTCAGCAGGTAGAGCGTGCACTCGCGCACTGGCGCGAGGCCGACCATGGTATCTGGGAAGTACGCGGCGAGCCGAAGCAGTTCACCTCGTCCAAACTGATGTGCTGGGTCGCGGCGGACCGAGGCGCCAGGCTGGCCCGGATCAGGGACGACCAGGAAACGGCGATGCGCTGGCAGGAGGCAGCCGACGAGATCCATGCCGACATCTGCGCCAACGCGGTGGACGAGCGCGGCGTCTTCTGCCAGCACTACGACACGACCGCGCTCGACGCCTCGCTGCTGCTGATGCCGCTCCTGAGATTCCTGCCAGCTGACGACAAACGAATACGCGACACGGTGCTCGCCATCGCCGACGAACTGTCGATCGACGGGCTCATCTGCCGGTACCAGGTCGGCCAGACTGACGACGGACTCGACGAGGAGGAGAGCACCTTCACGATCTGCTCCTTCTGGCTGGTGTCCGCTTTCGCCGAGATCGGTGAGCACGCACTGGCCAGGGACCTGTGTGAGAAAGTGCTGTCCTACGCCAGCCCGCTGCTGCTGTACGGCGAGCAGATCGACCCGAAGTCCGGCAGGCACCTCGGCAATTTCCCGCAGGCTTTCACCCACCTGGCGCTGATCAACGCCGTCATGCACGTCGTGCGGCACGAACAGCAGGCCGCCCGGAGCGCCCTCGGCTCAGACGCCACCATCGCCCCCCGCCAATAGCCCCTTGCGCCAACCGCATCGATGGCCCGTTGGTGTTCCTATAGCAGCACCAACGGGCCATCGATGCGGTTGGCTTACCCGGGGGGTGGGGGGCAGGAGTGGGGTGGGGGCGGGAGTGGGGTGGGTGAATGGGTTGGTTGGCGGGGGTGGGGTCAGGCGAGGGCGGTGCGGAGGTCTTCGAGCAGGTCATCGATGTTCTCGATGCCGACAGAAAGCCGCACGAGGTCGGCCGGCACCTCCAGGACCGAGCCGGCCACCGAGGCGTGCGTCATCCTGGCCGGGTGCTCGATCAGCGACTCGACCCCGCCGAGTGACTCGCCCAGGGTGAACAGCCTGGTCCGGCCGCACATCGCCACGGCCGCCTCCTCGCCGCCGGCATGCCGGAATGACACCATTCCTCCGAAGCCCCGCATCTGCTTGGCCGCCACCTCGTGCCCAGGGTGCTCGGCCAGCCCCGGATAGTAAACCTGCGCCACGGCGTGGTGACTGGTAAGCATGGCCGCTACCTGCGCCGCGTTCTGGCAGTGCCGGTCCATCCGGACGCCGAGCGTCTTGACACCGCGCAGGGTCAGCCACGCGTCGAACGGGCCGCCAGCCGAGCCGGTGGCGTTCTGGGTGAAGGCCAGCCGGGCAGCCAGGTCGGTATCGGCGACCACAAGCGCACCGCCCACCACGTCGGAGTGACCGCCGAGGTACTTGGTGGTCGAATGCACGACCGCATCGGCACCCAAGGCGAGTGGCTGCTGGAGGTAGGGCGAGGCGAAGGTGTTGTCCACGGCAAGAAGCGCCCCGGCCGAGTGCGCGATCTCCGCCAGCGCGGCGATGTCCGCGATCGAAAGCAGCGGATTGGTGGGAGTCTCGACCCAGACGAGCCTGGCGCCGTGCTCGGCCATCGCCGCGCGTACCGCCGCGGGATCGGACACCGGCACCGGGTGATGCGTGACGCCCCAGCTCGCTAGCACCTTGTCGAACAGCCGGAAGGTGCCGCCGTAGGCGTCATGCGGGATGAGCACGTGGTCGCCGGGCCGCAGCACGGTGCGGAGCAGGCAGTCCTCGGCAGCCATGCCCGACGCGAACGCCAGCGCCCGCACGCCGCCTTCGAGCGCCGCCAGGCACTCCTCGAGCGCGCCCCTGGTCGGGTTGGCCGTGCGGGAGTACTCGTAGCCCTCGATCCAGCGTCCCGGCCCTGAGTCCGCGCCGCCGAGCCGCCCGCCGCGCAGGCCGCCGACACCGTCCTGCTTGTAGCTGGACACCTGATAGATCGGCGGGACAACGGCACCGGTGAGCTGGTCAGGCTCTTGCCCCGCATGAATCGCAAGGGTCTCGAAACCGTCACTCGCCTGGATCTGAGCCATTGATGAGCCTCCTAACCGGCCAAGAACGTGAGCACATCCTGCCTGGTGATCATCCCCGCGGGCTTGCCGTCCACGAGCACCACCGCGGCGCCCGCCTTCTCCAGCGCGGCGACCGCGGCGCTGATCGGCTCGCCTGATCCGATCAGCGGCAGCGGTGCCGACATGTGCGCGGAGACCGGCTCGCCCGGTGCGGCCCGTCCGGTGACCAGGGCGTCGAGTAGGTCACGCTCGGTGATCGAGCCGAGCACCTCGGCAGCCATCACCGGGGGCTCTTCCTTGAGCACAGGAAGCTGCGAGACGTCGTACTCGCGCAGCGTCTCGATCACCGCACGGACCGTCTCGTCCGGGTGCGCGTGCACGAACAGCGGCAGCTGACCGCGCTTGCGGTCGAGCACGTCCGCGATCCTGGGCTCGGCGGTCTCCGAGGTGAGGAAGCCGTAGTCGGCCATCCAGTCGTCGTTGAAGATCTTGGAAAGGTAACCCCGGCCGCCGTCAGGCAGCAGCACCACGATGACGTCGTCAGGTCTGGCCTGCTCGGCGATTTTCAGCGCGGCCACCACCGCCATCCCGCAAGATCCGCCAACGAGCAGCGCCTCCTCGCTGGCCAGCCGCCTGGTCATCAAGAACGAGTCGGCGTCGCTGACCGGGGTGACCTGGTCGCAGATGCCCTTGTCGTAGGTGTCTGGCCAGAAATCCTCGCCGACGCCCTCCACCAGGTACGGACGGCCGGTCCCGCCCGAGTAGACCGACCCCTCGGGGTCCGCGCCGATCACCTTGACCTTGCCGCCGGACACCTCCTTGAGGTACTTGCCGGTTCCCGAGATCGTGCCGCCGGTGCCGATGCCGGCCACGAAGTGAGTGATCTTCCCGTCGGTCTGCTCCCAGATCTCCGGGCCGGTAGTCAGGTAGTGCGACTCGGGGTTAGCCGGGTTCGCGTACTGGTTCGGCTTCCAGCCGCCGGGGATCTCCCTGGCCAGCCGGTCGGACACGCTGTAGTACGAGTCCGGGGAATCTGGCGACACCGTCGTCGGGCAGACCACGACCTCCGCGCCGTAAGCGCGCAGCACGCTGATCTTGTCCTGGGCTACCTTGTCGGGGCAGATGAAGACGCACTTGTAGCCCTTCTCGGCGGCCACGATGGCCAGCCCGACACCGGTATTTCCCGACGTGGGCTCGACGATCGTGCCGCCGGGCCGCAGCGCACCCGATGCTTCGGCGGCCTCCACCATCCGCAGCGCGATCCGGTCCTTGACCGATCCGCCCGGGTTGACGTACTCGACCTTCGCAAGGACGGCCGGCGCGTCCCCGTATCCGCCACCGTGACCCCGGCCATGGCCACTGCCCAGATGGCGCGTCACCTTGCGCAGCCTGACCAGGGGCGTGTTTCCGATGAGGTCGATCAGCGACTCGTGCACCTGCATGGCCGAACCACCTTGTTCTTCGCCGTGACTCGTGCTGCCTGATGTCTGATATGCCGTGCTGTCAGGCCAGTGCATAGCCTAGCCGCGCGCCCGTCGTAATGCGGCCGGCCACCAGGAGCAACGCCGCCACGCAGGGCTTCCTTAGTGCGAAAATCGAAAATCCATTACTGTTCGCAGTTGTGTTGTTACACTCTGTGCCTTGTGAAGCTCAGGCGTTTTACGAGCCTAGGGGGACCTCGTGACAGCGTGGCTTGCCGATCCGCAGACGGCGCTCGACCGTCCGGCACCGCAGGACTTCGCGCCCTTTGAGCCGGACATCGGCAGCTATCGCGCCGCGGTCGGCGAACTGGTCGCCGAGGTTAGTCAGTGCACCAGCGAAGACAGTATGTGCGCGGAGCACATCCTGAGCCGGCGCCTAGCTGAGGAACAGCTCAGCTCCGTACTAGCGGCGACTCCGGACGGCAGGGACGCGACGATCGGCAGGCTCCTGTTCGAGGTGCGGAACTACGAGCCAGGTCCTCGGTCAGCGAGCAGCATCGCGGCACTCGTCCGGATCTCGATGCTCGCCCAGATCGACGCCGTGTGGTGGGGTCGGCTGCCCGGCTACCAGACCGACGACGACGTCCTGTACGCGGCCGAGCTTGCGGACCTAGACGAGCTCGACGAAGCCGGCCAGCTCCGGTTCAGTTACCGGCACCAGGCAGACACCTTGCTGAGCCGGGCGGCTCGATCGGCGGAGCGCCGCGCGCTGCCCGGCCGCGCACCGCGCACGGCCGGGCTGTGGCTGACCAGGGCACGGCCGCAGGCGGTCGCCTGGCTCAATCTGCTCGCCGAGGAGTTCGCCCACGTCGCACCGCCGGGAACGCCGCCGCTGTGGGTCACCAGCATGGCCCGCAGCGTGTCGCATCAGCGGCATCTCAGGTCGCTCGGCTATGTCGCCCTGCTGCCGAGCGCGCACTGCGTCGGTTATGCCGCGGACATCGAAATGGCCTGGTATCGGCGCTTCCACGCACACCGGCTGCTGCGCGGACTGCTGCTCGACCGCCAGCGCGCTGACGAGGTCAACGTGATCGACGAGGGCCAGGCCTGGCACGTGTGCCTCCGGCCGAGGATCGTGCGCGGGCCACGACGCATGCGCCACGCCCGAACCGGCCGCTGACACCCGTGTGCGGCATCGCCCTGATCGCCGGACCTAGACCAAGCACATTCGCCTTCCGCCGCATGCTCGAACTGCTGAAGCCACGCGGCGAGGTGGAAGAAGTCAGTATCGGTGACGGCCTGCTCGCCGGAACGCAGCGGCTGCGGATCGTAGACGCCGACCGGGCCGTGCAGCCCTGGAGTTCCGCCGACGGCCGGTGGCTGCTCTGCTACAACGGGGAGATCTTCAACTACCGCTCGCTGCGTGCCGAGCTCGCTGGCCTGGGCCGCCGATTCCGCACCGAGGGCGACACCGAAGTAGTGCTCGAGGCGTTCGCGCAGTGGGGCGAGGCGGCAGTGGGCCGGTTCCGCGGCGAGTTCGCCTTCGCGATCGCCGATCGCGCGGCAGGCCGTGTCTACCTTGCCCGCGACCAGGTCGGCGTCAAGCCCCTGTACTGGTCGGTGCGCGGCGGGTGCCTGCACGTGGCGTCGGAGATCAAGGCGCTGGTGCCGGTCGCGGCACCGGTCAGCCAGGTGCCGCCCGGCTGGCATGGCTGGGCCGACGCGGGCCAGGCTCCGGCACTCGTGCCGTACAGCGACCTGCTGAGCCGGCCAGACGGCCTGGCACCCGTCGACGATCCGGAACAGGCCGCCGCGCTGGTCCGCGCCGCGCTCAAGGACAGCATCGCGGCGCGGGTGGATACCCGCCTGACGGTCGGCGTGATCGTGTCCGGCGGCCTGGACAGCTCTCTCGTGCTCCGGCACGTGCACGCGCTGCACCCGGACTGCGTCGCGGTGACGGTGGGCGCCCCGGGCAGCGAGGACCTCTGCTACGCGCGGCGCCTGGCGGCCGAGCTGGGCGTGCGGCACGAAGTGATCGAGATCGCCCCGCACCGGATCCGGCTGACCGAGATCAAAGAGGCGATCAGGATCGCGGAGCTGACCGAGTATGGCGACATCATCAACGCGGTCGTCTCGGTGCCCCTGTTCAGGCGGATCGCCAGCCTGGGAATCAAGGTGGTACTCACCGGCGACGGGTCGGACGAGCTCTTCGGCGGCTACCCGATGTACGACCAGGTCAGCCAGGTTCAGCAGCGGCGGCTCTTCCTGCACAAGATCGCGAACCTCGGCCGCACCGAGCTTCAGCGGGTAGACCGGGTCAGCATGGCTCATGGCGTGGAGACCAGAGTGCCGTTTCTCGACCCGGCGCTCGTCGACGTCGCGATGCGCCTGCCCATGTCGCTGAAGGTACGCGACGGGACGGAGAAGTGGATCTTGCGGCAGGCCTTCACCGGCGAGCTACCCGACTACATCAGGCAGCGGCCGAAGAACCCGCTGTCGTACTCCTCGGGCCTGCACGAACGGGCCAGGCTGTACAAGCCGCTGTTCGCCAGAATTCACCGGTCCTTCGGCTACGACCTGCACGATCCGGTCCGCCGCGACTTCTCGGTGCTGCTCGAGCGCTGCGGCAATGACCTCGACCTGGCGCTGGCCCAGATCCGCGCCAGGACCGACTACAGCACGCGCGAGCATGCCAGGGATCTCATCGGGGCCGCGCGCTGGAACGCGACAGCCCTGGTGGGGCGGGGCTGACGTCCCCGCCTCCGTGAGCTACTGTGCGGTAAACGACCGGTACCGTCGGGCCAGGGAGCCATCATGCCTGAGGCAGTCATCGTCGCGACCGCGCGCTCTCCCATCGGGCGAGCATTCAAAGGGTCCTTGACCAGCATCCGTTCTGACGAACTTACGGCGCAGATGATCACCGCAGCGCTGGCCAAAGTGCCGCAGCTTGACCCGGCCGACGCCGAGGACCTCATGCTCGGCTGCGGCCTGCCCGGCGGCGAGCAGGGATACAACATGGCCCGTGTGATCGCCGTCATGCTCGGCTACGACTCGCTGCCGGGGACCACGATCACCCGGTACTGCTCGTCCTCGCTGCAGTCGACCAGGATGGCCTACCACGCGATCAAGGCGGGCGAGGGCGACGTCTTCATCTCGGCCGGAGTCGAGTGCGTCAGCCGGTTCGCCAAGGGCAGCAGCGACGGGATACCGGACACCAAGAACCCGGTCTTCGCCAGTGCCGAGGAACGCGGTGCCGCGCGGGCCGCGGGCGGGGCCGATGTGTGGCACGACCCGCGGGAAGACGACCAGATCCCGGACATTTACATCGCGATGGGGCAGACCGCCGAGAACGTCGCCCAGATTCGCGGCATCAGCCGGGCCGAGCAGGACGAGTTCGGCGTCCGGTCGCAGAACCTGGCGGAGAAGGCCATCGCCGACGGCTTCTGGCAGCGGGACATCACGCCGGTCACGCTGCCAGACGGCACAGTCGTCGCCGCCGACGATGGCCCGCGGCCGGGCACCACGCTGGAGAAGACCGCTACCTTGCAGCCCGTGTTCCGCCCGGACGGCACGGTCACCGCGGGGAACTGCTGCCCGCTGAACGACGGCGCCGCCGCGGTCGTCGTGATGAGTGACCGTAAGGCCGCCGACCTCGGGATCACGCCGCTGGCCAGGATCGTCTCGACCGGCGTGACCGGATTGTCGCCCGAGATCATGGGCCTCGGCCCGGTGGAAGCGTCCCGGCAGGCGCTGGCCAGAGCCGGAATGACCATTGACGACATCGACCTGGTCGAGATCAACGAGGCCTTCGCCGCCCAGGTCATCCCGTCCTACCGTGACCTGGGCATCGACATCGGCAAGCTGAACGTCAACGGCGGCGCGATCGCGGTCGGGCACCCGTTCGGCATGACCGGAGCGCGGATCACCTCCACTCTGCTGAACAGCCTGCAGTTCCACGACAAGACGTTCGGCCTGGAGACGATGTGCGTGGGCGGCGGCCAGGGCATGGCGATGATCTTCGAGCGGCTTTCCTGACCGTACCGGCTCCCGCGCGACTCCTAGGCCTGCCTGTCTGGGCCACCGTGGCGATCCCTGCCCAGCTCAGCGGGTGGTACCGGCCCGCTCGGGACGCACAAGACTGCCATAACGGGCACCGCCAGGTCCGGGGCCGGCGAGCGCCTTGATTGCATAACGGAAGTGTCACGTCCAGGTCTTGCCAGCGGGCCTGGAGTAAGGCAGGCTCGACTCAGGAGAATCTCGGCCTGGAGGTGCCCCTTGTCCCTGCTCCACTCTCCGGAGATGCACAAGAACCTGATCGCCCGCATACCGCGGGTCACCGGTAGTGATCTCAGAGAGTGGTTCCACCGACTAGAATCCGGGCCCTCCTTCATGCGGCATACTGAGCGCGCGACCTGGCTCGCGGATGAGCACGGCCTGTCGCACGCCTACGCCTCGGCCATCGTGCATGAGTACGAGGTGCAGCGCCGGACCCGGCTCAACGGCGCCTGACCGCCCGCGCATGGACCTAGAGCACGCCCGCGAGTTCATGCGTGCCCACCATCGGGCCGTGCTGGCTACGAACCGATCGGATGGGCGGCCGCAACTCTCCCCTGTCACTGTCGGCGTTGGTGACGACGGCAGGATCCTGGTCAGCACACGCGAGACGGCGATCAAGGCGAAGAACCTCGCACGCGATCCGCACGCCTGGATCTGCGTGTTCACCGACCAGTTCTTCGGCGAGTGGATCCAGGCCGAGGGAACCGCGCAGATCATCCGCCTGCCGCGGGCCATGGACTTGCTCATTGACTACTACCGCCGGATCTCCGGCGAGCATCCGGACTGGGACGACTACCGCGCCGCGATGGTCCGCGACCAGCGGGTCATCGCGGCTATCACGCTGACCAGCGCCGGCCCCGACCGCAGCGGCTAGCCGCGACCCGCGCGGGGGAGGTATGCCGGGACGCAAGGGGCTCCAGGCTGCCTCCGAGCGCCGATGGTTCCGTGATCCAGGCCACGAACAGACGGATTTGCGAATTTTGGCCTGATCAGTTGGGCGCGTCTTCGATAACTAGGCGAAAGTACCTCATCCACGCCCTCGAAACTGACCGTCGATTCAGCTTAATGCGGCCTCGCATTGTCGCGGTCTTACTAGTTAAGTCGCGATTAGTGAATCGCAAATCGGCACTCGCAGATCGGCACTCGCGTGTTCGCGGGTCGGGGTTTCCCGGCTGACTCCAGTGCGGTCGGCGCTGACCTGTGGGTATGCCGCGAGAATGCCCAGGTGATCGGGCATGCAATCGTTCTTATTCGGACCGTACCCCCGGTCGGGCTCGAACCGACACTGGTACCCTTTTAGGGGGCTTGCCTCTTCCTTTGGGCTACGGGGGCGCCGAAATCGTACCCCATCTGAGGCGGTTTATTCAAAGTTCCCAGAAACGACCGTGACGATATTACGGGCACAACGCCGACCATTCTCGCACGTCACATGTACCCACCGCCGGAAAATGGCGAGCCATTGTTACTTAATGTAAACAGTACGTTACCGAGGCGTGCCAAAGGCGCGGCAGGCGAACCGATCACAGGCCCGCGTGCGACCGTGCTCGCTCGAAGATGGCGTCCAGCATCGGTCCGGTGACCCGCCCGGTGAACGTGTTCTGCTGACTCGGGTGGTAGCACCCGAGCACCAGCAGACCGCCCAGCATCGCCTGCGCGCCGTGGCCGAATGCGGGCCTTGGCCTTGGCACGTGATGCCCGGCCTTGGCCAGTCCACGCCAGGCTGCCTGCCAGGCAAAACCGCCGAGGCAGACGATGGCGCGGACATGCTCTGACACCTGGTCGAGTTCGGCGGTCAGCCACGGCTCGCAGGTATCCCGTTCGGCTATCGACGGCTTGTTATCGGGCGGCGCGCAGCGGACCGCCGCGAGCATCCTGGCTCCGCGCAGCCGCTGCCCGTCGTCGGCTGCCACGCTGGTCGGCTTCTCGGCGAATCCGCATCGCCACAAGGACTCGAACAGGACGTCGCCGCTGCGGTCCCCGGTGAAGATCCGGCCGGTCCGGTTACCGCCATGGGCAGCAGGCGCAAGGCCGACGATCAGCACGCCCGGCCGGTCCGCGCCCCAGCCGGGCACCGGGCGCCCCCAGTACGGCTCATTCTGAAAGGATCGCCGCCGCACCGAAGCCACGTGCTCCCGCCAGCCCACCAGCCGGGGGCATGCCCGGCAGACCGATTGCCTGGCGGCGAGCTCCGGCAGCGTTCCCGCGCTCGCGGCCAGCGCGGCGACTCCTGCGGCGTCGATCGCGACCGGGGTGGCGGCGGTGGCCGGGTCGCCGGGCCACCCGGTACCCGGAACCGCCGGGCCGCCTGGGTTCACGGTCATGTCCCGGTGCCTGCCGCCCCGGTCACCATGGACCAGGCGATGCCGTCCAGGATGTCGTGCTCGCTGGTCACCAGCTCGGCGAAGCCGAACTGGTCCATGATCCGGTCCAAGATCAGCGCACCCGCGCCGATGACGTCGACCCGGCCAGGATGGATCGCGCCGCGCGCGGCCCGCTCGGCATGGCCCCGGCTGAGCAGCCAGGTGGTGACTTCGTGAACGCGCTGGGCACTGACTCTGGCGTGGTGGATCCGCGCCGGATCGTAAGCGGGAAGGTCGAGGGCAAGACCGGTCAGCGTGGTGACCGAGCCCGCCAGGCCCACCAGCGTGTGTGCCTGCGCTACCGGGACGGCCGCCGCGACGGTTGCCAGTGCGGCGTCGATCTGGGCGACCGCGGCGCCGACCTGTGCCGCGGACGGCGGATCGTCGTGCAGATGTCGTTCGGTTAGTCGCACGCAGCCGATGTTCACCGAGATCGCCGACAAATCGCTGCGTACGCCAGTCGCGGTCCTGCCGTAGACGAACTCGGTAGAGCCGCCGCCGATATCCACCACGAGAAACGGCGGCTCCGGACGGGCACGGCCAGTCCGATCCGCGGCACCGAGCTCGGCAGCGGCACCGAGTTCGGCAGTGGCGCCGGAGAACGAAAGATAAGCCTCCTGGTCCCCGCTGACGACCTCGGGATCGACGCCGAGTAGCCGGCGCACGCCGGCCACGAACTCTTCGGCGTTCGACGCATCCCTGGTCGCGCTGGTAGCCACTAGCCGGGTCCTCTTGGCACCGGAGTCTTCGATCGTCCTGGCGTACTCGGCCAGCATCGCGAACGTCCTGCTGAGCGCCTCCGGCGCGAGCCGGCCAGTCGAGTCCACGCCCTGGCCGAGCCGGACAATCTCCATCCTGCGGTGCAGGTCGACAAGCGTGCCCCTGGCCGGGTCGATATCGGCGACCAGCAACCGCAGCGAGTTGGTACCACAGTCGATCGCCGCGACTCGCTCCGGAGCCGACTCAGCCATTGATCCTCCGCTAGACCTCGGCGCACGGGCCACTCGTCCACCACTGACCCATCGCCAGTATGGCCTCCCGGCCGAGCGGATTGGCGCCTGGGACGGCCAATTCGTGAGCGACCAGGGCGTGCAGGCACTTGACTCGCTCCGGCATGCCGCCGGCGGTCGCTGCGTCGGCAGGCAGCGGCTCGACTCCGGCGGCGACCGCCGCCGCGTGCCTGCGGTCGGCGTAGTCACGGTGCGCGGCCAGGTAGGCCTGGCGCAATTCCTGGTCGTCGGCGAGCCGGCTCGCCAGGTCACGCATCATCCCCGAGGCCTCCAGCCGGCTCGCCGCCGCCCGTGCCCGTACGCAGGTGAGGTAGTACAGCGTAGGGAAGGGCGCGCCGTCAGGGAGCCGAGGCACGGTCTCGATGACGTCAGGAAGGCCGCACGGGCACCAGTGCGCCACCGCCCGCATGCCGCGCGGAGGCCTGCCGAGCTGCCGCGTGACCGCGGCGACGTCGGCGCGGTCCGGAGTCATCTTCGGCTCGGCCCGGCGGAGTGCTGGTCGCCAGCGGGCTGCCGGGCTCGCCGCGGCCCACCAGCCGGTGCGGCGTCCGCTTGCTGCACCGAGGACCAGATGCGGGCATACCAGGGCGCCGCGGACCGCCGCGCCGCCGCGACGGCCGACTTCGGCGCTGGGCCGATGATCACATAGCAGTGTTCCGTCGGCAGGCACATATGCAGCCGGTCACGCGCCTGCTGCTCGATGTAGGCCGGCTTGTCGAGCCGGCGGCTCTGCGATTCCAGCCGCTTCAGATGCAGCCAGATCGCGCTCCGCTGCGCCTGCAACTGGTCGATCTGCCTGCGCTGCGCGATGTACTCCCGCACCGGATAGGCCAGGCTCAGCGCGATCGCGCAGAGCACCACGGCCAGGACCGCGGCCCGACCGGTGAAGTGCGGCCGCGGACCGCGCGGCCCGGTCACCGGTACAGGCCGGGTCACCGGTACAGGCCCGGCCGCCGGCGTGGTCACTGGGTGCCTGCCGCGAACCGCGGGAACGCTGCCCTCCCCGCGTAGGCCGCCGCGTCGTCGAGCCGCTCCTCGATCCTGAGCAACTGGTTGTACTTCGCCACCCGCTCAGATCTCGCGGGCGCGCCCGTCTTGATCTGACCGCAATTCACCGCTACCGCGAGATCAGCGATGGTCGTGTCCTCGGTCTCACCCGACCGGTGGCTGATCATCGCGCCGAAGCCGCTGCGGTGGGCGAGGTCGACCGCATTGAAAGTCTCGGTCAGCGTGCCGATCTGGTTGACCTTGATGAGCACGGAATTCGCCGAGCGCTCGGCTATCCCGCGCAGCAGCCGGTCCGGATTCGTCACGAACAGGTCGTCACCGACAATCTGCACTCGCTCCCCGATCTGAGCGGTCAGCACCTGCCAGCTCGCCCAGTCGTCCTCGGCAAGCGGGTCTTCGATCGAGACGATCGGGTAAGCGTCAAGCCAGCCGGCGTAAATCGCGGCCATTTCCTCGGCCGACCTCACGCTGCCTTCGAACGTGTAGCCGTCCGGGCCGTGGAACTCCGTCGCCGCCGCGTCGACGGCCAGCGCCACGTCGTTACCTGGCGCGAGCCCTGCCTGGCCGATGGCTTCGATCAGCAGGTCGAGCGCCGCCTGATTGTGCGCGAGGTCGGGAGCGAAGCCGCCCTCGTCGCCGACCCCCGTCGCCAGGCCGTGCTTCTTGAGCACGGATTTCAGCGCGTGGTACGTCTCGGCGCCCCAGCGCAGCGCCTCGGAGAAAGTGGCCGCCCCGATCGGGGCGATCATGAACTCCTGGATGTCGACGGTGGTGTCCGCATGCACACCACCGTTGAGCACGTTCATCATCGGCACAGGTAGCACGTGGGCGTTCGGCCCGCCGAGGTAGCGGAAGAGCGGTAGCTGCACCGACTCGGCCGCAGCCCGTGCTGCCGCGAGGCTGACTCCGAGTATCGCGTTCGCGCCGAGCCGCGACTTGTCCGGCGTGCCGTCGAGGTCGATCATCGCGAAGTCGATCAGGCGCTGCTCGTCGACGTCCTGGCCGAGCAGTTCCGGCTGGATCTCGTCGATTACCGCCCGGACGGCGTTCTGCACGCTCTTGCCGCCGTACTCGGCACCGCCGTCCCGCAGCTCTACCACTTCGAATGCGCCGGTCGACGCACCGCTAGGGACCGCCGCGCGGCTGTGCGTGCCATCGTCGAGTACCACCTCGACCTCGACAGTAGGGTTGCCGCGCGAATCCAGGATCTGCCTGGCGTGGATTGCTTCGATGGCCGGCACAGACTTCTCCCCGGTGCAGCGCTGATACGTCCGTACCGGAGCTTAACGGAGCCAGGCAGGCCGGCTGAGGTCGGCACGCCGCCACAGCAAGCTGGCACGCCGCCACGGCAGGCTGGCGACCGCCTCAGCACCCGCGCGCGACCTGCTCCATCACGGCCTTGGCCTCCTTGAGGCCAACACCGGTCAGCTCGCGGTACGCCTTGATCGCCTTGATCAGGTTGCCCGAGCGCGCCATCGCGACCAGTTCAGGCGGCAAGCCGGCGGCCATCGGGTCCGGACCAGCCGATGGCTGGCCAGCGGGCCCGAGCGCGGGTCCCGCGTTGCCGCCGAACGAGGCCTGCGGCCCGGACGAGGCAGGGGCCGCGTCGAACGAGTTGACGTTCTGCCCGTACGACACCGGACCCGGCCGCAGGGCAGCGAGAGCCATGCGAAATAAGGCGCTGCCCGCCCGTCGCTCCCAGTCACGCACCCGGTCGCTGAAAATCCGCGCGGCGTGCCGCAGCTCGAACTCCGGATCCAGGCCGGCCGCCCGGGCCCGAGCCGCCAGGGCGAACAGCTCGCCGCCGATCTCACCGGCGGAGCCAGGCTCCGGCTCTGGCGTCACCGGAAGCTCTGCCACTTCGGCCGGGATACCTGCCGACTTCGCCCGCCGCAACAGTTGCGCGGCCAGCGAGAGCGCGGGCTGGCCCATCGGCACGCCGTCAAGCGCGGAGGCCGGCGCCCCGGTGGCTGCCGCTCGCTCACTGGCCTTGATCGCGTCCCAGTTCCGCTTGACATCCTCGGCACCCGACACGGTGACGTCCGCGAAGACATGCGGATGCCGGCGGACCAGCTTCGCCGCGATGCCCTCAGCCACGTCGTCGATGGTGAAG
>Ga0307372_10006689_pt1 | contig 16740 bp, 13 predicted proteins | sample OX1MG_FD_202533 | JGI IMG/M metagenome (GOLD analysis project Ga0307372, IMG submission 202533) | Soil microbial communities from Risofladan, Vaasa, Finland - OX-1 | ecosystem: Environmental > Terrestrial > Soil > Coastal area > Acid sulfate soil | place: Finland: Risofladan, Vaasa | collected... | reverse complement strand
GGTCCCCCCACCCACGACACTTCCAGCATGGCATCGAGGATTACCAGGTAGTACCATCTACACTGCAATCGAAGAGAGCATTTTCGATGATACTGGCTACAGGTATCCCTCTGGCTGAATTGCTGGCGGGTCTCGGATTGCTCAGCGGCTTCTGGCTCGTTCCCGCTATAGTACTGGCTCTTGCTCTTTTCGTCGTATTCTGTGTCGCCATTACCCTTAACCTCGTGCGTGGTCGTCGTGACCTTTCCTGTCACTGTGGAGGCGCAATTGGCAACCACCTGATTTCCTGGTGGCTGATTGGACGTAATGGTTTGCTCATGGTTTGCTCGCTCGTCTTGCTGGTCACCCCTCCTGACCTGTTCACCGTAGCGTCGTTTGTGCGGAGTCCGTCCCTGTTGCATCAGTCCTTTATCAGTACCATTGTTCCTGTAGCCGTCCTGGTAGGAGCTGCATTAGCAGCTATTATGCTGTTTAATGCCGCACAAGTGTTGTGGCGTTCTTAGACCATTGTATGAAGGAAAGAGTGTATCATGCTGACGCTCTGGATAGTCGTCATTGTCCTCGGGGTGCTGGAACTCTTTGAAACGGTATTGCTGGTGTTGTTGCTGCGGGTGTTGGGGCAAATGAAGCAGCAAGGGAGTTTTGCCAGTAATCAATTGCCACCCCCACAGGAAGGGGGACTTGCAGTAGGTAAGCAGGCACCGTCTTTTACTGTTTCGGATGACAAAGGGAATAGCATCCATCTAGTCCTTGACCAGTTTTTGAGTTCGAGTCCCTAACAGGCTCTAGAGGGATGTTGCTAGTATTACGAAAGTCTGTTACATGCATTCTCGTATGTTGTTTCGTAGCACCAGCGAACATATGCTTGCTGGTGCTACCTATGCTTTTTTGGGAATATTGCCTATCCCTCAACGTAGTAGTTAGTAATAGTTATAGAAGAATATATGGCAACAATCGCTTTTGCTAAGAAATATAAGCGATGAGAGGTGTCGTCTATGTGGCAATATGTACTATTGATGCTCCACCGCCAACGTGGTCGTGGGATATTAGCCAGCGGCGGTTTTCTGCTGGCAGCGTGCGCACTGATTTTGTTAAGTGCGACAACACAGACAACGGTATTAACATCACATCAAATTATTAGTAAAAACTGGCGTTCAACCTATGATCTCGTGGTATTACCGGCGCAAAGTCAACTGCATTCACAGTCGCTCGTTCCTGCCGACCAGTTCGAGAGTTTCAATGGTGGCATTAGCATCCAGCAATATGAACAGATCAAACACATCTCAGGCATCGCCATAGCAGCCCCCCTTGCCGTCATAGGGTATGCACCTTATCCCGATACTGAAGTCGAGTTTCCTACTCATCCGCTTGCCCCCGGATTTTATCAGTTTGACTGGACGTTAACTGCTTTTAATGGGCAACAGAACATTACTGAGTATCGTAGCTCGCTCTATGTATTTGTCAGTAGTACTGAACTTCCCGCTAACCTTGCTACTGAATTAGATGCCACAACCCAACAACAGATAAAACAGCTGGGTATTGATCGAATATATAATCCCAAATGGGGAGTATTTGGAGTCTCAATGCCAAATGAAGGTTCCTATTTGCTGACTGCCATTGATCCGCAGGCGGAGGAGCAACTGGTTCACTTGAATACCAGCGTGCTAAACGGTCATATGCTACCTGAGCAAACAATGCTACAGCGCAATACTATCTTTCCCTCTTTGCCGCTCAGCCCATCCGAAGCACTTCCCAACTACAATGTGCCTATGTTATTCAATGCCCAATTACCTGGGCGTATGCGACTCCATTTCACTTTTTCCCGTCTTGTTACGAATGCCATCACATTATCACAAATCATCAAACAGGGTGGTCATGCGTATCTGGCACATCTCCCCAGGCAACAGTTATTTGACGGAGACGCGCCAACTGCCCAGGATGCTCCGCAATTATTTGCGCCACAGGCAACGTTGGTCTGGAATGGACACTCATGGCAAACTGGAAAGGATCAGTCTGTGGTGCAAGGCGGCCAACCGCTCTATTTGTCCGCGACGCCTTCAGGCTTGACGTATCAGACCACAACAGGGCCAGCGGGCGATGCGGGCACAGCCTATACATTGACACCCAGCAGTACGCAATTTGTCGCAGGGAGCGCCTTCGGCTCATACGTGCCTTATGGCGACCTCAATCTCACCGGAAAGGAAGTCGCTTTTCGCGACCTCAATGCCTTTCCTGAGATTGGTATTGGCTCAAACTACTACCATGATTACAATAATGCCGTCTACACGATTCAGCCTGCCGGTACCTTTGCAGGAGTGCGGGTGGCGGCCCAATTTAGCGATGTCCTGAACTGGTTGCCAGAAAACACCTACAGCGCTCCTCCCACGGTTTTAAAGTATGACGCGCAAGGACACCCTATCAAGCCGACCACATTGTTGCCAACAGCCAACCCGGCTGGCTTTCTGCTGCAACCTCCGCTCGCCCTCACCACACTTGCCGCAGCGCAGCGTATTGAAGGGGACAATTGTATCAGTGCCATTCGTATCCGCATCAGCGGCAATATCGCCCCTGGTGAAGTAGGCTGGAAGCAGGTCACGCAAATTGCGCAAACGATCCATAAACTGACCGGCTTGCAAGCCATCGTCACCCTGGGGTCGTCCCCGTCCCCGGTGCTGGTCAAGATTCCTGGTCTCAGCAAAGGGCAAGATGGCATTCTACAGAATATCGCCCCCATTGGGTGGGCAGAAGAACGCTGGATTACCATTGGTGTGGCGCTCGTCTACCTCAACCAGTTAGAAGAAACGCAACTGCTGCTCCTGGGCGCGGTACTACTGGTCTGCCTGGGTTACTTAGCCGTGACCATGAGTTCGCTGGTCTCGGCGCAACGGCGCGAACTGGCGGTGCTGAGTGCGTTGGGCTGGCGACCGTGGCACCCGGCAGGCATGTTTCTGGCGCAAGCTCTCGCCCTCTCGCTGTGTGGAGGTGTGGTTGGTATTGGTCTGGCCTTACTGCTGGTCGCACTGATTGGAGCCAGTCCGCCGTGGCAAATTGTGGCCTGGACAATGCCGGGGGTGTTGGGGTTGGCCTTGCTCAGCGCCCTCTATCCCCTCTGGACCATCTGGCGCATCCAACCCGCCGAGGTGTTACGAGCGGGGACGACGGTGACGAAAGAGAGTACCACGTCACGTCTCAATCGCTGGAACGCTGCGTTCTGGTCGCGCCTACCCGCCGTGGGTGGTATGGCTCTGCGCAATCTCTCGCGTTCACGTGGACGGGCTATTATTGCCATTGGCAGCCTCTTTCTCTCGGCAGTGCTGTTGACCGTGATGGTGGATGGCATTCTCGCCTTCCGCCAGACATTGCAAGGGACGTTGCTGGGTGATTATGTCTTATTGCAAACGGCAGTACCACAGATCGCGGGTGCAGTCTTTGCCGTCCTGCTCACCTTCCTGAGTGTGGCTGATCTGTTGTTGTTGCAGGTACGCGAACGACAGAAGGAAATCGGTCTCTTGCAAGCGGTGGGCTGGCGTGCGAAAATTGTGCAACGGTTGTTTGTACAGGAAGGCTTGACGCTGGCGGTGATTGGCGCGGTACCCGGCGTGCTGGTCGCATTAGGAGTACTCGCGGCACGGCACTCCACACAGGGTCCGATACCCGCTCCACTGGTGGGATTAGGAGCAGTGGTGTTGATGCTCATTGTGGCATGGTTGGCAACGATTCCGGCGGTACGGGCGGTCAATCGTTTGCCCATGATGGATGTGTTACGAGGGGAATGATACAATGAAAGACGACATGGCACAGCGCAACAGAAAGGGACCAAAGCGCGTGGTACTCAATAACGGACATGATGACCTACCGAAACCTACAGAACAACCGGAATCATCAGTAGAACACGAGCCATGGGGGCAACCGGCACATACCGACGAGCGGGAAACCATCCTGCGGGTGGAGCAATTGGAGAAAGCCTATACCATTCCCGGTGGACAATTGCAAGTGCTGCACGATGTGAATTTGTCGGTGCAACAAGGGGAGTTTGTGGCGATCACAGGGCCATCGGGATCGGGCAAAACGACGTTGCTTGCTTTGTTGGGAGCGTTGGATACGCCAGACTCCGGAGAAATCTGGCTGCACGATGCCGCAGTTCACAAGCTGCGCGGGGTGGCTGCCGCCGATTTTCGCCGCGAACAGGTGGGCTTTGTCTTCCAACTCTTCTACCTGTTGCCCAATTTAACGGCGATGGAAAATGTGATGGCTCCCCTGTTGCCCTATCGGCGCAAACTGGACTTTGATTTGAAACAACGAGCAAAAGAATTGTTGGAGCGTGTCGGTCTCGCGGGACGCATGGGTCATGCTCCAGCGCGGCTTTCCGGCGGCGAGCAGCAGCGGGTCGCCATCGCTCGCTCGCTCATCAACCGTCCCAGAGTGCTATTAGCCGACGAGCCAACGGGCAATCTGGACCCACACACTGGCGTCGAGGTGCTGGATGTGCTACGCGAATTGCAGCGAGCCGGGAGCCAGACGCTGATTATGGTCACGCATGATCCCCAGGTAGCGGCACTGGCGGATCGGCGTATTCATCTCGAACAGTTGAGCAAAGTGGGATGAATGTGGTCTGGGCATACCTTGCCGCATTCCTACAACAACAGCGCCCGTTTCTCGCGTAAGAATTGCGCGATATCCACCGGGGCGTTTTTGTCGAGCGCCATCTGTTTAAGGTCGGCCAGCACGACGCTCCATTGCTCTTTGTTGGGGAGGTAGCGGTTATCACGGCTGACCAGTTCTTCAAAGATGCGGCGTTCGAGTTCGTGCCAGGCCGAGCGGTCACGCCCGTCTATGTCGTCGCCTTCAGGAATGTAGTCCTGGTCGTTGGTGTTGTTGTCCACGCGCACGTAGAGGGGCTGGAAGTAGTTGCGTACCATCTCCTCCATGCGCGGCATATCCAGCGAACCGGCGTCGAAGCTAAGCGTGCCGATCAGGTGAATTTGCACGAGCGGGCGCAACGCTTCCTGCTCATGCTTATAGCCTTCGCGCCGGCAATAGTCCTCAAGGCGCTCGTAGAGTGCTTCCGGTTCGTTGAGGCCGTCTACACGCACTTCGTGGCGAATGTAGGGGCGGCGATGGCTCCTTTTATGCGTGGCGAGATGGAAACGCGCCTCTTTGGTGGTATCAATGATGCGTTCTGGTTCGTCGGTATCAATTTCGACGAGGTAGTAGCCGCGATCCTCCCAGCTCGCCTCCTCGGCCCCACAGGTCTCGGTTGAGCCGGGATTGTACATCCAGCCCTCAAACTCGTAAGGTTTGTGGATATGACCGAGCGCCAGATAATCCACATTGGAACGCAGGAGTTGGAAGTTAGACATAGAGGGCAAACCTTGAGTACGCGGCACAATTCCCTCAAGACCGGTGTGCATCATCAGGAGACGATACTGGATGCCTACCGCGTCCTCCTCTTCACGAGCGTCGCGCAGTGCCGATACCAGTCCCTCCATACTCTTGACGGTGGATGCGCCCTGCCAGGGCAAACCATAAATGCGTAGTTGTCCATTCAGCATATCCACGTGCGAACCGCGCATACTGTCTTGTTGCCAGGGAGTCAATGTTGGCGCTCCATCGTGCATGTAGGGGGCCAGCAGTTTCAGATAGCCCTGGTGACAGAGAAATTGCAGCCAGGAAGTACCATCGCGATAATAGCTGCGGTCGTGGTTGCCCTCGATAGCGATGACTGGTATATCTTTATCGCGTAGCTTCTTTAATCCCTCAATCGCGTGAAGCAGCGTCAAGGCGTCAATGGCGCGTTTATTGAAGAGGTCGCCCGCTATGACGACAAAATCAACGGGACGTTGTGCCGCCTCGTCCATAATGTCCCAGAAGGCGCGGCTAAAATCGTTAAAGCGTTCGTGCTGACCGTATTGCTCATACCCAAGGTGCGTATCCGCGATATGAATAAAAGAAGCTTTCATGCATTACTCCAACTTGCTACATTTCCATCACTGTAGGGACCGATTTATCGCGTCCGTGTATCCCATTGTTGGATAGGAACACCATGCGGTAAGGGCGGCGGACGCGATAAATCGGTCCCTACAGCGATGGGATTAACTGGGGAAAAAATTGGGCCACGCGCCGACCGGGGGGCCGGTCATCCAGCCACGGAAACCGGCGGCAAAGACGATCAGCGCCGCGAGGCTGAATATGAGGACATCGCGGCGTGGATTTTTGCCACTGGTGGCGTAGGTAACGGCAACGGGAACTGCCAGCACGACGATGCCGCCATAGACGAAGTGCAAGTAGTAGAGCGGGTCGCCCGCGCCCGGTTTCTGGCCCATTAGCAGCAAAATTACGCCGAACACGCCCTGCAAGAGCGCCAGTATTGACGTTACAATCAAGGCGATGTTCCACGGTCTATTGGGTGCCTTCGTGGTAAAGAAAAGAATAAAGCCCCACACGGCAGATACCAGCCCGGCAAGTAGTACCAGGAACAGGTTAAAATAGTGCAGGTACACGACAACATTCAACATAGTAATCTCCAATGCACAGTCATGCAAATTGTTGAGGTAAGGTCAGAGTACTGGTGGGCAATACCGTTTACATCAAGTGGACGGACGCCCACAAGGGACCCCACCCCACGCCACACCGCCCCCGTCCCTACTATGTACGAAACTGTTTCCGGCGTATCGTACATAGTAGGGACGGGGGATGGGCGGTTGTGGGGCCCCTTGCGGGCGTCCGTCTGGCTCGTGTCCACCATAAAGAGTGAATTCTCCTGATTTAAGTAATATTGTTCCCATACGGGTACCCTGGCCCTCTGCATGTCTCCTCCGCAATAAATTACAGACCCTGCTGCGTAGTTCTTTTTCGTGGGAAGAATTACGGAATATCTTCAGCCCTACTATAGCGCGAATGGGGCGGATTGGCAAGTGGCTTTCAGGTCGAGACAGGGCTGTTGCAAGACGCTGCAAAGAGTGAAACAGCAATGTATGTAATAAATCCACGAAGACCCTCCTTTCATCCTTGCCTCGGAGGCGCAATGTAGGGCGCTATCAATTGCGCCCCTACTTCCGGTGACGGCAGGGCGCTATCAATTGCGCCCCTACTTCCGGTGACGGCAGGGCGCTATCAATTGCGCCCCTACTTCCGGTGACGGCAGGGCGCTATCAATTGCGCCCCTACTTCCGGTGACGGCAGGGCGCTATCAATTGCGCCCCTACTTCCGGTGACGGCAGGGATGTACGCCATTGCACATTTCATCACCGGTATTTACATATTACGTGTTACATGCGAAAATGCGGCGGACGCGATACATCGGCCCTTACCAGGATAGGAACATCCTGTTAGCGCATTGAATAATCGCCGCGAAAACGTTGGCAAGACCATAGCCCGCCCGATCATGAAAATGCGCCGAAAGCGAGACGTTTTCCGGGAGTTCTTGCCGCGTCTGCTGGAACAAATCATAGACCTGGTGGGGATTGCCCACCCCAATAGTATCCGCTAATGAGACCTGCTGCACCTCCATCTCCGCGTAGGCTCGCACAATACGCAGCACTGACTCTGGCGCAACCTTCCCCTCGAATGGACACCCAAAAGAGGTTGCGATAGCGCCACGCACCGCTATGCCATCACCTCGCGCTCGCTGCGCCACTGCACGCAATTGTCCCAGCGACTCCTCCACGGAATGATTCAGATTGGCCCGGTTATGCGACTCGCTGGCGGAAACCACCAGCGTGACCTCTTCGATATGCGCGGTCATTGCCCGCTCGTAGCCACGCATATTGGGTATTAGAGCACTGTACAGCACATCTGGACGTTGCGGCAGGTGCGTCGCCACATAATCGGCGTCAGCAAGTTGCGGTATCCAGCGAGGATGCATAAAAGACGTGACCTCTATTGCGCGTATACCGGCATCTATCAATGCGCCAATAAAGGCTAGTTTCTGCTCGGAAGTCACAAAGTGGTCCGCATCCTGCAGCCCGTCACGGGGAGTGACATCAACAACGGTGATCTGCTTCGGCCACTGGTTTGTATTCATCATGAAATAACTCCTCAATGGGGCGCGATAATGCTGATTAACGAAATAACCCGCCAATGATGAAACCCGTAGGGGCCGATTGATCGTGCCCACCGCCGATTTATCGGCCTGTGTCCACGTTGCCGATAAATCGGCGGTGGGCGCGATCAATCGGCCCCTACATTAAATGACCCCCTCCGCCTCCAATTGTGCCAATTCTGCTTTATTGAGACCCAGGTATTCACCGTAAATGGCTGCGTTATCGGCTCCCAGTTCGCCGCCGCTATGCACGATTGCCCCTGGAGTCTCCGTCAGACGTGGGACAAAAAGCTGCCTGCTGGGCTGCCAATGCATCGCCCAGGCTCACGCCGATGCGTACCGGCGGTCGGTCGGGAAAGCCGGTCACAAAGCGCACGCCGCCCATTGACTCGCCTACATTGCCATAGCCCGCCCGTTCGCGATACGGCCCACTCTGTCCAAAACCGGAAATACGCACAAAGACGACACGAGGATTGACCGCCCGCATCCGCTCATACCCAAGATGCCAACTTTCCAGGCGGCCCGGACGGAAGTTCTCAATCACAATATCCGCATGCTCAATCAGCCGCAATGCCAACTTCTGACCCTCTGGCTGATGCAGGTCCAGTGTGATCAAGCGCTTATTACGCGATTGCGCCAACCACCACGCGGATACTTCCCCTGTCTTTGTCGGTATCATTGTTCCCCATGTGCGCAGTTCGTCGCCACGATGGGGGGGTTCTACTTTTATCACATCCGCGCCAAAGTCGGCTAGAATACGCGCAGCAAGTGGCGCGGCCACAAAGGAGCCAAGCTCTAATACCCGCACACCAGCGAGCGGTTGTTGCTTCTGTGCATTGCTTTTATTTTCCATCAACATTGATGCTTGTCCCCCTTATTCTCCCACTATGCCGAATTTTCTCCCCTCGCCCGAAAACAAAACAAGATACGCATGTGTATCTGTTATCAAGAGCCATGTTGCAGCGTACTTTCCAGAGGTGCATATGTTTGCTTTTTTATTGAGATATAGCCCATATCATGCGAGGTACGATTGGCTGCCCCGCAGACCAGCGGCGCAAACCTGCTCCGCTCTTTCGCGCCCAGCCGTATTGTTGGAGCGGCCAGCACCATTGCCCCGACAACCTCCCGGTTCACATCAAAAATGGGGGCAGCGATAGCCGCGACATTTGCCGCCCGCTCGCCCTCACTCGACACCCAACCCATCGCACGCACTTTCGCCAGTGTGTTTTTCAACGCCTCCACACCTCGTACCGGACGCTTGAAACGCGCCATGCTTCTGGCTATCAATGCGTCTTGTTCACTATCAGGCAACCACGCCAGCAGAACTTTTCCACCAGCACCGATATGCAGAGGCAGAGGAGCGCCGACATTCACGAACGCACGCAGGTTATGCGGGCTGCGCACGACTTCAATTGCTATGCGTATCTCTTCGCTGCGTATGTGCAACTCGGCGTTTTCGTCCGTCTGGCCGTTGAGCCAGCGCAAATGGGGCAGCGCCCGCGCCCGCAGATCAATGCCTTCCGCGACCATCGCTCCCAGGCGCAACAGCGTCATACCGAGGCGAAAACTTTGACCCTCTTTCAGCAACATACCATGCTCACACAATGACCCGGCCAGCCGGTACACTGTCGGCAACGGCATTTTTGTATATTTAGCAATTTGCGCTGGCGATAAGGCAACCTCTCCATTGGGAAAAACCTGCAAAATGCTCATAGCCTTATCTAGCACGCCAACTTTGGTATCTACCACGCCTGTTTTATCCATATGCTCCCCACAGTACCGGCAACGGAAGCATGACTTCCATCGTTCCAAAATATGGAATTTTATCTACTATATGGAATACTAGTTAAAGAATACCTGTGAAAAGGGGGAATGTCAAGAGAGATGGCGACCTCAAGGGTACGTCAGGTAACTTTGCAACACCCTTACACCCCACTAGACAATATCCCATGTCACTGGTACCATATGAACTATCTCATACTAATCTAGATTGAAAGGACAATTTTCTATGACGCAACTGGAAACATACATTTCTGAACATGAACCGGGCTTTCTTGAAGATTTGAAAGGCTGGCTCCGCATACCGAGTATCAGCACATTACCGGAACACGCGGGGGACATTTATCGTGCGGCTGAGTATGCTGTTGCTCAATTAAAGCGCATTGGCTTTGACAAGGCTGAGGTCGTTGCGACACAGGGACATCCGCTAGTGTACGGCGAATGGCTCAGGGCGGTTGGCAAACCGACACTGCTGATTTATGGACATTACGATGTACAGCCTGTAGACCCAATTGAATTATGGGAGTCACCACCGTTCGAGCCGACGATTCGCGGCGACAACCTGTATTGTCGTGGCGCATGCGACGACAAGGGACAGACGATGCTCGTCATCAAGGCGATGGAGTCGCTGATGGCGGTCAATGGCACATTGCCCGTTAATGTGAAGGTGCTGATTGAAGGTGAGGAAGAGGCGGGTGGCGAATCGGTTGAAGCGTATGTCAAGGAGCATCCCGACCGGTTACAGTGCGACGCGGCTTTTGTCTGCGATACGCACATGCCCGCGAAAGATATTCCGGCGCTGATTACAGGATTGCGCGGCATTATCTACACCGAGGTAGAGGTACGCGGATCGAAACGCGACCTGCACTCTGGCTCGTATGGCGGCGTTGCGCCCAATCCGTTGCACGCACTCGCGCTGATTATTGCCGGCCTCAAAGGTGCCGATGGACATATTCACATTCCAGGGCTATATGACAAGGTGCGCAAGCCCACGGCGGCTGAGAAGAAATTTTGGGAGGAAGACCCGCTGCACATCAACGAGTCGCTATTGGAAGAGATGGGCGTCTCGCAGTTCTCTGGCGAAAACGAATATCCGCCGCTGGAGCGTATCGCGGCCCGTCCCACACTGGAGGTTCACGGCTTCACCGGCGGCTTCACGGGTGAGGGAGCCAAGACGGTGATACCGGCGTGGGGCAAAGCAAAGATTAGTCTGCGCCTACCAGCCGATGTGCGTTCCGAGGAGGCGTTCACCCTTTTTGAGCGGCGTGTGCAAGAACTGGCCCCGGATGGTGTTGTGGTCATTGTTCACAAAATTCACGGCGGCGAAGGGATGCTGGTGGCTCCTGATTCGTCGGTAATGGGAGCGGCGTCGGCAGCGCTCACGGACGTGTATGGCAAGGAGCCGGTCTATCTGCGTGAAGGCGGCTCGATTCCCATAGCGGCATTGTTTGACTCAGTGCTGCATGCGCCAGTGGTGCTGATGGGCTTCGGTTTGCCCGACGACAATCTGCATTCGCCCAACGAAAAATATTCGCTCTCCCAATTCTTCAAAGGTCTGCGCACCGTCGCCGACTTCCTGCAAAGGTTTGGAGAATAAGCAACCAACAAAAACCGTCATGCTGCAATGCTTGCCATTGCAGCATGACGGTTTTTGTTGGTTGCTTATTGCTTATCTGGCCCATTTGCTACCTCTTTAAGAAAAGTGCTACAATGAGATTGTTCCATCGCGTGGAACAGCTAACGATAAACACCTTCAATCCTGGGACAAGAAACGTGACTGTATTTGAAATCGAGGTACGTGCAATTGAAGCGCGTCATGATGTAAAAGCGCTGCAACTTGCGCGTGAAATAATTCATCTCCCTGTAGGGGCGAGATTTATTACGCCCGCACCCGCTCTATCTTCACCTACCGCTAATGCTTCCACAACTGCGGAGACGCCCTCTATACTGGGGCTGCTGCGCACCGCTCAATTATACCGCCTGAGCGGCAATATAACACCCATACAGGTTGACCAGTTACGCAAGCAATTGCTGGTTGACCCGGTAGTGCAGGAGGCGAAGTATACTCGCAAGGCGGACAATACGACTATCGTAGATGTATTTTTTCTCCCTGGCGTGACCGATACGCTGGCGGAGAGCGTGCTAACCGGGGCGCGAATGCTCGGTATCACAGAACTTGACCGCGTAGAGACAGGGCAACGCTACATCCTGGATGGGCGCCTGAGCGAATCCGAGGTACGGACTATCGCTGAGGCGCTTTTCTATAACCCGGTCATCCAACACTACGAATTGCATGGAGCGGGTAAACAGGTAGGCACGCAACTCATGGTACCCGATGAGGAAACGGATATTGACCTGGGCGCGATTGTGCGCTCATTCGATGCTTCACCGGTGCAACGCATTCCCCTCGCGGAAATGACTGACGAGCAACTGCTTACTTTGAGCAAAGAGGGCTTGCTGGCGCTTGACCTGCAGGAGATGCGTACCATCCAGCAATATTATCGTGAACAAGACCGTGAGCCAACGGATGTTGAGTTGGAGACACTGGCACAAACATGGTCTGAACACTGTTCCCATAAAACATTTAAAGCAACCATAGATTACCGCGAAGTGGACGCCAATGGTCATATTTTGTCGCAAGAGACGATTCCAAATCTGCTCAAGCACTATTTGATGCGTGCGACAGACACGGTGAAGCAGCCGTGGCTCGTCTCGGCATTCAGTGACAACGCCGGCATTATCCGTTTCACGGAGACGCACGATGTCGCTTTCAAGGTGGAGACGCACAATCATCCTTCGGCAATTGAGCCATTTGGTGGTGCAAATACGGGCGTGGGCGGCGTCATTCGCGATGTGCTGGGCGTCTCTGCGCAGCCCATCGCCTGTACCGATATCCTCTGCTTCGGCCCCGGTGACACGCCTGCTGAAAGCCTGGCCGCCGGTGTGCTTTCGCCTCGTCGTATTGCCAGTGGCGTGATTAACGGTGTGCGAGATTACGGCAATAAGATGGGTATTCCGACCGTCAATGGCGCGGTTCTGTACGATGAGGGTTATATCTACAATCCGCTCGTTTTCTGCGGTTGCCTGGGCCTGTTGCCGCACGGCAGTCACCCGCGCAATGTGCAACCGGGTGACCGTGTAGTGGTGCTTGGTGGGCGCACAGGACGCGATGGCATTCATGGAGCAACCTTCTCATCCGGTGAGATGAGCAGTGAGAGCAACGCACAGGCGGGTACCGCCGTGCAGATAGGTGCGCCTATCACCGAGAAGAAGGTGACGGACGTTATCATACAGGCACGAGATAAGGGTCTGTACAACGCGATCACCGATTGCGGCGCGGGCGGTTTCTCCTCTGCCATCGGCGAGATGGGGGCAGAGACGGGTGTGCGTGTCGAGCTTAACCAGGCACCGCTCAAGTATCAGGGCCTCGCGCCGTGGGAAATATGGCTCTCAGAGGCGCAGGAGCGGATGGTGCTGGCCGTCCCACCCAATTCCTTACAGCAATTATTGGCTATTTGCGCGATAGAGGAGGTAGAGGCCAGCATCATCGGCACCTTTACCGATGACCACCGACTTGTCGTGACCTCTTATGGCGAAATCGTCGCCGACATGGATATGTCCTTCCTCCACGATGGACGCCCCAATCGCAGATTAGAAGCCGTATATACAATCGAAACAGCCCCCCGTAGGGGCCGATTGATCGCGCCCGCTGATTTATCGGCCATAGGAAGGAATTTTGAGACTCCGGCCATAGGGAGGAATTTTGAGACTCCGGTTATAGGGACACAGGCCAATACATCGGCGGCGGACGCGATCAATCGGCCCCTACAGTATGGCGAGATTTTGTTATCCCTGTTGCGCCATCCGACGATTGCCTCGAAGGAGCAGGTGGTGCGGCGCTATGACCACGAGGTGCAGGGGGCGACGGTTCTCAAACCACTGGTGGGTGTCGCGGGCAATGGGCCAGGGGATGCCGCGGTGCTACAGCCGATTCTGGATCAACCGGGTGAACAAACCAGCGCGGGTATCGTGTTATCGAACGGCGTGAACCCGCTGTATGGCACGATTGACCCGTATGCAATGGCACTCAATGCCGTGGATGAGGCGTTGCGCAATCTAACCGCCGTGGGCGGCGATATCGAACGGGCAGCAATTCTCGATAATTTCTGCTGGGGCAATCCAACCGACCCGGCCCAAATGGGTACGCTGGTACGTGCCGTCAAAGGTTGCCATGATGCCTCTATTGGCTTTGGTACGCCCTTTATCTCCGGCAAGGATAGTCTCAATAACGAGTATCGTGCCAACGGGGAGCGCAAACCGGTTATTCCAACGCTGCTGATTTCCGCTGTTGGTGTGATTGATGATGCGGCGCAGACAGTGGATATGTCGCTCAAGGAGGCGGGGGATGCACTCTATCTTGTTGGTATGACGCGCAATGAACTGGCGGGTTCGCACTTCGCGGAAGTCGTAGCACCCGCACTATTCGCGCAATCGTTCGCTGATACGGATGTACCGCGGGTTGATGTTGCTTCGGCTCGTATCACGATGAAAGCGGTTGGACGGGCCATCCGTAAGGGTCTGGTACGGGCGTGTCACGACCTGTCGGAAGGCGGCCTGGCGGTGGCTGCGGCTGAAATGTCGCTGGCAGGATTGCTGGGCATGACGCTTGATGTTGAGAAGGTCAAAGCTGAGGGTGTTGGTGGGCCAGAACACACACCATTGGGGCCAGGGTATCCGGCAGTAATGCAGTGGTTGCTTTTTAGCGAGTCGCCATCACGTTTTCTGGTAGAGGTTGCGCCCGAACAGAAGGCGGCATTTGAAGCTTACTTGCTTGACGCCGGGATGCAGGATTTCGCACAGATTGGTTCTGTTGCGGCTACTGACCGTTTTATTGTACGTCATCGCGGCGAGACGCGCATGGATCTTTCGGTGGATGATTTACAGACAGCATGGAAGGGAGAGATGTGATGAGCGAGTTGGGCGGAATGAGAAAAATGCGTGCGCTCGTATTGCGAGCCCCAGGCATCAATTGTGACCGCGAGACGGCTCACGCCTGTCGTTTAGCTGGCTTCGAGGTTGATCTGCTGCATATTAATTCCCTGTTGCAAGCACCAGCACGCTTGCTGGATTACAACTTTCTGGTGCTGGCGGGCGGTTTCTCGTATGGAGACGACCTGGGCGCGGGTACGCTACTGGCAAAGAATTTGACCGTGCATCTGGGTACGCAACTGCACCAATTTATAGATGAAGGGCGTCCGGTGCTGGGTATCTGCAATGGTTTTCAGGTACTGGTGCGTGCTGGCCTGTTGCCTGATAATGCAAGTGAAACATCTTCATTGCTAACGGCAAGCTTGACCGATAATGCGTCGGCGCAATTTGAGTGCCGCTGGGTGAGATTGAGCGTGCAGAATAGCGCATGTATCTTTACGCAACATATGTCGCATGCCATTGAGTTGCCGGTCGCACACGGCGAGGGCCAGTTTGTACTGGCAGATGCTGAGATGTTAGCGACGCTGCGCTCGAATGGACAGATTCCGCTAGTGTATGGAGTTGGGGGCGAAAGTGTTGCTTACCCGGATAATCCCAATGGCTCTCTCGGCAATATTGCCGGGGTGTGCAATGCACAGGGCAACGTGTTGGGTTTGATGCCTCATCCCGAACGGTATGTCTCGGCAATGCAACATCCTCAGCATAGAGGGTCGCTTGATGGGCAAGGGGATGGGTTGTTGCTCTTTAAAAATGCGTTCGTGTATGCACAGAAAGTGGCTGACATGCAAAAAAATGGCACGACAAAGCAGACAGCGCACGAAGATGCCGGGCCTACCGATCATAGCAAGCATGCGGAGCGTGTTGGAAAATCAGAACATCAACATGCACATTCTACAGCGACGAAGACTTCCTATGCGGCAAGCGGAGTGAGTATTTCCGCCGCGGAGACCGCGAAAAAACTGATGAAGGTAGCGGTAAGCACGACGCAAGGGCCAGAGGTGCTGGCAGGCATAGGTGCGTTCGCGGGGGTGCTGGATGCACAGTCACTGCAACGTATGCGCCGACCAGCGCTGGTGGCTTCTACCGACGGCGTTGGGACGAAGACGCTGCTGGCTGAGCAGGCGGGGCGTTATGACACGATTGGCTATGACCTGGTGAATCATTCCATCAACGATCTGCTGACACAGGGGGCGAAGCCGTTATTTTTCATGGATTACCTGGCAATGGGCAAGCTCAATCCGGTGAAGGCCGCCACAATTGTGCGCGGCATCGCGGAAGCCTGCGCAGAAGTAGGGTGCGCATTGCTGGGAGGAGAGACCGCCGAGATGCCCGACGTGTATCTCCCAGCGGCCTTTGATCTGGCCGGTACTATCGTCGGTGTGGTCGAGCAGGATGAGATGGTGGATTTCGGGGCGATTGCCCCCGGCGATGTGTTGGTAGGTTTGCCTTCAAGTGGATTGCATACCAATGGCTATTCGCTGGCGCGGCGTATCTTCGCTCCCTATGCACTCGATACCGTCTTTCCAGAACTGGGAGAGCCGCTCGTAGATGCCCTGTTGCGTCCGCATCGCAGCTACCTGCGCGAAATAGAGCGTATCCGCGCATATGTCGGCGATAGAGGACGCTCCATCAAGGGCATAGCACATATTACTGGCGGCGGTTTCGCGGGAAATATCTCGCGTATTCTACCGTCAGGTATGCAAGCGGTAATTGAGACAAAATCGTGGAAAATACCGCCGCTCTTCCGGTTGCTGGCTCGCCTGGGACAGGTGAGCAGCGAAGAGATGTACCAGACGTTTAATATGGGTGTGGGTATGGTGCTTGTCCTCTCGTCCAAAGGTGCATTGGAGGCGCGTTGTATCTTCCCCGAACTGCTTTCAGTAGGCTATATCAAGGAAGGTGAAGGCGTCATTGTCAACCTGTAGGGACCG
>Ga0307372_10006688_pt1 | contig 16741 bp, 23 predicted proteins | sample OX1MG_FD_202533 | JGI IMG/M metagenome (GOLD analysis project Ga0307372, IMG submission 202533) | Soil microbial communities from Risofladan, Vaasa, Finland - OX-1 | ecosystem: Environmental > Terrestrial > Soil > Coastal area > Acid sulfate soil | place: Finland: Risofladan, Vaasa | collected... | reverse complement strand
ATAACACCTACGGTATTGTAATTTTGAAATGATTGGAATGGTTCAGATTCTCACAAGTCTGACCCACACAAGACCACACAGATTTCTGGAATTAGTTTAACACTATTTGCCTAATCTGATAAGTTCCGGTACAATATTGCTCTACCTTTGATATGATGAGTCGTGTAGGACTGAATATCTTCTATTTTTGGATTATTTTGAGCACATTAGATATTTTGTGCAAACCTATTTTTCATCTTAAAGTGGCAAGATGAGTGTAAAGAAACTTAAAATAATTAAAAACAATTTTGATTATCACATGTCTGTCAAGATAAAAGATGTCAAGGCCAAAGTGATAAGAGAAGACGACGGATCGTATTCCATTGCATGCTCTGCATTAGGTGTGTATAGTACGGGCAAGAACCTACAAGATGCCAAAAAGAACTATCTTAAAGCTATCGAGCTTCATTTGTCAGTATTAAGAGATAAAGCCACAGAATCTATTACGGTTTGAAGAAACTTTCCCCCATACAAGGAAAAGAACTGATCAAAATTCTTTGTAACAAGTTTGGTTTTCATGCAGTAAGGCAAAAAGGAAGTCATGTTACCATAACAAATGACACCATATACGTTACTGTTCCACTAAAAGAGATTCGCGTAGGATTACTTGGAGTCATTTTAAGAGATTGCAGTATAACAAGAGAAGAATTTTTGAAAGAGGTTTGATAAACTTTAGATCTGACGAATTGTTTTATTCCAAGGTGTAGAGTTTTCATTTTCTAACTGTACGGTGCTATCATAGTTTAAAAAATTGGCGTAGAATTCTTCTAGTTTTAGCATGTTTAGGTATCTGGTAAGTTCGAGTACATTAGAACAATCACTAACTAAGCATCAAGTAACTTTCGAATATCGAATGTCTTTAGAATTGATTCAGACCTTAATCTTAGACTTACATTGCTTATTCCAGCAGCCTTTGCAATCTCTCTTTGAGTGAATTTTTCTCCATTGAGTATACATGAGACGTAAAGTGCTGCAGCTGTCAAAGCTATAGGACTCTTCCCTTCTGAATATCCTGTTTCTCTAGTCTTTGCCAGGATGATTAGTGCATCCCTGCAACTTTTTTCAGCAGCTCCTACAGTACTTCCTATCCTAGTAACAAAATCAGAAGAGTTGTAAGATTCTACTTTCAGACCCAGATTATCAATCAATATTCTAACATGTCTTGAAAGATCTTTTATACTCACGTTGCCGGCTGATGCAATATCGGGTATTGTTCTTGGGATGTTTGCCATTCTACAGGACAAGTATAATGAAGCTAATGCCAGACAATCAATTCCCCATCCTCTTACCTTCTTGGCTTTTACCTTTCTGTACAGATAAGCTGCTTCTTCAATTACTGCATCTGGTATAGCAAGTTTTGTTTGTACCGTATCGATTAGAATAAACGCAGACCTCATACTTGTTTTAGAGGATTTCGATTTACTTCTACTATCCCACATTCTCAATCTGTCAAATGTTTGTCTCATACCTCCAGATAGGGAGCATCCTGAAGCATCTCTGTTTATTTTCCCGATGATGGTTGACAAACCCATATCATTTATTGCAAGTGAAGTTTTGGAACCAGTCCTAGACTTTTCAAAATACTCTTCACTAGTAAATGCCTGCTGTTCTGAACCTGAAACTGTAGTTTTCTCAACGAGTACCAAACCGCATCCAGAACACAAAATCTCTCCACTCTGGTCATCATCTACAACTGATCCTTTGGTACAGTTTTCATTTGTACATTTTCTAATATCTTGGTAAATCATCATAAAATCAGGACTCTAATAGGTCGTTTTTCTTATTTAAACGCTGACAATTTTAGGTCGCCCTAATTGTCTTTTTTATCGCCAGGATGAATCTTTCTTAATTTTTCATGTACCTGATTCCTAAAGATTGTCAGCCCTATTCTTTTTGCATATGGTTCTCCTTTTGCAAAAGACTCTGCCATCTTGCTTACTAATTTGAGATCCACCTTAGGTGGCATGGGAGGCTCGAAGGGATCTACATATGCCTCTATGATAGTAGGTACATCTTGTGCCATTGCTTCATGCATCACTTTTTTAATTTCATGGGGTTCTTTAATCGAATATCCTTTTCCACCGCATGCCTCTGCAAACTTGACAAAATCTATTGGAGAAAATTCCACTCCATATTCTGGATTCCCAAGAAATGCAAGCTGTTCCCATCTAATCATCCCAAGAATGTCATTTTTTATGATGATGACTTTTATCGGAAGATTGTATTTTACGGCAGTAGCAAATTCTCCCATCAGCATTGTAAATCCACCATCTCCTACGAAAGCTATAGACTGTCTATCTGGAAATGCAATCTGAGCTGCTATTGCATATGGCAAGCCACATGCCATTGTTGAAAGAGTTCCAGAGAGGGAAAATTTCATACCTTTTCTAATATCTATATGACGTGCTGCCCAGATAGTGTTAGTCCCACTATCTACTGAAATTATTGCTTTATCTTCTAATTCCTCTGAAACTGCAGCTGCAATTAGCTGTGGTTTTATTGGTTTTGCCAATGGATCGGAAGAATGCATTAGGCTATGCCATTTCTTCATGGATTCCTGTTTTGATTTTAGAAATTTGCCATCCTTTTGATGTAATAATGGCAACAACTTGTCAAGAGTACGTTTTGCATCACCAACAAGACCAACCTCTACAGGGTATCTTAGTCCAATTCTTTCAGGAAACAAGTCAATCTGAACGCCTCTTGCGTTTCCGGGTTTTGGAAGATATTCCATATATGGAAATGAGGTTCCAATCATCAACAAGGTATCTGCTTCGGCCATTGCATCACTTGCAGGTTCAGTGCCAAGCAATCCCAGACCTCCGATGCTATACGGATTATCGTCAGGTATGACTGCCTTACCAAGAAGTGCTTTGACCACTGGCGCTGAAAGTTTCTTTGCAACTTCAATTACTTCATCTCCTGCATCAAGTGCACCTTGCCCTACTAACAAAACTATTTTGTTACCTGAGTTTAGAATTTCTGCAGCTTTTTCAAGTAAGACCATGTCAGGAATTCTTGCCGCAGTTGTGGGAGAAAGAAGATGAGCTGTATGTCCCCCAACATTATGTCTTGTGTATTTACCTTCAAGTTTTCGCTCTTGCGTATCGATTGGAATGGTTATGTGACTTACGCCTCTTAGTGCCAGTGCACTTCGACATGCAATGTCAATTACAGACTCGGCATGTTCTGGATTATTGATCATGTTGTTGTAAATTGCAACATCAGAAAACAATTGCAACAGGTTTACATCTTGTTGATATTTTGTTCCCATCGTATCAGAATATGTGTTTCCAGTGATTGCAAGTACTGGAGCGCCATCTGCTTTTGCGTCATATAATCCAGTTAGCAGATGAGTTGCACCTGGTCCTGATGTAGCTACACAGACTCCGAGTTTTCCTGTATATTTGGCATATGCACATGCCATAAAGGCAGCTGATTCTTCATGTCTTACCAGAATGAATTTTATTTTATCTTGACGACGTCTTAATGCTTCAATTACTCCGTTGATTCCATCGCCAGGTAATCCAAAAATTACCTCTACTCCCCATCGGAGTAGACCTTCAACCATTATGTCTGATGTTTTGAGACCGTCATATTCTGTCATAAAATAAACAACCCATACTTGGATAAGAGCATTCTTTAGATTGTCAAATCAACTGGAATACAAATCTCACACTTTTTCTAGTTTTGAAAGTAAATTTTCAATCTTTTCTGCATCTATTGCAAACTCTTGATTGATGCTTTCCACAGGACATGCACCTTCAGCAAATTTTAGTATTTCAATTAGCATTGCAATGTCTTTTTCACTTAGCGTTATTTGTTTGTCCATTGAATCCTATATGCATAGATTCGATATAAACATCAGGTCAATTCTCAGTGTATGGCTATTGTGATTCAACAGTAATTTCGATTTTTGAAAATCTTCCTTTTCCCTTAAATATCTAAACATCAAATGAATAACATGCATTGTTATTTGCATGATCTGATAGACGCATTTCGTAAAAAAGACAAAAAGGGATCAGACTCTAGTCAGAATTCACATGCACTATAAGTTTACAAAATGTAAAGATCAGGTTTAATTCTACTTTACTAAAAGTACCGGCACACTAGAATCATGCAAAACACCGTTTGCTATACTTCCAAAATATTCTGATTTTGGCGATCCTTGGCCTCTTGAGCCGATTATTATCACATCATACTTTCCTGATTTGGCTTGATTTGAAATTGCTGCAACGGTATCGTTTGACCTGACAACTTTTTCTTCAAACTCCAATCCATGTCTGCCGGCATTAATTCTCGCATCAGACATGAACTTTTCAATGTTTTTCGTCGCATGGGTTTCATATTTTTTTGATTTTCCAAAATTCTTAGGAAAGCCAGGGATTACATGTATTCCAGTTATGACAGCATCAGATTGTCTTGCAAGTGATATTGCCTCATTCATGCCCCGCCTAGAATGCATGGAACCATCCAAGGCAACAAGAATTTTTTTGAATCTGTTTTGAAGCATTGCAATATACACAAAGACTTGGTATAAAAATTCCCTTATGATTATCAGTTATGACAAAATAAATGTCAAATAAAACTAAATAGTATGATTCAGCATTACATAGCAACGGTTTACAGAATTCATATCAAATCAAAAGTACAAAGAAACGAGGGTTTTACAAGGTGGAACCTTTAGCATCTTCAAAATCAGGCAATGTTACCATATCAGACATGACAGAAGTCATAACTCTTAGAATTTCAAAATCAAATCCTGCTGAAAATGTACTGCCTACTTTTGAAGAATTTAAAGTTCCGGTCAAGAAATGGACTACTATATTAGAAGCAATCTTATACGTTAAACAAAATCTCGATCATTCAGTTGCTGTAAGATATTCATGCCGACAGGCATCATGTGGTTCATGCGGAATGAGAATAAACGGATATCCCAGACTTGCGTGTTATACAAAAATCTCTGAGCTTGATTCAAATGTTGTAACTGTTGAGCCCATGTACAACTTTCCAGTACTAAGAGATTTGGCAGTTGATATGACACAGATGTTTGCAACCCATAAAAAAATGAAACCGTACATAATCAATGAGGAGTCAGAACTTAGTCCAGGTAAAAAAGAATTTTTGCAAACACCAAAAGACGTGGAGAATTATCTCCAGTTCTCTTACTGCATTAAATGCGGATTATGCAATTCTGGATGTCCCACAATGGCTACAGACAAGTCATTTATTGGTCCACAGGGTCTAGCTCAGGCGTACAGGTATGTTGCAGACAGCAGAGACAAAGGAAAGAAGGACCGATTGAATATTGTAGATGAGTCACATGGTATTTGGAGATGTCATTTTGCAGGAACATGCAGTCATGTTTGCCCAAAAGGGGTAGATCCAGCAATGGCCATCCAGTTATTACGAGGATACTTGCTTGGTTTCAAAAAATAGAGAGCTGTTTTCTTCTCCATTATCTGCAATTGTAATATTTTTTGTTTATATCATTCCGTATGATAAATTAGACATGGCTCAGATAGATCTTAATGAAGAAGAGCTAAAGACAATAGCGGCAGTTCTGAGATTTTCAATATCTGCTTGTCCGTTGGGAGGCATCAGTCAAGATATTGAAATAGATGAGGAAAAACTTGAAAAGTTAATTTCTAAGATAGAAAAAGGACTCGAATGAACAGAATTTCTCTCAAATGTTGTTCTCTACGAGTGGTAAAACTAAATTATTGTCATGTTACTGGTATGTAGTATGGAATTAAGTGAATTTGGTTGATATCAGATCTTGACGTATTATGCAAAAAAGTACTTGAAATTGACAAGAACATACGATCCGCACGTGTGATAAACGGCATAGGTCGACTGATAGCTGGCGGAATGAGAGAGGGAGTGGAATCATTAGAGGGTTTTAAAAAAGATGAGCTGTTATTCATGAACTTGGCACTAGAGGTGAAACTCAGGCATGATTTTGATGACGAGTTTGGAAAAGTAGACTTTGTGGTATTTTATCGGGGGAAGATAATCATCATGAGCTTTCCATTTGATGATAATGTACTCTATGTATCTGCCGAAAAGCAAATTGATTTTAAGAAAATCCCATTTGAAATTCTTAAAATAATGGACAAATAAATTCAGGAATAACTTTACAAGGATATTAAAAATAGCATTTTGTTCAAAATCATAGTATGAACCATTTCAAGTTATCAAATCTCAGATAATGCCAGAATTGCGTCTCTTTCTCCATTCTCCATAAGATTCTTTATAGTATCAATGGAAAAGTCAGCGTCTTCAAGTAGAAAATGCGAGTCTTCCTTGCGTTGGATTCTTACTATTTGATCTATAATTGCACCCCTCTCTTGAGCTATCTCATGGTATTCTTTTTGAATATTTGAAAACATTGTCTTTGAATCTTCATCCAACGAAGATCTGTCAAGAATCTCATGCATGTTTCTAATAAGGCCAAGCTGTCGATTAATTATTTTTGACATACGTAATGTATGTAGTGTCTTGTCTACATGCATGATATCTCTGGCCCTATGCCAAACTTCAATCATATTTCTGGGAAGATCATACTGTTCGTGCGGGAACAGATCTACGAGATAGACCTTCTTGTTGTGTTTTGGAGAAGCATCTATTACTTCACGAAGTGGCGTGTTGTTCAATAACGTTCCATCCCAGAGATACTTGTCATTAATTCTAGTCCAAGAAATTCCATAAAATGGATACCCTGCACTGGCAAGGACATGATCTGCCGTTATGTCGTCATACATGCTATCAAATATTGACGGTCTTGCATTTTCTATGTCAGTTGAAGTAACAATCAACCTCGGACTGTCTGGTTTTTTTAATTTCTTGAAATCCACGTACTTGTTTAAAGTGTTTTTTAATGGAGTATTATCGTAAAGGTACGGCCACAAAAATGGAAAAAAATAATCTGCTGAAGGCAAAAACCACTTTGGAAAAAAAGCATTAGGATTGCCAAAAACTGCCGAATACATTGCGGAAAAACGTGATCTCATATCATAAGGTAAATTTGGTGGAGTAACACCATCTGCCAAATCCAGCCAGAATCTTTCCAAGTCTTTTATAGGATCATTTTTTGCACATGTGATTATTGTTGCATTAATTGCTCCAATTGAAGTTCCTGCCACAATATCAAATTTTATTCCGTGTTTGTGTAATGATTTGTAAACACCACATTCGTATGCCCCAAGTGAGCCTCCTCCTTGCAAGATGAGTACAGTTTCACTTGTCAGAACCCCGGTATGTTTAGAGAGGCTCAGTTCGGATTTAGACACCGGTCGTGTGGTTTTTTGAGAGTTACTCATGAATTTCTCCAGTTAAAAATTATCACTGAAATTTCTCATATGGGCATCAACCTCATCCTGTGGAGATGGGAATTTGTTTTCATGCTTGTGTTCACTTTTATGAACTCGTCCTTCCATTTTTTTCTGGTGTTCTTCTCTTGAGTGATGAAGTCTGTCTTTCTCATACATGAACTCCTTTCCACAATTATCGCATTTCACAATAACGTGATGATGCTGGTGTCTGGCATGGTCTACTAGCTCTTCATACGATACAAATTTTTTGTTACACTGTTCGCATTGAAGTCTTTTGTTAAAAGGATTCATGGTACATCTAATTCCCTGTGATCGTTTTGTACCGTACTGTATTCCTTTACTCTATTTTTATCAGGATGTGAATCGTATATCTTCTCAATACTTTTGGTGGTTTGTACTAATCTCTTATTAGAATCAGAAAATAGATCTTTTTTTCTAATCCCCAAGGCGTCTTGGTATGAGATACAAAACTTGTTTGCATTTTCTATGAAAGTAGCAATATTGTCTGGTGCTATTGAAAAATTATTCATACAAATGTGTCTGAAATAGGAAAAAACCAGATCAATGTTTTCAATTTCCTGATTTAGAAAATAATTTCTCATGTATTGGTATAATGTGAGCGAGTAATACCATGAGGGATTGAAATTACCTAGATTTTTTTCCATCTCAAGATACTGTGTGATTATTTTGTACGAACCTTTTACAAATTCGTCAGATAGATCAAAATAGAATGCAAACAGATCTTTGGATAGTGTGTTAGTTCTTTCCAAATTTCTATTGTAACTTCCCTTTATTTTGTCAAAATATTTCTCCTCACAGATAGAACAGCCAAGTTTTGTATCAGGATGAATCTCAGTACCACATGTATCACAGATGTTTCTTTTTACGCACTTGATTTCGTTATTTGACATATTTCTCCGCCATCTCCTGATGGATTTTTTGATTGGATTGATCTACCTTGATAGCTTGTGTAGGGCAGACAGAAACGCATGCCATGCACCAGATGCAATCATGTTCTCTAATTGGTTCCGACTTGTCTGTGTAATCTTTACGACCTTCCTTGTTATGATCATCACCTGTTCCAGAACTTGTAGCGTTTACCATCTGCACCGCAGGAAGATCATTTTCTGTTCTATACCATTGATAAACCTGAACTGGACATACCTCAATGCATCCACCATCTGATATGCATGAATCCCAGTCAACTGCGACAAAAGTTCCATGTACACCTATTGGGACATATTCTTCGCCTCGTGTCTTGTATGCGTTTTGGACATTTTCATCAGTTGAAGACTCGGCATCTGCTTTTCCAGGTCCCCATACAAAATGAAAATGTTCCTTATCAGAACACCTGTGTTTGCCTATGGGTTTGTGATTTTTTGGAAATTCCAAATCTATTGGCATGTACCAACATTTACATGATTAATAAAAAAGACTTGCAATCAATTGCATGAAAAAAAATGCAACAAATTGATCATGCTTTTATGTTATATTTCTTCTTTAAGACAAGGTCTTGAAAACGACAAAAAAGTCTCACCAATCAGAACACATGCACCAATGGTCTGTCACGTCAAATCATTGGCAATGTGACAAGTGTGGAAAGATATATGGATAAACCAAAAAACGTTTCAATTTTTTATGCAAATGCAAGAGTTCAGAATCCTGGGTTTTGATTTAAAACTCTAACCTCTGGGATATTACAACTCAACTATCAAAGAATATTTGCTTGATTTTCTGTAAAGATCTTCAACCGAGCAATATCTAGTTTGAAAAATAGGTCGATAGTCCAATCAAGTACAACTCTTAATTTCTTTTCTAAAGTGGGCAGATGACTTAGATAGTATGTTCTCCAGATCATCCATGCAAGTAGTCCGTGAGTCTTCATACCAAATAGTATGCCAACACCTTTTCTTTTTCCTATTTGAGCCATTATTCCTCTTGACTTGTAATTGAAGATAACTTTGTTTCCTCCTCTTATTGTTGATATCAGGTTGCTTGTCACAGCTTTTGCCTGCTCTACAGCGTTTTGAGCAGTGGGAGGATATGGCCTTCCAGTATTTTTGTCAGTTATAGATGCACAGTCTCCAAGTGCATATACTCTATCAAAACCTTTGACCACTAGGTATCCGTCAACTATTATTCGCCCTCCCTTGTCATGCTCGCATTGTAATTCTTTGACAATCTTTTCGGGGGTCACACCCCCTGCCCATATTAGCGTATGAGTTCCTATACTGATACCATCCTTTAGTTTCACAGTGGATGCAGTTGCCGAACTAACTGGATTTTCTAGTATTATTTCTATTCCAGATTCTTTCAGCTTTTGTGTAGTAAATTTTGAAAGGTCACCGCTTACTTCAGGCAATATTTTATCAGTCGCATTCACAAGAACCACCCGTATGTCTTTGATGTCAATATCATTGTAAAAGTCCCTGACTGCATCCCGGACTAGTGCGTTCAATTCGCCTACCGTTTCCACACCTGCAAATCCCCCTCCGACAACAACAAATGTCATCAGGCTCTTTCTTAGATCTCCGTCTTGTTCTATACTGACTTGCTCTAACATGTCAATTACATGGTTACGTAGAACAATTGCATCGCCAAGGCTTTTCATAGTATAAGAGTATTTTTTGACATCTTCCATACCAAAGAAATTAGTCTCTCCGCAAAGAGCGATTACCAGATAGTCATAATCCAAGGTATGATCATGCCAATTTGTCGGTTCATTTTTTGTATCGATTCTATTTGATATAGTAACTTGTCTTTTTTGAAAATCAATAGATCTAATTGTTGCCTCGTAAAATCTCGCTCTTTTACAAAATGCTCTTACCGGTGTTACTATGTGTCGAGTTTCTATCATGCCAGAAACCACCTCTGGTAACATAGGAGTGAAGAGAAAAAAGTTGTCCTTGCTCACCATGCTGATATCTACTGTGGAATCATTTTCAAACTTGTTTTCCAATCTTCTTAAAACTTCTATTCCTGCAAATCCTCCTCCTAAGACAAGTATTCTTTTTCTTTCATTTACCTCAATGTTATTCTTGTCGCTTTTTGTCACATGTGCAATACTAGGCTCCATCATATAATAGCATGCAAGAATTTTCATGCAATTGATTGCTGTATCTTATATGATATGATAATCAATCATTGACATTTCAGAGCCGTCTATTGCAACCAATATTTTGGAGAATTTTCCTACGTTCATGAATTTTCAACATTATAACCTTTTAAAGTATCTACCAAAATTGCAGATTTGAGAAAATGACTTGAAATTAACCTGGTTTCTTTAAAGTATGAATATAATTTTGCTTCTCTCTACCTCTTTCAAAACGTGCAAAATTTTCCAAATTTTTAATAAGTCATTTAATGATAATTGGTACGTGGTCATACCAAAGCAGACAGAGTCTGTTTCACTTCGCCTCGCCAAAAATACCTGGAATAAACTTAAGGTTTTAGCTAGTAAACAAAAAGTGAGTCCTAATGCTCTTGTGAGTCAGATACTGGATTCGCATCTTGAATGGGAGCTAACTGCGACTGCTGCAGGATGGGTTGTTATGCCTAAACCATTTCTCATAGAACTATTCAAGGTCATCGATAGTAACACGATTGAAAAAGTAATAACAAAATTGTCTTCACGCATGGCAAAAGACATTTCTCTATACATGCGAGGAAAACATGATCTCAACTCTTGGTTATCAGTGATACGAGCTAGGTGTGCTCGATCAGAGTTTAATCTAACAGAATATGAAGATGAGACAAAACATGAACTAATAATGCAACATGACATGGGCGAGAATTGGTCATTATACTTTAAGACATATTTTCAAAACATCTTTCATGATCTTGGTGTAAAGGCAGAATTTGATTACACGGACAATACATTGGTGATAAAAATAGAAAAGGACAAGACATCATCATGGCATAGATAGTGCCGTTGATGATCATACAGAAATTCCATAAATGAGTTGCATTAAAATTAGTGCATATCCCTGCAAGACTTTTTCTAGTTTCCTTGATACTACACGGCATGTTACAAAAAAGAGATGTGTAAAATCATGCTTAGGTCTTTGTTTGATTTGGGAGTAGACAGGATTATCATGATAAATGAATACGGAAGGGCCGAAGAAGTACTATCAAGGAGTACAATAAACATGTCTAGCCAAAGACAAGAAATCCTTCACATGAGTTTTAGATTGCACCATTCTTTGCTTCAGGATTTTGATGAAGAATATGGAAAGGTAAACTATTTTGTGATAGAGAGGGAGAATGTCAAGATAATTTCAGTACCATTTCATTCATGCAAATTATTTTCCATCATGAAAAAGGGAATAGATCACATGCGAGTCATTAAAATGATTCAACAAATAGTGAACCTAAAACATGAGTATCGTCCCAGAGACACGCTAGAGATGGTAGCAAGTGTCAAGTAAAAGTATTAAAAAAATACTGGTTCCTCTGGATGGTTCCAAGTATTCAATGGATGGTCTGCATGAGGCAATCCTACTTGCAAAACAGTTTGGTGCAAAAATCACTGGTTTGTGTGTTATTCCACTAATGCCTCCTGTTGCCATGCCAGGATTGCATACTCCCTTCAAATCATACATGACTGACGGAGCGGCAAAGTTCATGGCAGAGGCAACAAAGATAGCATCTCGCAATGGAGTAAACTTTCAAGGCAAACTAATCTATGGAGAGGCTTCCACAGAAATAGCAAAATTTGCCAATGATAAAAAATTTGATCTTGTTGTCATAGGTTCGAGAGGAAGAAGTGAACTAAAAGAGCTGTTTCTTGGTAGCATATCAAATGCAGTTGTTCACAGATCGCAAGTACCCGTATTGGTGATAAAGTAGTATCAAGTGATCTGAATTTTCCGAAAATCATGATAGGGTTCAAATCTCTAGTAATTAGGCAATACTTTTCATTTAATGCGACGTTCTGACTCATCAATTGGGTAATCGTTGGCACTCATGTCTCTTGTATGCATTAAACCATCCTCATTGAATTCCCAGTGTTCATTGCCATGTGTTCTCATCCACTGACCTGTATCTGCATCTTTCCATTCATACTCAAATCTAACAGAGATTCTGTTTCCTGTAAATGCCCACAATTCTTTCATTAGCTTGTAATTTAGCTCTTTTGACCACTTTCTTTTCAAAAATTGTTTTATTGCATCATGCCCACTGAAAAACTCTGTCCGGTTTCTCCATTTTGAATCCACGGAATAACCTTTTACTACCACTTCAGGATCTAGTGTATTCCAGGCATCTTGAGCTGCTTTGACCTTAGCACGTGCTGTTTCTTCAGTAAAGGGAGGCTTGATTGTTGTCATTTTATTTTTTTATACCACTCCGTAGATAATGTTGGTCCAAATCTACATAAGCATGCTGTAAGAACTGCATGAAAATTCATGCAATACAGTGCAAGTCCTTTTTTACTTGATTTTGTAATTAACTAGTATGTCACAATTGAAAAGAAATATTTCCACTTTAATTCGACCCATCTTAAAAAATGGAGTTAGCTGTGTTGGAGTGATTAACAAGAATGGTAGACTAGATGAGATGGTATGCAAAGACGATCTTCCACTGTCCAAAGACCAAAAAGAGATATTTTTCATGTACATTAAACTCCGAAGTTCCATGCAGATGGATTTTGACGTAGAGTTACAACCTGTCTACTATAACATAACTGAAAGAGGAGATGTAAAAATTGTTACTATCCCTATTGGAGATAAAGTAGTATTCTCGCTAATGGACAAAACAGAAAACCACATCCAAGTTGTAGAAAACCTTTGCAGTGTATTCAACAACCTAGAAATGTTTTCCCATTCTTTGAATATGCCGGTAGATGTAAAATCTACGGAGTATCAATAACATGATCAACAAAAATATCAAAAAGATTCTAGTTGCATTAGATGGATCAAAGAATTCCTTCAAAGGACTTGATGAGGCAATATATCTAGCCCAACACTTCAATTCTGCCATAACTGCACTATGCGTAATTCCAGCATATCCGCCCTTACCCCTGATGGGCAGACAGATTTCCTATGAAAAACACATCTCAGAGCAGGCCAAAAAATTCATGTCAAATGCAAAAAAGACATGTGTAATCAACAAGGTAAGATTCAATGAAAAGATAATCAAAGGAATTGCCACATCAGATATCGCAGAATTTGCCTCAGACAACAAATTTGATCTGATAGTGATAGGTTCTAGGGGAATGAGTCCAGTCAAGGAACTATTTCTTGGCAGCGTATCAAATGCCGTTGTCCACAAATCCAAGATACCAGTTCTGATTGTCAAATAGTACCAAATAGATACATCATAATCAAGACAGTCATTATTCCCAATTATCAAGCAGTTTCAAACAATAATTACAGACGGGATATCCATTGTCATCATTGTATTCTGTCTTACATCGCTTACAAATTTTCTTTAACTTTCCTACTTGATTGATTTTCTTATCCATGTATCATCCAGTCATGTCATATTTATAACTAAAAAAGATAGTGCAACAAATGCATGAATTTTCATGCAGTTAGAACATATTTGCTAAATATTACCAATGTCAAGTAGGTAATCAGAGATCAATGAATATTATTCCATCAGATAGTGGATTGTAATGATCAGAATAAAAAGAATTTATGAAGAATATTCTCCAGATGATGGTTTCAGAATTTTAATTGACAGATTATGGCCACGTGGAGTTTCAAAAGATGATGCACGTGTTGATTTATGGTTTAAGGAAATAGCACCTACTGACCATTTAAGAAAATGGTTTTCCCATGATCCAAAAAAATGGGAGGCTTTCAAGAAAAAATACATCAAAGAATTAAAGGAGAATAAACTATCATTAGATAAAATCAGAAATCTAAAAAAAGAACATAAAAACATTACATTGATTTTTTCCGCAAAGGATGAGCAACATAACAACGCTGTTGTCCTATCAGAATTTTTACACACATTGTGATTACCATGCCAGACAATGAAGATTCACAAATACAAAGCAAAAAGAGCAGATGCCAAAAATGTCGAGGCTCCAATACATTGACTATAGGTGAAGGAAAAGACCGATCATTCTATTATTTAGATTGCAATTATGCGGAGGGAGTGGGAACTGGACAATCAAAATAATACGCTTTCAAAATCTAAATCTTCACGAATAATTACAAATCAAGTCAAGGCCATAATTGACGAGATTGAATTATTGATATCAAAAAGAAAAAATATTGAAAAAGATTTTGAGCAATTACGCAAAAAACTTTTGAGTAGAAAGAAAACCAGTGTGATTGATTCATCAAATTGGGAAGACTGGAAGATGTTAAGTCTTGAATATGATGAAATAAAGCAGATAATCAATGAAATAGACGAGAAATGGCTACTTCTAAAACAGATTCAAACCAGTCGCAAGAAAAAACATTGGACTTTAGATTGAAACTAGCGACTTGATAAGATACAAGATATCAAAAAAGATGAGAGTTCTGTTTGTCGGCATAAACCCATCTCCTGGTACATATGCTCGCGGAGTACCCTTTTCAAACAACAAGACTTTCTGGTATCTGTTAAACAGAGCAGGATTAATCAATGAAAAATTTTCAGACTTGAGAGATGATGTAAAACTCAGGCTAATCTACAATACAAAATTTAACCCAGTATACAAATTTGGTCTAGTCAACATAATAAACAGACCTACTCCTAATGTATCGTCTCTAGTCAGAGGGGAAGAAAACACAGGAAGAAGAAAAATTTCAAAGATAATAAAAAAATATAAACCAAGAGTTATTTGTTTCGTAGGAAAGATAACATATGAAAAGTATTCCCATGAGAAGAGATTCGATTTTGGCTGGCAAAATGACATTTATGATTCCAAGTCATTTGTAATGCATTTTCCATTACATGGAAAGGCGTCAGTAAGAATAAGGGATCTCAAATTAATTCTAAAGTAACTAATACGATATTAGTTGAAAACGCACTAAGAGATTTTCATTTTTGGTTTAACACCCTTTCATGAACATAGAATGGACTGGATAGTGTTTGAACTCATTCATGATAATTATGAGACAGTTTTTATTATAAAAATCCGAACTTATTTCGTGACAAATAAAACAAAATCCATTTTGATTATAATGGGAATAATTTCTGTATTTTGTGTATTTTCAACTTCAAGCCTTTCGGCACTTGCCGTTTCTAGTGAACCAGAACAGATACCTTCATGGGTTAAGATTAGAACAAAATGGTGGATTGATGGACTAATTAGCGATTCAGAGTATACAAAAGGAATTCAATACCTTGTTAAAATTGGAGTAATAAATTTAGAAGCCACTAGTGAAAAAGTTGAACTTGCTAATCAAAAGCCAATACCACCCTCCAACCCACCATCTAATTGTCAAGATAGAACATTTCCAAAGGTAAACTGGTCTAATTGTGATTTTTCTAATGCCGATTTACACAACTCAGACTTGACTGGTGCTAATCTTGTTGGAACTAATTTCAATCATGCAGATCTTCACAAAGCATATCTATTTCGTGCTAATCTTGCAGGAGCAAATCTTCAAAGTGCAGATATTACAAATGCTGATTTTCCAGAAGCCATACTAAAAGGTGCCAACATGATCAATGCAAATGGTACATACATCAATTTGCTTGCAGCAGACCTCACAGGTGCAAATCTCTCAGGAGGTAATTTTTTTAATGCTGCTCTTACTGGAGCAATCTTCAGAAATGCCACGTTAACTGGAGCTGCTTTCAATGTCTCAGAAATCAAAGATGTTGATTTTACTGGTGCAATCCTCTCTGGTGCAAACTTTCAAGATTCTGATCTTTCAAATGCCATCATGACAGGTGTTAACTTGACTAATGCCAATCTTAAAAGTGCAGACCTTAACAACGCCGTATTTACTGGAGCAAATCTCTCGGGTGCCAATTTACAAAACACTGGTCTTGGATTTGCAATTTTTGAAAATGCAACTCTGAATGGTGCAAACTTGAATCATGCCGATTTGGGTAGTGCAGATCTTAAAGGTGCAAACTTGACTAATGCAGACCTTACCGGTGCTGATTTGTCTGGAGCAGATTTGCATTGCATTGGTAATCCAGTCTGCATTCATTAATACAGTTTTGACAGCTCTCGCAAGGTCTGAATTCCATAATACCACTAACGGATTTGAAAAACCAGTTCAAAGCCCATTGGTATGAACTGGTAAGTTCCGACACAATATTGTCATGTCAGATTCTCTAAAACAGGGTAAATTCATCAAAAGATGTGATGTTTAGGTATTGAACTAATGCTGCAATACCCATCAGAGGTGTATTACTAGAAGAATTCTACACCAGTTTTTTAAACAATAATAGTCCAGTACATGTGAAATATGAAA